>Ga0209253_10006521_pt1 | contig 10098 bp, 10 predicted proteins | sample FrelakmetBRP12BR_FD_187145 | JGI IMG/M metagenome (GOLD analysis project Ga0209253, IMG submission 187145) | Freshwater lake sediment microbial communities from the University of Notre Dame, USA, for methane emissions studies - BRP12 BR (SPAdes)... | ecosystem: Environmental > Aquatic >...
GTAAAACCCGTTCGGCAATACATAGTCGACACCCCATTGGAGCACTGGCTGATCGGATTCCGGCGCATCCGCGAGGACGTTTGTCCCGCCCGGATAGGTATTGCCATAAGTCGTGCTTGCGCCGCGCAGGATGTACTTCGATACCAGGTCGATGTGACCCGTGAATACCGGCTTCGCCGGTGCATCGGGCGCCGCGGCGGGCTTTTCCTCGGCCAGCGCTGCGGACGCACCGATCGCCGAGAGCAGCGTGCTGCCCAGCGTCAGCGCGCGGAGTCGTGCAAGATTCATGGTTTGTATCCTCGTGGTCGTGTGAGCGGGTCCCGCGGCGCGCAATCATTGATTTGCAATACCGCTTACGATACCTTAGAAATATCTCCATCCGCGTGAGGGATCAGGTGTGAAGGGATTGATCGGATTGCTTGCCAAGGCCAAACTCGTCGTCCTTTCGGAGGAGGAAAGGGCGCGAATCGAGCCGGAGGACGTTGCCATCGTCGCCGAACCGGTGGCGCAGGCCCCTTCCCCACCGCCCGAACCCCTGCCGCCGGAGGCGAGCGAGATCGTCGAGGGCAAGGCTTTCGCGGCAATCTTCGCCGACAACAATGTGCCGGAGTCGCCTTTCCCCGCGGAGCGCCTGCTGCGGTTGCTCGACGGCCTGCGCGCGATGGACGCATCCACGCGGAAACTCGCCGTGCTCGCGATGGACGCCGCCGACGACAATTGGCAAATCGCCGATCCCGTGATCGATGCGCAGCGGAAGATCGCGGCGCTCGAATCGACCAAGCAGCATCTGCAAGCACAGGTATCGAGCAGCGAGCAACATACGGCCGCCCAAGTCGCCGAACTCAAGGCCATGCAGGAGAGAAATGCCGCGGCAATCCGCAAGCAGATCGCCGAGCTGGAGCAGCTTCTGGAGCGCGACGTCACGAGCAGCGCGCAACAGATCACGATCCTCGAAGGTGCGCTGCGCGCCACGCGCGAAGCGGCGGCGAGGGAAGCACATCGAATGGATCTCGAGATCGAGCGGTTGCGTGAGATCCCCAGCCATTTTACCCAGCAGCCGACCCAAGCGTAGGAAGGAGAACACGCATGGCTACACCGACCCCCCTCGCGAAGGGACTCATCGCCATCATCATAGTCGCCGGCGCCATCTCACTCGCCTGGAACTTCGGCTTGAAGGATCTGATCGGGAGCAAGCCTGCCGACAGCAAGCTGGAGGAAACCACGGTTGTCAAGAAAGCCGAGGCACCGTCGGCGGCCGCCACCCCGGCGACGACGGCAAAACCGAGCAAGGGCGGCGCGCTGGGCTCATCCGGCAACCCGCTCAAGGTCAGCATCGTCAGTTTTCACGGTTATGCGCCCGCGCTGGTAGCGAACGGCAACAGCCTCGCCACACAGGCGGGATCGATTTATGAGGCGAAGGGTCTCAACGTCCAGTTCGTGATTCAGGACGACATCCCGACGTTGGCGACGATCTTCGAATCCGGGGCGGCCCAGTGCGCCTGGCGCACCTCGGATTTCTGGTCGCAGGAACAACCCAACCTGCGCAATGCCGGACTGGACGGACGGGCCGTGATGATCGTCGACAACACCCAGGGTGGTGATGCCGTGATCGCCCGGGATCCGGCCATCCGCACCATCGAGGACCTGGCGGGACGTTCCGTGGCGCTGCTGCAATTCACGCCATCGCATGGCATGTTGATCGACGCCATCGACAACTCCTCGATGACCGCCCGGAAGAAGTCCTCGGTGAAGTACGTGTTCATCAATGCCGAAGAAGGCACCGCCGGGGTGCGGGCCGCGCTCGAATCCGGTAATGTCGATGCCGCGGCGCTGTGGGATCCGGATCTTGCGCTGGCGCTGCGCAACGTCAAGGGCGCCCACGTGATCTACTCCACCAAGGTCGCGACCAACCTGATTTTCGACGTCATGGTCTGCGATTCGCGCGCGCTGGCGAAACCGGAAAACGAGCCCGTCTTCCAGAAGTTCGTCGAAGGCTGGATGGAGGGAGTCACCGCGGCCCGGGCCGCACCCGACAAGGCCGTCGATGCCCTGGTGAAAACCCAGGAATTCTTCGCCCTGCTAAGCAAGAAAGAGGGGACCGCCTTCATCAAGGGATTGTTCGACAATCTCGTCTGGACCGGCCTTGAAGACAATGCCCGCATCCTCGGCCTCGCCGGCGGCACCAATCACTACGAACGGGTCTATCGCCGCTTTGACGAGATCTATCGCAAGGCCGGGGCGCTGGCCAATCCGAACTCGCCAGTGATCGCGCCCCAGGACAGCTTCGACTACCGCTTCATCAAGAGCATGCTGGCGCGCAACCGCGCGGCGGAAACCGCCGCCCAGAAACCCGCTTATACGTTCACCGAAACGGCGCTGAAGGAGGTGTCGAAGAAGGAAGCGGTGGTCACCAAACCCGTCACCGTCGGCTTCGCGACGGGCGCCGCCGATCTCACCAAGCGTGCCCAAAAAACCATCGACGATGAAATGGTGCCGTTCATCGAGAACAACGGCAGCGCCTACTTCGAGGTCAGCGGGAACACCGACGCGACGGGATCGCGCGAGACCAATATGCGCTTGTCGCTGGCGCGCGCCAGAGCGGTCGTCGACTATCTCGCCGCCCAGTGGGAATTCCCCCGCGAGCGGTTCAAGATCGTCGGCAATGGCCCCGACAAGCCGCTGTGCAACGAAGCCAATCCGGCCGCCGAGGCGCTGGGCCTCGACGAGTGCCGGGCGCTCAACCGCACCACCCGGGTCGCCGTGTTCTCGCGCTGAGCCGGCATGGATTCGATCTGGAATCCCTACGCCGCGCTTGCCGCGGCAACGCGGCGAACACTCGGGGTGGGAGCGGTCGCCGCCGTGCTGGTGCTGTGGAGCGTGGTCGCGGCATCAGGGCTGGTCGGCCCGACCAAGCTGCCCGCTCCGTGGGCGGTGGTAAGCGCCCTGTCGTATCTGTCCTGGCATGAGGGCGAGAGCCTTCTTCTCACGGCGACGCTATGGTCGGTTGGCCGCGTGCTGGCCGCGGGCGTGCTGGTGGTGCTGGTCGGCATTCCCATCGGCATCCTCATGGGCGCCGCGCCGCGAATCAATGCACTGCTCTCGCCGCTGGTGGATCCTTTCCGCTCGGCGCCGGTTGTCGCCCTGTTGCCGATTCTCGTCATGTGGCTCGGCATAGGGGAGACGATGAAGATCGTCTTCCTTTTCATCGGCGCCGTGGTGTACCTGATTCCGCTGGTGCGCGATGCCGTCCAGGCCGTCCCCCAGACTCACTGTATCAGCACTCGCGATCTGGGCGCGACACCGTGGGAGTGCATCGGCAAGGCGATCGTGCCGATGGCCATGCCGCGTATCGCCGACGCGGTGATCGTCAGCGTGTCGGTGATGTGGACCTACATCACCGTGGCCGAATACGTCAATGCGCAGGAGGGGCTGGGACAACTCATTCAGAATGCGCGGCGCTTCAGCGCCATGGACCAGGTCTTCGCCGGAATCATCGTCATCATCGCGCTCGCGCTCGTCACCTATCAACTGATGTTGCTGGTCAAGCAGAAGCTCTATCCCTGGGAGGCGAAGGTATGACGGCAGCCGAGGCTCGCGATGCCGCTCCGGCGGGCGTTACGGTCAGCCTGGCGCTCCAGAACATCGTGCAGGAGTATCCGGCGGCCGACGGCGGCATCGCACGGGTCATCGACGGTGTCGATATCGCGTTCGACAAACCCGGGATCAACATGCTGCTCGGCCCGTCGGGCTGCGGCAAGAGCACACTGCTGCACATGATGGGCGGAGTGCGACCGTTCGGCGTCGCCACGCCGACATCCGGCACCGTCCTGATCGATGGCAAGCCGTGCATCGGCGCCCACGACGATGCGGTCATGGTCTTCCAGCGCTATGCCAATCGCCCCGACCTGAGCGTGTTCGGGAACGTCGCTTTTCCGTTCCGCTTGTCCTTATGGAAAAGGCGGGTGCCGGAGGCGCAGCGGCGCCAACGCGTCGACGAAATGCTGACGGCGGTGGGCCTCGCGGACAAGACGAAGCTCTTTCCGGCGCAGCTTTCCGGCGGCCAGAATCAGCGCGTGGCGCTGGCGCGGGCCTTGGTGTTGCGTCCGCGCATCCTGCTGCTCGACGAACCGTTCGGCGCGCTCGATGCGCCGACGCGCGAAGAGATGCAGAAGCTGCTGGTCGAGCTCTACGCCAGCCGCCCCTGTCTGATCGTTTTCGTGACGCACGACGTGACCGAAGCACTGGCCCTGGGAGATCGGGTCGTCGTGCTGTCGACACAGCCGGCCAAGGTCGCCGACGACATCCGGATCGACGAGCCGCGGCCGCGCTCGTCGTCATGGCTACGTTCCGCGGAAGCCAGCCGGGTCGAAGAGCGCATCCTGACGCAACTGCACAAGGTGAGCGCCGGCAAGGGCGCCGTGCGCGTGACCATCTGATCGCACCGATACCGTGCAGAACAAGGAACCCTCCTACCTGTGGGAGATGCTGCGCAGCCAACCAAACCTCTATGCGCTGCTGGGGTCGGTCGCGGCGGGCGTTGTGCTGTCGATACCGTTCGGATTCGGCGTCGGCGCCATTCCCCTGATAGCCTTCGCCGCGGGTGAAGCGATCGCCGCGATGTACGTTCCCGCGCTGCCGACCTTCCGCGCGCGCGTCGACAAGGAGTACCGGGAGAAGGCGAGAGAGGCCACGCGCTGGCATCTGATTGACGAAATCCAGAGTCGGATGAGGACGCGGGGCTCGTCGCGTGGGTCCCTCGATGCCTACAACCGGATGGTCGAGCGCGTGTCGTCGCTATTCAAGGTCGCGGAGGAAAGCCAGACCCAGCTGGCGGCGTACGATGTCGAGCGGCTAGACGATTCGACACTGGATTACCTCAGCATCTGGCTGGCGACGCTGGTCATCGACGACCGTTCCAACGCGGTCAACCTGCGCGACATCGAGCAGCGGATCGACGCGATCGAGCGGGAAATCCGGGACGCCAAGCCCGGCGCCGACCTGAAACAGTTGCAGATCGCGCGCAACGACTACGCCGGGCTGCTCACCCGGCATCGGCGGATGCAAAGCCGCCGGCGCGCGCTCGAGGCGGCCCTGGTGTCCATGCCGGATCAGATGGAGGAGATCTACCAGACGATCATGATGGCGCCGACATGCACGGAAGTGGGCTCGAAGCTGGAAGAGGCGATCGCCAAGCTGCGCTTGCAGGAAGACATCGAGGCGGAGCTCGCCAGCGACCTCAGGGAGACCGTGCCTGATTTCTCCGCGCGTCTGCAGCAGCGCCAGACCCGCCAGACCCAGGCGATGGGACGCCGCGCAGTTCAGGAACAAAGGATTTGACGGGCGTGGCGCGACAATTACGCCATCCATTCCGAACTCGGCGAGGAAGCGACCCGCCATACGGGAGATTGCGCGAAAGTCCTTCGCGAGGTTGTCAGCGGACAGCTCGCGAGGACATCGTCGCGGACCGCCGCCACGGACCCGGCGACGTCCTCTGATCCCCTACCCATTCATCAGGAGGGCAACAGTCATGGCCAACATCAATTTCGTCGACCGTCTTGCCAATCTGTGGAAAGGTTTCGTTTCGCTGTGGATCACCGACGTCGAGAAGCGCCACCCCGAGATCGCCTATCAGAACGCGATCGACGGCATGATCGAAAAATACGGACGGCTGAAAACTGCCACAGCCGCCATCATCCGCCGCCGTCAGGACGTCGAGGCGCGGCTAACTTCGGAGGAGCGGGAACTGGCCGCAATCACCGCGGATCTGGAAGGCGCGCTTGCCAGCGGACAGGATGATCTCGCCGTGGTGCTGATCCAGAAAAAGAACGCGCTGCAAACCAGCGTGACGAGCTTGCGCGCCGACATGGACCTGGCGCAAAAGGACGCCGACGACGCCAAGTCCTCGCTCCTGCAGGTGAAGAGCGAAATCGACAAGCTCAAGGCCGAGAAGGACCGCATGCTGGCCCAAATGGAGAGCGCGCAGGCTCGCATCAAGATCGCCGGCCAGCTCGAAGGTCTGTCGGTGGATGCCGAAGTCCGGGCGCTCGATAACGTGCGCGAGCATATCAAGACCACGGTCGCCGAAGCCAGTCTCGGCAAGGAGCTGCGCGACACGGATCTGGACGTGCGACTCGCCAAGCTGCGCCAAAGCAGCGGCGCGGTGACCGCCAAGCAGGAACTCGAGGAGATGAAGCGAGCCCGCGCCGCGCAGGCCGCCGCCGCCGGCAAGTCGATGTAGCCGGTCGCCGCGCACATGAACATGCAGAGCGAACGTCGACCGTTGCTGCCGGCATGGGCGGAGACGGTACGGCAAAAGTACCTCGCCGGCGAAGCGTCCGTTTTCGTCCTTTACCGGAACGTGTTTGACCGCTATCTGGTCGGCGGCAAGCACTACGGCATGGTCGAGTTCCTGAGCGAAGTCCTGTTGAAGGAAACCAAGCCGCGGATCTACGAGATCAGCCTCGCCCGCGGCGTGCGCTGTTTGCAGGGCGGAACCGCCGAGGAAAAATCCGAGCTGTACGCTTATCTCGAAGGCAAGGGACTGCCCGGGATCTTCGACGCGGTCGAACGCCGGCTGCGCGAGCATTCATCCAGCGCCGTGATCATTCCGTACGCCGGAACGGTCGTTCCCGGCGGCGAATCCCACTTTCTGTCGGTCGACGATCGGATCGCGCTGACGATTCTGCATCGCTGGTCACTCGATGACGAGTTGTCGGCGAAGGACAATGTGGTCATCCTGATCAGCGAATCGCTGGCCGATCTCAATCAGGCGATTCTCACCAATCCGAGGGTGGCGGCGGTGGAAGTGTCGATGCCGGACCGCGCGGCACGGGAAAAGGCCATCCAGCACTACGCGCCGAAGATGCCGGCCGAGGCGGTGCGGCGCCTGGCCGACCATACGGCAGGGCTGCGTGTCATTCAGTTGAGCAACATCGTTTCGGCTGATGAAACCCGTGGCTTGTCCGCGGCGGAGCGCGAGGCGCTCATCGGCTCCCTGCTGAAAGGTTCGCCCAACGCCGCCGATCGCGCCGAGCGACTTGCCGCGATCACCGCCGGCATGACGCCCGACGAGATTCGTCATCTGGTCGATCCCACCAAACCGCTTCCCAAGGACGAGGACCCGTATGCGGAGATGCTCGACGTGGTGCGCAAGCGCAAGCGTGAGCTGATCGAAAAGGAGTGCGCCGGGCTGATCGAGTTCGTCGAACCGAGCTATGGCCTCGCGGCCGTGGGCGGCAACGCGCACATCAAGACCGAGTTGCTGGAGATCGCCAAGGCGCTCAAGTCCGGCGATCGGGCGCGAGCGCCGATGGGCTTGCTCGCCGTGGGTCCAATGGGCGCCGGCAAGACGTTCCTGCTCAAGGCCTTCCTGAAGGAAGCCGGCTTGTCGGCGGTGGCGCTGAAGAATTTCCGCTCGAAGTGGGTCGGTTCCACGGAATCCAATCTGGAGCGGGTGCTGACGGCGGTCAAGGCGATGGGACCGATCGCCGTGATCATCGACGAGGGCGATCGCAGCTTCGGCAGGCAGAGCGAGGATTCCGACGGCGGCACCAGCTCGCGGGTGATCGCTCGCTTGAAGGAGTTCATGTCCGACACCGATAATCGCGGCCAGGTGCTGTTCATCCTCCTGACCAACCGCCCCGACAAGCTCGATGCGGATATCAAGCGTCCCGGGCGCCTCGACCGGAAAATCCCGTTCTTCTACGCCGATTCAACGTCAGAACGCGCCGCCATCGTCAAAGCCATCCTGGACCGTTACGATGCGCCGTGCCAGATCGATTGGACTGCATCCGAAGGCCTGTTGGCGCGCCTCGACGGCTACTCCAACGCCGATCTGGAAGCCCTGGCGTTGCTGGCGCTGGAATTCGCCAAGCGGGAAGACCGCGCCATCGACGCCGAGATCTTCTCGCGAGCGATCGCGGATTTCATGCCGCCCCAGGACGTGGCGATGATTCGCTACATGGAAATGCTGGCGGTCTATGAAACGTCGCGGCGATCGATGCTGCCGCCGCGCTTCCGGTCGCTCTCGCCCGAGCAGGTTCATGAAAACCTCACCACCCTGCGGCGCCTGATCAACGATTGACTCAGCAAAGGAGAATGCAATGCTTCCATCTGCCAGCGAACGAACCATGACGGGCGCCGAACTGGTCATCGCCAGCAAGGCGATGTTGAAGGTGGCCCAGGTCGACGGCATTCATCCCGCCGAGGTCGATCTGATCAAGGCGTTTTATGCAGGCGGCCCGGAAGCCGCGACGGGGCCATCGTTCGACGCCCTGCTCGAGGCGGCCGCGGGTGAGCTCGACGTCGACGCCAGCGCCTTCCCCAGCGCCGGGAATCGCGAGCTGCTGGTTTCCCTGTGCATCATCACAGCGTATGCCGATGGCGTGTTGAGCAAAGGCGAGCTGGCGCTGGTGCGCGCGCTCGCCGCCAAACTGAACATCGCGCCGTCACGCGTTGACGAAATTCTCGACGGAATCAAGGATCAGTTGTTGGCGAAACTGTCCCACCTGCCGGATGCGGCGTCGGTCGCCAAGGTTGCCAGGGAGCTCGGCTAAGAACTTGTGAATTTTTCGTTGTGGGAGCGGCCTTGGCCGCGATAACTACATGATTGCGTTGAAATATCGCGGGCAATCCCGCTCCCACGGGAGGATTTTTTCACAGGCTCTAAGCGGCGGCGTCATGCCGCAGCGCTCGGCCGGCTGGACACGCGTTCGTGCCACGCTTTGAGAGCCGCGGACTGCTGCGGCAGCGGAACTTTCAGCCGCAGCGCGAAATCGACGACGACCAGCGCGGTGATATCCGGCATCATGTAGGCGTCGCCCACCACGAAAGGCGTCTCGTTGAAGCGCTTGTCCAGTTCAATGAAGAACAGGTCGATGCGCTTGCGGCCACGCTCGGCCAATGCCGCGATCTGCTCGAAGTTCGCCGCTCCGGTGATGGCGCGATTCCTGAAGCCGGGTGAGGAGTTGCGGAAATACTCGGCCACGCCCATGAAGCCGTCGGCTTCGATGCGGCTGTTCCACATCAGGACCTGGGCGCGTTCCTTGGCTGTGCGGCCCATGAGGGGCGGTTGTGGATAGACCGATTCCAGATAATCGCAGATGGCTACCGTCTCCCACAGACAAGTGCCGTCGTCCAGTTCCAGCACGGGCACCGTGCAGCGCGGATTCTTCGCCCGGAACGCTTCCGTCAGGTGCTCGCCGGCACGCAGGTCCATGTGAACGGTAGGGATGTCGAGACCCTTCTCGGCAATGAAAATGCGCACCCGGCGCGGGCTCGGGGCGCTGACGCAATCGTAGAATTTCATGTTTCCTCCTCGTCGGTGCGGGTGGCTGCCCGGAGCCAGTCCCGGCGCAGTCGGCTGCGATGGGTCGCCAGCCACATGAGTGCGATCATGGGCCAGGCCGAGTTGATCCGCCCCGCCTCCAACAGATCCAGCGCTTCCGTGCTCGCCATGGCGAGAACCCTGATATCTTCTCCTTCGTGCGGAAGCCCGTGCACGCCGCCGGCAATCGATGAATCGATCCGGCCGCAGAACAGATACGACTTCTCCGAGGACTTGGCGGGCGTGGCGTAGAAAGTGGTGATGGGCACCATCGCGCCGACCACGCAGCCGGCTTCCTCCAGCGCTTCCCGGCGCGCCACCTGCTCGGGCGCTTCGCCCGGTTCAATCAGGCCGGCAACGATTTCGAGCATCCACGGTCCTTGAGGGTCGGCCACCGCGCCCACGCGGAACTGCTCGATCATCACGACTTTGTCGTGATCCGGGTCGTACAGCAACACCGCCGCCACGTCGGCGCGTTCGACGATCTCGCGGGTCAGCACGGAACTCATGCCGCCACGGAACAGGCTGTGGCGCAGCCTCACCTTCTCCAGCCGGAAAAAGCCGCGATAGCACGTCTCCCGGCCAAGAACAGCGAAAACCCGTTGGTCCGCCTCGCTCATGCGTGGTCCCTGTCTTGAAGCGCCATCGGTTGCGGCGCCTGTTATGATATTATACTATCATTGCCGGGAATGCATGGAGAACAAGGCGTCATGGATGCGGCTGCCTCCCCGGTTCGCGCCCAACCACTCGTCGATAAGCCCGTGGATGCGGCG
>Ga0209253_10006522_pt1 | contig 10097 bp, 11 predicted proteins | sample FrelakmetBRP12BR_FD_187145 | JGI IMG/M metagenome (GOLD analysis project Ga0209253, IMG submission 187145) | Freshwater lake sediment microbial communities from the University of Notre Dame, USA, for methane emissions studies - BRP12 BR (SPAdes)... | ecosystem: Environmental > Aquatic >...
CGCGGTGTTGGGCCACAATGTGAAAGCTCTTTTGGATGGCTTATCGTAATAAACTATGTAACTATCCGTTATCTGAAAATTTCTACCTGTCTTCAAAGGCAGTGTGATACTCACCTGATACCATCACTTCACACCTCTTCTCAATTTCACCCTTCTAAAAACACTCAGCAAGATAAATACCATAAGCAGGCATGAGTAGTTGGTGATCATAAACTGCTTATTCCCCCACGAGACACCATCAAAACGAACATCAGAGAGAGGCCATAGAAAGAGTGTGGGATAAAACACTTCGGAATGGGATGGGATATCTATGAGAATATGGATGAACCATCCTGTTATTTCCCAGTAGGGTGTGTGGCGAGTCGATTGCTGGTGACTGTGTTCAAGTAAGGTTGTTACCGATTTCTGCAGATAGGCACACGTATACCAGCGAATAGCCCATACCAGAAAAAACAGTGTAAAAAAAATGATAAAACTGTGGCTCATATGATAGAGCGTCTCAGTGAATCGGAAGATAAGAAACGTATTCCGTACCTCTGGAGGCATGATTTCCGGTCTGGGTATATGAGAAAACTCAACACCTTTGTAAAACATTTGCCATAGCATCCAGGCGACGGCAGGAGAAAAGGAAAAAAGGTCAGGAAGTACTCCCCACAGCACCATCCATCTCACTTTGATCTTATGCGGGCTTTTTAGATTCACGCCCCGTGCCAGCGCAGTTACCCACAACCCATGAGACAGTGTATCCATGAAAGTCACTTTAAACGCTTATTATCCCGTGTAGCTTATTTTTGCCTTTCTTCTAACACCATACGAAATGAAAGCTGATCATAGGTATCTGGGCATACCGCTGTCACACTATGTTCTTGCGATGCCCACGCTGGGGTTGCCCCAGTCAAGAGCGTGGATATAAAGTGATAGAGTTGACCGTATAATAAACCGCAGGCACCTCCCACGTTAAATGGGTCCACCTCAAAGGTATCTCCCACTCTATGACTCCAGTAACACCGGTGGGCAATGTCGAGCACCTCCACCATAACCCTATACCTATCCAGCGCAGGAAATCCTTTGCCGGTCATCTTCTTAAACGGAGGCTTGGTCTTGAGCCGGATAGGTTTTTTTTGCTCAAGCCGCCTGACCTCTACCCTCACTTTTTCCATCTCCGGGCAGACACCGGTAAAACTATCCGGACTTTTTTCCCAAAGAAGGCTTCCCCCATAGTGAAGGGTAACGAGAGAGGCGTGGATGGCCTTATAGAGTGATCCGCAAAGACCATCGCTATTAAGTGCAGTCGCTCTATACTGCTCTCCTTCTTTGTGTCCATAAGGACACTCTCCAGTAACTTTGGTAATCGTTACCTCTTGATAATAGCGATTTTCTCCTTTAAGAATCTTTGCTACCATCTCCTTGTTCTCATCCCATTGCCTTTTTTCGTTCATGCTTTTCCCCCTTCTACAGGATACCTTTCGCCCCGTTTCACTAAAAATTTAGCTCCTAAGCCCCTCAACAATTTTTCCGGTGTAACTTGTGAAATAGTAGATAAGGAACTTTGTGATAGCTTGAGCCATACATCCGGCGTGATGCCAGAGCCCTGCGTGCAGGGATAGTCGAATTCAAACGATTTCTTTACTTAGATAATCTGCAGAGCTTCGCCCCTCCCAGACCACCGACAATAGAATTTGCACCTTTGCTTCCTGATACGTAGAGCTTTTTATTGAACTGGGTAAACGCTTCAAAATTGATAATGTAGTTATCACCAAAGCCAGGCTCATTCACCCTCTCCCAGGCAGTTCCATCCTTTGCTGCAATGGTCTCCAGTGGTTTCGGGATATGCATAGAGTGCCCACACCCAGAAAGAATAAGGGCCAGTGCAAAAAAAGTATAGGAGCTGAAAGCCTTTACTTTACTATTTGATTTTTGATCATTCATAGTGCCCCTCCCCTTAATTTTCAAAACTTTCTAAAAAAACCCAAAAGGCAACTGTTCCCTTTTACCGCCAGTATCAATGAGATCAGGTTTTTTCTTAATCAGCCCTACAAAGCGGTCAGCCTCGCGCGTAGGTTTGGGGATCCGGTAACCATCTACACACTTAAGCACGATCTCCATACAGGTCTCAAGTGATATTTTATTTCCTTGTGATACAAAAATGGGCTGTACCTGCCGTCTGCTTCTTAATACCACACCTATCGTTTGCCCGCCATCAATCAAGGGAGAATAACTACCTGCTTCAACAGCTGGTTCTTCATAGGTTCCCATGAGGCGAGATTTAGCACATCCAATGGTGGGTTTATTGAGCAGTATTCCCATGTGGGTTGCAATTCCCATTCTTCTAAAATGGGCAATTCCCTGACCATCAAAGAGTATCAAATCAGGCTCCGTTTGAATAGCTGCAAAGGCTTCAAGTAACACCGGGGCTTCTCTAAAAGCAAGTAAACCCGGGATGTAGGGAAAGTCTACTTTTTTTCTCACGCCCCTTCTCTCAATCTCTTGCAATCCAGGAAAGGTATACACTATTACTCCCCCCCACCCTTCATCTTTATCAAATGCAACATCAGCACCGGCAATCACTTTCACTTCACTGAAGGCATCCTGAAATGTAACCCGTTCCCGTAGCTCAACCTGAATCTTTACTGCCTCTTTAGGCGTTACCTTCCATGGGTGCAGGTTTTGATAATTCATGGTTTCACTCCATATTTTTCTCCCTTTATTAACATCTCCATAATTTTAATATTGGGAAAAATATTCAATTTGTCAAGCTATTTCAAAGAATTATATAATTGACAAAAATACCAAGATGGTATTTAGTTTATTAAAGATGACCCGGTAATTTCACCTCTTCTTCCAACACCAAGATGATAAAAAAATAATACCCACGAAGAGGAGCACCCAGAATTTAAAAGATTAATGGAGGAATAATATATGGTGGAAACGAAAAAATTGAACTTTGAAAGAATTAAAAACATTCTTAAAGAACACAAAGAAGAATTAAAAGCAAAATACCAAATCAAAGAAATTGGTATCTTCGGTTCTTACGTAAAAGGGAAATGTAGAAAAGGAAGTGACCTTGATGTACTCGTAGAGTTTGAAGAGGAAGCAGATATTGACCTTTTAAAGTTTGTGAATATGGAAAACTATCTGAGTGACTTTCTAGGTCTGAAGGTCGATTTAGTGGAAAAGTCGGCATTAAAGCCGAGAATAGGTAAGCACATATTAAAAGAGGTGGTGCTACTATGAAAAGAGAAATGGGGGATTATTTTGAGGATATTGTCAGTGCAATGGAGAAGGCTATGAATTTTGTTAAAGACATCTCTTATGAAGAATTTAGCCGTGATGATAAAACTGTTTTTGCTGTAATAAGAGCACTTGAGATTGTTGGTGAGGCAGTCAAAAATATTCCTGATGAAATGAGAAAAAACTATCCTGAAATTCCATGGAAGGATATGGCAGGGATGAGGGACAAGGTTATCCACGAATATTTTGGAGTTAAACTAAAAATCGTGTGGAAGACCGTTAAAGAGAAACTACCTCTCTTAAAACCTATTTTTGAGAAAATCTTAAGGGATGTAGATACGTGAACATCGAAAAATACCTTGTTTTAAATAAATACCTGCTTTCACTTCTTGGAGTAAGTGATTTTAAGGATTTGAAGGAAACCGGATCTGGGAAGACCCTTATCCTCCACATCAACTATTATCAATTCTTTCATTATACCCTCTTTTCTCCAGATAATATCATTTTAATCACCCCCAATGAAGGTCTCTCAAAACAGCACTATGAAGAGATCAAGAAAAGTGGCATCCCCTGCCAGCTTTACCTGGGTAGTTTAAGCAGCTTAAGTTCAATAACCGCTGATAAAGAAGTAATTGTCATGTGCTATTTCTGGACGAAAGGAATTGGCCTGAAAAATTAATGCAAGAAGTAGGTTTAACCTCTTAAAAAAAATATAGGTAGATTTTAAAGGAGATTCTATATGCTCACTGACCAATTTCTCATCGCATTAAAAAAGAACTATATCGATACCATAACCAAGTATAATGAAGACAAGACTATTGAAACGAAACAGTGGGAGTTTACCACCAAAGCGGGGAAAGCAGAGGTAAACGTGAGCAGGGGAAAGGTATTTGAAAAGGCCTGTGTATCAACCATATCAGCTACTGTTGTCATCCCGGGAAGAGATTATCAAAGCACCATCCAGTGGCTGGGTGTACAAACCTTCCCTGCCAATCCGCTTGTTCCCATGCTGATGGGTGTCTTTGAACACGTCTCGGAAAAGGGATTAGAACACTCCCCCGGTTACTTTGATGTGTATCCCACCATACCTTATGATGAAGATAGAGAGTACCTGAGAAGAGCAATGGAAGCAACTGCCAAGAAACATGGTAAAAAGTATGAAGCAATAGTAGAAGGATACAAGAAGATGTTTGAGGTGAAAGATACGCTCACTGGCATTGGCTATGGCGTAGGGATCGCATTTGGACCTGAGGAAGGGGATTTTGAATACTTTCACGAAGCCGCCACCTCGATATTCAACTCATACTTTCATCTGGTAGAAAAAAGAAAAGATATGAAACCCACCCCGGCGCAGATAGAGGAGATGTTTAAAAGGCGGGCAGAGTGGGTGAGGTTTACCTTCCTGGAAAATCGCTTTTACCAGGGTGGGACCAAACTAGGAGTTCCTCATGAGTGTTTCATGCTCCATATGCTTCCTCCCCTGGTAAAATTTTAAAAAAGAGTGGGGAATTGAGGAATTCAGGGATGGAGGGATTGAAATGAGAAATTGGAAATTTGGATTTTCAAGATAGTGGATGCTGGGGTTAGCGTATGGATTGCAAGTACCTGGTTATTGTTTTATCACACATCCCATATCCCACATCTCATATCTTCTTTCCTGACCCCTTGGACCTCTTATTCATTCAAAATAGACGGAGATAAAACACCTTAATTCAACAGAGTAGCTGAGAAGGATCTAAGAAATGACATACGATCTTGCCATAGTAGGGGCAGGTCCCGCAGGCTTAATGGCAGCACACACTGCTGCTGAGTTAGGTGTAAAGGTAGCAGTTATTGAAAAAAAGAAAGAGGTATCCCGGATCACCCGTGCCTGCTGCCAACAACTGGTAATGGATGAAAACTATGAGAAAGAGAGTATTGAGTTACAACAAGGAAAGATTATCTTCCCCCGCAATGGTTTTGCAGTCGACTACCGGGGCACCACCGTTACCGTAACTGATACCTACTTCATCTCTCCCCGTGGCCACAAGGTTCATTTTTCCTATGAGGACAAAAGACCAATCGCCATAAAATTTGATAAAGGACTTCTGCTTCAGAGTCTCTGGGAAAAGTGCGAAAAAAGCGGGGTAGAATTCAGAAACAGCACCCTTGCCTACCATGCCAAAGATAGCTCAAATGGGGTAGAAGTTCACATGAGCGCTCGGGGGAAGAAATCAACCCTTACGGCAAAAAAACTGATTATAGCAGATGGTGTTAATGCCAGGATAGCTGAAGTTTTAGGCATGAACCAGGGAAGAACCCCCATCACCACCGCCTTCTGCATTATCTACACCGTTGAAGGGGTAAAAGATTTTGAGAGGACAGCCCTTAAGTGGCATATGGGGCTTACCTATCAGTCGAAAGCTCCCGTAATCATTGGTCCCTCACTTGAAGATAAAAATCAGGCAGATATAGTTATCATGGGAAGCAAGCAGGACCCGCCTGAACACATTTACCAAAATTTCATCACCAAAAGCCCCCTTGCCTCCATGGTGGGACAGTCAAACGTAGTAAGTAAAATGGGATGTACCGTAAAAGCCATGACCCCTATGAAGGTACCTCACCAGGGCAATGTTCTGGTCATAGGAGATGCCGCTGCCTATATCGAAGTGGAAACCCAGGGCGGACTCATGTGCGGCTATCATGCGGGCAGCGCAGTATATAAGGAGTTACAAAGAAAAGACGGATTCAAAGAATATACTACCTGGTGGTGTAACTCATTTGAGTTCAACAGCGATCAGTACCTCAGGGTGGCTCAGGGCTATGCGCTTGTCCCTACCTATACCGATGAGGAACTGGATTACCTCTTTTCCCTCATTGAAGAAAGGATATTGGAAGGCGCCTATGGTCAATATAAAGCCCCCCGATTGCTCTGGGACGCCATACTGCACCACCGAGAAAAGATTCAAAAAGAAAGGCCCGCGCTCTATGAAAAAATTAAAAAGAATAGTGAGATAACCTTAAAAGGAACCTTTAAATGAAGTGCCTTTCACTAAAGTAATGATCGCTTAAAATCCACAATTCTTTATTAAACCAACACTTTTAACTACGTTATTAAACTGCACCCAGATAGTTTACGCCTTTTTTTCTTCTCTTCCTATAGCGCCTTTGGAAAACGTGTGAACCTATTTTTTCCTAAAATCCTTGCACTATTTTCTTCCACTATGTTATGGTATACAACATACACAGTGCTCCATTATTCTCAACATACTTTTATAGGGTAACTACATGTTTTTTCTCTTGACATAAAATTAAAAGTTTGATTATCTATGAGCGCACTCATTTATTTTTTTAAATTTTTCATCCCATTGATGCACCCTATAGCTAGATTTTTGTAATCCTTAAAAATTAAACAAAAGAAACAATCGGAATCACGCAGCCTTTATAGATTTAAAACAATAACTACCTCATAAGCCGGAGAGAAATCATGAATGCACCTGCATCAACCATGCAAAGTATTATTAACAGCCTCTCGGGAATCATAGAAAAACAGAATATCCTCACCGATCCAGAAACACTTAAAAAATATTCCTGCGATACCAGCTTGCTCCCCCCTCATATGCCCGATGTGGTGGTCAAGGTCAAAAAGACCAGCGAGGTACAGGGAGTGCTCAAAGTCGCCCATGAAAACCATATCCCAGTAGTCCCACGAAGTTCAGGAACAGGAACTTATGGCACCGGTATCCCAGAGGAAGGCGGGATTATTCTTGACCTTTCTGAGATGAAGAGAATACCGCGAGTTGATACCAGAAATAGGTGGGTATTGATTGAGCCCGGGGTTACTTTTGGAGAGCTTAGGGAAGCACTTGCAAAACACGGTATGCAACCACTAAATCCCCTGCTCCCCCGCAAAGACAAGTCAGTCATCACTAGCGTGTTGGAGAGGGAACCGGTACTCTCGACTAAAACTGAGTGCGATGAACCCTTAAGGACCATGGAACTGGTATGGGGAACAGGCGAGCTTTTAAGAACAGGCTCCATGACCGTTGATACCATCCCGGCTGAAGAGATTCCTGATAAAACCAATTCTGACCTGTGCAGCACCGGAGGACCTGGTATCGACTGGTGGAGACTTTTAACAGGATGTCAGGGCACCTTTGGTGTAATCACCATAATGAACATAAAGATTTTTCACAAACCGCTTGTGCAGAAGGTAGTGTTCCTTCCTTTTAACACCCTGGAAGATGCGGTGATGCCCTTCTATACCATTCAGCGGCGGGAGATCGGACATGAGTGTTTTCTCCTGAATAGCTATGACCTCGCAACCATCTTAGCTGAAAGCAATAGCACCATTCCTGAACTGGTACATCCACTACCCAATTATTGCATCGTCCTGAATCTCTGGGGGGGTCAGTTCTTCCCTGAAGATCGTATCAGCTATGAGGAAAAGGCAGTGAAAGAGATTGGGGAACAATACCACTTCACCCCCAGCGAGAGGCTGGACGGGATAGCGGAAGCCGATCTCCGCTTTCAAAAGATACTCACCACACCCTGGGAAGGTGAGGTGTACTGGAAGGAACGGCAGATGGGTGGATGTTTAGAAATCATCTTCGAGAGTGGTCTCGACAAAGTCCCTTCACACTGGGCTCTCTTCAAAAAGATCGCAGGAGAGTACGGGAGAGACACGAGGAATCTCGGCGTGTACATTCAGCCCCGGCAGAGAGCTCGTGTGTGCCACGTTGAGTTCCATATCCCCTGTGACCCCCAGAGTGCACGAGATCTAGAACAGGTGAAAGTATTCCAGCGAAAAGTTAGTGAAACCCTGATTAATGCCGGTGCCTTTTTTTACCGACCATACTATGACTGGGCTGAGATGGTCTACTCAAGGAGTGGCTACACCCACGAAACTATCAAGAAGCTTAAGAAAATACTTGATCCTAATAGAATACTAAACCCCGGCAAACTTGATTTATAACACCACCAAGGACTCTCCTAGCTTATGAGACAAAAATAGTGGGTCCCTTTTATAAGGAGGAACAATGGCATTCTCAGACATCGCCTATAGAGCATTGCAAGATGTAGTAGGTAAGGAAAACGTAACCAATGATCCCATCATCTGCCAGTCATACTCGCGGGTACAGTGGACTGCTGACGGGTGCATACAGCGCTCCCAGCTTGGTACCAAAATGAGGCCAGATTGTGTGGTCATGCCGGAGTCAACTGAAGAGATACAGGCAGTTATTAAACTGGCTAATCGCTACGATTTCGTGTTTATCCCGCGCGGTTCAGGAATGATCAACAGTGCCTTCCCCAATCCAGGCCAAGCCCAGATGGGCAAGGGGGTTGTAATCATCGATCCAAAGCGGATGGATAAAATTTTAAAGATTGACAGAAACAACATGTACATGGTGGTAGAGCCGTACGTGAGCTTTGCCTCCGCTCAGGCAGAGGCAATGAAGGTAGGGTGTACCATTCCCACTCCCCCTGCCGGCGCTCAAGTCTCCCTTTTGGCAAATATCCAGTGGCACGGCGCGTATGGCAACTCCTGGCTCTCAGCGCTGGGGGCTCACCAGCTCCTCGCCTTTGAGGTGGTGCTTCCCAACGGTGAGATTTTAAGAAGTGGATCAATAGCCCAGGAAGGCAGTGAGGAAGACTGGATTTGGAATGATGGACCGGGACCAGATCTGCGCGGCTTTTTCCGCGGCGCACAGTTTGGGCACGCAGGCGGCATGGGAATGGTAACCAAAATTTCTACGCGCATGTTTCCCTGGCCTGGCCCTCAAGAATTTCCAACCCAGGGCAATGCGCTGGAGAAAGAGTCATACTTCTCAAAAGATTTCATCAGATGGTACATGATTGACTTCCCCAAAAATATGCAGGCATATCCGGAAAATGAGGAAAAGCAGCTACGTTGGGCGTGCAACCTTCACTATGAGATAGCCCGTGCAGAGCTCGCGATTGTAGTACAGCATAATGCTAAACAATTCTTATGGTGCTGGGCAGCCCGCACCAAGGAAGAATTTCACAAAGGTGCAAACGAAGATTTCTTTCCCCATGGATACAACATTGTAGGACTGTGCGCCCTCACCAATCTTGAACAGCTCGAGTATGAAGAAAAAGTTTTGAAACACATTGTACACAAGATGGGTGGCAGCTTTCTCTCTGAAGAATCTCCTGATCCACTGGACCGGGAGCGTTACAAAGTCTGGATGCGCATTGCCAATGACTGGATCAGGGTGGGTCACTCCATGCGTTTGAGTCGCCCCACTGACTGCTTCCACCAGGGAACCGCCTGCCTTGATTCGATCGATACGGTAGCTGAAGAAATCCTCCGGGCAAACCGTGTGCAGAGAAAGATGCGAGAGGAGGGGCAAGGCCCTCACCTCCTCCCCATCAGCTTTCATGGAGGGTGGATCAGCCCCACCGAAAAGGGTTATGGTGCATTGATGACCACCGACCTCTGGCCCGAGCAGGAACCGGAAAAGGCAGCAGAAGCAATTAAGTTCCTTCTCAGCAATCTCAAGGAATGGGTGATAACCAAGAGCGCAGCGTCAACTGTGATACTGCTTGGTCCTGTGTATGATCTGCTCGGACCTCAGTTCTATAATGTACATCTCTTGATTAAAGCAATGAAACGGGAGTTTGATCCGAATAATGTATCCAATCCGCCCTACGCCACCACACCCAATGTAGTGCCCCCGGAGCAACTGGCGGCAATGACCAAAGTGCTATAATAAAAAGGAAATCAAAATTCGAAATCAGAAGCACGAAACAAATTCAAATGACTAAAATCCTAACCAAAGATATTTGAAATTTTTTAAGACCCTTTATGTGTGACATGGGGATTTTTCTGAGCCCAACACTATAGTCATTGGCTTTGGTCACGA
>Ga0209253_10006523_pt1 | contig 10097 bp, 6 predicted proteins | sample FrelakmetBRP12BR_FD_187145 | JGI IMG/M metagenome (GOLD analysis project Ga0209253, IMG submission 187145) | Freshwater lake sediment microbial communities from the University of Notre Dame, USA, for methane emissions studies - BRP12 BR (SPAdes)... | ecosystem: Environmental > Aquatic >...
GAGCCCCTCGAGCCCCTCCAGCGGTCCGAAGACGACGTCGGCGCCCGGACCGACCACGGCTATCTTCTCGGCGAAGATCGCTTCGCGCGTGTCGCCCAGTACCTCGGTGTGCTCGAGCCCCACGCCGGTGAGCACGACCACCAGGGCGTGCAGGCAGTTGGTGGCGTCGAGCCGGCCGCCGAGGCCGGCCTCGATGGCGGCGTGCGTCACCCCGGCCGACGCCAGGGCGAGGAACGCCGCCACCGTGAGCACCTCGAACTGCGTGACCGGGCCGAGAGCGCCCGGCAGGCGCTCGCTCTCGGCCCGCACGCGCTCGACCGCGTCGCCGAGTCCGCCGGGCGCGATCGAGCGCCCCTCGACCAGCACACGCTCGGCGAAGCCCGTGATGTGCGGCGAGAGGTAGGCCCCCGAGCGCCAGCCGTGGGCGCGCAACACAGCCTCGGCGTAGCGCGTCGTCGAGGACTTGCCGTTGGTGCCCACGACGTGGATGGCGCGGAAGCACTCCTGAGGGCGCCCGAGCGCCTTCAGCAGGGCCTCGACGCGCTCGAGCCCGGGACGCATGCCGAAGACTGCCAGCGAGCGGAGGTAGTCCTCCCAGTCCGCGCCGCGGTCGGCAGGCCGGCCTGCGCCAGGATCCGCACCACGGCCAGAGCCGCGACCCTCGCCGGCCGCCACCGGACGTCAGTCCTGCTGGAGCTGCGAGAGCCGCGCCGCGAGCTCGTCGCGGTCGGCGCGGTAGGCGGCGAGCTTCTCGCGTTCCTTCTCGACCACGGCGGGCGGCGCCTTGCCGACGAACGATTCGTTGGCCAGCTTGGCCTCGGCGCGGACGACCTCGGCCTCGAGCTTCGCCAGCTGCGCCTGCAGCCGCTTGAGCTCCTCGCCGCGGTCGACCCCCGGCGCCTCGACCTCGAACCCGCCGCCGGGAACGAGCACCACGTTCTCGCCGGCTGTGCCGGCATCGTCGAACGCCACCTCGGTACGCGCCAGCGAGCGGAAGACGCCCGCGTACCTCCGGTACACGTCGGCCGCCTCGCCGCCCTCGGCGACGAAGCGCGCGCGCATGACCGCCGCCGGCGCGAGCTTCACGTCGGCGCGGTAGACGCGCAGCGCGTTGACCGCCGCCTGCAGCCGCCCGACGGCCTCCTCGTCTGCAGGGGAGAGCCGGGCCTCCCCGGAGCGCGGGTACGGCCGCTCGAGCAGCGGCGCCGCGCCGTACTGGGCCGCCACCTGCTCGGTGACGAACGGCAGGAAAGGATGCAGCAGGCGCAGTATGCCGTCGAGCACGTGGCGGACGTGACCGGCCGCCTCGAGACGGCGCGCCTCGTCGTCGCCGTAGAGGCGCACCTTGACCATCTCGAGGTACCAGTCGCAGAACTCGTCCCAGACGAAGTGGTAGAGCGTGTCGACGGCCGCCGCGAAGTCGTAGGCGGCGAGGGCGCCGGCGACGTCGCTCACGCAGCGCGCGAGACGGCTCTCGATCCAGCGGTCGACCTGGTCGACCCCGGAGCGCGCCGGCTCGACGTCGCCGGCGGCCAGCAGGACGAGCCGCGACGCGTTCCACAGCTTGTTGGCGAAGTTGCGCCCCATCTCGATCTTCTCTTCGCTGAAGCGCACGTCCTGGCCGCTCGACATGGCCAGCAGCCCGAAGCGCGTGGCGTCGGCGCCGTATTTGTCGATCATGTCCAGAGGGTCGATGCCCGTGCCCAGCGACTTGCTCATGCGGCGCCCGTCGGCGGCCTGGATCACGGAGTGGATGTAGACGTCGTCGAAGGGCACCTCGCCGACGAACTCGAGACCCATCATCACCATGCGTGACACCCACAGGAAGATGATCTCGCGCGCCGTGCTCAGCAGCCCGGTGGGATAGAAGTACCCGAGGTCGGGGGTGTCGTCGGGCCAGCCCCAGGTGGCGAACGGCCAGAGGGCCGAGCTGAACCAGGTGTCGAGGACGTCGGTCTCCCGCCTGGGCGCCTGCGCGCCGCACGTCGTGCAGCGCTCCGGCGCCGTCTCCCGCACCAGCACCTCGCCGCAGCCGTCGCAGTACCACACGGGCAGACGGTGGCCCCACCAGAGCTGGCGCGAGATGCACCAGGGACGCAGGTTCTCCATCCAGTCGAGGTAGACCCGCGCCCAGCGCTCGGGCACGAAGCGCACCTTGCCTCGGCGCACCACCTCCATCGCCGGCGCCTTGAGCTCGTCCATGCGCATGAACCACTGCAGCGAGATGAGCGGCTCGATGCGGGTGCCGCAACGGTCGCAGGTGGCCACGCTGTGGGGGAAGTCGTCGACCTTCTCGAGCACGCCCCGCGCCAGCAGGTCGGCGACGACGCGCTCGCGCGCCTCCTCGACCCCGAGACCGGCGTACGGACCGCCGGCGTCGGTGATGCGTCCGTCGGGACCGATCGCCTGCACCGTGTCGAGGCCGTGGTCGCGGCCGATGTCGAAGTCGGTGATGTCGTGCGCCGGCGTTATCTTGAGCGCCCCGGTGCCGAACTCCGTCTCGACGCGCTCGTCGGTGATGACCGGCAGGCGGCGGCCGAGGAGCGGCAGGATCGCGACGCGCCCCACGATGCTCGCGTAGCGGCCGTCGCCGGGGTTCACGGCGACGGCCGTGTCGCCGAGCATCGTCTCCGGGCGCGTCGTGGCGATCGTGACCGAGCCGCCGCCCTCGAGCTCGTAGCGCACGTGGTAGAGCTTGCCCTGCTCCTCGACGTGGGCGACCTCGAGGTCGCTGATGGCCGTGCCGCAGCGCGGGCACCAGTTGACGAGGTAGGAGTCCTTGTAGACGAAGCCCTTGTCGTAGAGGGAGACGAACACCTTGTTGACGGCGCGCACGTAGCCCTCGTCGAAGGTGAAGCGCTCGCGCTCGTAGTCGCAGGCGCAGCCGAGGCGCTTGAGCTGTTCGATGATCGTGCCGCCGTACTGCCCGCGCCAGGCCCAGACGCGGCGCTCGAACTCCTCGCGTCCCAGGTCCTCCTTGGTGAGACCGTCGCGCGCGAGCTGCTTCTCGACCACGTTCTGCGTGGCGATCCCGGCGTGATCGGTACCCACGAGCCAGCAGGCGTTGTCGCCCTGCATGCGGCGGTAGCGGATCATCACGTCCTGGATGCTCCCGTTGAGCGCGTGGCCCATGTGCAGGTTGCCGGTGATGTTGGGCGGTGGGATGACGATCGAGTAGGGCGTCCGCGAGGGGTCCACTCCGGCGTGGAAGAGGTGGCTCTCGAGCCAGCTCGCCATCCAGCGCGTTTCGACCTCTCGCGGCGCGAAACGCGTCGTCGTTTCGAGATAGGTGCGTGCCTCGGCGTCCATGGCGGCTTGCGAGTATACCAGCCGGTCGTCCGGCCTCTTAGCGGCCGGACTCCTCGTCCGCCGCTGAACTCGCCGTCGGCCTCGCCGCCGGGGCGAAGGCGCCCAGACCGGGCCCCGAGAGGATGTGCGGCAGCACGTCTGTGAAGCGGCGCACGTAGACGAACTCCAGCCTGCACGCGAGCTCGGCGGGCAGCTCGCGCACGCCCGGCCTGCTCTCCTCTGGGAGCACCACCGTGCGGATGCCGTTGCGCACCGCGGCCAGGCACTTCTCCTTGAGGCCGCCGACGCGTAGGACGCGGCCCGAGAGCGTGATCTCGCCGGTCATGGCCACGCGCGGCCTCAAGGGCACGCCGGTCACGGCCGAGAGCAGGGCGGCCGCTATGGCGAGGCCCGCGGAGGGCCCGTCCTTGGGCACCGCGCCCTCGGGGACGTGCACGCGCACGTCGCGGTTCGCCAGGTCGAGGCCTCTCTTGCCGGCGTAGCGCGAGCGACGCGCGAGCTGGCGCATAACGGGGTCCGACTCCAGGTGCGCCAGCAGGTAGCCCCACGCGGCCGACGCCGATTCCTGCATCACCTCGCCGAGCTGACCGGTGAGGATGAGCTCGCCGCGGCCCTTGGCGATGCCGGCCTCGATCGTCAGCACGTCGCCGCCGTCGGCGGTATAGGCCAGGCCGAGGCTCTCACCCACCATGCGCCGCCGCGAGAGCTCGCTCTCGCGGTAGCGCGGCTCGCCGAGGTAGGCCGGCAGGTCGTCGGCGGTCACCTCGATCGGCAGCGCCAGCCTCTCCTCGAGGTGGCGCCGCGCCACCTTGCGGAAGACACGCCGCAGCAGCCGCTCGAGCTCGCGCACGCCGGCCTCGCGCGTGTGCTCGCGGACCACCCGCCTGATGACGGGGGCGGCGATGCGCACCTGGTGGCGCCTGAGGCCGCTCTCGGCGGCGGTGCGCGGCAGCAGGTGCCGGCGCGCGATGGCGACCTTCTCCTCGAGCGTGTAGCCCCCCGTCTCGATCTCCTCGAGGCGGTCGTAGAGGGTGTGCGGGATGCCGTAGGCATCGTTCGCCGTGGCGATGAAGAAGACCTGCGAGAGGTCGTAGTCGACCTCGAGATAGGTGTCGCGGAAGGCGGAGTTCTGCGCCGGGTCGAGCACCTCCATGAGCGCCGCCGCGGGGTTGCCGCGCCAGTCAGACTCCATCTTGTCGAGCTCGTCGAGGAGCATGACGGGGTTGTCGACCCCCGCCTTGGCGATGCCGTCGATGATGCGCCCCGGCATCGCCCCCACGTAGGTGCGCCGGTGACCGCGGATCTCGGCCTCGTCGCGCACGCCGCCGAGCGAGACGCGCACGAACGGACGCCCCAGGGCGTCGGCGATGGCGCGCGCGATCGAGCTCTTGCCGGTACCCGGCGGGCCCACGAGGCAGAGGATCGTGTTGGGCTGGTCGCTCCCCAGCAGCCTGCTCACGGCGAGGTACTCGAGGATGCGGTCTTTCACGTCTTTGAGGCCGTAGTGCGTGCGCTCCAGGTGCGCGGCGACGGCGGCGATGTCGAGCCTCGTCGCCGCCGTCCGCCCCCAGGGCAGCCCCAGGACGGTGTCGAGGAACGTGTGCACGACGGCGATCTCGGGCGACATCGGCGAGGCGTTGCGCAGCTTGGTGATCTCTTTCTCCACCACGGCGGCCGCCGCCTCGGGCAGCCCCAGCTCGGCGGCCTGACGCGCGTACTGCCCCGCTTCGTCGTCGGCCACCTCCCCGGCCTCGGTGAGCTCGTCACGGATGGTGCGCATCTTCTCGTGCAGGAACACCTGGCGCTGCATCGTCTCGATGCGCCGCTGCACCTTCTCCCCCAGCTCGTGCTCGAGCTGCAGCACCGCGTTCTCCTCGACCAGCGACTCGAGCAGCGTGCACAGGCGCTCCTGGGTGGAGCCCATCTCGAGCAGGCACTGCTTCTCCTCGTAGCTAACGAGCAGGTGGCCGGCCACGAGGTCGGCCGCCTGCTCGGGATCGGCCGCGGCGCCGACGATGTACTGCGCCTCGTCGGGGATCTGCGGGTGCGCGGCGACGTAGAGGCCGAACTCGGTGAGCACGCGCCGCGCGAGCGCCTGGCTGCGGCGCGCGTTGCGGTCGGCCGGCACGAGCGGCGTGACGGTGACGACGAAGTGCGGTGTCGTGGCCGCGTAGGCGTCGATGTGCACGCGCTCCTGACCTTCCACGAGCGCCTTCACGCTGCCGTCGGGCAGCTTGAAGAGCTGCACGATCGTCGCCCGCGTGCCCACCGGCAGGATGTCGTCCTGGGTCGGGTCCTCGATCGTCGGCTCGCGCTGCGACGAGAGGACGATCGAGGACCCCTCGGCGAAGGCGCGCTCGATGGCGCTGACCGACTTCTCGCGCCCCACGAAGATGGGCGCGACCATCCTGGGGAAGACGATCAGCTCCCGCGTGGGCAGCAGCGGCAGGACGTGCTCGGATGTCGCCGGGCTAGGCGGACTCTTCGCCAAGTTGGAGACTCGAGGCTTCGGCCTCGGTGACGAGCGTCGGGCTGATGCCCTTCTCGATCGTCTCGCGCGTGATCACGCACTTGCGCACATCGCGTCGCGACGGCAGCTCGAACATCACGTCGAGCAGCGCCTCTTCGATGATCGAGCGCAGGCCGCGGGCGCCCGTCTGGCGCTCCTGCGCCTTCGCTGCGATGGCGCCCAGCGCCTCGTCGGCGAAGACCAGCTCGATGGAGTCGAGGGAGAAGAACTTCTGATACTGGCGCACGAGCGCGTTCTTGGGCTCGGTGAGGATGCGCACCAGGTCGTCCTTGTCGAGGTAGTGCACCGCCGAGACGACCGGCAGACGTCCGACGAACTCGGGGATCAGGCCGAAGTTGAGCAGGTCCTCCGGCAGCACGTGCTTGAAGATCTCGCCCGTGTCCTTGGCCTGCGCGATGGAGGTGAGGTCGGCCATGAAGCCGACGCCCTGCTTGCCGATGCGCCGCTCGATGATCTTGTCGAGGCCGGCGAAGGCGCCGCCGCAGATGAACAGGATGTTCGTCGTGTCGATGGTGAGGAACTCCTGGTGGGGATGCTTGCGCCCGCCCTGCGGCGGCACGCTGGCCACCGTGCCCTCGAGGATCTTCAGCAGCGCCTGCTGCACGCCCTCGCCCGAGACGTCGCGCGTGATCGACGGGTTGTCGGCCTTGCGCGCGATCTTGTCGACCTCGTCGATGTAGATGATGCCGGTCTCAGCGCGCTTGACGTCGAAGTCGGCCGCCTGGATCAGCTTGAGGAGGATGTTCTCGACGTCCTCGCCGACGTAGCCGGCCTCGGTCAGCGCGGTGGCGTCGGCGATGGCGAAGGGCACATTGAGGATGCGCGCCAGCGTCTGGGCAAGCAGGGTCTTGCCGCAGCCGGTCGGCCCGAGCAGCAGGATGTTCGACTTCTGCAGCTCTACGTCGACCTCGCCGGCGGCGATGGCCTGGATGCGCTTGTAGTGGTTGTAGACGGCCACCGACAGCGTGCGCTTGGCCTCGTCCTGTCCCACGACGTAGTCGTTGAGGATGGCGTTGATGTCGCGCGGGCGCGGCAGCGTCTCGAGATCGAGCGTCGCGGGAGCCGTGAGCTCCTCGTCGATGATCTCGTTGCAGAGGTCGATGCACTCGTCGCAGATGTACACGCCGGGGCCGGCGATCAGCTTCTTGACCTGCCGTTGCGACTTGCCGCAGAAGCTGCAGAGGAGCTGGTCGTTGCTGTCGGTCGGTCCTGCCAAGGTCGTGCCTCCTACGGATCTACCGATGCGAGATCACATCGTCGATGATGCCGTACGCCTTCGCCTCGTCCGCCGACATGAAGTAGTCGCGGTCGGTGTCGGCGTGCACCTTCTCCACCGTCTGCTCCGTGTGCTTCGCCAGGATCTCGTCGAGGCGCCGGCGCATGTCGACCATCTCACGCGCGTGGATCTCGATATCGGTGACCTGGCCCTCGTAACTCCCGAGCACCTGGTGGATGAGCACCTTCGCATTCGGCAGGCCGTAGCGCTTTCCCTTCGTCCCCCCCGCGAGCAGGAGGGCGCCCATGCTCATGGCCATCCCCACGCAGATGGTCGACACGTCGGGCTTGATGAACTGCATCGTGTCGTAGATCGCCAGGCCCGAGTACACCGATCCGCCGGGGCTGTTGATGTAGACGCTGATGTCCTTGTCGGGGTCCTCGGATTCGAGATGGATGAGCTGGGCAACGACCAGATTGGCGACCTCGTCGTTGATCGGCGTGCCGAGGAACACGACGCGTTCGTTGAGCAGGCGGGAGTAGATGTCGAAGGCACGCTCGCCGCGGCTGGTCTGCTCGACCACCATGGGGACCAGAGGCATCTGCGCTGTCACTCCTTTCGGCGCCCGCGGGGGCGTCGTCGGTCTCGTCATCGGTCTTGAGACTCTTGTCGGCACTCGCGGCGCCCTCACGTCTCGCTCGCGCCGCTCGCGGCGCCCTCGGCTGCAGGTTCGAGTACGGGCCCGGTCTCTTCCTCGACGGCCTTCGCGGCCTCGACCTCTACCTCGGCCTCAGCTTCAGGTTCGACCTCGGCGTCGGCCTCTTCCCCGGCCCCGGCCGCCGGCGCCGCCTCGATGACGACGGCGTTGTCGACCAGCACGTCGATCGCCTTCCCCAGCAGCAGCTCGTCGCGCACCAGCTCCTGGTGTCCCGACGCGTAGGCGTCGATCACGAGCTGGTTGGGATCGCGCTGCAGGATCTCGGCGTCGCGCTTGATGCGCTCCCGGACCTCGTCGTCGGTCACCTCAAGGGACTCGGCCTCGCGCACCGCCTCGATGACCAGGCTGCGCTTCAGGTTCGCCTCGGCCCGCGGCCGCAGCTCCTCGCGCGCCTGCTCGGGCGTGCGGTCGATGGCGCCCAGGTAGGCCTCCATCGTCATCCCCTGGTCCTCGACCGTGTGCTCGAGCTCATGGTAGAGGGCGTCGACCTGCCGGTCGACCATCGCCGACGGCAGCGACACGGTGGCGTTGGCGACCGCCGTGTCGATCGCGGCGGCGCGGAACTCGCGCTCGGCTGCAGCCTCCTGGGCCTGCTGCAGCCGAGCGCGCACGTCGTCGCGCAGCTCGGCGAGGGTCTCGAACTCGCTCGCCTCCTTGGCGAAGTCGTCGTCGAGCTCGGGGACCGACTTCTCCTTGATCTCCTTGACCTTCACCGTGAAGGTGGCCTCTGCGCCCTGGAGCTCTTCCATGCCGTAGTCGTCGGGGAACGTGACGGGGAACTCCCTCTCCTCGCCCTGCTCGCTGCCGATCAGGGCCTCTTCGAAGCCCGGGATCAGCGTGCCGCGGCCGACCTGCGTCATGTAGTCCTGTGCCTGCGCGCCCTCGATGGGCTTGCCGTCACGCGAGCCGGCGAAGTCGATGACGAGGAAGTCGTCCTCGCGCACCGGGCGGCCCTCGACCGGCTTGAGGCCGGCGAAGCGCTCTTGCAGCAGGGCGAGCTGGGCGTCGACCTGGGCGTCGGTCAGCTCGACCGACCGCTTCGGCACCCGCAGGCCCTTGTACTCGCCCAGGACGGGTGTCGGGCGCACCTGCACCTTGGCCGTGAACGCGAAGGCGCCGTCGTCGTTGAACTCGTCGAAGTCGATGTCGGGCTGGGAGACGGGGTCGACCTTCGCCTCGTCGAGCGCCTCCCCGTACCAGTCGCCGAGGTGATCGCGCAGGGTCTCGCTCAGGACGTAGTCCCTGCCGAGGCGATTGAGGACGACCGCCCGCGGGACGTGGCCTTTGCGAAAGCCGGGGATGCTCATCTCGCGGGAGAGACGCCTGATCGTCTGCTCGACCTTGTCGCGGATGTCGTCCTGCGGCACCTCGACCTCGAGGACGACCTCGTTCTCGGCCAGCGGCTTGACTTCTGTCTTCACTCGTCTTCGTCCTTTGCGTCCGTCGTGGTGGGCTGTGCGGCCCCAGGGTTCGCGCTGCGGGGAGTCGCCGCCCGCCGGCGGAAGGAGGGGATGCCGGCCGCGGCTGCTTGGTGCGGGTGAGAGGACTTGAACCTCCACGGGCAGTGCCCACCAGATCCTAAGTCTAGCGCGTCTACCAGTTCCGCCACACCCGCGAGCGTTTACCCCGTCACCGGACCGAGCCTACCCGGGCCGGACCACGCTCACCCGGGTATTCCCCGCGCGCCGCAGCCGAGCCCCGGTCGTGCCGGGTGGAGATGGGGTGAAGGACGGGACTCGAACCCGCGACCGCCAGGGCCACAACCTGGAGCTCTACCGCCTGAGCTACCTTCACCACCGCGTCGCCGCCGGTCGCCCGCGCGGCGGCAGACTAGGATACCACCGTCACTTCGCGGCCGTCATCATCCCTCGGCGCGACTTCGTTCCTGCCGTCATGGCCTTCTGGGGCTGGCGGCGCGAGAAGCGCGAGCTGACCAGGGACGAGCGGACGAGGCAAGCCCCGCCCGCAGCGGCCGCCTAGTCTGGCGGACGGCAAGACACGCGGCCGAGCCGTCGAGAGGCGACCGGCCGCGGCGTGGCGATCGTCACCCGGGAACTATTCAAGGCGTTGAAGAAACCGCTCAAGGATTGCCGCATCATCATCCAGGGTTTCGGCAACGTGGGCACTTACGCGGGGCTATTCCTGTCGCAGATGGGCGCCAAGGTGGTGGCGGTCTCGGATGCTTCGATCGGCCTGGTCGAGCCCAGGGGTTTCGAAATCCCGGAGCTGATGGCGATCGTGGAAAAACATAAAAGCCTGGAGCCGGCGACGATCGGCAAGCGGGTCGAGCGCGATGAGATCTTGTATCAGGACGCGGATCTCCT
>Ga0209253_10006524_pt1 | contig 10097 bp, 8 predicted proteins | sample FrelakmetBRP12BR_FD_187145 | JGI IMG/M metagenome (GOLD analysis project Ga0209253, IMG submission 187145) | Freshwater lake sediment microbial communities from the University of Notre Dame, USA, for methane emissions studies - BRP12 BR (SPAdes)... | ecosystem: Environmental > Aquatic >...
CCAGAGCACCGCCGGCCACCGAAGTCCCTCCGCCTGCCAGCCTTACGCCCAAGACGCGCCCGCCGCAGGGCAGGGGAATAGTCGCGAAGCCCCGCTGCATATCGCCGGCGCCTCGCCGGCGCCCCCTCGGCGCCCCGGCCGGCCCCCCGATCAGCTACCCGGCCGGCGCCCCAACCGCCTCACGCCGCGTCGTCCCCCGGCCCACCCAGCACGCACCCCCCACCGCCCAGCAACCCGTCCGCCGGACTGCGCACCCCCAAACCGCCTCGGTTCAGCACGTGGGTGTAGACCATCGTCGTCCTGACGTCGCTGTGACCCAACAACTCCTGCACCGTCCGGATGTCGTAGCCCCCCTCCAGTAGGTGGGTCGCGAAGCTGTGCCGCAGGGTGTGACACGTCGCCCGCTTCGTGATCCCGCTCGCCCGCACCGCATCCGCGAACGCCCGCTGCACCACCGTCGGGTGCACGTGATGCCGCCGCTCCTCCCCCAGCACCGGGTCCCGCCACGTCCGCCGTGCCGGGAACACCCACTGCCACGCCCACTCCCGCGCCGCGCGCGGTGCCTTGCGCTCCATCGCCCCCGGCAACTCCGCCCGTCCACCCCCCGCCGCCACGTCCCCCTCGTGCAGCCGCCGCACCTCCGCCAGATGCGACCGCAGCACCCCCCGCAATCCGGAGGGAAGCACCGTCACCCGGTCCTTCGCCCCCTTCGCCCGCCGCAGCCGCACCTCCTGCCGCTCCAGGTCCACGTCCTTCACCCGCAACGTCAACGCCTCCATCAGCCGCAGCCCCGATCCGTACAACAGCGCCGCCACCAGCCACGCGTCGCCGCGCAGCTTCGTCAGCACGGCCCGCACCTCCCCCGGCGTCAGCACCACCGGGAGCCGTCTCGGCTGCTTCGCACGCTCGATGCCCGCCACCTGCCCAAGCCGCCGGCCGAGGACGTGCCGGTAGAAGAAGAGCAGGGCGCCGAGCGCCTGGCTCTGCGTCGCCGGACTCACGCGCGCCTCGACGGCCAGGTGCGCCAGGAACCGGGATACCTCCGGTTCCGCCATCTCCGTTGGATTCCGCACGCCGTGAAACCGCACGAACCGCCGCAGCCAGCGCACGTACGCCTCCTCCGTGCGCGGGCTGTAGTGGCGCGTCCGCAGCGCCTGACGGGTCCGCAGCAGCAGCTTCATCCCGTGCGCAAGATGCACGTTCGGCTGCGCGAGGCAGCACCGCGCCGTTGCGGGCCGGTGCGAATCGTGGCGGCTCGGTGGCGTCTAGCTCGCCCCCTTGGACGAACGGGACTACGTCATCCGGGACTGACCCGGCACCCGCCCCGCATCGGTCCCCGCCGCCCGCACAGGCTGCGCCGGCGGCCGACCCGTCACCGCCTCCAGCCTCTCACCCTCCGTCGTCGCCGCCATCCGCCGACTCCAGGCCTGAAGGTCGGGCCGAGCGACGTACGTCGTAGGAAAGGTCGCCGCCGCCGAACCGGCCAGCTGCCGGTCGATCAAGTGCCAGGGCATCAGCCCCTCCTCTCGAACCGGTGCGATCGCCGTCCCCGGCGGGCTGCCGGATCCGGCCCCCCTCGCAACGCCACTACCCGCCCCACCTCCCCCCGCGTCGCCCCCAACACCACCAGCGCCCTCACCAACAGCCCGAGGCTTACCGTCTCGTCCGCCGCCTCCATCTTCGCCACCCGCGACTGGCTCGACCCCAGCAACGCCGCCAACCGCACCTGCGTCAGCCGCCGAGCCTGCCGCCGCCGGCGCAGCGCCGACGCCAGAGCGCGCCGCGCCTCGGCCACGGCCGCCTCCGCCACCCCCAGCCCCCGGAACACCCCCGCGCCGCAACGAGTCACCCCTGAATATATGTCAGAGCTGACATAGCCGCAAGACGCCCCGCCGGGCCCCCACGGAGCGGGGGACCGCCGGGTGCGTCGCGAAGCCGCACGTAGAGCGTCATCCCGCCCGCCAGCGTAGCCGCGCAGGCGGTGGAGCAGTGAGAGGATCCGTTGCGGGGCGGAGCGCGGTATTGCGCGGGCCGGTGCACCGCGGCGCTGGGCGATCTGGCGGCGTGCTCCGCCGGCTTAACACCGCCCGCCCAACGGGGTCTACCTTCCAGGCGTATCTACATCGTGAACACGCGAGTCCTCCACCCGGCGGCACCGATGCCCCGCAGGCTCACGCTCCTCCACTCGGTGCAACCGATGCCCCGCACGAGCGCGCCCGTCGCCTTGCTCTACGGCCTCCTGCTGGCCGCCGCCCTCCTGGCCCTCGCGGCGGCCCCCGCCGCCGCCCAGGTCGGGATGGGCACGGACATCATCACCGGCGCGGTGACCGGGACGGACGGCGAAGCCCTCCAGGACGCTACGGTCGAAGCCTATTCGCTCGAGACGCAGATCACCCGCCGCGCCCGCACCGACGCCCGCGGCCGCTACACGATCCTCTTCCCCGACGGCGGCGGTCAGTACCGGATGACCGCCCGCATCATCGGCCACACGCCCCGCACCGTCCTGCTGGTCCGCGACGCCGACGAGGACCGCCTCGTCTGGAACGTCCGGCTCAGCGAAGGCGCCGTCGCCCTCGACCCCATCAACGTCCGTACCGGCCCGACCATCCAGCGCGGCCAGGACGCGCCCACCCCCGGCTCGAGCGAGCGCGCCTTCAACCCCGACGTTCTCGCGCGCATCCCCCTCGACGCCACCGACCTCTCGGTGCTGGCGGCGCTCTCGCCCGGCGTCCTCCTCATCTCGGCCACCGACTCGACCGCCACCGCCTTCTCGGTGGCCGGCCTCGGCGCCGACGCCAACGCGCTCACGCTGGACGGCCTCCTCTTCGGCACCGCCACCGTGCCGCAGGAAGGCCTCCGCCAGACGCGCGTCGTCACCAGCACCTACGACGTCTCGCGCGGCCAGTTCTCGGGCGGCCTCATCGCCTCCACCACGCGCAGCGGCAGCAACGTGGTGCAGGGCTCGTCACAGGCGCAGCTGCGGGAGGACGACCTCGCCATGAACGCGGGCGACTCGCCCTACACGCAGGGCTTCACGCAGAACGTCTTCAGCGGCGGGCTCGGCGGGCCCATCGTGCGCGACCGGGTGTTCGTGATCGGCTCGCTCCAGGCGCGGCTCCGCTCCGACCCGCAGCAGACGCTGCTCTCCGCCGGCATCACGGACTACACGCGCCTCGGCGTCAGCCCCGACTCGGTGACGCGGTTCCTCGGCATCGTGGACGCGCTCGGCGTCCCGCACGCCAGCGTGCCGAGCGCCGCCACCCGCGCCAGCGACAACCTCTCGGGGCTGGCGCGGCTCGACCTCGTCGTCTCCAACGAGCACACGCTCACGCTGCGCGGCGACTGGCGCGGCAACAGCCAGGACCCGGCGCGCCTCGGACCCCTCGCCCTCCCGCAGACCGGCGGCGAGGTCACCAGCTCGGGCGGCGGCGCGATGGCGACCCTCACCTCGCGCTTCGGCGCCACGGTGCTGAACGAGTTCCGCGGCTACCTGCAGACCTCGAAAGGCGACGGCGACCCGTACAGCCAGCTCCCGCAGGGACGGGTGCAGGTCGCCTCCATCCTGCCCGACAGCACGCGCGGCGTCACCACGCTCGTCTTCGGCGGCAACACCGGGATGCCCTCCCGCTCCCGCAGCACGAGCTTCGAGGCCTCGGACGAGCTGTCGTGGCTCCCGGGCTCCGGCGCCCACCGGCTCAAGCTGGGCGCGACGATCCTAACCGAGCGGACCAGGAACCTGGTGGGCGGCAACCTGCTGGGCACGTACACCTACAACTCGCTCGCCGACCTCTCCACGGGCACGGCCGCCACCTTCCGCCGCACCCTCGGCGTCACCGAGCGGCGGTCGGACAACCTGCGCTGGGGGTTCTTCGCCGGCGACGTCTGGATGGTGTCGCGCCCCTTCCAACTCACGTACGGCGCGCGCCTCGAGGGCTCGGCGTTCCGCAACCCGCCCGCGTACAACCCCGCGGTGGACTCGGTCTTCGGCCGCCGCACCGATCTTCTCCCGACGGAGTGGCACCTCAGCCCGCGCGCCGGCTTCACCTGGACACTCGGCGGCGCCGGCGGTCCCGGCGGCTTCGGCGGCCCGGGCGGCGGGGGCGGTCCCGGCAGAGCGGGGGAGCGCGGCGGCGCGCGCCCCTTCGCGCCGGCCACGACGGTCATCCGCGGCGGCGTCGGCGAGTTCCGCAGCCAGCCGCCCTCGAACCTCGTGGCGCAGGCGCGCAGCGCGACCGGGCTGGCCCAGTCCGCGGCCGAGATCGTCTGTATCGGCGCGGGCGTCCCCGTGCCGCAGTGGGGCCAATACTGGCTCGATCCGGTTAGCATCCCCGATTCGTGCGCCAGCGGCGGGACGTTGCCCCCGGGCGGCTTCCAGGCCGCGCGGACGGTGACGGTCCTCGCTCCCGGCTTCGAGGCGCCGCGCGCGTGGCGCGGCTCCCTCGGCGTGGAGCGGCGGATCACCCAGCTGCTGCGGCTCACGCTCGATGCGAGCGTGGCGCGCGGCGTGGCGCAGGCCGGCTACCGCGACCTCAACTTCGGGGGTACGCCGCGCTTCACCCTCGGCTCGGAAGGGAACCGCCCGGTCTTCGTCGGCCCCGGCGACATCACCACGACGAGCGGCGCACCGCGCTTCGCGGCCTCCCGCGTGGACTCGGCCTTCGGCAGTGTGCTCGAGGCGCAATCGAACCTCCGGTCCCGCTCATTCCAGCTCACCGGCGGCCTCGGCGGCGTGGTGGGACGCGGCATCATCTTCCAGGCCTCGTACACCTGGCAGCGGGCGCGCAACCAGGAGAACGGCGCGCGCGGCAACACCACCGCCGGCGACCCCAACGTCGTGGAGTGGGGCCGGAGCGACATGGAACGGCGGCACAGCGCCCTCCTGACGCTCACGTATCCGTTCGGCCAGTCGCTCGAGATCACGTCCATCGGCCGGCTCAACTCCGGCGCGCCCTACACGCCGATGGTCGGCGGCGACGTGAACGGCGACGGCGCGCGGAACGACCGCGCGTTCATCTTCGCACCGGGGACGGCGTCGGCCGAAGCGCAGGGGATGGCGCGGCTCCTCGCCGACGCGGCACCGTCAGTGCGCTCCTGCCTCGAGAGCCAGGTCGGCGGAGTGGCCGCGCGCAACACCTGCACGGGGCCGTGGCAGGCGTCGCTCGACTTCCAGGTGAACTGGCGGCCCGCGTTCTTCGGGCTCAACCGCCGGCTCACGGTGTCGGTGATCACCTACAACTTCCTGCGCGGCGTTGACGAGCTGCTGCACGGCGTGGACGGCGCGAAGGGGTGGGGACTCAACACGCGGCCCGACAACACGCTCCTCTACGTGACGGGCTTCGACCCCGCGACGCAGCGCTACGCCTACCAGGTGAACGAGCGCTTCGGCGCGACGGGCGGCTCAGCCACGGCCTTCCGCCCGCCGTTCCAGGTCGGCATCCAAGCCAGGCTGCAGATCGGGCCGGACAGGATGCGGCAGGCGCTCGACGCGATGCGGGGTGGCGGTGGGCCCGGCGCGCTGATGGGCGCCGCCGCCGCGGCGGGCTTCGGGGGATTCGGCGGCCCGGGCGCCCTGCGCGGTGCCCTGGGTTCTCCCGCGGAGATTCTGGCGCGGATCGAGTCGGCCCTGCCGAACGGGGCGGGCGTCGTCCTCGAGATGAGGGACTCCCTGCACCTCGACTCGGGGCAGGTAGTGCTGCTCACCCTCCTGCGCGACTCACTGGCCCGGCGCAACGGCATACTGATGGACTCGCTGCGCCGCACGGTGGCGCGCGAGGGGAACAACCTCGACCAGACGAGTCTGATGCGGTTGATGCCGGTGCTGCGGCCGCTGTTCGAAGCGGCGCGCGCCGAGGTCTCGGCCGCCATCGTGGGCGTCCACGCGATACTGACCGAGGAGCAGTGGGCGAAGGTGCCGGAATCGGTGAAGGCCGTCCAGCTGCGTCCGCGTATGGGCGAGGGCCCGGGGGCGGGGAGGCCGCCGAGGCCCTAGCGGGCCGCGCGGGGCGGCCCACGCAGCGCCTGGTCCGCAATGCGCCCTACGCGGCCGGCGCGTTCACGGTGCTCCGGTAGCGCGGCGTGGCCGGGCTCGCGGCCTGGTCGGCCCGACGCGCCGGAGGGCCGGACAGCGTCACCACGATGCCCCCCTCCGTCGCCACCGCCAGCAGCCGCTCCCCCTTCTCGAGATCCGGCCGGCCGCCGTAGGTCCTGGGCAGCGCGGTCGCGACTGACTCGGCCAGCCGCGTGAAGGTTACGGTCCAGAACATCAGCGATTCCTCCCGATTCGAGGTCCGGTACGCCGTGATCGCCTCGCCGCTCCGGTAGCGGCCGCGGCGCGCCCGCGCTCGGCCACCGCCCGGCCCACATCCCCCCGCGTCGCTCCCAGCACCACCAGCGCGCGCATCAGCAGCTCCAGGCTGACCGTCGCGTCGGCGGCTTCCATCTTCGCCACCCGCGACTGGCTCGAACCGAGCAGGGCCGCGAGCCGCACCTGCGTCAGCTCCCGCGCGTTCCGCCGCCGGCGGAGCGCGGACGCCAGCGACCGCCGCGCCTCCACCACGGCGGCTTCCGGGTCGCTCGCCACCAGGAAGGCCGCGGCATCCCGTAGCGACCAGCCCGCCTCCCTGAGCCGCCGCATCCGCGCTCGTTCCACGCCGCTCTCCCCGGTGACCGGTCCGCGCCGCCTTCCCGGCGCGCCTTCGCCGCGCGCCGTCCGCACCGAAGATATGTCATATCTGACATAGACGCAAGGTGCGCCGCCGGCGGCAGGTGAGGCGGGGAACGCCGCTAGCCTACGTGGAGCTCACAGATCTTGCGGAAGTGGTGGCCGTAGATGGCGAAGGTGATGGCCAGCGGCAGGTGCCGCGGCCGCACGAAGAGGGTCCACCAGAAGAGCTTCCAGTACTGCACCCGCTCCTTCCCGACGATCCCCAGCCGCACGACGGACCGCACGAACGCGCCGCCCTGCTCCCAGAGGAAGCCGATGTCCACCCGCCCCTTGAGCTGGGGCGGGCGGTACTCGCGCAGGAAGGCCCGCACGCGCCGGTAGTACGCGTCGGGCGAGTAGAGGCGCCACAACAGTTCCCGGTAGCCCTCGTGCAACGAGTCGCGTCCGGGGAGGGGGACGATGTTGGTCGTGCCGTCCACATTGTCGCCGGACACGCGCTCGATCAGGCGCCCCGCGCGCTGCAGCCGCTCGTGGAGGCGGGTGCCCGGGATCGCCTGCAGCAGGCCGACCATCGCGGTCACGATCCCCGTCTTCTGGACGTATTCGACAATCCGGTCCACGGTGCCCGGCGGGTCGCTGTCGAACCCCAGGATGAAGCCCCCCTGGACCTCGAGTCCCGCCCGCTGGATGCGCTTCGCGTCGGCCACGAGGTCGCGGTGCAGGTTCAGCTTCTTGTTGCACTCGGCGAGGCTCGCCTCGACGGGCGTCTCGATCCCGACGAACACGGCGCGGAAGCCGGCCTCCACCATCATCCGCATCAGCTCGTCGTCGTCCGCCAGGTTGATGGACGCCTCGGTGTTGAAAGGCATCCCGCGGCGACCGCTCCGCCAGGCGGTGAGGGCGGGAAGCAGCTCGGCCTTCAGCCGCTTCTTGTTCCCGATGAAGTTGTCGTCCACGAAGAAGACCGGGCCCCGCCAGCCGCACGCGCAGAGCGCGTCCAGCTCGGCGACCATCTGCGGCGCGCTCTTGGTCCTCGGCCGGTGCCCGAACAGCGTCGTGATGTCGCAGAACTCGCAGTCGAAGGGACAGCCGCGCGAGTACTGGATGCTCACTTGACTGTAGTGCCGCAGGTCCGCCAGCTCCCAGCGGGGCGCCGGCGTGCGCTCGATGTCGGGGTACTCCCCGGGAGCGTAGAGCCGGCGCGCCCGTCCCGCGGCGAGGTCCGCGAGGAAGGCGGGGAGGGTCACCTCCGCCTCGCCGAGGACCAGGTGGTCCACGTCGGGGAAGTACTCGGGCTCCGAGGTGAAGAGCGAGCCGCCCGCCACGACCGGCAGGCCCGCCGCTTTGCAGCGCGCGATCGCCGCCTCGGCGGACTTCCGCTGCACGCTCATCGCGCTGACGAAGGCCATGTCGGCCCACGCGAGATCCCGGTCGGCGAGGGGCTGGACGTCGAGGTCCACCAGCCGCAACTCCCACTCGCGCGGGAGCATCGCGGCCACGGTGAGGAGCCCCAACGGTGGGGAATTGGAGGCCTTGCGGACGAACGGGAGCGCGTGCTTGAACGACCAGAAGGTGTCCGGGAACTCCGGATGGATGAGTACGACCTTCATCCCGTTCTCCTCGCCCCCCCCGTGCTTCCGCGGGGCGGAATCCGCTGCATGTGGCAAGCTCGAACGGAGCCTCCCGGCCCGCGCACGACCGGCGCGCATCCGGGAGGGACCTTGTCGTCGTGTGTTCGTCGTAGATATGGGGGTGCAGGCCGAGAACAGGCAAGAGGCGGCGGGCACGTTCTCGAAGGGGCCGCGGAGACAATCCGTGGCCCCATTTCCTTTGGTCGCTGCGAACGACGCATTCCAGGCTGGCCCTGCTGTGCCCGCCGTCTGGCAGCCGCGCTGCTCCAGCCTGCAAGGAATCAGATCCTTTCTATCGTCTATCTGTCGGTGTGCCAACGGCTTGCGGCGCCGGATCCTGCTGCCGGCTCGGGGCTCCGAGCGGTACGTTGGCCCATCCTCGCATCCCCGGTGGTGGGTTGGACCTTTCACAGACTCGCCGAGGATCTGAAGCGTCGCGGCGAGGTCGCGCTCAAGGCTATCGCCCGGCAAGCTTGCAGCATGCCGGGAATCAGCCGCTGGCTGATGCCATCGACCGAGATTTCGTCCGCTGTCCGGGTCTGGGTTGGCGGGATCTGCTCGACGGAGCACATTCCTGAGCGCGTACCTTACAGCCGGGGCTAGATTTCACGTATGACCACGCCGACCGACGCCCAGCGGCAGGGATGGATGGCGCAATGGCGCTCGGCGGCCGTCGCCCTCGAACGCGTACGGCTGGAGGAGCTCCGCACCGCCGACCTGGCTCGGATCGCAGCCGATCTCGACGATGCCTGCCTGGCTGCGGTGCGGGCGCACGGATCCGAGCTGAACTCCGGACTGATTGAGCAGCAGCGTTTGCTGCATCGCAGGAACGGCGCGTGAGGACGCTGCTCCAGGCGGGCGCACGGGTGCAGCAGGTGTTCGAGCGCCGCGGCTGGAAATTCTGTTTCATCGGCGGTGTGGCGAACTTCCGGTGGGGCACGCCGCGTCTCACGGACGACCTCGACCTGACCCTGCTGACCGGGTTTGGCGCGGAGGCTGCGTACGCGGACGCCCTGCTGGCGGACTTCGACAGCCGCATTCCGGACGCGGCGGCCTTCGCGGCGCGACACCGCGTCCTCCTGCTCCGCACCTCCGACGGCTTCGGGCTCGACATCGCGCTTGGCGCCATGCCGTTCGAGGCCGGCGCCATCGAGCGGTCGTCGAACGTCGAACTGGTGCCCGGCGCGACTCTGCGGACCTGTTCCGCCGAGGACCTGATCGTCCACAAGGTCTTCGCCGCCCGGCCGCAGGATTGGGTGGACGTGGAGGGCGTGATCCTCAAGCAGCGCGGCCAGCTCGCCTGGCCGCAGATCTGGCACGACCTCACTGACCTGGCCGCGTTGAAGGAAAGCCCCGAGCTGGTCGATGAGCTGGAGCGGGTCGCGCGACGCGCCGAACAGGTGATCGGACCATTTCCGCGCGGCCGATGAACTGGACCTGAGCGACCGCACCCCGCACCCTCTAGGGCCCGACCCAAGCCGCCCCCGACCGCCAGACCCCTCGGCGCGCAGGGGCTCTCAACGCGCTGGAGGAGGCGGCGCGCCGGAGGGTGTTCGGCAACCGTCCCGCTCCGCGCGGTTGTCGCCTCCGGACGCGATGGCTAGCTTGCCCTCGATGGCCTTCCCATACACCGTCCCGCACGACGTTCCGCTCTTCCTCGCCCCGATGGCCGGGGTCGCGGAAGCGCCGTTCCGCCGCCTCTGCAAGCGGTTCGGCGCCGACGTCGTGGTGTCGGAGTTTCTCTCCTCCGAAGGACTCCGCCGCGGCAGCACGCGCACTTTCGAGATGGCGTCCTTCGCCCC
>Ga0209253_10006525_pt1 | contig 10095 bp, 12 predicted proteins | sample FrelakmetBRP12BR_FD_187145 | JGI IMG/M metagenome (GOLD analysis project Ga0209253, IMG submission 187145) | Freshwater lake sediment microbial communities from the University of Notre Dame, USA, for methane emissions studies - BRP12 BR (SPAdes)... | ecosystem: Environmental > Aquatic >...
ATTTCAATTCCTTCCGCTGCCTCCATACGGCGCCTGATCTTCACAGACCTGCTTTGGCTGCGCGAGGGCATCCACTGAGAGAGAATAGGGCATGGTTTCTTAGAGCTATTTCGGCCTTATATAGGTATTCTGGAACGGCTCAGTACCTATTAATTAGGTATTTTACCTATTTCGCCATTTGGCAGTTGGACCTCGACCCAAGCACTCCAGCCTTCCCGCAGCTCGCTCTTCCCTAAGGATCCGTCTCAACAGGTCAACGCCAACATTGGGACAGCGCTCTTGCACATCACGTATTGTGAAATCGCCCGTAAAACGCCTGATCGTATCTAATGCCATTTCCGTCTTAGATCCTCTTCTGGCCGTTACCAGTCCCACCCTGCCTTCGAATTCTCGATAGGCTCCCAGGAGCATCACACCCAGGAAATACTCCCACCAAGGGAGGATGGCATGCTTCCCCTTATGCCATCCCTGTGAAGACTGCCGAAGAGTGTCATAATAGCTTTCTTTGGTTTCCTCGACCATTTTTTCCAGGCTTATGTAGCGACCTACTTCGTATCCAGCCTTGTAAAGCAGAAGAAGAGTCAGGAGTCTAGCCATCCTGCCGTTTCCATCCAAGAAAGGATGAATGCAGAGGAAATCTAGGACATAGCTCGCTATGAGGAGAAGCGGTTCGATATCGCCTTTTTGCCAAAGCGCATCAAACTGCGTCTGAAGCTTTGCCATGGCTTCAGGGGTCTGAAACGCGGGTACAGGTTTGAATCGAACAAATTTTGTCCCATTGGGCCGTGTTTCACTAATCTCGTTATCTACCGGTTTCCACTTCCCCCCGTCCCCCGAGGAAAACTTGTAAAGATCGCGGTGAAACTGGAGAACTATTCCCGTTGTAAATGGGATGCTGGAGTAGTTCGAATGGATCGTGTTCAAGACATCCCTGTACCCGGCGATCTCCTGCTCTGAGCGATTCTTGGGAATGGCTTTTTTTACCACCAGATCCTTGATCCGCTCAAGTGGAGCCGTGATGCCCTCTATGCGGTTCGATGACTCCGTGCTCTGGATGATTGCTGCCTGTCTCAGAGTCTCAAGGAGCTGTGGTGACTGAGCCTTGAATAAATCCTGTTTGCCCCTGTATTCGGCGATCCTTCTCACCGTCTGGAGGATGTTCTGTGTAATCGGCTGTCTTTCAAGAAAGCCCGAATCAAAAGATTTCATTGGCTACTCCAATATGATTCTGACCTTGCCTGCATCTTTACCTTTCATTAACTCGGCAAGGAATTCGTCAAAACGTTTTTTCATCTCTTCAAGCGTCGCCGGGGCACCATCCCATCAATAATTTGGTCAGGAATCCCATCCATTGGCATCAGTCGCGCTTGGGTTCTATGCTTCAGCGATCATACCTACCATCCGCTTGCTTGCATAGGAAACGAAGAATTACCGTACACTTCACAGTTGTCAAATTCGGTCAAAAGGTCCAAGTTTTTTCCGACACAAAATGCAAAACCCCATCTCTCAAATTGAGAACGGGGTTTCTATAGACCACCGGGCTCGTCCCGGTCATATTCGGCCAACGGCGTGAGCCGGAACGTCTGAGATGCAAGACGAATTGCTTGAACAATTACTTCTTGCACGTAAGCCCTCGATAAAGGTTCATCGTAATTAACACGCAACGAGTTGAAAAGTCAAGGATTGGTGCCTGCAACAAAGTCACATTGAGAGAGCTTCTATTCTGTGATATAGACGGGCCATCCCCGGTCAATGAGGTGGCTTTCATGAAAAGCTTCATACGCAAGCTTTCCCTGGTCTTTGCTGCAGGTGCCCTTGGTGCTCTTGTGAACAGTACCGTGCTCTGGCTTTTTGGAAGGGCCGGAATCACGGCCGAACTGGGAGTCAAACTTGCTCCTGCTTTCACTCCGGCCTGGCTTTATCCGCGCCTTGTCTGGGGCGGCATATGGGGGATTCTTTTTCTGCTGCCTCTGGCCCAGAACCGGCCTTTTCAGCAGGGGCTGCTCATCAGCCTCGGACCGACGATTGTCCAGCTCTTTGTGATCTTCCCTTATCAGTTGAACAAGGGGATGATGGGCCTCGACTTGGGGACCCTGACTCCGGTGTTCGTGCTCTTTTTCAATGCCGTGTGGGGAGTCGCAGCAGCATTGTGGCTCTCGGCTTCGGAAAGATAATGCCTAGAGTCAGAAGAAGTGCCTAGAGTGTCCCTCCGGGCCGTAGGCCCTACTGGCCGGAGGCTAAAATGCCTAAAGTGCCTAAAATTGAAAACCCAAAACCGTAAACACGAAAACACGAAAAAATGCGTAAAGTTGAGATCAAGAATGCAGAAGACAGAATACAGGAGACAGAATCAAATCATGGAGTGTTGGAATAAAGCTGTGATGGAGTCTTGGGTTTAAACCATTACTCCAATGCTCCCATACTCCATGACTCCAATTCTTCAAAGGAGATTCCCATGAAAATCCCGCTTTACCAAATCGATGCGTTCGCAAGCCGTGTCTTCGCAGGCAATCCGGCTGCGGTCTGTCCTCTTGAGAAGTGGCTGGAAGACGACCTCATGCAGGCCATTGCCATGGAGAACAATCTCTCTGAAACCGCCTTCTTTGTTCCTTTGGATCAGGGATATCACATCCGCTGGTTTACGCCAGCATCAGAAGTGGACCTGTGCGGCCATGCGACTCTTGCCTCGGCCTATGTCCTTTTCACCTATCTCGATCCCTCCATGACAAAAGTCAGCTTTCAGTCCAGAAGCGGGCCGCTCACGGTTTCAAAGCAGGGCGATCTCCTGTCCATGGATTTCCCGTCACAACCACCCGTGACATGCAAAGCTCCCGGCGAACTGATCGAAGCCCTGGGCAAAAAACCTTCGGAGGTGTTGCGGTCACAAGATTACTTTGTACTCTTTCCCAGGGAGGAGGACATTCGAGCCCTTGATCCGGATATGTTCAAGCTCAAGAAGGTAGACCTGCGCGGTGTGACCGTCACGGCGAAAGGGAACCGCGTGGATTTTGTTTCCAGGTTTTTCGCCCCAAAATACGGCGTCAATGAAGATCCAGTGACCGGTTCCGCTCACTGCGCCCTCGTCCCTTACTGGGCCAAGAAACTGGGAAAAAAGGACCTCCATGCCCATCAGGTCTCCAAGAGAGGTGGGGAATTATTCTGCAAAGATCAGGGAGATCGCGTCCTCATCTCAGGACGGGCAGTTGCTTACATGCAAGGGGTCATTTCCGTTTAGCAGGCTGCTGAAAAACGCCCATCTCCCGCGTTCCCCTCATCCTCGCCCTGTTAAATTCTCGCGATGCGAGACGGCGAAGCCGATTTAACAGGGCAAGTCATTGCGTCCCGCAGCAGTCTGCGGGACTCGCTCCTCTGGATTTCGGGAGCCTTGGATCTTGACGTTTTTGAGCAGCCTGTAAGCGGGGGCTTTTTCAACAAACTGTTAGGCCTTTGCTTCGTTGGACTGAATGGATGGACGAGTCACTCTGAAGTGTGCTATGAGAAGCCAGGCTCAAATGGGTCTGTCTCCCGCCCTCGAACCAAGAACCCCTAAAAGAGGATGTGTCATGACCATAAGAAGAATCGCTTGCTGTGTTGATTTTTCCGAGAATGCCGGGGCTGCCTTCGAGACCTCTCTGGAACTTGCAGCAAAGTTCGAGGCAAAGCTTTACGTGATCCACGTGCTGCCTCCGGCCGTGAATCCGTTGCTGCCGGAAGTGGACTGGATCATGCCTGAGGAACCCAAGAAGGCGCTGATCATCAAAATTGAGGAAAAGATGCAGGAAGAATACGGTTCGAAGGTCGAAGAGAACATTGATTATGAGTTCCTTGTCCTTGACGGCCATGTGTCTTCGGAGATCATCCGTTTTCTCGAAGAGAAAGATATTGATCTTGCTGTACTGGGATCCTATGGCGCCTCCGGCATGGGCCTTGTTCTCTTCGGGAGCGTGGCCAACCGAATCGCCCACAAGGCTCCCTGCTCCGTGATGATTGTTCGGCCTAAAGGACAGCTACCCTAGGGGATCTCTCACGGAGGACGCATCGTAGCGTAGCCGCCACCAAATCCGAAGCACGAAACTCGAATTTCGAAACAAATTCGAATGACCAAAATTCAAATGCTCAAAACCAATGGATACGTTTAAGAAAGAGTAGAAACTGGAAATAGATGAAGGAGGTATCATCAGACATGGAGATTAAGACTTTGGGTGTTGTAGGCGCAGGACAGATGGGCTCAGGGATTGCCCAAGTCGCTGCAGCGAGCGGGCTTTCCGTCTTGATGAGTGACATCAAGGAGGAATTCGTGCAGAAGGGAGTTTCCGCAATCAGAGACAGCCTGGGCCGCCTGGTCAAGAAGGAGAAAATCACGGCAGCAGACCAGCAGGCCATTCTCGGGAGGATCACAGGAACCACCTCGTTGCCGGACATGGGCAGGGCGGATTTCGTTGTTGAGGCGGCCACAGAAAACGAAACCCTCAAACTCAAGATTTTCACCGACCTTGACGGCATTTGCAGACCGGCGGTCATCCTGTCCTCAAACACTTCCTCCATCTCGATCACAAAAATCGCCGGCGCCACAAAGCGACCGGAAAAAGTCATCGGCATGCATTTCATGAATCCCGTTCCCATGATGAAGCTGGTGGAGATCATCAAAGGTCTGGCCACGTCTGAGGAGACCTTTACGCTGACAAGGGATCTCTCTCTCAAAATGGGCAAGACGCCCGTGCCTGCCAACGATTTTCCCGGTTTCATCAGCAACAGAATCCTGATGCCCATGATCAATGAAGCCATTTACTGCCTGTTCGAGGGCGTCGGCACTCCTCAAGACATTGACGAGGTCATGAAACTCGGGATGAATCATCCCATGGGTCCCCTTGCTCTTGCAGATCTCATTGGACTGGACACCTGCCTTGCGATCATGAGGGTCCTTCACTCCGGCTTGGGGGATGCCAAGTACCGGCCCTGCCCTCTCCTGATCAAGTATGTAGATGCGGGCTGGCTCGGCAGAAAGAGCGGAAGAGGGTTTTATAATTACAAACAGTAGACAGGAGACAGGAGACAGAATACAGGAGACAGAAGAAAAGCAAACGCTTTTTCCGAATGCTGTATTCTGACTTCTGTATTCTGACTTCTGTATTCTATATTCTTCTTTTTGCCATGATTGCGATTATTGACTATAAAGCCGGTAACCTGACGAGCGTTCAAAGAGCCCTTGCGTTTCTCGGCCAGGATTCTGTGATCACTTCCAGCGCTGCGGATGTTCTGGCTGCAGAGCGGGTCATTTTCCCAGGGGTCGGTGCCGCAGGAACGGCCATGTTCGACCTTATGCGCTTGAAGCTGGACGCAGCCCTAGTGGAAACCTATGGGAGGGGGAAACCCCTTCTTGGAATCTGTCTGGGGACCCAGATTGTCATGGACCGGAGTGAAGAGAATCAGACGCGATGCCTCGGCATCATCAAGGGTGAGGTCCTCCGCTTCCCTGAAGCTATCTCGGAACCAGGCACACGCAGGCTCAAGGTCCCTCACATGGGCTGGAACCGCGTGAATCTCAAACGGGAGCATTCTCTTTTCGTTGGGATTGATCCGCAAAGTGAATTCTATTTTGTTCACTCTTATTATCCGGCTCCAAGGGATAGGCGAAACCTTCTTGGAGAGACCATCTACGGGATCCCCTTCGCATCGGTGCTGACTTCAGCGAATCTCGTGGCCGTCCAGTTTCATCCGGAGAAAAGCGGTCGCCCGGGCCTGAGACTCCTTTCCAATTTCTGCGTGTGGGACGGCAAAGACCATGCTTAGCAAACGAATCATCCCCTGCCTCGATGTTCGAGACGGCAAACTCACCAAAGGCATCAAGTTCAAAGGAAACGTTGATATCGGAGATCCTGTGGAAATGGCCGCCTTTTATTACGACCAAGGAGCGGATGAACTGGTCTTCTATGACATCACCGCCTCCTACGAGCGTCGCGATATCATGATCGAAACCGTTCGGAAAGTGGCTGAGAGGATTTTCATCCCCTTTTCCGTGGGCGGCGGCATCCGAACCGTGGAAGACATGCGCCACGTTCTGCTTGCCGGAGCAGAGAAAGTGAGCATCAATTCAGCAGCGATCCGGGAACCAGGCCTTATCACCAAAGGAGCCGAGGCTTTCGGGAGCCAGGCCATTGTGCTGGGCATGGATGTGAAAAGGGTCCCCCCCTCCGAAAAGGTTCCGAGCGGGTATGAAATGGTGATCGATGGAGGCAGAACCTTTACAGGGCTGGACGCTCTTGCATGGGCCAAAGAAGGCGAGCGCCTGGGAGCCGGAGAGATCTGCCTCAATTCCATCGATGCGGACGGAACCCAGAAAGGCTACGAACTCCGCCTCACAAAACTTATCGCCACAAGTGTGAACATCCCTGTGATCGCATCAGGCGGAGCCGGAGCGATGGAGCACATTCATGAGGTTTTCGCGGAAGGGATGGCCGACGCAGCCTTGATCGCCTCCATCACCCACTATGGAACGCACACCGTCAAAGAGATCAAGTCCTATCTCCATGAAAAAGGGATCAAGGTCCGAATGAGCTGGTAAGCACGGTGCAAGGCGCAGGGTGCACGGTGCAAGGTCACGGAAACCCTACCCTCTGTTTTGAACCCCAAGCCATACGCCTTTCCATTGGAATGCCTGGCACAGAAAACAGTTGATATCCTATTTGCACCTTTTCCAGAGATGTGCTATTTTCAGTTTGAACCTCATTAGAGGAGAACGGCTATGGCTAAAATACTGATCGTCGATGACGAGGAGCACATCCGGTTTCTTTACTCGGAAGAACTCACTGAGGCCGGGTATGAGGTCATTACCGCTGACAGCGGTTTCAAGCTGATTGAAAGGATCGAGGAAGAAAAACCCGATCTGGTGGTGCTGGACATCAAAATGGTCGATTACAACGGTCTTGATTTACTTCAGGATATTCGAAACAAGTATTATGACCTCCCTGTGGTTCTGTGTACGGCCTATGACACGTTCAAGGAGGACATGAAATCCATTGCCGCCGACTACTACGTGATCAAGTCCTTTGATCTGACGGAACTCAAGACTAAGATTGCCATGGCTCTCGAAGCCAGTTCAAGGTAAGTCCTCGCTTTCGCAGAAGACTCAATCTTCCTAAGCCCCCTCACCCTTCCCCTCTCCCCCACTTTGGGGGAGAGGGATGGGGAGAGGGGGTTTCTCATTTATGGTACTTCTCGCCCTTCAGGATGGTAAAAGCCCTGTAGATTTGCTCCAGAAGAATAACCCGGCTCATCTCATGGGTAAGGGTGAACTTTGCAAGAGACAGGATCTCATCAGCCGCGGCAAGGACGTCCTTGGAAAGCCCCAAAGGGCCGCCGATCATGAAAGTGATCCCCCCGCTCGCATTCAGCGCCACCTTTTCAAGACGGCTGGCAAACTCCTCCGAAGCATACTGGCGTCCGGATCGGTCAAGGACAAAGAGATAATCCTTCGGGGCCCGTTTGCGGATTAGGGCCTGACCTTCAAGATTCAGAATCTCCTCTTCGGGGCGGCCTTTCGTCATTTTCACAGGCTTCACTTCGATCCATTCTGCCTGTGCATAGTGCTGCAGGCGCTTGAAGTAAAAGGCCTCGCCTTCCGCCAGAAAAGGAGACCGGGTACGATCCACCACGATGATTCTTATTTTGATCATCCAAGCCCAGCCTGATGCGCAGTTTTCTCACCCTCCCCTTTGTCCCCTCCCATCAAGGGAGGGGGAGATGTTGGATGAGGAAAGATAAGGGTGGAGTAAACAGCATTTGATCTAGTGGAAAGTTTTTTTCCGGTTCTGCACAACCCATTTGGCCAGAGATTTGACGGCCAATGTGATTTGGGACTGAGCCAGGCGGTAATGGTAGGGAGAGTTCCCAAAAGGATCCAGGATATCATCTTCCCACCCTCCTGCGACATACTTGCCGAGAAGCTGCACCTTTGGTTTTGCTTCAGGCCACAGTTTCTCAATGTCGGCCTCATGCCTCCTTTCCATCACCAGGATAAGATCGGCCCAGTCCAGCTCCTGCTTGGATATCTGCCGCGCCTCATGAGGTTCAAAGGCGACTCCCATGCTCGAAAGATACTCCGTCATTTTCGGGTCCGGCGGACTTCCCGGAAAAGCATAAAGCCCCGCTGACTTGACAGAGACATCAGCGACTTTGAGCGATCTGAGCTCACTCTCGAGCAAGGCTTCCGCCAGGAAGCTCCTGCTTACATTTCCGCTGCATACAAAAAGAATATTCATCTATCTTCTTTTCAGGCCAAGAATCCTCGCAATCTCAGCCACCGTCTCCTCGATAAAGCGCTTCATATCCTCCCCCTGAAGCGGTTCCCCCGGCTTGGGGAATTTCTCCAGCTTCTCCGGTTTGACCAGTAAGGGGGCATTCCTGAGTTCCTGCCGCGGCGTCACACCGAATTCCGGTGGAAACGTGTCCTGAAAATACATGTCCTGAAAGGTCACGAATTTGAGCATGTGTGCTGTGGAGTCAAGGATCCCTGTTTCCCCGCGTCGAACAAATCCTTTCTCAATCGCTTTTCTGAGACCTGCCATGGATTCCCCTCCCTGGGTGCAGGCCACATTTCCATTCCTGTTTGCAATCATCATGGAATCCATGATTTCCTGCTCCGTCACCTGAACAACGAAGATCCGTTTTTCACCGGCTGCCTGATTGTACGCCCTGGCGATCTGGATAACTCTTGGCATGGACACCGGGTTTCCGATCATGGCCGCCTGGGCCACGCTCGGTTTTACGGTCACAGGGATGAAGCTTCTCTTGGCTTCCTCCTCTTCCAGGTAGTACCGGTAAACCGGGTCTGCGTGCTCGGACTGGACTCCCACAATTTTCGGGAGGCTCCGGATAATTCCTGCCCCGTAGAACTTAAGGAAGCCGCTCATGACCGCGGTGATGTTTCCCGCATTTCCAATGGGCAGAACCACCACTTTGTCCCCCACCTCATAGTCGAAGTCCTGCGCAATTTCGAAAGAAAACGATTCCTGCCCCAGGATGCGCCAGCTGTTCTTGGAATTCAGAAGAGCCACGTGATAGTTCTCCGCCAGGTTTTCCACCACCTTCATGCAGTCATCGAAAACACCGGGGATCTCCAGCACCTTTGCTCCACTGCCGAGAGGCTGAGAGAGTTGCTGGGGCGTGACCTTGCCGTGAGGCAACAGAACCGCAGACCTGAGAAAATCTTCAAGGTAAGATCCGTAAAGGGCTGCCGATGCGGAGGTGTCTCCCGTGGATGCGCAGATGGCAAGAAGATTGCCGATCTTGTGCTTCGCGGCAAAATAGTTGATGAAACTCAGGGCACAGGCCATTCCTCTGTCTTTGAAAGAAGCGCTGGGGTTGAGCCCGTCGTTCTTCAAGTAGAAGTTCGCTCCCACCTGTTTCTTGAGCCTGGGATTCGCCTCCACGAGAGGCGTGTGCCCCTCTCCCAGGTAGAGAATTCGATCCAGGGGAATCACAGGGGCGATGAACTCATAGTATCGGAAAATCCCCTTGAGCGGCTGCTCATTCAGCATTCTTCTGAAATCAAAAATCTTTCGCCACCGATCGCCTCCCACGGCTTGCAGGCGATCCGCTTTCTTGTCCTCTAGCATCAGGACACTGCCGCACTCAGGGCAGGTGTACAAAAGCCGCTCAATCCCCAGTTCTCCACGGCATCCCAGGCACCTGTAGACCATCTCTCCGCTGGGTTCGGGGATCAGGTATGGCCTTATGTCTTCGGGAAATTGATCCAATCTCATAAAAAGTTCCTTTGGTCATCATCCTTGATATGGACACGGCTACATGTAGTACAAGACCCGGCGAATTGCAATCCAAACCTCTCGAGGGGCTGGCCTAATGCAGGCCTTTGGCCGTGATCAAACTGGACCTGCGGGCCATTGGTGTCTTTTCTTTCGCTCCAAGGGCTCCCGGCCTGCTCATTTCAAGGAGTTACGGACGGGTGATGCCCGCCCGCTTCGCCTCACGGCTCGCGAATCGGCGGGCACTGCCTCCCCCCTCGCTGTTCCCCTCGCGTTCGCTCGGGGCCATCGGGTCCCCCATTCCGTAACTCCATGAAATGAGGAAGGCCTCCCG
>Ga0209253_10006526_pt1 | contig 10093 bp, 9 predicted proteins | sample FrelakmetBRP12BR_FD_187145 | JGI IMG/M metagenome (GOLD analysis project Ga0209253, IMG submission 187145) | Freshwater lake sediment microbial communities from the University of Notre Dame, USA, for methane emissions studies - BRP12 BR (SPAdes)... | ecosystem: Environmental > Aquatic >...
GATCCTGGGCCGCTACAGGTTGCCCTGCGAGAGCCACCGTGCGATCAACTAACTCATTCACTGCCTCGAACTGCTGATAGCGAGCGATCTTCTTAATTGTCTTTCCCTTCTTGGTCTCGAAGACAATGAAGTGCTGGAGGAAATCGAGAATATGGGCGGGCTTGACCCGAAGCAGGCCTTTGACCGGCACCTCGATTGGATCGTCCGGGGTCTTGGACGCCGGATCGTTCCACCACCCGTGTTGTTCGGGGTAGAGACTCAGCCAGCGCCCCCATGTGTCCAAGTGGCGCTCGATATCCTCCTTGCTCGCATCGTGGAACAGGACCGTCCCATAGCGGAATTCGTCCTCATCCGCAGCGACGCAGAAGACATTCGGCGTTAGTACTAGCGACGCCTGCCGCTGATAACGATGAAGTTGATGTACCGCCTCGCACCAGTCCTTGCCGCTAGATATATAGCTCTTGTACTCAGCAATGACGAGCGGAATGCCGTTGACCAGCAGAACCGTATCCTCGCGGCATTGCTTGACGCCCTGCACGCGGTACTGGTTAGTAGCCGTGAAGTCGTTGAAGTGCTGATACTCCGGCGCGAATGCGATGAACTGGACAGTCTTCGAGTCCTCGCCCGGGTTCAGCACGACCTTGGCGCCGTCCCTCAACAGGTCGAGAGTCTGCCGGTTTGCGGTTAGCTTATCTGGGTGGGACATCGTCCTTCGGAGCGCTGCCACAGCAATCTTCGCCTGCGCCTCGTTACCTACCTCTGGGTTTATGCGCTGGATAGCCTCTATGAGAAGCTTCTCGACCAGGGGGTCTTCGAGTGGTCGATCGAAGGCTGCCATAGCAGCTTCGTTGCGATAAGTCCATCCGAGGCCGCCGTCGGGGTACTTTGCCCTCGGCTCGCCGCAAAGCCAACCGAGTATAGGACGCTCGACGTAACCGGCTTCGCTCACGATGCGGCTACCTTCTTCAGCTCGGCCACTCGAACGCAACCGGTAAGAAGGTCGTGCAAAAGGCTACGCTTCATTTCAACAAGAGCATTCAGGCGCTCAGAAGTGGCGTCGATAACAGCTTCGGCACCCGAGAGGACATTACACAGCTCTCTTTGCACTTCAGGCGACGGAAACGAAATGAGGTGCTTGGCAAGTTCTGTCAGAGTTACCGTCTTTTGGGCATTGCCTACGGCGTGAATCTCGGACCACCGTTTGCCCTTACTACTGTTGAGCCACATCGCCAAGTAGCCCCCAAGCAATTGTGCTGTCTTCGGATAGAGGACCGCGATATGGCGCTGGAAACTGAAAGGATCGTTTATAGACACAAGTGCGGCATTGCCGTACGAACCAACCGCGGTATACAGGACACTCCCGAATTGGGGTTCCCGGCCTTTCGAGATGCGCGTATAGGTGCGTGCGGTAATGAAACTTGCGTTCTTCCATAAGATACGCCCCTCTCTCACGCAGGAGACGTAGAGGAAAGGAACGCCACTCTTGCTGGTCTCTACCGCTTGGTGGGTGCCATCCACGATTCGCTCGCATAATTTGCCAAGACGGTCTACGGACCATCCTGAAGGAATAGTGCCTAACCGCGGATGGGTCCACGTGCTGCCCTCGCATAAGCACATGCATGGCGTTATCAACTTGCCAGCTACAGCGTCCTCGCGAAGGCTGTCAACAAGGGTCTTGGCAGCAGCAAGGTTAGCGCGAGTGCGCCCCAGCGCGGTGTCCACGGCGTCGAGGATGCAGGCAATCGCGCCCTGCTCTGCCGGACCAGGCAGTGGAACAAGCAGGCGCTTTGTAAACACATCGTCTGGGACACGTTGGCGCCCCGTCGATCCTTCCATGCGAGCGACAGCACGGCCACGCAATGCATGAGAACATGCCAAGTGATAAATGAATCGTGGAACTGTGTTGGCCCGAGGCGAGAGGACGATGAACTCGGTTGAACCTAGGCCAACTTCTCCGGGAAGGTGGTCCACATAGGCGATCTTACCGTTCTGCGGGCAGGGCGTAATCTTGGCGAAGAGAGTGTCTCCAACCTGGAATCGGGAGAGACCGGAGTTTTGGAAGGACCTGACGTCATACTGGAGAATGCCCGCAAAGTTCTCTCCGACGGATGCCATCTCGACGAAGGGATACTCGCGGCCCTTCTTCATCGGATAGCGTGGGTTTACTTCGGCCAGTACGCTTAAATTACCCTTGGGCCATTCAACCCCTGCGTTCGGAAAGCAGTCAGTCTCCATAGCCCGCCCTCTGAAGCAGTCGAGATAATTCTGCCTCAGCGTTCTTTGCTTCCGCTTCTGCATCATGTAGTGCCTTCAGCGCATCCTTCACATCCACCCGTGCCTCCGGCTCGAATGTGTCCACGTAGCGAGGAATGTTGAGGTTGAACTCATTCTCCTCGATCTCTTTATGATCCACCACGCGGGCATGCTTGAGCAGTTCGTCCGGGGCTGCGTAAAGTGCTATGAGTTCCTCGCATACCTTGTTCACGTCTGCACGGTCGTCTTCAGCTCTCCTCCGGGAATCTGCGATGCGCTCGTCGCGCTCAGTAAGTTTGGTAATGAGTTTCTCGCGCTGCTTCTCAAGCTTCGTTATGGCGGACTCAGCTTTCTCAATCTCCGCTTTCTTCCTTGCCTCAACTCGTCGGTCGCGAGCGGTGGCAAGTTCTGCATCGAGTACGACGAGTTTGTCTGAAATGACCTGGTACTCCGCGTTCAGGCGCCCAACTTCGTCCTCTTCGCGAAGTTCGATCTGCTTGCGGATGCGCTCGCTGTGCTCAGCGACAAGGCCGTGGACCTTAGCCGCGTCCCCGAATGCGTGGTAATGAACGAGCATCCGCATCACGTCCTGCGGGCGGAGTTCGTTCTGGGCTGAGAGTTCGCGAAAGTGCCGACCTGCATAGATTAGAAGTACTTGCTCCTGGCGTTCCAGTGGACGTTGCTTTCGGAGGATAAGCAGGCAGGCCGGCACGCCTGCGCCGTAGAAAACGTTGAGCGGGAGCGAGATCACCGCGTCGATGACGCTGGATTCAAGTAGCGCCTTGCGGATCAAGTGCTCATCGTCTGCCTTACGACGCTTCATCCTTGGGTTACCGTCGTCGTCGAATTCGCCCGTCTCCTCTTCGACTTCTGGTTGGCCGCGAAAGAGCACACCTTGGGGGCAGACGACACCAGCCCGTCCCTCGTCGGTGAGAGACGCAAGTATATGTAGGATAAAGGCGTAATCACCATATGCGGCTGGCGGTGCCTTAAACCCAGTTCCGCGGCCAAAGCGCCCGAATGGGTCCTTGTAGCCCTCCTTGCCAAAGACCTCCTTCTTCAGTTTGTCCTTCTTCTTCTTGTCGTCTGTCTGTAGCTCCGGCTTCAGCCACCAGAATTCGTCGGAGAAGGGAAAATTAGCAAGGACGAGCGTGAACTTCTTAACCTTCCCGTTCTCCAAAAATTGCGGATCGGTGATGGTGCTGGTACCTGCCTTGATGTCCGCTTCGAGGCCGTGCAGCACGGAGTTTATCTTGCCAATAGCAGCGTTGCTCCAGTTCATCTCTTGTGCGTAGTAGCGCATGCTGTTGGCATGGTGGCCATGTTCACGGAGATAGTCAGCGGCGTGCACCAGCATGCCGCCCGAACCGGAAGTGGGGTCGTAGACACTGTCCCCCGGTTGCGGCTCCAGAATGCGAACTAGGGTGTCGATGACCTCGGGCGGCGTGAAGAACTCACCCGCCTTGGCGCCTGCGTCGTCCGCAAACTGCTTGATGAGGTACTCGTACGCACGGCCAAGCACATCGGACGGGACGCTTTTGTTGGAGAGGTCGTACTCGTCGAAGTGCTGGATAAGAGCGTGGACGACCTCGTTCGGGATCAGCGGCTTTCCCGAGCCGTCCGGCGCGGGCTGGTTCCAATCGACGGTGAAGACGCCGCGTAGTTCGTCGTTAGAGTCGGCCACGGCACGCATCGCTTTGGTAAGGACCTCTCCGATGTTCATCGACACGGTTTTGACATCGCTCCAACGCGAGCCGTCCGGGATCTTAAACCGGTGTTCTCCGCGTTTGCGGAAGATCGCCCGCTCCTTCTCGGTGAATGCCCGACCCTGCTGCTTCTCCAGTTCGGCGATAGCATCGTCCGCCTCGCACTCCCACTGGTCGCAGAGGCGTTTGTAGAACATCAGGGACAAGATGTAGTTCTTATAATCCTGGCCCGCGGTCTTGCCGCGGAGGATGTTTGCAGCGCCCCAGAGATGGGCTTCGAGTTGTTGGAGTGTGAGAGTCATGCGGTTTGAGAAATGTAAGTCCTTCCGTTATTTATCGTGACCAGAAGGGTGATTAGCTCTTTCGGCAAACTTATTTCAGGATTCGGTATGTCTCTTCCCCTCCACCTTGCGGATATGGTCTTCGGCTTGCCTTGACTTCAGCGGATGTCCCCCCCAATCTTAATGCATGTACGGCCAAAAAGCATTAATACAGCTATGACCTACTTGGCGCAGTAAAGCGCTTGCAGACCGCCTCAATTAACGGCCCCGAATCCTTATTGTCAGTCGTCCCTCCAGTTATGGACTCAGCAGATCTCTGCTACAGAAGGGGAACATGACAGCCACAGACAACATTTCTTTATGGCCAAGAAATCCTGACCCCCTGAATTTACTGATCTAGAGCTCTCAGCTGCAAGAGTGACCTCTGGAATGTTTACCCGTCTATAAAGGTATTGACTCAAAGGCACGATTTGGTCACGGGCAACATTTTTAAAATCCCCGATGAATCTCAACCATGCTATCCGAAGGGGAAAAACATTCCGGGCAGAACCATGACCTTCGGGCCGGGATCCAGCAGGTAAGACCGGTCAGGTCACCATAAACCGTGATATTCGCAGTCTGCTTAGCTCCTCAGTGTCGACGAATCGATGTACTGGCCGATCGCAGTTCGAATCCCTCAGGGCACGCCATTCCAGACGAACCGGGCACGATTGGGAGGAGAACATTGCAGTACCTCATTCCCTTTCGGGTACAAAAAAAAGACGTATTGGGATGGGATTGTTATTATATATATCTTTAGTAGATTATGGATGTATCGTTGCCTGTGTGGCCATATCTATTAGATCATCTATCCATTTATAAATACAAATATTTCCACTTGAAGCTTCTACTCTCCAAATTAAATCCACTGGATGCATAATAGGCCTACCAATATAAAATATAGATATTTTCTTAACATCCGCCATGTTTTCATTGTGTGTATGAGAACAGGCGTTTCGAACAATTTGTAGATGTTTAGGCCCTCTTAATGGAAGACCAAATGCGTTCAGTAGTTCATTTTTATTTGACGGGTCTAATGCAACTATAATATCTATTATTTTACCTATATCACCCCATGTAGGCTCTTGTCTTATTGAACTTATCTTCTTTATTGGCTTTGGAATTTTCCCTCGAGAAGCTTCAATAGCTTCATACCCAACCCTTTGCCATGAATTATCTGACGGCCTTGATGTTACATATGTCCCACGCCTAGTTGTACAACCATAGCAAGATTTTATTATCACATCTCTCACAAAGCGTATCCAAGATTGCCACAAATCATCTATTAATGATCTACAAAGATATCTTACCTCCCAATCATCTAGAGCGTTAATTTCTTGTTCTATATATAAACTCCTAGTCTCAATAATATGACTATGTTTAACAAATTTATTATATGAAACGGCAAGCATATTTATATATCTATCTTAATGCAAGACCTAACACCTTAGATCTTTGTGAACGCTGAGCCTTGCGATGAGTAGTGCTTATGGATGCTGATACATAAGATCCGTAAGGGCCTTCTATATCTTGAGATTCATGGGCGGCCGCAATTTCAGTTAACTTTTGTATCGTACGCTCTGAATTTCTATAGTAATATCCTGTGGTTTGTATGCCTACTGAGTCTTCCCCACCCGGTATACCGTATTTTTTCTGAGTCATAGCGCAAAAGAGGGAATGAAGTGCATATGGCTTCATTAAAAACGTGCCACGCAAGACATTTAAGTTATTGCTTAATTCTTCAAAGAATGTGGATATTATTTCTTGAAATTTATTCTCACTTGGAAATACAAATTCATACTCTTTATATATGTCCTCATTTGATTTATCAGATTTGTTTATAATACCTCTGTCTATTACTAACGCCAATTCAGTGATTAACTCCGCATCCTGCATTCTTAGTATCTGTTTTGATGTTAACACCCCATATTCTTCTAATAGCGGAGAATACCTGTCAGCTAATTTATTTATTAGCCACTTAAACTTTCCTTGATATATAGAATGTCTCTTCTCTGCTGGGTTTAAAGGCACAGTGTATGCATTTATTCTTCTAAACATTTCTAATAATTCGTGCCTTTCTGAGGAAAGTATCAAGTCAACATGTACCGGGGTCATATAAAATTTTTCTTGAACATTTTCATCTAAATCATCAAATCTTTTTCCTTTATAATTTTTTGAAACTGATGTAAGAGTAAATTCATTTTTAATAAAACTAACTATTGTAGTTACTCTTTGCTGACCATCAACTATTTCATTAGTGGTTCTCTTCCTCCTTGTATCAAATTTCTTGCAAACGTATATTTTTGGAAATGGATATTCTTCAAGAATAGTATCTATAAAGTAAGATTTTGCATTATCTGGCCATATATTTGGATTTCTTTGGTAAGTAGTATTAACTACTAACTCTTTACGAGCCATCATATCTCTAATCTCGCTAATTGTGTATTGCGTAGGTATAATCTTCATAATAAGCCCCATTTAATATAACTTACCATATTATCGACAATATCAGCCTAGACGCCTAATAAAGTCAAAAAGAGAGATAATCGTTTCCTTTTAGCCTTATAGCACTGGAAAGCGCAAGAGAAATACCGAAGTCACGCTCGTTTTCAACCTGGTATGTTTTCCCCCGTTCCAGTAACACGGGGCGTCTTAAAAATTTCTATCTTTCATTGCTCTTGATATAAGCACAAACTCCCAATCAATTCCTTGTCTCAAAGGAACAGCGCATACCATTAAATCCTTCCACTGGCCAGCACCAATTTCCGCCAACTCTACCATGTTCCCTGGTATCACAAAACGCCAACCTGCCGGCAGCCACCACTGCTTGACATTCTTTTCGATTATCATCTATAATCATCTACAGTGATTATCATGACTCGGGGAGACATGTGATGGCGCCTACTCCAGCCTGGAAAAAAGAACCGGACTTTAGCAAGCGGGTCCGACTGCTGAGGGATGCCAAGGGGCTCACACAGCGGGATCTCATCCTCTTCGGTGTTAAGCAGTCCTACCTCGCCAACCTGGAGACCGGGCGGATCGATAACCCATCCCCAGCGATGATCGCCAGCATCGCTCGCGGGCTCGGTATCAAGGCGGAACAGCTCGTGGCGGGCACCGAGATGGCGGCCACGTTCCAGGCTGCCGAACTCCCATTACGGGCCTATTGCCCGAGCAACGACTGCAAGAAACTCGCATTGCAAAGATACCGGACCGGGATGCTCATCCCCTACCGGTTCAGCATCGAACGGCATCAGGTCAGCGGCAAATCGGTCTACGAGGCCAAATTCTGCCCCTTCTGCGGAACCGAGTTGTTGACTGCCTGTCCATCGTGCAAAAAACCGATCCTGATCGAGGACCCCGAACAGACCAACTGCATCCACTGCGGGAAGCGGATTTTCCATCTGCTTACCACGGAACAGATCGACGCTGCCGAGAAACGCCAGACATCACCATGAAGGGATACCAGGAAAACAACCATAGATAGCCAAGGAAACTGCCATGGGACACGTAAATATGCCAATAAGTTTCCCAAGAAAATTCCAAAGCAAACCTCAATACCGCCTCAAGAGATTCTCAAAAGCGGCCTCAATGGATTTTGGCGGCACAGGGCTTGGTATTCCACCGTACGGGGGGAAGTCAGCAAGCTTTACCAGGCAGTGTGCGGGTCTGGTAGAGCGCCAGCCGTTGGGTACAGGTGTACTGCACGTCAACCACAGGTGAAAGGATGTGTCTGTCATGGCAACCCAACTATGGAATACCCGGGAAGTTGCCGCATATCTAAACGTCAAGGAGGCCACGATCCGCCACTGGGTTCACATCGGGTACATCCCGCACATCAAGTTCCGCGGCTCGGTGCGCTACCGGCAGGAGACGATCGATACCTGGCTGGAAACGTGTGCCGTCGGCATGCGACATACCCCCAAACGGATCGCCCAGGACATCCTGGACAGCATGAAACGCCCCGCTTCCACCTTGGAGCAACGAGGCCCCAAACCATGACCACTTCCACCCCCCAAGGGCAAACGCCAGTACCGGCACACCCAAGGCAGCCTTGCCCTCGCTGCAACGGCAAGGGCACCCTCCCGGTGCCCCCGGCCGGCACAGTTGTCATCCCTACCGTTTGCAGCCCACGAGCCGGAGCACCTCCCTGGTCGCCGGATCCCAGGATCATTGCCTACTACCTGCGGATCCCCGCGCGGCTTGTTTGGATCGCGATCAAGGAGCGGCAGATCCGGTCAAAGGTGGTCCGGGGACAAAGACACTACCTGCTACGGGATGTCCAGGTCTGGTTCGACGACTTCAAGACGCTGCCATTCTTCTTCGAGGACCTGCTAATACGGGCTTTCCCCAACATTACCTTTGTCTACGACGATACACTGGAAGGGTATACGATCGATAAACCGTAATTTGTCTGGCCCAACGTTAAGGGCCATTTCGCAGCCAACAAACCAGCAGCTCCTAGACGAGAAGGAGGTGATGCTTCCCTAGCACGCCTGCCCAAAGCGTGCCCACGAGGCTTATAGGAGAGCCGATCATGGGCGTACGCAAACGAGGAAAGAAGTGGTTTGTCGATGTACGCGACGGCAAGGGACGGCGCATCCGCAAAAGCGTCGGGATTTCCCGGGCGGTCGCAGACCTGGTGGAGAAGGACCTCCAAGTCAAGCTCGCCCGGGGCGAGTACCTGGGGATCTTCGAGGCAGATGCAACCCCCTTCTCCAGGTACGCAACGGAATGGCTGGAGAGGAAAAAGATGATGGTTTCGCAATCGACTTGGCGGGATTACCGATCCACGATGACCGTCTACGCCATCCCGCATTTTAAAGAGACCCCCTTGTGCCAGGTCTCCAAGCGGGATGTCGAGGATTTTGTCGATCACTTGGGAACCCTCTCCGCCAAGCGCAAGAACAACATCATGGTGCCGGTCAAAAACCTCTTCAACGATGCCAAGCGCCGTGGGGACATCAAAGACAACCCCACGGAGCTCATTAGGCGGTTTAAAGAGCAGATGCCCCAGGCCGACCCGTTCTCCTTCCCGGAGATGAAGCTGTTTCTATCCCACGTCGATCCGCATTATGTCCCCTACTTCACCACGGCGTTTTTCACCGGGATGCGGCCCAACGAGATGTTGGCGCTGAAATGGATCCACGTGGACTTCGACATGAGTTGTATCACCATCCGGGAAGGCCGCGTCCAGGGGATCGAAGGGCCACCCAAGACGCTCTCCTCGTATCGGGACGTCGACATGCTCGAGCCGCTCTACCAGGTGCTGCTTCGGCACCGCCAGGCATCTCCCCCGGAGGCAACGCACGTCTTCACGGGGAAAAAGGGCGGGCCGTTGGAAGTATGCAACCTGCGCAACAAGGTCTGGTACCCGGCGCTGCAAGTGGCGAAGCTGCGCAAGCGCACGATGTACCAGACGCGTCACAGCTTCGCCAGTCTCATGCTGTCGCACGGGGAAGATCCACTCTGGGTGGCAAGGATGCTCGGCCACACCACGATGGACATGATTTTTAGGCATTACGGGAAATTCATCCGGAACCGGATGCGCAAGGACGGGGTGAGATTCCTCCAGGGGATGGAGGAGTCCGGGATGGGCACAGTCCTAAATCCCGCAAACGCGCTCCCCGAGCATGCTGGCGGGAATATGAATGATGGTTCAGGGCACGATTTGGGCACACCTGCGGATAAGTCGCAAAAAAAGGGGTCGCGGAATCCCGCAACCCCTTGATTTTATTGGTAGCGGGGCCAGGATTTGAACCTGGGACCTTCGGGTTATGAGCCCGACGAGCTACCGGACTGCTCCACCCCGCG
>Ga0209253_10006527_pt1 | contig 10091 bp, 10 predicted proteins | sample FrelakmetBRP12BR_FD_187145 | JGI IMG/M metagenome (GOLD analysis project Ga0209253, IMG submission 187145) | Freshwater lake sediment microbial communities from the University of Notre Dame, USA, for methane emissions studies - BRP12 BR (SPAdes)... | ecosystem: Environmental > Aquatic >...
GTGCCAAATTCCGCATCATGGGCGGCGATGCCATGGACAACCCCAAAATCGTCGAGATCGGCGGCGCTGCGGTGGAAGGCTTCGTGCACACCACCTTCCCCTACGACCCGTCCATGAAGGACATGAGCCCGATTGCCAAGAAGTTCACCGAGAACTGGAAGAAGGCCTACCCCAGCAAGGAGCCCAACGTGAACGCCGCATTAGGCTATGACACCTACCTGATGGTGCTCGATGCCATCAAGCGGGCCGGCAAGCCCGATCCCGCGGCCATCACCAAGGCCCTGGCCGGCACCAAGGGCTTTGAAGGGGTGACCGGCAGCACCACCATCAACGCCACCCACGATGCCGAGAAGCCCGTGGGCCTGGTGCAGATCAAAGACGGCAAGAAGACTTACATCGGCAGCATCACGCCCAAGCTGTAAAAGGAGTTGATAAACGGCGCCTCGGGCCGTGATCCTGTGTTGCATGGTTTTTGTAAATGCGCAGTCCCGCTGCAGCGGGACTGCGCCCCAATAGTTTTTTCACGCCTTGGCTGACGGCCCGACGCTTGTTTTTCGACTCCTTTATAGCCGAGTAAGGGCCTGAAAGTGAACGGTCAGTGAACAAACCCCGCCCCCCTTGTGCCCATGGATGCTCCCTCCCTCTGCGGGAGGGGCTGGGGGAGGGGGCCACAACCGTTCAGCCCGGGTCGCCGTAAAGCCGCATGGGGAAGCCGTCGCTTCCCCATGCGCATCTAAAAGGAGAGTTCATGACCTGGGCCATGTTCGTACAGCACGCCCTGAACGGCCTGACGTTGGGCAGTCTCTACGCCCTGATCGCCATCGGCTACACCATGGTCTATGGCATCCTGCGGCTGATCAACTTCGCCCACAGCGAAATCTTCATGCTGGGCGCCTACTTCGTGCTGTGGTGCGTCACCCTGTTATACCTGCCCTGGTTCCTGGCAATCGTAGGGGCCATCATCATCACCGCCAGTATAGGCATCCTGGTGGACCGCGTGGCCTACCGCCCCCTGCGGGATGCGCCCCGGATCTCGGCTCTCATCAGCGCCATCGGCGTCTCGTTCTTTTTGCAGAACCTCACCATTGTGGCCTTCGGGGCCATCCCCCGGGCGGTCTACCGGCCGGCCTGGCTGGAAAACCCGATCCTGATGGGCGAGGTCCGCGTCCTGCCTCTCACCCTCTTCGTGCCGGGGCTCTCGTTCCTGCTCATGCTGGGCCTGGTCTGGATCGTCTACAAAACCAAGCCCGGGCTGGGCATGCGCGCCATCTCCAAGGACATCGAGACCAGCTACCTCATGGGGGTTCCGGTCAACCGGATCATCTCGCTCACCTTCGGCATCGGCTCGGCGCTCGCCGCGGCCAGCGGCATCATGTGGGCCCTGCGCTACCCGCAGCTGCAGCCGGTCATGGGGGCCATCCCCGGGTTCAAGGCCTTCATCGCCGCCGTGTTCGGAGGCATCGGCTCGATCCCCGGGGCGGTCGTCGGCGGCATCATGCTGGGGGTGATTGAGATCATGGCCGTGGCGTTTTTCCCGGACTTGGCCGGCTACCGTGACGCGTTTGCCTTCATTCTGCTCATCGTCATTCTGCTGATCAAGCCGACCGGCCTGATGGGCGAGAGGCTGGAGGACAAGGTCTGATGCGCACGAAAACCAACACCATCCTGAACTTTCTGGCAGTTGCCGCCCTGGGGCTCTTTATCTGGTGGGCCGAGGACAACCTGGACGGCTACATGATCCAGATCCTCAATCTCGTCGCCGTCAACATCATTCTGGCGCTGAGCCTGAACCTGATCTACGGCTTCACGGGCCTGTTCAGCCTGGGCCACGCGGGATTCATGGCGATCGGCGCCTATGTCTGCTCGATCCTGATCCTCGCCCCCGAGCAGAAGGAGATGCTCTTCATCCTGGAGCCGGCCTACGACTGGGTGCTGTCCGCCCAGGCCCCGTTTTTTGTCGCGGTGGTTGCCGGCGGGCTGATCGCGGCCCTCTTCGGGGTGGTGGTGGGCATCCCGCTGCTGCGGCTCGGCGACGACTACCTCGGGATGGCCACCCTCGGTTTCGCCGAGATCGTCCGGGTCGTTGCCATCAACCTGCCGCGCGTCACCAACGGTGCGCTCGGGTTCAAGGGCATCCCGGACTATGCCAACCTCTGGTGGAATTTCGGCTGGTGCGTTCTCACCTTGTTTGTCATCACCCGGCTGATCGGCAGCAACAGCGGAAATGTCTTCAAGGCCATCCGCGACGACGAGACCGCGGCCAAGGCCATGGGGATCGACGTCTTCCGCCAGAAGCTTTTGTCTTTCACCATCGGCGCGTTCTTCGCCGGCGTGGGCGGGGCGCTGCTGGGGAGCTTGGTCGCCACGATCGACCCGAAGATGTTCACCTTCGTTTTGACCTTCAACGTGCTGATGATCGTCGTGACCGGCGGGCTGGGGTCCATCACCGGCTCGGTCCTGGCCGGCATCGCCATCACGATCCTGCTGGAATGGCTGCGGTTCGTGGAAAACCCCGTCTACTTCGGCGACTGGGAGCTGCCGGGCATTCCGGGCATGCGCATGGTGGTCTTCTCGCTGGCGTTGATCTTCATCATCCTCTTCCGCCGCGAGGGGTTCATGGGCAAACGCGAGTTCAACTGGGACTGGGCTGTCGGGCGATTCTTCAAAAAGGCGGGGCGCCATGGCATCTGACGCGATTCTGGAAACCAGCGGCCTCACCATGCGCTTCGGCGGGCTGACGGCCGTGAAGAGCTTCAGCGCCGCCATCCCGCGCGGCGGCATCGTGGGCCTCATCGGCCCCAACGGCGCCGGCAAGACCACCTGCTTCAACATGATCACCGGCTTTTACAAACCGAGCGAGGGGCAGGTGCGCTTCCAGGGCGAGGACATCACGGGCACCCCGCCCCACCGGGTGTGCCGCAGCGGCATCGCCCGCACCTTTCAGAACATCCGGCTCTTCGCCAACGAAACGGTGCTGGAAAACGTCATGATCGGCGGCCACCTCCGGCAGAAGACCGGCTGGTGGCAGGCCGTCCTCTGCCTGCCGGCGAACCGGCGCGAGGAGCGGGCCATTGCCGAACGAGCGCGGGAGCTTTTGAAGGTCGTCGGGCTGGAGGAGCTCGCGGGTGAGAAGGCCAACAGCCTGCCCTACGGCGCCCAGCGCCGGCTCGAGATCGCCCGGGCGCTCGCCACCCGGCCCTCCTTCCTGCTTCTGGACGAGCCCGCGGCCGGAATGAACCCCAACGAAACCGTCGAGCTCATGGGCTTCATCCGCGAGATTCGCACGAGCTTCGACCTGACCGTCCTGCTGATCGAGCACGACATGAAGGTGGTCATGGGCATCTGCGAGCACATCTGGGTCCTGGACTACGGCGAGACCATCGCCGAGGGGCCGCCGGAGGCGATCAAGTCGGACCCCAAAGTGATCAAGGCCTACCTCGGAGAGGAGGCGGTTCCCCATGCTTAAGGTGCAGGACCTCCACGTTTACTATGGCGGCATCCATGCCCTGAAGGGGATCTCCATCGAGGTGCCCAAGGGCAAGGTCGTCACCCTGATCGGTGCCAACGGGGCCGGCAAGAGCAGCACGCTGCGGGCCATCTCCGGCCTGATCAAGAACAAGAAGGGGAAAATCACTTACAACGGCGCCGACCTCTCCCACCGCGACCCGGTGGACATCGTCAAGTCCGGCATCGTCATGTCGCCCGAGGGCCGGAGGATCTTCCCGCACCTGAGCGTGCTGGAGAACCTGCGGCTGGGGGCCTACAGCCGCAGCGACGAACCGCAGATCCTCAAGGACATCGAGTGGATCTTCGAGCTGTTCCCCAAGCTCAAAGACCGCAAGGACCAGAAAGGCGGGACCCTTTCGGGCGGCGAGCAGCAGATGCTGGCGCTCGGCCGCGCGCTGATGAGCGCGGCGGAGGTGGTCATGATGGACGAGCCCTCCCTGGGTCTTGCCCCCATGCTGGTCAAGGAGGTCTTCGACATCATCGCCGCCATCAACCGCCAGGGCAAGACCGTGCTCCTGGTGGAACAGAACGCCTTCGCCGCCCTCAAGATCGCCGACTACGCCTACGTGCTCGAAGTGGGCGCCATCGTTTTGCAGGGTACCGGCGAGCAGCTCATCGCCGACGATCGCGTGCGCAGCGCCTACCTCGGCGGCTGACCCACGCATTCAGGATGCTGAAAAAAACCAATCATCAACCACCGAAGGAGCCTGCGAATGGAGAGCAATAAATCTGCCCTGGCAAACGTCATGTTGGTGTTGGTAACCCTGGCCGGGATTTTTCTCGTCGGCTTTCTGATCTTCGGCAAGCCTGGCCAGGCACCTTTCGGTCCCCAGTTCTGGGCCAAGGCCACGCCGGATGAAATTCTGCAGATGCTGCAGGACGGAAACGAACGTTTCTCCGCCGGAAAGCCGGCGTACCTGCATCGCGACCCGACCCGCATCGGCCTGGCGGGCATTTCGGACCAGGGGAATTACGCCTACGCCACCGTGCTTTCCTGCTCCGACTCCCGGGTCCCGGTGGAGCTGATCTTCGACGCCGGCATCATGGACCTCTTCGTCGTCCGCGTGGCCGGCAACGTCTGCGACACGGATGAGATCGGATCCATCGAGTACGGGCTCGCCCACGTGAAAACACCCGTGCTCGTCATTTTGGGCCACACCCGCTGCGGGGCCGTCACGGCGGTCTCGCAGGCGGTGGCCGGCCACGGGCACAAGCTGGAGCGCAACATCCCGCCGCTCGTCGACAACATCATCCCGGCGGTCAAGCGCGCCATGGAACAGCATGCGGACGTGCACGGCGAGGCCATTGTTCCTTTTGCCATCGAGGAAAATGTGTGGCAGGCGGTCGATGACCTTTTCATGAAAAGCCCGGCCGTGCGCAACCTCGTCAAGGCGGGCAAGGTCAAGGTGGTCGGCGCGATCTATGACCTGGGCTCCGGCAAGGTGGAGTGGCTGGCCGAGGCGAAAACCGGTGAAATCCTCAATCGTGCGGAGGCCTCGCCGGACAAAGAGACCGAGCCGTTTCAGAACCCATAGCCGATGGACAGGATGTAGCGGTAGTCGGATTTGTCGGCGCCCTCGGCGGGAATGTTGTCCCAGTCCCACTCGAAGCCGGCATTTAAAGACAGACCGCCGCGAATGGGGAAACGCAGCCCGGTGCGGGTGAACATGAACACATCGCTGCTGTCGGAGGCACTGACATATCCCTCATTTGAGAAGTAATACTGAAACAGCTTTTCGAAGAAAAAGCGGTCGAACTTGACCCCCCAGCGGCCGGACACTGAATCGTCCTTGCCGCCGCCGGCGTAGTTCGTGTAGACATAGCTCGGGCCGGCCTCGACCGATAGATTCATGAGCTCGCCCTCAAAAAACTGATACCCCACGCCGGGGCCGAGAGTCGTCCGCAGGCTGATTTCCTTGAAATCATCTCTTTCGACCATGCCGTTCAAATACCAATACAGCTCCCGGGTCAGAAAGTAGTCATGTTTCAGGCGGCCCATGGCGTTGTCTTCCGTTTTGCGGTTGTCCTCGGATGCGCGGTTGTAGGCGCCTCCCAGAGTCACCCGGTGACTGACCGTACGGGCGAGGAACTCCAAGTCGACGTGGGCGTTTTCGAGATCGGTGTTGCCGCTCGCCTTGTTGAGCCCCACGTTGATGCGGCCGCTGAGCTTGACCGGCCGCTCATCCGGGGGGTTGATGGCCTTGACCTTGGATAGCTCAAGCGTCACGGGGGCCTGAAGCAACGCCTCTTCCAGCACCAGTCGGTTCGGTGTTGGGGAAGGTCTTGCGGTTCCCTTTAAGGGCGGCCCCTCCTCCAGCACAACGGTGAGCGGCGCATCCGTGCAGAGCCGCTCGACGTGAATCCATTCGATGCTCAACCGGCCGGCAAAATCCGTCTCCAAAACGAGTTTGCCTTCACTCATGGAAACGATAGCCCCCGTCAGGTGGTTGCCGTTTTTCAGGTAGACATCATCCGCCAGGAGGGGTAACGCCACTATGATCAACAGACAAACTGTAAGGCTCATAAGTTTGGCCGCATGTTTCAACGCCGATCTCCTCTCCTTGTTTTTCACCTGCCATACCTTTAGCTGTGGATCATGTCAAATCGCCCAGTAGGCCACTCCTGCTTTCACCCTGGCATCGCCGCGAGACTGGTATGCTTGTGCAATTTTCCGAAACTGGGAAACGTTACATCGATGGTGCCAGCGGCTCGTCGCTGGTCTGCAACATCGGGCTCGGGGTCAAAGTGGTCGCCGCCGTACTGACGCCTCAGGCGGCGGACCTAGCCTACAACCCTTTCCACTGCTCCCACTCCCGGGCCTACGAAGACATGGCCGAGCGGGTCATGGACGCCTGCATGGAGAGGGGCCTCATCATGTTCCCGGGCCACGGCACCGTCGACGGCACTGCCGGCGACCACCTGCTGATCGGGCCGCCGCTGGTCATCACCGCGAACCAGGTCGAAGATCTCCTTGCAATACTCGGAGAGGCCATCTGCGCGGTCGAAAAAGAAATCCGGCCATGATCACCGGTTGATGCCCAATCCCATCCCCGCGGTTGCATTATCGGAAATCCGGCTTATAATAGCCGTCACATCCCGTCCTGCCGACGGGATGTGTTGTTTTTAGAAGCTGCCGCGGCGGCGATGAGTGGAAAATAATCAGCAAGGAGAAAAGAAATGGCGGATCGTTCGCAGTTCACGCTTTACAGCGGCGCCCATCGCGGAGCCGAGTCCGAGTTCGGGAAACAGGCGGAACGCTGGAGAATCAAGGAAGTCAATTTTTCTTTTGAGGGCCATGCCCCGGAACGGACAAGAGGCATCCGGGTGCTGGGACCGGCGGAGCTCGACAAGGGGGATGTCAGCATGGAAATCGTCTCCACCCGCATGGGCCGCACTTATTCCAAGGCGGACAAGATCCGCAAGGTCATCCAGTCCATCTTTCACATGATCAACAACGGCTACCAGGTGTTCGCGGTGGGGTGGATCCAGCCGGACGGCACCGTGAAAGGCGGCACCGGCTGGGGGGTGGAGCTGGCCAAGCTGTTCAACCGGCCCACCAGTGTCTACGACCAGGACCGCCGGGGGTGGTTTTCCTGGAAGAACAACCAGTGGGTGGCCGAGACTCCGGTCATCTCTAACAACACATTCGTCGGAACCGGCACGCGCAACCTCACCGATGACGGCTGCAAGGCCATCGAGGCGCTTTTTGTAAGCTCTTTCGGCCCGGCCCAGTAATAGCGCCAACGCCTTTTTTGCTGTTGCCTTAACCTAAAAGATGAGAGCCGCTCGATGGCTCTCATCTTTTCCGTTAGAAGATATAGGCGAGAACGAAGATCCCCACCATCGTGAAGGCCAGCACCAGCTTCACGCCGATGCCGAGGATGAAGCCGATCCAGGTGGCCGCTCCCGCGCGCCCCGCCTGCCCCAGGTTTCGGCGCGCGAGAAACTCACCGATCACCGCGCCGACAAACGGGCCCAGGATGATCCCCACGAAGCCGAAGAAAATCCCGATCAGCGTCCCCAGGGCTGCGCCGATCACCGCCTCGCGGCTGGCGCCGGCGCGTTTGGCGCCCAGGCTCGCAGATAGGAAATCCACACCGAAGGCGAGGATGGTCATGACGGCAAGCAGGGTGATCGTTAAAACGCCCACGTTCTGAAAACCGTCCGCCCAGGCGGCGAGCAGCAGCCCGCCGAATACCAGAGGGGTCCCGGGCAGCCCGGGAACAAGAACGCCCGCCATGCCCACACCGACCAGGATCAGGCTGAACACCCAGAGGAGTGGGGTCATGGGACCGTGATCACCCTGCCGTTGGAGCCGTCCTGAGGGCCGGTCTGGTAGCCGTTGTCCGCTGTCTTCGTTTTCATCCGTTTGGACCTTTACCGGGAAGTGGTGATCCGAAGGCGAATTCGAAAGCGCTTTCTCCCCGTGTTGAAAATACTATCCTGAAATCGTTATTGCCAGCTCAATTTTAGGGCATTTAAAGTCATTACGCAAGATGGACCGCTGAAGCGTTGAAGCCAGTTCATCTTGTCTGACCGTCAGAAACCCGTTGAGCCGACGCCCAAAGTAATTTATGCTTTCGCCCGAATCAGCTCAAACCCCCGGTGAAAAAGTGGCGAACTCAACATCAGGCGGACCGGTTTCAAGCGCAGGGGCCTTTCGCATCGTGGGGCTGATGTGCCTGTCCGAGGCACTCGGCATGACGGGCTTCGCGGCCTACCCCGCCTTCCTGGCGCTGCTGCGCGACACCTGGAGCATCAACAACTCCGAGGCCGGTTTCATCGGCGGGGCCTTCTTCGCCGGCTACATGGCTGCCGTCCCCTTCCTCTCGGCCCTGACCGACCGGATCGACGCCCGCAGGATTTACCTCGGCGCCTGCCTGCTGGCGGCGCTCAGCAACCTCGCCTTCGCGTTTCTGGCCCAGGGGGTTTTTACCGCCGCGCTGTTTCAGGCATTGGCCGGCGCTGGATTGGGAGGCACCTACATGCCGGGCCTGAAGGCGCTCACCGACCGCGTGGTCGGGCCGCACCAAAGCCGCTATGTCTCCTTTTACACCGCAACCTTCGGCGTCGGCACGAGCCTGTCGCTTCTGCTCGCGGGCTGGCTGGGCCGGATGGTTCCGTGGCACTCGGCCTTCGGGTGGCTTGCAGCAGGGCCTCTCGTCGCTGCCATCCTTATCTTTTTCGGCCTGCACCCCCTGAACCCGCAATCCTCCGGCGCCGCCCGTCCGGGGCTGCTGCGCAGCTTTGCCGTGCTGCGCGACCGTGCGGTGCTCGGCTACGTCCTGCGCTACGCGGTGCACTGCTTTGAACTGTTCGGACTGCGGTCGTGGATGGTGGCCTTCATCATGTTCGCCTATGGGTTGACCCGCTCAGGGCCTCCACTGCTGGGCGCCACCGAGGCTGCGGCGCTGATCAACTTTCTGGGCATACCGGTCAGCATCCTCGGCAACGAAACCGCCATGCATTTGGGCCGGACGCGATACATCCCCTGGGCGATGATGGCATCCGGTTTGCTGGCCTGGGCGGCGGGCTTTTCCAGCTCCTGGCCCTGGTGGGCCATGCTGGTCCTGTTGGGGCTTTATTTTATCGCCGTCATGTCCGATTCCGCCGCGCTGACCGCCGGGTTGGTGGAGACCACGCCACCGCAGGCGCGCGGCGCGGCCATGGCGGTTTACTCGTTTGCGGGTTTCGGGTCTGGGTTCGTTGCGCCGCTCGTCTTCGGCGCGGTTTTGGACGCGACCGGCGGCAAGGCGGATTCCTTTGCATGGGGGCTTGCCTTCGGTAGCCTCGGCATCGGCTGTCTGGCAGTGTCCGGCGGGGGAGCCTTATTGCGGCGGTTTCACCGAGGTGCAATCAACTGACTGCCTGCACCCCGATGGTCTTCTCAAGCAGTCGTTTGTAATAGCGGTAGTTGTCAAACGGCACATCCACGCGCACGCGGCCGTCAATCATGGGGATGTAGCCCCCGTCGGCCAGGAGCGGCGGCACCTTCTCCTCGACCTCGCGCCGGATGGCGTCCCTGCCCTGGTGGAGGACATCCAAATCGATCCCGCCGATCAGCCGCAGGTCCCGGCCGAACTCCCGCCGCAGCTCCCGGTAGTCCATGGCCTGAGGGTTGACTTCGTAAGCCCACAGGACGTTGAACCCCCGCTCCAGGATGGCCGGGATCAGGGGCCGGGGGTTGGCCCAGGAGATGAAAATGAGGGTCTCCACCCCGCGACGTTTCAGCACGTTAAGAAGCGGGTCATAGCTGGGGAGGACGATCTCCCGGTACATCCTGGGCGAAATCAAAGGGCCGCGGTTTTCGGCAATCGGCTCTGAAAACAGGGCGGCGTCCACCCGGAGATCGCGGAGCACCCGCTCGGCCAGACGGGCGGCAAACTCCCCCTGGACCATCAGGGTCTCTTGTACCAGGGCCGGGTCCCAGCCGAGCAGCGCGATGACTTCGGCGAATCGCCCCCAGCCCTCAACCCCCATGGAGAGAAAGAGCCCCCGCTGCACATGCAGCATGACCACGTCCTCGCCGTGGCTCAACTCCTGCGCCTGGCTCGGCCATTTCCGGGGGAGGCGGCGAGCGTCAT
>Ga0209253_10006528_pt1 | contig 10090 bp, 9 predicted proteins | sample FrelakmetBRP12BR_FD_187145 | JGI IMG/M metagenome (GOLD analysis project Ga0209253, IMG submission 187145) | Freshwater lake sediment microbial communities from the University of Notre Dame, USA, for methane emissions studies - BRP12 BR (SPAdes)... | ecosystem: Environmental > Aquatic >...
CGGGGCGGCGCCATAGTTCTGGCCATCCTTCCTCATGGGCGATTGGGGCCGACGGCGATCAGATCACGGCAACTGCTTCTTTCCTGAACCCCGAACCTTTGCCACCTGAGTGGCGAAGTTACAGCAAAGAATATCATGCCCACCCCGGCTCCTGTTGTGCTGCCGGGGTCCGGGTGCAGGGGCCACATGGGATCTCGATTGGCAGATGCGCCTGTCAGTATCCCAGCTCTTCACCGACCATATAAACACTCAGCCGCTCGAGGCCATAGGGTTTGCGCTCGATGATGGTGGTGACGCGGCAGAGGCGGTGCGGGGATTCGCAGTCCCGGCAGACGAGGTCCTGCGCGCAGGGGGTGGGATCCTTGCGCCGCTGACAGTTTTTCGGGGCGGCGATTTTCTTCAGTCGGGTCAGACCTGCCTCAAGATTCAGGACGATCTTGTTGATTCCCGCCACGACGATCACATGGGAGGGGCCGAATATCATGGAGGTCACGCGATTGCCGCTGGCATCGACATTGACCAGTTTCCCGTCCAGGGTCAGGGCATTGGTGCTGGTGAGGAAATAGTTCGAATGCTGCTGGAGTCTGCCCATGGCGGTCCGCGCCTCCCTGGTTTTTTCCTGCCAGTGGTCGTAGACTTTCTGGCCCCTCTCTATCAGGGCTTCCGGGATGCCCATCTCCCGGACGGTGATCGAGCCGCCGAGCCCGACCGTCGCCTCCCGGGGGATCTGCCGCAGGATTTCCTCTGCCGTTTCGCGGGCGGTGGGGTAATAAAAGGCACCCATGCCGTTTTTTTTCAGTCGCTCCAAGGTGATTTGAATGTAATCCGCAGGAAGATCCTCCATGATTCAAGACCTCTTTCAGCTATTGGTTGATGCACGCGATTCTGTGGAAAATCATTTGGCCTGATTCCTCTGGAGCGTCACCGTTGGGAATGCCCTATCGTCAATGGCCCTCTTCATAACCGCAGGCCTCGAGCATCTGGCTGACTTCGGTCACATCCTGGATCGCCGCCTCAAAATCGACGGGCCGGCCTTCTTTTTTTTCCCGCTCCCGGATCTTCTCACGGTGGTAATCCAGGACCTCATTGTCCAGAGGCAGGCCAGCATGGTGGAGATAACGTACGGCCCGCGAGGCGTCCAGAATGGGGATGACCTTCCCGGCGACATGGCGGTTGGGTGCCCAGGGAATGTCCAGGACGCCGGCCTGCAGGCTGCGGAGGGCACCCACGACGGGATCGCCTTCGCCCATCTCGAGCGTCTTATCCAGGATGGCGCAGGCTTCCTTCATAATAATCCGTTTTTCCTCCATGACTTCCGGGCTGGCGGGAAGACGGCCGCGCGTCAACCCGATGGCCATGCGGGTCGCCCTCACGCCGTCGGCATTGGCCTCCTTCGTGGGGATGCCTTCGGCCTCATGGGTGCTCTTGGTGATGACCTGGGTAGCGCCGGCAAGCGCCGCAATGATGCCGCCTAAGACGATGACGGCATAGGCCCGGGGTGCGTCTGTCGGAAAGGCCTGCATCCATTCGTGGGTGGCAATGGAAAAAAAGAGATCCTCGTGACCCTGGAGGGCCAGATACTTTTTCCCTGCCTCTTCCAGCGCCCAGAGTCCTGCCACATCCTGAAGGATATTCAAACTCTGGCAGAGTCCCATGCTGTAGTGTTTTACGCCCTGGCCAGCGGCCATGAGCATTTCCAGGACAGCAACGGCAATGCCGATCCCCGGGGGAATCAGGGTGCCCGTGAGAAAGCCCGGCTGTTCCCGATGCAGTTGGATGCCCTGCTCTTGGTAATAGGAAGTCAAGCGATCCACATACTGGTAATGCTTGATCCCTTCCGCGAAGGGAAGGTCTTTGGTATAGGCGGCCGTATAGGAGATCCCCGCCCCGAGAAAGGCCGTGAGACCGCCCGCATAGCCCATCTCGGCGGCGAGCTGGGGGAACGCGGTGCCCGAGAGGACTATGATGGGGCGGTTCACCGCTTCCGACACCTTACGGGCCGCCGCCAGGCCGTGGTTCACCAGGGGAAAGCCGTTGAGCATCGACCGACCCGCACTCCGGCTCTCCTCGATGCCCTTCTGGGCATCCTGAAACCGGAGATTGCGGGTGTAGGTGTCCGTCGTATTCGGCAGCAGATCCGCACCTCCCAGATCCTGCAGACAGCGGAGCAGCTCGATGTGGCCCTCGACCAAGGCGACACCGCCGCGGGGCTGCACCAGGGTTCGTCCTTCTTTCTTGGCTTTTGTGACAGCCAGCGCGTAATTCCTGTGGAGGGGAACCGCCTTAAGGTATGAGGCGGCTTCTGCCAGGTCCACCTGCCGCCCGGTAGGCCAGAGGGCCAGGACCTTTTCCCTCTCCCTGAAAAATTCTGCATCGGACCAGCGCTGGTTCGTCGGTTCCATGTTTCAATTCCTTGGGGTTTAATTCCCGCCGCTTGCGGCGGATTTTGGGGTTCTGGGCTTGCCCCGGAGGTTCATAGCGGTGCTTCCCACTTTTTCAGATATTTTCTGGCAATCCGCAGGGCCTGATCCGGATAACGGTCGGCCAGCAAACCGATCGCATAAAGACAGTATTTGGCATCGGTGTAAAGCGACGGCTGCTTCGGCCTCAGGGAAAAGGGCTCTGCCGAGGAGAAGAGGGTTTTCCGCAAGATGAGGCCTGCCTGGGGGTGATGGGTGAAAATGCCCCCCGTGCCGATCAGGTGGCAGACTTCCGTAAGGTCCTTGCCGTGCTGAATGTAATACTGTCCCTGGGGTCCCCAGACGGCCTCGATGGTCCCGGCATGCCTTTCCATGGCCGCTTGGGCGGCACAGGTTGCCAGGGCGAGGTCGAGCTGCATGTCCTCCTCCGTCTGGGGCAGGAATTCCACGTCCCGGCAGAGGGCCTCTATTTTGGGGGCCAGTCGGTCGGTTTCCAGGGAGGCGTTCCTCAGGAGCCGCTCCGGCCCCCGGAGATGCAGAATGGATGTGGCATTGTAGCGGATGCCCAGATCGCCCTCCACGGTCCGCTTGGCCAGGGGTTCTGGAAGGCCTTTGAAGATGACCCCGGCCTGACAGGGGCTGCCCAGGCCGATGGAATGGACGTCGGTGGTGGCCCCGCCGACATCCACGATGACCAGATCTCCCAGCCCCTTCTCCCGGGGTGTTCCCTGTGACAGCAGTCTAGCCGCCTTCAGGACCGCCGTGGGCGTAGGCATGAGGATGCCCTCGACAAACGCCTCGGCCCGCTTCAGCCCTTTGGCCTCGATGATACGCTCGATGAAGACCCTGCGGATCATTTCCCGGGCCGGCTCCACATTAAGCACGTTCACCTCGGGCATGACGTTGTCCGTTACCAGCGTCGGTTTGCCGGAAGCCGAGAGAATGGCATTGACTTCATCGGCAGCGACCTTGTTGCCGGCGATGACGATGGGACAGTGGACCCGGCTCAAGGCGAGCTTTTTCGCGTTCCCCAGAATCACGTCTGCATTGCCGCCGTCGGTCCCGCCGGCGAGAAGCAGAATGTCGGGGTTCAGGGACTCCAGTTCCTGAATTTCCTTCGCTGAAAGCCGGAACGCATAGACTTTGATCACCTTGGCTCCGGCACCCAGAGCCGCGCGCCGGGCCGCCTCTGCGGAAAGTTCGGGGATGAGGCCAATGGTGACCATGCCCAGGCCCCCGGCGGCGCTGCTGCTCGAGAGCTTGCAGGCAAAGGCGCTGTTGCGGACCCTGGCCGGCAGGAGATCTAGAGCGCCGCGCAGACCCACCATGATATCCGTTTCCACGGTGGTGCAGCTCTGGGCATAGGCTACGATCTCTTCGGCCTCGAGATCGATGGCCTGAATCTTGGTAAAGGTACTGCCGAAATCAATGAGTAGCGCTAACGCCATGCCATCCATTCAATCAAAATCATGCGCCATCCGCCAGGTGGGAATTCATGGAAGAAATTTTCAGCGACCGTTACCGTCAGCTGGCTTTCAAATCATGTTTGAGATCGTCGATCACCTTCCGGGGCGAAACGCCGGGCGGGTAGGCGCGGTTGAAACCCATCTCGAGAAAGCGCGTCTGCACCGCTTTCCATGCCTGCTTTCCCACGACGAGGTTTCCCCCGGCGACCAGATGGATATCGCCGATGCCGGACTCCACACATTTTTCGCGGAATCCGCGGCATTCTATCTCTCCGTGGCCGCAGAGGGAGGCGACGAGCAGGGCGTCAGCCGCCGACTCAATCGCCGCCCGGATAAAGTCCTCCTGCGATGAAAAGGTGCCGATGTTGACGACTTTAAAATCGGCACTCTCCAGGGCGTGGGCCATGATTTTGTTTCCCACCACATGGGCATCCACCCCCAGCACACCCAGGACAACGGTCTTTTTCGCTTGCCCGGGAATCATGCCGCCACCTCCGGTCTCTTTTTCCATTTTATGATCAGACCCTTGATGAAGGGCATGACCAAAAGTGCCAGGGAGATGACCATGATCGTACCGCTCACCGGCCGGCGGAAAAAAACGGTGAAATCGTTGCCGGCGCCGATGATGCTGGTAAGGAAATATCTTTCGGCGAGAGGCCCCAGGATCAGCCCCAGGATCATCGGAGGGGAGGGGATGTCGTAACGGCGCATGAAATAGCCGATGATTCCGAAGATGACCATGAACCAGACATCGGACATGTCATTGCGCAGGGCGAAGGCGCCCAGGAGACAGAAGGAAATGATGAACGCCGAAAGTATATTTTCAGGCACACGCATCAGCTCGGAGAAGAACTTGGCCGTCACCAGACCGGCCAGGATCATGATCAGGTTGCAGACCAGCATGCCGGCAAAGATGGTGTAAACCGATTCGGGAGATCTTGCGAAAAGCAGCGGGCCCGGCTGAATACCGTGGAGAAGAAAAGCCCCCATCATGACGGCGGTGGCGCCGCTGCCCGGAATCCCCAAGGTGAGCAGCGGAATCATGGCGCCGCCGGTGGAGCCGTTGATCGATGTTTCGGAGGCTGCCAGCCCTTCCCAGACGCCGGTGCCGAATTTTTCCGGATGCTTTGAGACCTGCTTTTCCACGCCGTAAGAGATGAAGGAGGCTACAGTGGCCCCAGTGCCGGGAATCGCGCCAATAACCACCCCGATGCCCAGGCCGCGCAGGATCGTATTGCGCAAATTCCAAAGATCCTTCAGACTGGGCAGCGTTGTCTTGGGACGCAGACGGCCGACGATCTCCTGCTTGTCTTTAACCGAAAGCTGGTCCAGGACTTCACCGATGGCAAAGATGCCGATCAGAACCGTGGTGAAATTGATCCCGGTCTCCATGATCCGGGAACCGAAGGTGAACCGGGCGGCTCCATAGATGTCGTCCATCCCCACCGTCCCCAGCAACATGCCGATGAAAAGGGAGATAAAAGCACTGCCGACGGAACAGGTTCCAATGACCACGACACTGGCGAGGCCCAGAAAGACGACGGCGAAATATTCGCAGGTGGAGAAGGTGAGGGCCACCTTGGCGAAGAGCGGGGAGGCCACGGTCATGATCACGGCGCTGAGAAAACCGCCGATGGCCGAACACATGATCGCCATACCCAGGGCCTTGGAGACGAAGCCTTTCTTGTTCAGCTGGTATCCTTCCCAGGTCGTGGGTACATTCATCGGGTCGCCTGGAATATTGAAGAGAATTCCGGTGATGGACCCTCCGAAGACACCGCCGCAGTACACGGAGGTCATGAGCAGCAGCGATGGCACGATGCCCATCAGGTAGGTGAAAGGCAGCACCAGGACGATGGCATTGAGCATGGTGATCCCCGGCAGTGCGCCGGCCAGGACCCCGATGATGAGGCCGGTAAGGATCATGGCAAAATTCAGGGGTTCGAAGGTGCTCAACAAGCCGTTTCCCAGAAGGGCTAATTGGTCGAACATGATAGATTTCTCCTTCTTTACCCGCTGACGCCTAAATGATGTACAGAAGGCGGTAGATAAAAATCGTCAGGTCGCTGAAGATCCATTCCCCCTTGGGCAGGGGCAGATACACGATCTTCCCGAAAAGATAGAGCAGGAAGATGGTTCCCAACAGCGAGGTCACGATGAGCGCAGGCAGCTTGTGCATCCCGGCGATGCGTATGAAGAGGATCAGAAATAGAAAATTGGCCAGGGCAAAGCCGAGGATCTCCATTGCGGGCACGACGGCCAGGACCAGGATGATCATGACGATTAATTTGGGTGCGTTCCAGTCGCGTGGGGTGCATTCCACTCCTCCTATGTCGGCGCCGACCCCTTTCCCGAAGGCGAGATAGGACTCGAGGGCCTTGAGGACGCAGCTTGCCATTAGTAGAATAAGGAGCGCCCGGGGCCAGAAGGCCGGCCCCACCTGACCCGGCATCGGGTTTTCATCCATTGAGCCGGTAAGTACATAGAAATAGACGGCCGTGATAAAGATGAGAAGCGGACCTATCAGGGGTTTTATTTTAAAGTCGGAATCATGGCCTATTGTTTTTTCTGCAGGGTCAGGGGTCATGCTCTTTTCCTTTTTAGAAAAAAAGGGAATGCCTCATGAAGCGGAAGAGCGCTCTCCCCGCGATGGGAGCGATCCATGACGCAGGCCATCGCGAGGAGGACAAGGCCGCTCGATCCGGGACGCCGAAAGGAGATGCTCTATTTGGCCATACCGTAGGTTTTCATGAACTCACGCATTGTTTCCGTTTCTTTTGCAACCCAGGTTGAAAATTCCTCGGGGCCCATATAGCTTTCCGGATCAAGATACTGCTCAGCGGCAAATTTCTGCCACTCGGGGGTGTCCATGGCTTTCTTGAAGGCATCCGCCAGAATCTTTACGCGATCCGCCGGGACACCCTTTTTCGCTACAATGCCACGGAACTGGGGCAGGGTGATGTCCAAACCCAGTTCCTTGGAACAGGGGACATCGGGGAAGGCGGCATGACGTTTCGTGTCGAAGACGATCAGCGGGCGGAGTTGGTTGGCTTCCAGATACTGTTTCATGTCGCCCGCCTGCTCATAGAGCACCTCCGAATGGCCTCCCAGGGCATTGGCGTATCGCTCGCCGGGCTGGGGAAGGGGAATGGTCGTCATTACATAGCCCTTGGATGCGAGGTAACGGACAGTGATGTCGTCGACGGTGCCGAAGCCCGTGGCGGCCACCTTCAATTTCCCCGGATTTTCTTTGGCGTATTTCAAGAGATCCTGGATGGTCTTGAAGGGGCTGTCGGGTTTGACGAACAGATACGACTGGGCAACCTGGGTTCGCACGATCCATTCCATGTCGGTGACTTTATGCCGTGCCGTTCCCGCTGGAATGGTTCCCAGAGTGTCGGCAATATAGGTGGCGATCGTGTAGCCATCTGTTTTGGCCGCGAGCAGACTGGCCATGCCGGAGTTTCCGGAAGCGCCCGGGATGTTGGATACGGGCATGGCGACTCCCAGATTTTTTTCGGCCAATCTTCCGATGGTCCGGGCCATCTGATCGGCGCCTCCGCCGACCCCCCAGGTGCAGATGAAGTCAATGGGCCGGTCAGGGTATTTTTCCTGGCAGAAAGCGGATGATGCGCCCAGGATCAGGGCCAATGCCAATACGAATCCAAACCATTTCAGTCCGTTCCGTTTCATGGTGATCGTCCTCCAATCCATTGTTGAGAGTGGTCCCGAATTAAAATCTTTTCCACGCCGACACGCTCCATGATCTCAAACGATCGTCTATGTCTACTCTCCACCGAGATAGACGCGCCCGATCTTGGTCCTCAGGATGTCCAGCTCCTCAGGGCTTGGAGGCGGTGTCACGCCCACTTCCGGCGCAAAGAGCAGCGGGAAGCCGGTCGCCTCCTGGATTTTTTCGCGGGTGATACCGGGGTGCAGTGATATCACGCGCATGCGCTTGGACTCGGGCTCGAAGTCCATGATGCCCAGGTCCGTGATCACTCGGTCCGGGCCGCCGCCCCGCAGGCCGGCCGCCCGGCGCGAATCACCCCCCTGAAGGTGGCCCGGGCTGGTGATGTATTCCACCCGCTCCAGGAAGCGGCGCTTCTCGTGCCGGATGATGATGAGCACCCGCTTGGCACAAGAGGCGATCGGGTTGGCGCCGCCGCTGCCTGGAAAGCGTTTCTTCGGCTTGGCATAATCGCCGACGCAGGTGGCGTTCAAGTTCCCGTACATGTCGATCTGGGCCCCGCCTAAAAACCCTAGATCCGCCAGACCCTTCTGGACCAGAAAGCCCAGGGCCTCCAGGATGTTGCGCACGAAGGAGGGTTTGGCGGCGCCGAGCAACCGGGTGTCCGCGACAGACAGGCTCGCGTGCACCGGCATGAGGTCGCCGATGCCCGTCTCGACGATGTAATTGAGGTTGGGGGCATGGGTGTGCATGGCGAGTGCGGTCGCCGCCATGGGCAGGCCCGTGCCAACGATGGTGACCTCGCCCTCCCGGATCTGTCGGGCTGCGGCCACGATCATCGTCTCGTTGCGGGTGCACTCGTCGGGCAGATCGCCGGTGAAGCCGCCACAGGTGACCACTTCGGCGATTTCCGAGGAATACCCCAGCCGCGGGTCGTACCGCAGGCGCTGCATGCGCGAGGGGGTCAGGGCCTTGTCCAGGTACGCTTTGAAATCCTTGACGTCGAGAACGTACTTCTGGATGTACGCCTGGAAGGACGCTGCGTCGCGGGCCGCCTGCTGGTATTCCTGCAGGGCCTCGTAGTCGTAGTCATAGTGTCCCGGGGAAGCCGTCGGGTGGGCCCCCCACGGTTCGTGGATGAGCGCGTTGACCCGGTAGGAGGGGATCAGGGTGTCCTGCGGTCTCATCCGGATTTCCTCCGTCGTCACGAGCTGCTCGGCCACGACGATGATCTGGCGCGAGGCCTTGGCGATGAACTCGTCGCCAAAGGCCGTGCCCTCGATCTGGGCGTTACCGAACTCGTCCGCCTGGGTGGTAAAGACCACGGCCAGGTCCGGCGTGCAGGCCGGAAGAATCGCATAGGTCTCGCCCGTGAAGGGGCAGGGGCCGATATGGACCTTTTTTGCTTCCAGCGCCTGGTGGACGACGATGTCCGAGCCGAGCTCAGCCTTGGTGGGGATGAAGGAGATCCCCAGCGCGCCCGCGAGGTAGCGCATGGTCATGCCGAGGTGCTCGAAGTCCTCGGATTTGAGGCTCCCGCTCTCGACGGCGCGGCAGAAATTGCGCGGCAACCCCAGCCGTTCCATGTTGAGGCAGCCGGATTCCACGGATTTGACCAGGCCGGCGCCGATCAGGATGTCCACCCCGTAGGCAGGGTTCACGCTCGAGACGTGCAGGTTCCCGATTCCCTGACGGATGATTTCGTGAGAGACGCTCATGGCATTGCGGCACAGGGAAAACCCGCCAAAACCGATGTGCATCCCCGGTTTGATGAACCGGGTGACCGCATCCCGGGTCGTCATGAGCTTGCTTTGCATGCGCTGCGTTCCTCCGGGCAAAGGAGTTGCTTGTTCTGGTGCACCCGCGGGCCGTCTGAGTCGCGCTGACGGCCCGCGGGCAAAGATCGACGCTTACGCCACGTAAGCAAACCCCAGCTCGAACGCCTCCTGGTTCTCCTTCTTGTACTTCGGGATGACCTCAAGAAAGCTCTCCAGGATCTTGTCCTTGTCCAGGGTGTGGCTCAGCAGCCGGGCCAGGGCGCCCAGGGCGATGGCATTGGAGAAGAGCGGCCGCTTGAAATGTTTCACAGCCAGGTCCTTGGCCGGCAGGGCCTTCTGGGTGCAGGGCAGACTCTTGTCCACCTCTTCCACGAAGGCCGGGTCGTAGACGATCAGCCCGGAGGCGAGGACCGAATCCTTGAACCGCTTGTAGGCGGCCCCGGACAACGCCAGAAACACATCGGGGTTCTCGCACATCGGCGAGTCGATGGCTTTTTCGGAAAGCACGACCTGGCTGCGAACGTAGCCACCGCGCATCTCGGTGCCGTGGCTTTTGAGCATGGTCACGCGCAGCCCCTGTTTGACGGCCGTCTCGCCCAGGGTCTGCCCCAGGCGGACCACCCCCTGGCCGCCGAAGCCGCTCGCCACGATTTCGATTCTGTCTTTCATAGTTTGCCCGTCCTCCTGATCCGGGTGACCGAGTCCCAAATGTGTTGTGAAAACTCCGGCCGCGAG
>Ga0209253_10006530_pt1 | contig 10089 bp, 11 predicted proteins | sample FrelakmetBRP12BR_FD_187145 | JGI IMG/M metagenome (GOLD analysis project Ga0209253, IMG submission 187145) | Freshwater lake sediment microbial communities from the University of Notre Dame, USA, for methane emissions studies - BRP12 BR (SPAdes)... | ecosystem: Environmental > Aquatic >...
CAAATCGAACGCCCAGCAGCCTGGTCTGGAATTCAGCTTTCATGTCGATTGGGATGTTCCGGACGGTCGCATCAGCATCACCCCGCGCCAGCGCGGCACGCCCCTGGACAAGCTGGTCGCCGAACTGATGATCGTCGCCAACAGCACTTGGGGCAAACTGCTCGCCGACGCCGGCGTAGCGGCGATCTTCCGGGCGCAGGCAGCCGGCAAGGTTCGCATGACCACCGCCGCCGCGCCGCACGAAGGGCTGGGTGTCGAACAATACGCGTGGTCGAGTTCGCCCTTGCGCCGCTATGTTGACCTGGTGAATCAATGGCAGCTTATCGCTCACCTGCGCGGCGACCCGGCGCCTTTCCCGCAACGATCGGAAGCGTTGCTGGCGGCCATGCGCGAATTCGAACTCGTGTATACGTCCTACGCCGAATTCCAGCGCCATATGGAACGCTACTGGTGCCTGCGCTGGCTCGAACAAGAAGGCGAGCTTGCTCCCACCGCGCGCGTGCTGCGCGAGAGTCTGGTTCGGCTGGAACGTGTGCCGCTCGTGCTGCGCGTCCCCTCGCTTCCGAATCTTGAGTCGGGAACGCGGGTGGCCGTGGCGGTGGACGGAATCGATTATCTGGATGTCGACGCCAAGTGCCGGTTCCTGGAGGTGCTCCCGTCCCAGCCCCGCTTCGATGGTTCGGTGGCGATCGCGTCAGGTTCGTCCGCGGATTCCGGGAGCTAGGAGCTTGTGAAGTTTTCTTTGTGGGAGCGGCCTTGGCCGCGATAACTACATGATTGCTTTTAAATATCGCGGGCAAGCCCGCTCCCACAGGGGGATTTTTTCACAGGCTCTCAGAGTAGAATAGCCGTCGATGCAGAAAAAGCGCATGGCTCCATCCCACGCAGGAAATCGTCCCCGGCGGCACTGGCCCGACGCTACTCTCAGCATCGCAGATCCGTCCCGCGCCCTGAAGGTCGCGCTACTGATTTCTCTGTTCCTGCATGCCGTCCTGCTCTCGGTCAAATTCCGGTTACCCGAGATCGCGCTGAACAAGGTGCGCGAATCGCCGCTCGAAGTGGTGCTGGTCAACAGCAAGACCCGCACCAAACCGGCCGAGCCGCAGGCGCGCGCGCAGGCCAACCTGGACGCGGGCGGCAACACCGAAGACAACCGGCGCGCCAAGACTCCGCTTCCGGCGTCCCGCGAGCGGTATGTCGGAACCGAACTCATTGAGTCACGTCAGCGCGTCCAGGAAAGCGAGGCAAAGCAGCCCAAGCTGCTGGCGCGCACCGATAGCGCGAAAGCCCTGCCGGAGGAGTTCAACAAGGTTGAACAGCCCGAGCGGGCCAGCCAGACGGACGGGGCCGACCTGGCGCAGACAGCGCTCGCCATGGCCCGAATGGAAGCACAGATTTCGCGTCAGTTCGATGAGTACAGCAAGCGACCGCGCAGGAAATTCGTCGGCGCGCGGGTCAGCGAAGCCGTGGAGGCTCAATACGTGGAAGACTGGCGCCAGAAGGTCGAGCGGGTCGGCAACCTCAACTACCCGGACATGGCTCGAGGCCGGCTTTACGGCAACCTGGTACTCACCGTGGGCATACGCGCTGACGGCGAGTTGGAGAGCTTGGAAATCAACCGTCCCTCCGGCCACAAAGTGTTGGACGATGCCGCGTTACGCATCGTGCGGCTGGCCTCGCCCTACGGCGCGTTCCCGTCAGCCTTGCGGCGCAATGTGGATATCCTGGTCATCACCCGTACCTGGACTTTCACGAACAACGACAAGCTCCTCTCGGACTGACCGTGCCGGCAATGACCGACCGCTACGCCGTCTTCGGCAACCCCGTCGCCCATTCAAGATCGCCGCTCATCCACGCCGCCTTCGCGCGTCAGACCGCTCAGGATTTGAGCTACGAGGCAGTGCTTGCGCCGCTGGACGGATTCGCCGGCGCCATACGAGATTTTGTCGCTGCCGGCGGCAAGGGGGCCAACGTAACCGTTCCGTTCAAGGAGGAAGCGTTTCGGCTGGCGTCACGGCATTCACCCCGGGCGCTGGCGGCGAAGGCAGTCAACACGTTGCGCTTCGATGCCGACGGTGCGTTCGGCGACAATACCGACGGGACCGGACTGGTGGCGGACATCCGCCGCAACCTGGGTTTCCGTATCTCGGGGACGCGGATCCTGCTCCTTGGCGCGGGAGGCGCCGCCCGGGGGGGCATTCTCCCGCTGCTGGCGCAAGGTCCGGCCTGTCTGGTGATCGCCAATCGAACCGTGGAAAAGGCGAGGGCGTTGCGGGAAGAATTCGCCGGCGCCGTCGCAACCAGCCAGACCTCCACTCCGGTCCCGGCTGCCGCGCTGGTTGCCACGAGTTTCTCCGCGTTGGCCGGCCGGGAGTTCGACCTGGTGATCAACGCGACGTCCGCGGGACTGGCTGGTGCGCATCTCGATCTGCCGCCTGGTTTATTCGCGCCGGACGGCTTGGCCTATGACATGGCCTATGGCCGGGGGGCGCTGGCTTTCCTGGAATTCGCGCGGACACACCGCGCATCGCGTCTCGCCGACGGGCTGGGGATGCTGGTCGAACAGGCCGCGGAAGCTTTCTGCGTATGGCGCGGTGTACGACCGGAAACCGCGTCCGTGCTCACAATGTTGCGCGGTGAGCAATGAAGATCCTGTGGATATGGAGCCGGCGCGCGCTGCTCGCGCTGATCCTGGTCTTCGTCGCCTATCAGCTCTGGTTCTTCGGGCACATCGTGTATTGGCGCTTCGCCAACCCGGTCGAAACCCGCTTCATGGAAATACGGCTGGAAGAACTGCGGGAACGCGATCCTGGAGCACGGCTCAAGCATCAATGGGTACCGTACGCGCGGATCTCCCTTCACCTCAAGCGAGCTGTCGTGGCGGCGGAGGACGACAAGTTCGTCGACCATGAAGGCTTCGATTGGGAGGGAATACAGAAGGCGCTGGAAAAGAACCAGCGCAAGGGCCGCATCGTGGCCGGCGGATCGACGATTTCGCAGCAACTGGCCAAGAACCTGTTTCTGAGCCCGGCGAAGACGCCCTGGCGCAAAGCCCAGGAAGGTCTGATCACGCTCATGCTCGAGACCATGCTGGACAAGCGCCGCATCCTGGAGATCTACCTCAATGTAGTGGAGTGGGGCAACGGCGTCTTCGGCGCCGAGGCTGCCGCTCGCCGCTACTACGGCATGTCCGCCGCCCAACTTGGTCCGGAGCAGGCCGCGCGCCTGGCCGTGATGTTGCCGAACCCGCGCAAATACGAGCGCAATTATTCGCCGCGCCTCGCCGCGCATGCGGCACGCATCCAGGCGCGCATGGTCGGTTCCGAAGTGCCGTGAGACAGGTTGCGGTAAGCGTCGCTCTTTACAATTCCGGTTTCCGGCGCCTGAAGAGCGGGGCTTGATTCTCATGTCCGAGTCCGATCAGATCCAGCATAGCGAAGACGTCCAGCACCGCTTGCGCGAGGTGCAGGATCTGCTCGCTCGTCATAAGCTGGTGGAAAACCTGGTCCATCGCCAGGAGATGCCGCGGCACGACCTGGTTGAGACACTCGTACACCGGCAGCATCTGGTCGAGTTGCACAGGAAACTCGACGCCATGCACCCGGCGGACATCGCCTACGTCCTGGAGGCGCTGCCGCTGGACGAACGGTTGTTCGTCTGGGACCTCGTCAAGACCGAACGCGATGGCGAGATCCTGCTCGAGGTCTCGGACGCCGTACGCGAGACCCTCATCGAGGCGATGGACGCGAAAGAGCTGGTCGCCGCGACCGAGCAGCTCGACACCGACGAGATCGCCGACCTCGTCCCGGACCTGCCCAGCGATGTCGTCGATGACGTCTTCCGCTCCCTGGACCATGAAGAGCGCGAGCAGCTGCGAGCCGCCATGTCCTACCCGGAGGACTCGGTCGGGGCGCTCATGGACTTCGATATGGTCACGGTGCGCGAGGACGTCACGTTGGAGGTGGTGTTGCGGTATTTGCGGCTGTTCGACGAGCTGCCGGACCATACCGACCAGCTCTTCGTGGTGGACCGGGAAGAGACCCTGCGGGGCGTCCTGCCTGTCGACAAGCTGCTGGTTACCGACCCGGAGGTCCACGTTTCCAGCGTAATGACGGTTGAAATGTTCAAACTGCACGCCGGCGACCAGGCGGACGCCGCCGCCCAGGCGTTCCAGCGCTATGACCTCGTCTCCGCGCCGGTGGTCGATCATCACGGCAAACTGATTGGCCGCATGACGGTTAACGCGGTGGTGGATTACATCCGCGAGGAGTCGGAAAGCGAGCTGTTGTCGAAGGCCGGTCTGAAGGAAGGCGAAGACATCTTCGCCTCCGTATGGGACTCGGTGAAGAACCGCTGGTCATGGCTGGCGATCAACCTGGTCACGGCTTTCGTCGCTTCCCGGGTGATCGGAGCCTTCGAGGCATCCATCGAGAAGCTCGTGGCGTTGGCCGCTCTCATGCCGATCGTTGCTGGAATCGGGGGGAATTCAGGCAACCAGACCATCACGATGATCGTGCGCGCGATGGCGTTGGGCCAGTTGCACCACGAGCATGCCCGACAGCTTTTCATCAAGGAGATCCAGGTCGCGCTGTTCAACGGCGTGGTATGGGGCGGGCTCCTCGGCCTGATCGCCTGGACGCTCTACGGCAGCGCGTCCCTGGGGTTCGTCATGACTTCGGCAATGACACTGAACCTCTTGCTCGCGGCGAGCGTGGGGGTGGGAGTGCCGCTGTTGCGTCAGCGCCTGGGCGGCGATCCGGCGGTGGGTTCCAGTGTCATGATAACGGCCGTGACAGACAGCGGCGGCTTCTTCATATTTCTGGGCTTGGCGACGTTGTTCCAGCGTATAGGTTGGTTGGCCGGCGGCGGCTGAGGCGTTCGAAGAAAGTTGTCGCGGGCAAGCCCGCCCCCACCAACATGTTGTCGTTGATTTTTCGCGGGTAAGCCCGCTCCCAAAAAAGGTCCTGATCACAGACTCTCGGCGCTGCTACGGCGCGATTTCGGCGAAAGCCTCGCGCGCTGCGGCGATGGTTGCCTCGATGTCGGTATCGCTGTGGGCCGCGGAGACGAATCCGGCCTCGTAGGCGGACGGGGCGAAGTAGTGCCCCCGCGAGAGCATGGCGTGGAAGAAGCGATTGAACTTCTCCGTTTCGCACTCCAGCACCTCGGCGTAGGTTTGCGGACAGGCGGCGCGGAAATAAATGCCGAACATGCCTCCTATGGCCTGTGCGCTGAAGACAACCGCGTGCTTGCGCGCCGCCTGCTTCAAGCCCTCGCAAAGCCGATGCGTGCGCTCGGCGAGCCGCTTATGGAATCCGCGTGCGCGGATCGCCCTTAGCGTGGCAAGTCCAGCCGCCACCGCGACAGGGTTTCCAGACAGCGTACCGGCTTGATACACGGGACCAAGCGGCGCGACTTTTTCCATGATTTCGCGTTTGCCGCCAAAAGCCCCGAGCGGCAACCCGCCGCCGATGACCTTGCCCAGCGTCGTGAGATCGGGCGTGATGCCGTAAAGCCCCTGGGCGCCCCGCAGTCCCACCCGAAAGCCGGTCATGACCTCGTCAAACACGAGCACGGCTCCATGGCGGGTGCACAAATCGCGCATTCCCTGCAGAAACCCGGCGCGTGGAGTGATCAGGTTCATGTTTCCCGCGATCGGCTCGACGATCACCGCGGCAATCCGTCCGCCGTGGGCTTTGAAGGCATCCTCGAGCTGCCGCAGGTCGTTGTAATCGAGTACCAGCGTGTGTTTCGCGAAATCCGCCGGTACGCCCGCAGACGACGGATTGCCGAAGGTCAGCGCACCCGATCCGGCCTTGACCAGGAGGCTGTCGGCGTGTCCATGGTAGCAGCCGCCGAATTTGACTATGGCATCGCGCCCGGTAAATCCGCGCGCCAACCGGATCGCGCTCATCGTCGCCTCGGTGCCGGAACTGACCAACCGGATCAGCTCGATGGAGGGCAGGATCTTCCGGATTTCCTCGGCGATGTCGATTTCGGCTTCGGTGGGCGCACCAAAGGACAGACCTCGCGCTGCCGCTGCCTGCACCGCCGTGACCACTTCGGGACAGGCGTGACCGAGGATGAGCGGACCCCATGACCCGACGTAGTCGATATAACGATGACCGTCCACATCGGTCAGGTAAGCGCCATGCCCCGAAACAAAAAAGCGCGGCGAGCCGCCGACTGACCGGAAAGCGCGAACCGGGGAATTGACGCCGCCGGGAATTGAGCGCTCAGCGCGCGCGAAAAGCTCTTCGTTCCTGTCTGCCATCCCGCAATTCTCCGCATGGCTAGGTCCAATTCGCGGCGCAGCCGCAATCCACCGCCATTCGGCGGGTTGCTCTTCGCGAACGCGTCCTACATCGTATTCCATTGTCCAAACAGCCGTGCGTACTGCTCCGCCCGGCCGCGAATATCCGCCGCATCGAACACATCGCTGATCACCGCCAACAGGTTGGCGCCCGCCGCGATCACCTCTGGGGCATTTTCCGCCGTGATGCCTCCGATAGCCGCTATCGGGATGGAAAGGCGATCGCGCGCATGCCGCAGCAGACCCGTCGTTGCCCGCGCCGCGCTCGGCTTGGTGAGGGACGGGAACACGCTGCCGAAAGCCACGTAATCGGCGCCGGCCGCCATCGCCGCCAACGCGCGCTCGATCTCGTTATAGCAGGAAAGTCCGAGGATGCGCTCGGACCCCAGCGCCCGGCGTGCGAGGGCAACGTCGCCATCATCGCGTCCGAGGTGTACGCCATCGGCGCCGATGCGCAAAGCCAGCTCCAGGTCGTCGTTGACGATGAGCGGCACGCCAAACCGCTTACATAAACCATGTAGCGAGCGCGAGCGCCGCTCCCGCTGCGCCGGGCCGAGCTTCTTGTCGCGGAATTGCACGAGTCGGGCCCCGCCAGCGAGGACCGCTTCGACCCGGCGGGCAAGTTCGTCTTCGCCGAGGCCGTCGGGAGTGATGGCGTAGAGACCTTCCAATCGCCGCTTAGAGCTCACCGGCTGCTTCGCGCGCCCAGAAGAATCGGTCGGGCAGGTAACGGCCCATCCCCGGCCTGAATCCGGCCGCCAGCGCCCGCCAGGCGTATTCCTGCGCATCCAGCACCGCCTCTTCCAGGTCGGCCCCATTGGCGAGATTCGCCGCGATCGCCGCGGCCAGCGTGCAGCCGTGCCCGTGGTAGCTGCCTTGAAGTCGCTCCCACGAGTCGGTGCGTACTCGGCCTTGCCTGCCGAAAAGGATATTGACAACCTGCGAAGCGTTCTCCCGGATACCCGTGGCGAGCACGTACCGGGCGCCGCGGTCGATCAGGCGTTGCGCGCAATCCTCCACGCCCGAATCGCCTGTTTCGTCGTCCTCGTCCGCTCTGCCTAAGGCGAGTCGCCGCATTTCCGAGCGCCCGGCGGTCAGCACCGTCGCCCGCGGGATGAGCAGCTCGCGCGCGGCAAAGCGCAAGGACTCGCCGGCGAGCCTGCGGCCGCGCCACGCCACCAGGGCCGCATCCATCACCAGCGGCACGTTCGGATAGTCGGCGATGATCTCGGCGATTGCGGCGATCATTTCCACGCTGCCAAGCATGCCGAGCTTGAATGCCGACACGGGGATGTCCTGCAACACGGTGCGCGCCTGTCCGCTCACCCATTCGGCATCGAGGGTAAGAACGTCCTCGACACCGGCGGTATCCTGAATGGTGACCGTGGTCAGCACCGACAGGGGATGGCAGCCCATGCTCGCCAGCGTCAGGATGTCCGCCTGCAGTCCCGAGCCGCCGGTGGGATCGGCGGCTCCGATGGCCATGACGATGGGAGGAGGAAGACCGGGGGGGATTACTGCCATGATGTTTCGCCGCGACCGGCGTGCGGCGCGCGAATTGAGGTAATATTCAGGGCGATTCTATCCGAATTTCCGCTCTGTCATGACTGTTGCGGTCGATGCGCCGTTCAAGACCTACATGTGCCTCATCTGCGGCTACATCTATGACGAGGCCCAGGGCAGTTCGCAGGACGGCATCGCGCCGGGAACGCGTTGGGAGGACGTTCCGCCCAACTGGACTTGCCCCGAGTGCGGTGCGCGCAAGGAAGATTTCGAGATGATCGAGATCTGAGAGCCTGTGCGATAAATCCCCTGTGGGCGCGGGCTTGCTCGCGACATTTCAGCGCAATCATGTAGTTATCGCGGCCAAGGCCGCTCCCACAACGAACAATTCACAAGCTCTGAGACGAGCACGCCAGGCTAAAGAACCTCATTCCGGGGCCGTTATATAAAAGCCGGCATGGCCGGAATTTCGAGGGGCTATCGTCACCCGCGTCATCGCCGCGACGCGATGCGGTATCATGAATCTCATGGGGCACGATTGCGCCCGGCCGCAGCAACGGAGGACATGTGGGAGAGGCACTCAATCTGAACGGCGTCAAGGTGATGGTGATCGACGACAGCAACACCATCCGCCGGAGCGCCGAAATTTTCCTGTCGCAGGCAGGCTGCCAGGTCCTGCTCGCCGAGGATGGCTTCGACGCGCTCGCCAAGATCGCCGATCATCATCCCGATATCATTTTCTGCGATATCATGATGCCGCGGCTGGACGGCTATCAGACCTGCGCGCTCATCAAGAAGAACGCACGGTTCGGGACAACGCCTGTCATCATGCTTTCGAGCAAGGACGGACTATTCGACCGAGCGCGCGGTCGCATGGTGGGTTCCGACGAATACCTGACCAAGCCCTTCACCAAGGACAGCCTGATCCAGGCCGTGGTCGCTCACGCTGCCAGCCGGGTGGCTTAGGGAGAGGCCAGCCATGCCTGTCAGGAAAATCCTACTCGTCGATGATTCGCCGACCGAATTGCAGATTCTGGGCGATTTTCTCGCGAAGAAGGGCTACAGCGTCATCACCGCGGGCAGCGGCGAAGAGGCCATCGTAAAGGCCAAGGCCGAGCATCCCGATCTGATCCTCATGGATGTCATCATGCCGGGAATCAACGGTTATCAGGCGACGCGGACCCTCACGCGCGATGATGTCACGCGGGACATACCGGTGATCATGTGCACCGGCAAGAACAAGGAAACGGACCGCATCTGGGGAATGCGCCAAGGGGCGCTTGACTATATGACCAAGCCGATCGATCGCAACGCGCTGCTGGAAAAAATCACGGCGCTCGGTTGAGGCAATACGTACGAAATGTCAAAACGTATCAGTTTGAAGGAGTTTCAGGAAAGTCTGGTCCAGCGTTTGACCAGCGCCAAGACCGGCGAAACGCAGCGTGCCATGCTGGGCGTGCAGGTGGGCCGGGAGTTCTGGCTGACGGATCTCGCCGACGCGGGCGAGATCGTACCGCTGCCCGCCATCACGCCCGTGCCGCTTGCCAAGCCATGGTTCCAGGGGCTCGCCAATATACGCGGCACGCTCTATTCGGTGGTCGATTTCTCGGCGTTCCAGGGCAGCGAACCGACGCCGCTGATCGCGGAAGCGCGCCTGCTCTTGCCCAACGTGCGCTTCAATTCAAGTTGCGCCTTGCTGGTGAATCGTGCGATGGGCTTGAAGAGCGCCGAATCCTTCGAACCGGGTCAGATGGTCCAGGACAGTCCGCCATGGACGGCGGGGGAACTGCTCGACTCGCATGGTTATGCCTGGAAAAAACTCTCATTCGGCGATCTGCTCAACCATCCGCGGTTCCTGGACGCCGGCATTTAAGCAAGGTCGACACGACAGGGCGAGGAGAAACAAACGATGGCGTTCAAATGGCCCGAACTGAAAACCCTCTTCGTCAAAGGCGGTGCGGCGGCGCCGTCCGAAACGACGATCATGGAGATGGGCGAGGCCGGTGCGGCCAGTGCGGCGGCGCTCGGCGCCATGCGGGTCGCGAGGACGCTGCGGTCGCTGGGCATCATTTTCATCGCCCTGATGGTCATTATCGGGGGACTCGCATGGCATGAAAGCCGCATTGGCAGCCAAACCGCGGCGTACCTGGCTGCCACGGGCCAGATGAGGATGATATCCCAGCGGATCGCAAAGGCCGCGCAGCTCGCCTTGCAAGGCAACGCCGGGGCGTTCAAGGAGCTGAGCGAAAGCCGCGATACCTTTGCCAGTCTGC
>Ga0209253_10006531_pt1 | contig 10089 bp, 9 predicted proteins | sample FrelakmetBRP12BR_FD_187145 | JGI IMG/M metagenome (GOLD analysis project Ga0209253, IMG submission 187145) | Freshwater lake sediment microbial communities from the University of Notre Dame, USA, for methane emissions studies - BRP12 BR (SPAdes)... | ecosystem: Environmental > Aquatic >...
TGACCATGATTACGCTGACAGCATGAAGCATTTCAGGGCAGGAAGAGATATGCTGATACTCAGGACATTTTCGAAGATGTATGGTCTTGCAGGTCTCAGAATCGGGTATGGCATAGCCAGGAAAGATATAATCACTGAGATAAACAAGCTCAGGCCGCCTTTTAACACAAGCTCTATCGCACAAAAAGCGGCTTTGTGGGCACTGAAAGACGACAATCATGTCAAAGCTACAAGGGAGATTAATGAACAAGGTAAGAAATACCTTTACAAGGAACTTGATTCACTCGGACTGAAATATGTTCCTACAGAAGCAAACTTCATCTATATGCCTTTGGAACAGGACTCACTTGCTCTTAATGATAAATTACTGAGACAGGGTGTAATTATCAGACCAATGGGCCCGCAGTCAATCAGGGTAACCATTGGCCTGCCTGAAGAAAATAGAAGATTTATTGAGGCGTTAAAGAAGGTCATCAGTCAATAGTCGTTATTTAAGTAGGGCCACCTATGTGTCATTCCCGTTTATCGGGAATCTTTCCGAAAAGGAAGGATTCTGGACAAGCCAGAATGACATAATTACACACAAGGATGTGGTTTTACTTTGTAGACTTATTAATAAATACGGAGGAATAAATGGATATTATTGTCTTAAGTCCGGGCGCAACAGAAAAGGAACTCAGACATATCGTAAAAAAGCTTGAAAGCCGCGGTCTCCAGGCGCATATATCAAAAGGCACTGAAAGAACAATCATCGGAGTCATAGGGGATACCTCCAAGATAACCGAGGAGGAAGAAAATGCCATAAGGGTGATGCACGGAGTAGAAGATGTAATGAGGATCCTGAAGCCCTACAAACTTGCAAGCAGGGATTTTAAGGCAAAGGATACGGTAATAAATGTAGGAGGGCAGATAATCGGAGGCAAAAAAATACAGGTGATTGCAGGGCCCTGCGCTGTAGAGAACAAAACCATACTCATGAATATTGCAGAGAAAGTAAAGGATGCAGGCGCTTCATTCATCAGGGGCGGGGCATTCAAGCCGCGCACTTCACCGTATTCTTTCCAGGGCCTCGGCGAAGAAGGCCTGAAATATCTTGCAGATGTGAGGAAGAAATGGGGACTCCCGGTTGTAACAGAATTGATGGATCCGAGGGATATGGAGGTCATAGCAAAATATGCTGACATCATTCAGATAGGGGCAAGGAATATGCAGAATTTCAGACTGCTGCTTGAGGCCGGCACATCCAAAAAACCAATCTTACTGAAAAGAGGATTATCAGCAACTATCAAAGAATGGCTCATGGCTGCCGAATATATAATGTCAAAGGGAAATCACAATGTAATCCTTTGTGAAAGGGGCATAAGGACGTTTGAGACAGCAACAAGAAATACCCTTGACCTGAGCGCAGTGCCTGTTCTCAAAAAACTTACACATTTGCCCATTGTTGTGGACCCAAGCCACGGAGTCGGCAGGTGGGATCTTGTTGCGCCTATGGCAAAGGCTGCTGTGGCAGCAGGGGCTGACGGGCTCATGATCGAGGTTCATACAAACCCTGAAGAGGCTCTGTCTGACGGCGAACAATCTCTGAGACCGGGTGATTTTAAGAAACTAATGAAAGAACTGAAACCAATAGCTGCTGCTGTTGGAAGGGAGATATGAATATAAATCGAAACGGGGAAACGGGGAAACGGGGAAACGGAGACACTACTCCCACGCACCCATTCACCGAGTCACCGGGTCGTCTTTTTTTCGATAGGGTAACCATAATTGGAGTTGGCCTGATCGGTGCCTCTTTTGCACTTGCGCTGAAGAAAAATAAGCTTTGTAATAAGATAACAGGTCATGGCAGGAATGAGAATAACCTTAATAAGGCGAGAGATAAAGGGATCATAGACGCATATGTCCTTGACCCGATGGAAGCGTGTAAAGATTCAGACCTTGTGTTGTTTGCTTCCCCGGTAGGAAGCTTTCTCGATATTGCAAGAAAAATATGCAGTTCTTTTAAACAAAGTGCGATTATTACAGATGTCGGCAGTGTCAAGGGAAAGCTTGTGCATGATATGGAAGCATTAATGCCGAAAGGGACTTCTTTTGTTGGAGGGCATCCTATCGCAGGCAGTGACCGGTCAGGGATTGATACAGCATCCGCTGGTATCTTTCAAAATGCAAAGTGCATTATCACTCCCACCGGTGAAACAGACAAAAGCGCCCTCAAAAAGGTCATAACTATGTGGAAGACCTTTGGCTCGCGGGTCAGATTGATCGACCCTGATATACATGACAGGATATATGCAGCAGTAAGCCACCTCCCTCATATCATTGCATACGAAATTGTTAATACAGTTGCAGATATAGACAGTTCATATCTTGAATTTTCAGGACAGGGATTTAAAGATACTACCCGTATAGCATCAAGCCAGCCGGAGTTATGGCGTGATATCTGCGCTTTTAATAAGGATAATCTCCTTGAATTTATAGAGATTTTCAAAAAAAATCTTGATAGGGTCAGTCAGTATCTCAGGGCTCATGATTCCGAATCCATTGAAAGGGATTTCAAAAATGCCCGGACACTTAGGGAAGGTATTGGACAGGATTGAACTTAATAAGGCAAAACGTTTTAAAGGCGAGTTTTCTCCAACCCCTGACAAATCCATATCTCACAGGGCTGTAATCTTCTCTTCCCTGTCAAAAGGGGAAAGCATAATCAGGAATTTTCTGAGGGCAGAAGACCCAATGAGCACGGTTAATGCCTTCAGGGCCTTAGGTGTGGATATAAAGGACAAAGGCGATGATATAGTTGTAAATGGCAATGGAATTTATGGTCTTATAGAATCTCATAATATCATCGATTGCGGGAACTCGGGCACGACAATCAGGCTGCTTTCAGGGGTGCTTGCAGGAAATCCATTCTTCTCTGTGCTTACCGGTGATGAATCTTTAAGAATAAGACCCATGGCAAGGGTCATAAACCCTTTACAGCAGATGGGGGCAGAGATTATGGCACGGGCAGAAAACAAATACCCTCCACTCGCGATCAAGGGTAAAAAATTACAGTCAATAAAATACAAAATGCCTGTAGCCAGTGCACAGGTAAAATCGGCAATACTTCTTGCGGGTCTTTATGCGGACGGAGAGACTGTAATTGCAGAACCTGCCAAGTCGAGGGACCATACTGAACGAATGCTGCCGGCATTTGGAGCCTCAATTAATGTAAATGGACTTCATGTCAGCGTAAAAGGCGGTACAGAATTGAAGGGCACCGAGGTTTATGTTCCGGGAGACTTTTCGTCCGCTGCATTTTTCATTATCGGTGCATTACTGATCAAGGACTCTGATATTACGATAACCGGCGTGGGAATGAATCCGACAAGGACAGGGCTGCTGAGCGTTCTCAGGGAAATGGGTGCGGAAATTGAGGTGCATAATATAAGAAACTTATCAGGTGAACCTGTTGCGGATATTCACTGCAAAGGCGGTGCAGAGCTGAAAGCTGTAAGTATTAAAAAGGAAGAAATCCCTGCGCTCATCGATGAGTTTCCGATCCTTTGTGTAGCTGCCACTCAGGCTAATGGAACAACAACCATCAGAGGTGCGGAAGAATTGCGGGTAAAAGAGTCTGACAGGATAAGGAGTATGGCAACAGAACTCAGGAAAATGGGAGTTGCGATTGAAGAGTTCGAGGACGGTCTCAGCATCAAAGGGCAGAAGGGTCTGAAAGGTGCGATTATAGAAAGTTACGGTGATCACAGGATTGCGATGGCAATGGCAATAGCTGGACTCATTGCTGACGGTGAAACGATAATACATGGCGTTTCTTCTGTAAACATTTCGTTCCCCGGATTTTTTCAGATAATAAGGAAATTGACATTATGAAGCAGGTTATTGCAATAGACGGCCCTTCAGGTTCAGGGAAGACCACTATAGCCAAGCTTATTGCGAAAGAACTTGGATTTAATTACCTCGACACAGGCGCCTTATACAGGGCTGTTGCTATGGCTTTAATAAAGAATATGATAAGGCCTGAAGACACTGATGATAAGCTGAGGGATATCCTGAAGAAGACGCTTGTTACTTTCAGTAATGGAAGGGTATTCCTGAATGGTCAGGATGTTTCAGAAGACATAAGGTCGAAAGAGATTGACCATTACTCTTCTGTATTTTCAGCCAGAAAGATTGTAAGGGATTTTCTTCTCGACGCTCAGAGGGAAGCTGCTTTGCATGACGACCTTGTTGTTGAAGGCAGAGATACTACCACAGTTGTCTTCCCTGATGCTAAAAAAAAGATTTTCCTGGATGCCTCTGTGGAGGAAAGGGCTAAAAGACGATATCTCCAGTTCAGGGGAAAAGGCATTGATATAACTATGGATGAGGCGAAAATGAATATAATAGAGAGGGATAAACGTGACGCAAGCCGTGATATAGCGCCTCTCAGGGTGGCAGAAGAAGCGCTCCTGATAGATTCATCGAATCTTTCCGTAGAACAGGTTAAGAATAATATAATTGACTTTACAAGAACTGACCCATGAGTTCTTTTTATTGGTTTTTTGGAAATTTAAAAAGCGAAGAGCTTAGGGCAAAGAGCACAGGGTCAAAGACTTTTTACTCTATGCTCTTCGCTCTTCGCTCAATGCTCATATTATGGAAATAATGACGGCAAAGACCGCAGGGTTCTGTTTTGGAGTAAAAAGGGCTATTGATATAGCTTTTAAGATAGCCAGTGAAAAACGTAAAGGCATATATACACTTGGACCAATAATCCATAATCCGCAGGTAGTAGATAAGCTCAGAGAAAAAGGGATTATTCCAATCGAAAATATCAAAGCAAAAAAAGACATAAGAGCTTTGATAATCAGAACCCATGGAATACCTCTCAAACTCTCAAAAGAGATTTCTTCAAAAGGCTATGAGATCATAGACGCAACCTGCCCATTTGTAAAAAAGGCCCAGTATTATGCTAAACTCCTTAGTGAAGAAGGGTACCAGGTAATTATTCTCGGGGAAAAAAACCATCCGGAGGTAAAAAGTCTGATGAGTTATGTTATTGATAATGCAATAGTTATTGATGGCAAAACATCATTGCCAAAACTCAGAAGCAGGGTGGGGATAGTTGTCCAGACCACACAACCTCTGGATGTGTTGAAAAAGGTATTGTCTGAGGCCATAGTACATGCAAAAGAGATAAAAGTATATAATACTATATGTAATTCAACGGCCCTGAGATTGAAGGAAACAGAAAATATGGCCAATAAGGTTGATGTAATGTTTGTTGTTGGCGGGAAAAACAGTGCGAATACAACTCAGCTCACAAAACTCTGCAAGTCTCTTTCAGTGCCGACACATCACATAGAGACGTCCTCTGAGATCAGGAAAGAGTGGATTGAGAAGGCAAAAAAAATTGGCATTACAGCCGGGGCTTCAACCCCGAAGTGGATAATAAAAGAAGTAGAAAAAAGAATTAGATATATAGGAGGGTGACAGGTTAGTGGAACTTAGAAACGATGAAATGGAAAAACTCTATGCTGAAACTTTTCAAAGTATTGAAGAAGGGACGATACTGAAAGGGAAAATTTTGGCACTGAGACAAGACGGGGTTATTGTCGATATCGGATACAAATCCGAAGGTTTTATCCCGATTGAGGAATTTACAAATCAGGAGATGGCTTCACTCGAACCAGGCACACACATTGACGTCTTTGTTGAAAGATTAGAGGACTCAGACGGGGTTATAAGGCTGTCGAAGGATCGTGCGACAAAGATCAAAGTATGGGATAACCTTGAGCTTGCGTTGCGGGATGGCAGCCCCGTAGAAGGCAGGATTACAGGAAAAACAAAGGGCGGCCTGTTAGTCGATATATCAGGGGTAAGTGCATTTCTTCCTGGTTCACAGGTCGATGTAAAGCCCATAAAAGATATCGATAATCTTATCGGGAAGAAAACAACTTTCAAGGTTATAAAACTGAACAATAAGCTTTCCAACGTCATTGTATCAAGAAGGGCGATTCTCGAAGGAGAGATCCAGAAAAAGAAGGGTGAGACCCTTGAAAAGTTAAAAGAAGATCAACTCATGAAGGGGTTTGTAAAAAACATTACAGACTACGGCGTATTTGTTGACCTTGGAGGAATAGATGGACTGCTGCATATATCAGATATCTCCTGGGGACGCATTAACCATCCATCAGAATTTTTTGCTATAGGAGATGAGATCGAAGTCCTCATTCTGAAATATGATGGAGAAAATGAGAAAGTAACTTTAGGGTATAAACAGAGAAAACCGGACCCCTGGTCAATTGTTGATGAAAAATATCCTGTTGGCAAAAGAGTAAAGGGCAAAGTTGTCAGCATCACAGATTATGGGGCATTCATCGAACTTGAAGAGGGACTTGAGGGACTCGTGCATATATCCGAGATAGACTGGCTGTCCCGGCCGAAACACCCTTCAAAGTATCTTTCTATAGGGGAGACTGTCGAAACTGTTGTATTAAAGGTTGATAAAGAAGAAAGACGGCTTTCCCTGAGCATAAAGCAGATAAAACCGAGTCCATGGGAGATGGTTTCGCAGCGGTATAGTGTTGGGCAGAAGATTTCAGGCAAGGTCAAAACTATTACCGATTTCGGTGCTTTTGTGGGTCTTCCTGAGGGAGTAGACGGTCTTATACATATATCTGACCTTTCATGGACAAAGCATATAAAGCATCCGTCGGAGATTCTCAGAAAAGGGCAAAAGATCGATGCAGTTATCCTGGGCATAGAACCTGATGCTGAAAAAATGGCTCTTGGTCTGAAGCAGGTAGATACCGATCCCTGGATGCATGATATTCCTGAAAGGTTGAAACTGGGCTCTGAGGTGAATGGGAAAGTTCTTACAATCACTGATTTTGGTATCTTCGTCGAACTGGAGGGAGGGGTTGAAGGCCTTATTTACTCTTCTGAAATTATCAAACCTGCATCAGGAAAGATCGAGGATGTTATAAAAACAGGCGAAAACATTAATATAAGGATAATAAAGATAGATTGCGAAGAGAGGAAAATCGGATTGAGCATGAAAAATCTGAAAAGGGTTGAAGAGTGAAAAAATTCCTTCTGATTTTTTTTAGTATTTTCATAGTCATTTTTTTTATAAGCCTTCTCTTTGTCTTTTTTCAAAAAAACATGCCCATGGGAGATCGGGTCGCGCTTATACGTGTGGAAGGGCCGATCCTTGACTCAAAAGATACCATTGACGAGCTCAAAGGACATCTAAAAGACCCGTCAATCAAGGCTATCATCATGCGTATTGACAGCCCGGGAGGTGCGGTAGCGCCTTCACAGGAGATCTATGAAGAGGTGAGAAAAGCTGTCACAAAAAAGAAAATAGTAGTTTCCATGGGCTCTGTAGCAGCCTCGGGAGGCTATTATATCGCTTCCCCTGCCACAAGGATTGTTGCCAACCCGGGTACGCTTACAGGGTCAATCGGGGTAATCATGGAAATCCCCAACTTCGCGGGACTCATGAATAAACTCGGCATCAAAAGTGAGGTAGTAAAAAGCGGCAGACACAAGGATATAGCGTCTGTATTCCGTGGTATTAAAAAAGAGGATAGGGAGATACTCCAGAATGTACTTGATAATGTACACGATCAGTTTATATTGGCAGTTGCAGAGGGGCGAAAGATGCTACTTGAAGATGTCCGGAAGATCGCAGATGGCCGGATATTCACCGGAGAACAGGCGCTCAAGGTAGGCCTTATCGATGAAATCGGCAACCTTGAGGATGCTGTAAAAGTAGCAGGAAAGCTCTCCGGCATAAAAGGAGAACCTGAAGTGGTCAGCAAGAAAGAAAGATTTTCCTTCACAGACTTGCTGAAAGGAAGCATGCCGAAAGAACTGACAGATGTTTTCCCGTCAGTGAGAATAAAATACTTATTTACACCTTAATTTATCAGGAGGTCATTTTGTATGACTAAATCAGTCCTCATAGAAAAAGTATCAGAAAAGGTTGGCAGCCTTACAAGAAAGCAGACTGAAATTGTGGTTGATACCGTGTTTGAAAGTATAAAAGACGCTTTGGTTAAAGGTGAGAAGATTGAAATAAGAGGTTTTGGCAACTTTAAGCCAAAGACCAGGAGACCGAGAAGGGCAAGAAACCCGAAGACAGGTGAGAAAGTTGAAGTGCCTGAAAAAAGAGTTTTGCACTTTAAGGTGGGGAAGGCCCTGAGAGAAGCAATGAATCCGAAGTAGTACTTCTCTTTCCCCAATTGTATTTTCTTTTATACTTTGTCGAGGTAAATGACTGGCTTTGACAGTTTTTTGCAATTTTTATTAAATATAACCTGCTGATTTGTAATAATATTTCAGGATCATCATATCTGTCTATTTAAAAATTCATTACAAAAAAGAATTTTTTCATCGCATTTCTCCTTATTTTGTCACGACCAATACAAGGGATATCATACAACCTTCATGATGGTTACACAAAAAATCTATAAATAAAAATCTCTTCAAATCTTGACCAACAAGTTCACATAGTAGTTAGTACATCGAAAAATTCCGACCTCTGTTGATTACGGGATGAAACTCACACTTTTGGAGCCTCGATAGAAGAACTGAAGATTATCATACCCCAATCTGTGATTGTGGGCACTGAGACTCCTTGACTTTGCCTTGTTGCACTGAGAATGCTTAAGGGTTTAAGTAATTTCAGCCAATTCTTCCATCTGAAGTCACTATATTATGATAAAATTAAAAATCCGATATATCGAGGATTCTATTATGTATGTATTTGAATATGTTTTAAAGCGAATAGAAAATAAAAAGAATGATTACCAGCAATATAATTTCACACAAATCGAAAATATTGCTTTTATGACTTTTTTTGATCTTGCACAAGAATTTGATGATGTTGAAGATTGTCATAACTTATGTGTTGCAATTGTTAAAAGTTTTTTCAACCTTGATGCTCGTCTCTACCTTATGGACACTAAAGCAAATACTATGTTGCTCACCGCAACAACTAACCAAGGAGAGCAATTATATACTCCTCCTCCCGCTGAGTTAAAATATAGCGAAAGTCCCTATTATACAAACAAGAAAAGCCTCGTATTGACAATACGTGGTAAAAAACTCCTTACTGACCAGCTCCCTTTTAAGACCATAGGTAGCGTTCTTGGGCTATTAGAGATCTTTCCAATTAATGATATTAATACGCGCAATGAACTTTTTTTTGAGAAATATGCAAACCGAATTGGTTTCAATATGCATGATAAATTTCTTGCCATAAAAAATGTTGAACATCTGAAATTTATTCAATCCCTTGTTTCCGATATTGAACATAATGTAATAGTACCCAACATGGTTTATAAGCTTTTCCTCAGACGTTTAAATGGGAAAATAAAGAATAACGCGGAGATAGAAAATCGTCTTGCCGAATGTTTAACGACCGGACAATGTGATGTGGCCGTTGTTGAAAATCTTTTAAAGGAATTGGCCGGGATCAACGAAGGGTTAAAGGAAGAGATAGAGAATATCGAAAAACACTATAAAAATATGAGCTTATTTCTTGAAACACTATTTCGCAGAAGTCATTTTGACCAGGGAAAGCTTGTACTTCGAACTAAAACATGCAACATGAAAAAAGATGTAGTACAACCTCAATTGGAACGTTACATAGAGCAATTTCAAAAAGCAGGCGTCTCAATAGATGATCGCCTCAGCGGTATCCCTGATGAAGAAATCATAAGTGTTGTAGATGTGGGATTGGTAGCCCAGGTGTATGCTAACCTCTTCTCAAATGCCCTTAAATATACACAAGAAGTAACTACTGAAACAGGTAAAAAAAAGAAATATATATCATATGGTCACGAAACTATCAAAGATTTCTTTGGGCACGGTAAAGATGGAATAAAATATAACGTTTTCAGTGCCGGACCGCATATTGCCGTTGAAGAGCGGGGAAAGATATTTGAAGAGGGATATCGTGGTAGTAATATTTCAAACAAACCAGGCACAGGGCATGGTTTGACATTCATAAAAAATGCTATAGACATGCATGGCGGTATGGTAGGATATGAGGCTACGCAATATGGAAATAATTTTTATTTTATTATTCCCAAG
>Ga0209253_10006532_pt1 | contig 10089 bp, 10 predicted proteins | sample FrelakmetBRP12BR_FD_187145 | JGI IMG/M metagenome (GOLD analysis project Ga0209253, IMG submission 187145) | Freshwater lake sediment microbial communities from the University of Notre Dame, USA, for methane emissions studies - BRP12 BR (SPAdes)... | ecosystem: Environmental > Aquatic >...
ATACTAGTATCCCACCGGCAATTACCCATAGCGGCGATGCCATTTGCTCCGATTATGAGTGTTACTTCCCTATTCGTTTTATATAACCGTTAATAATGATGTGCTCATCCACCTGTAAATAGTGGGCATAAGATTTCAGGAAACCTTTTAAGTAAACCATAGGCGGCAAACTATCAAAGCTATCTTCTTCAATAGCGTGAAGCATGGTGAGCCTGATATTTGTCTCTTCGGCAATTTTTTCCAGAGATATCCCTAATTCCGTTCTTATTTTACATAGATCAGCCCCTGTCATGGTATCCTGAGACATGATTTCCTGAATTAACTGATTTTGTGAGACCAGATATTTTAAATCCTCCGGCCTTTTACGAGGTCCTAGCATGTCGGAATGTGTTTTTCTGATATCATAGAGAGATATGGGGGCTTTGGCTTTATGACAATAGTGTGTTCCTTCTTCCACTGTGCCGTTTTCAATCAGTTTGCTATCGTATTCCGTTCTGGATTCAGGATTTATCAGGATAAGGTATGCCTCTTCCAGACGGGATATAATTTCCTTTCTTTCTTCAGGAGAAAAAAAAGAATAACTTACGATGGATTCATCTTTGTAGAGTTCGAAGGCGTGTTTATAAGCCCGCCGGATCTCCAATGGTGATGCACCCGGAGAAATTTCCAGTAACTCGTAATAATTCTGCTTTCGGAATGGATTCATGGAAACTTTTTTTGCCCTCTGCGGCACTGTAATGATTTCCTCGCGCATTGCAAGGAGAAGATCCTTCAGTGAGTATTAGGGACGTTGCCCCTCAAAGACAAGTGAAGCCCCGTTCCCCGATCGAGTCGAGGACATGCCTGTGGGCGGCGAGCTTCACTCAATAACACTGTGCATAAAAGACTGTGTTTCCTTCGATGATACCATGATCTCATAACACCTTCTAATATCAGAGGCAGTCTGGGTATATGGATAAATATGGAGAAAAGGCATTTTTTTACAGATTGAACTATGAACCTGGTCATCAAAGCTTACGTTTCCGATAAAGTGTATTTTCAGTCCAAGATGTCTTTCGATGATTTTACACATCAGCACACCAATGTTTGGATCGTCCTGTTTTCTCAACTGGTTGAGAACTAACTTGAACTCAAATTCCCGCAAGGACTGTTCGACAATCCTTCCTCTTTCCGGATCAATGTCTTTGATAATATAAAGAAGGCGCTCCGGGTTGCTTTCAGTGGCTCTGCTGTCTCTCCTTTTTGCCTCCTCAGCCAGAAATCGAAAATTATGGACTTTAAGTTCTTGGCGAATCTTCCGGATATACACAGAACGGATCAGGCGGTACATGTTTTCTATAGAAGTCGGCTCGGATGTTGTTACTAAAATGCCTGAATTTGAAATCATGAAAAAATCGATGGTATTAAAAGATGTTCCCGCACCGAGATCTAAGAGAATATACTCATAAGGGAGCTTCGTAATGCTTCTCAGGAGCTTCATCTTCTGTTCATGGGCGATATTGACAATATCAACATTATTCAGCGCACTGCTGATGAAATAAAGGTTAGAGATGGCCGTGGTTACAATAGTTTCTTCAAGAGCGCCAACTTTTTTATTGACGAAATCTGAAATGCTTTTTTCAGGGTGGGGAATACCGAGGATCGTATGCAGGTTCGCCGTACCGAAGTCAACATCGACGAGAAGAGTCCTGTACCCATGCTTTGCAAGCAGAATCCCGAGATTGCCGGTCAGGAAACTCTTGCCGGTTCCTCCCTTTCCACCTCCAATTGGCCATATATGCGACACGGAATCAATCCCAGCTCGATTCTAAGTTATGGTTAAAATAAAAGAAACTCGCTTTTGCCCGGAGTATATAGAAAGCCATTCGACATGTCAATGAAGAATTGATATGTCGAATTACCCCAAAAACAATAGTGTGAACCTCGAAGAAATCCCTGACTCCCAGATTCTGCATCGTTGTGTGGAGAATAGGCAATAGGGACACTTCTCTATTTTGTTATAGCCGAATTATGTTATAGAGTTAGGTTGATAAAAACAGATAGGTGTCTCCAATATCAGACTATTATTTCTCGAGTGCAATCTTCAAGACCTCAAGCATTTCATCAACAAAGTAAAAATGAATATCCTTCTGGACCTTATGGGGGATGTCTATTAAATCCTTCTTATTCCATTTGGGCAGTATTATTGTTTTAATGTGGGCACGGTGGGCCGCCAGCACCTTTTCCTTGATACCCCCGACAGGAAGCACAAGTCCCCGCAGGGTAATTTCCCCTGTCATGGCAAGGTCTTCCTTTACCTTCTTCCCGGTAAAAAGCGACACCAGAGCAGTCAGCATGGTGACGCCTGCCGATGGCCCATCCTTTGGGATCGCACCGGCGGGAATATGAACGTGAATATCGTTCTCTTCAAAGAAATCTTTCGAGATACCCAGATCGCCTGCATTGGCGCGGATGAAACTCAAGGCGGCCGTCGCCGACTCCTTCATGACATCGCCTAACTGCCCCGTTAGTGTCAGACCTTTTTTTCCTTTCATGGCCGTTGCTTCGACAAAGAGAATATCACCGCCCGCCGGCGTCCACGCGAGGCCTGTCGCGACACCCGGCTTGGATGTCCTCGCGCTGACCTCGGAGATTATGCGGACGGGTCCAAGATACCTGTGGACATCTTTCACCGTGATGGACGCGTCTTTTACTTTCCCTTCGGCCACCATACTTGCGACGCCCCGGCATATCGTCCCGATTTCCCGTTCGAGATTCCTCAATCCTGCCTCCCGTGTATAGCCTGAAATAATAAGATTTATCGCACCCTTCGTAAAGGCAATCTGCTCCGGAGCAAGCCCGTTGGCCTGTCTCTGCCGAGGGATAAGGTAACGTTCGGCAATGTTGACCTTGTCGTCCTGCGTGTAGCCAAGAAGTTCAATGACTTCCATCCTGTCCCGCAGTGCCGGGGGGATCGTGTCCAGAATGTTCGCCGTGGTAATAAACATGACATGGGAGAGATCAAAGGGAACATCGAGATAGTGATCCATAAAGGAATAATTCTGCTCCGGATCAAGCACTTCAAGGAGCGCCGAGGAAGGATCTCCCCGGAAATCGCTGCCGACCTTGTCTATTTCATCCAAGACAAACACGGGATTATTTGATTCCGCCCGCCTGATACCCTGGATGATGCGGCCAGGTAGCGCTCCGACGTAAGTACGTCGATGCCCGCGGATCTCCGCCTCGTCCCGCACACCTCCTAGCGCAATACGTACAAATTTTCGGCCGAGGGCGTGGGCAATGGAAAGGGCCAGGGAGGTCTTTCCTGTGCCGGGAGGTCCGGCAAAACAGAGTATCGGCCCTTTCGAATCAGGCTTCAATTTCCGGACTGCAAGATACTCAATTATACGCTTTTTGGCTTTATCCAGGCCAAAATGCTCGTCATCCAAAATAGCCCGCGCCTTCTTGATATCCATATTGTCTTCCGTGCTTTCATTCCAGGGAAGCGTGGTCATCCAGTCCAGATAGGTTGAAGAAACGGTGTATTCCGCCGAAGAGGGGTGCATGCGGGCCAGACGTTCCAGCTCTCGGACAGCTTCCTTTTTTGCCTCTCCCGGCAGATTCTTTCTCTCAATCTTAGCCCGGTATTCGTCGACCTCAATCTTGGGTTCATCCGTTTCGCCCAGCTCCTGTTTGATTGCCTTGAGCTGCTGCCGGAGGTAGTATTCCCGCTGACTTTTGTCGATATCCTCCTTTACCTGAGACTGTATTTTATTGCCCAGCTCGAGAATTTCCAGCTGGTGACTTATGAGTCGCGTAACTTCCTTCAGGCGCTCTTTTACACCGAGTATTTCCAGAATTTTCTGTTTCTCTTCCGCCGCCGCATTCATGATAGACGCGATTACATCAGCCAGTATACTAGGAGATGTAATGGATTTGGCCATGGCGCCGAACTCCTGAGGTAACACGGGCGACAGTTTGACCATCTTTTCAAACAGTCCTGTAAGATTTGCCATGAGCGCCTCAACCTCAATGTCCTTCTCTACCGCATCTTCAATGACTTCCACCTTGGCCTGGGGATATGTCTTTCCCTCGATAAATTCTATAACCTTGAACCTGTTCATGCCCTGTACAAGAAGACTCGCCCCGGTGTCTCCCGTTTTCGCCATTCTGAGAATTACCGAAGCCGTTCCCGTTTCATAAAAATCCTCACGCTGGTTCTTGATCTCTAACGGTGATTTCTTGGACATGACAAGGCCTATAATACGATCTCCGGCCATGGCCTCATCGACGAGAGTGATAGACTGCTCACCGAACACCTCGATGGGAAACACCATGTTTGGAAATACGACAACGTTAAATAGCGGCATAACAGGTAAAACATCCGGTATCGTCAGGACCTTTAATTCCGCAGGTGATTTCTGATCTGTCATGTAAACCTCCACTACTGCTTTCCTGGTCGAACCAGGCGAACTTCGTTTGTAATATATGCATCGTCAGTCTTCTTGAATAGGTATCTTGTGAACTTTTTCTAAAGGAACCTTTGCGATACAGATTTGCAGAAGACCATCTGTATAGGTTGCGCTTACCGAATCGATATCGATAGGAAAAGGGAGGGTAAGTTTTCTTTCAAAATATCCGTATGTGATTTCAGCACGGAGAAATCTCGTGTTTTCTGTAATCGGTTTTTCCCGTTTCCCATAAATTCTCAGTACCCTGCGATCAATCTCCACATAGAGATCCTCTTTGCGAACCCCTGCGATATCGGCCATGATTATGATCTCGTCGGGGGCTTCATAGATATCCACCTGAGGACTCCATATGTTATGAAAAACGGTGAACGTTGAATGAAGCAGACGGAACATCTCGTCAAAACTCCTTCGAAACTCGGCGTCAATATACCCGATCTCTTTTGCGAATCTTACTTTTATAAAACTCATGTTCGTCTCCTGTAGGTTGACGGTAAATATTATGTAAAACTATCATTAACAAACACCTTTTGTAAAGAATTTCTCTAGTGCGCTCGACACTATCGTTTTCCTTCATTTCTGCCCGCCATCGTGGTATATGACCTTGTCCTGAAAAACATTTTCGCTATTAATGTAGATTGTTTTGTAAGTTCGCTGTCATTTCGACCGGAGGGAGAAATCCTTTATTAGACAAAAACTTATCAAGATTTCTCGCTTTGCTCGAAATGACAATCCTGCAATTGCAAACCACAATTTCCGAGGTCTTATATGCTTCTCAAACCATGGACGATTATTTCAAGTCATGTTGATCAATCCTACCGGGTATTCAACCTGCGACATGACCGTGCCAGTTCGCCGCGCACAAAACAAACATATGATTTTTATGTTCTGGAGTCTCCCCCCTGGGTCAATGTCATCCCCCTGACACCGGAAAACGAAGTCGTGTTGATCCGCCAGTACCGCCTCGGCATACGGGACATCGCTCTGGAGATTCCCGGCGGTCTCGTCGACCCCTCTGACTCACCCGAAGGGGCAGCCAGCCGCGAATTGTGGGAAGAGACTGGCTACCGCGAAGAAACGCTGATTCCGCTGGGTTTCGTACATCCTAACCCGGCTATTCAGAACAATCTCTGCCATACGTTCCTGGCGAGAAACGTGTTTCCCACGGGAAATCGGAATCAGGATGAACGCGAGGACATCGAAGTGGTCCTTAAGCCGCTTTCCGACATCCCCCGTCTCATCAGGGAGGGAACCATCTCCCACGCGCTGGTGATCGCCGCATTCTACCGCTTCTTCATGGAATATATGCCGGATATGAGATGAAAATAACAGTCTGATCGAAGCTTTAAAGAATAGAATCCGGGCCGCGCGGGGATGGGAGGAACTGCGAACTAAAGATCACAGACAAGGGGCTGGTGGATGTGACGAAATTTATCCGTGTTCCGTTGTTTGTATGAAGTTTAATCTCCTTATCTGCTCTCACTTCAATCATTACGTCATCACATTCGCCTTTCGTCGTAATGACTATTTCAGCCATTTTTTCTTGACACACAACCTGCTTTTCCTTACACTGCCCGAACAGAAAAGTAAGTTCCTGCCAACGATACATTACCACACATTATGTGGGTTATGGATTGTCTGAGAGGTGTCTTTAACTGTCTCGCAAAAGTGAGGTAAAAAGATGTTCCCTTCTTTAAACAAGTATTTCGAAAAACTTTTCCGCAAAAAATCTGCAAGAAAAATAAGTCTGGATAAGGAGCTTATGCTGAATGGCCAGGGATCGATGACCTACGCAGGTGGTATGTCTTACGAGGGGGAATGGAAAGACGGCAAGTGGGATGGGCAAGGCACTCTAAGTTATCCTGGAGGTCTACGTTATACAGGAGAATGGAAGAATAATAAAATGGATGGCGAAGGAACGATGACCTTCCCTGATGGTGCTCAATATTCCGGTCAATTTAAGAATGGTAATTTCAGCGGACAGGGATCTATGATCTTTTCCAGTGGTAAGACTTACACGGGTGAGTGGAAAGATGGTGAACCTAATGGCCATGGGACAATGACCTTCCCTGATCATACCAAATATATAGGTCATTTCAAGAATGGTGATTTTAATGGCGAAGGAACGATGACCTTTCATGACGGCAGGACTTATGTAGGTCAGTTTAAAAATAATCTATTTAACGGCCAGGGAACCATGTCCGGCAATGACGGTACACATTATTTCGGGGCCTGGAAGGATAACAAAAAAGAAGGGCGAGGGGTCCTAACCCTCCAGGATGGCAGCTCTTATAGTGGGCAATTTAACAATGATGCATTCAATGGAGAGGGAACTCTGACCGAACCCAGTGGGAAAAAATACGTGGGACAGTTCAAAGACGGCAGGAAGAACGGTCGGGGGGTTTTAACGATGCCCGATGGCACCGAATACATCTGTGAATGGCAGGACGATTTAATAAACGGAAAGGGCATCATAAAATTTTCCGACGGCAGAATATACGAAGGGCAATTCAAAGATGACAAAATGAACGGACAGGGGATGCTGACTTTTCCTGATAAAAGAAAATATACCGGTCAATTTAAGGACGGTGTCTTGGATGGTCATGGATCTGCGAAATATCCTGACGGTAAAACCTATGTCGGTCAGTGGAAAAACGGTTTGTTCGACGGACAGGGAACCATAACCTACCCTGATGGCGGGGAATACATGGGGCAGTTTGAGAATGGTCTGCCTAATGGACAAGGGACAATGACCCGGCCCGATGGACAATACGTAGGGCAGTTTAAAAATGGGAAGAAGCATGGACAGGGTGCTGTAACATTTGCGAACGGATCTAAGTATGTAGGTCAGTTTAAGCACGACAATTATCATGGTCAGGGGACGTTGACGCTTCCTACCGGTGAAAAATACGTAGGTGAATGGAAGGACGGCAAATTTACAGAGCTTAAATAATTTACTCCGGGGCCTTATGGTAACCCGCCTTGACAGCGTCCGCTTCTGAATTAAATACGATCCGATTATGCGACTTTACCCTATTATAGTATTTCATGCCTTGCACATGATATAGTTTACGTTTTTGGTTTCCGATTACCTTTGCTTTTCCTGGTACATGTCGAGTACTCGAAGCCTGAGAACTCAATCCTTTTATACCTTTGTGGCGTTCTAAGGGAACGGGAACAACGCTTCGAGATGGCTCCTGTGAAGAGCGCTCCGGCGAACTTACATTTTTTTCGGAAGTTACAGAAGGCATCGGGTCATTTCTTTGCGGAGAAGCTTCATGCCTGGCTTCCTTGGATGCTATCACTTCCTGAATGGCAAGCATCCCTGTTTTTTTTAATGACATTACATGGACATACAGATAAAGAAGGACTAAAGCCCATATGACAATTCCTGCCCAAAAAATGCCTTCGATAATTTGTTTCCTGGAAAGACGTCCCACTCTTCTCATTAACTTAGAAGGCTTCTCGCCTTCGGAGAAGGTAGACAACTGAGGAAAATTATTCTCTTTTTTATGATTACGTTCACATTGTGTCTTATAACGATTCAAGATATCCTTTTTATCCAAACTCACATATGCGGCATACTTTTTTAAATATTGTGCAGTCACTTCCGGACGCGGGATTAAATGAAACTTATCTTCTTCCAAGGCACTGATCATAGGAATACTTATGCCTGTGGAATGAGAAATCTCCTGTATCGAAATAAGGCGTGCTTCTCTCTTCCTTCTTAAATACTGACCGAGCGTCTCTTTCATGAATATTCAAAACCTGTTGGTATTAGGAACTTCATTATTTGAATGAGAAAAAGTATAGTGAGAAAGAACGTTTGAGTCAAAAGAAAAAAGAGCAGGATTCAGTATTTTTCCCATCATCAAGAAGAATGGTTATCATAAGACTTTTTGAGAGCATCGTTGTTCATCTTGGTCATTTTTTCTTGACACAAAACGTACTTTTCCCTACACTTTCCCCGCACCAAAGTTGGATCTTGAAGACGGTAGTTCTGTAAACTTATAATGATAAGGGAGGACAGGCGATGAAAAAGACAGGGATTATCTTTTTACTTGTGATGACGCTCGCGTTTGTAGGATGTGCGACGATGGAGGAACTCAAGACGTCGATTACTAGGGAAGTAACGTCGATAACCTCGAACGTGGATCCGGTTATTGTCGCGAAGGTACCGGATGATAAGCGAGGCGGATTCCCCAAGGCGGAGTTCGCGGTCAAGTTAGCGGAAGAAAAATTGAAATTGGCGCAGATGAAGAGTGAGCTGGCGGCAAAGGAGCGAAAATTAGTCGATTATGATGAAGATATGATTAATTCTGATCTCAAGGATGCCAGTCTCGATTACGACATCATAAAAATAGAGGCCATCGATGCAAGCGGTCTGGGCAAGAAAGAAGATAACATCAAGACGCTTACCAACCTGAAACTGAAGAAAAACGAACTGCAGAGCGATCGGATTAAGATCAATGCGAACAAGGACGCCACCAAGCGGCAGATGCAGGACATAACCGAAAAGATCAAGGCTCAGGAAGAGAAGGTCAAAAACTTTACCATGGAGACAGCGAAGCCGGAAGGAAAAGCTGCTCCTTCCCCTGAAAAAGATAAAGCTCCCGAAGCTCCAGCAGAAAAAACAAAATAACACCAGGTCGCACGTGAAGCTCCCCGCCTACAGGGCGGGGCTTCACCTCCCTCGTTACCATGTACAAGAGCAATTACATTTTGGTCTCACTGATGATCGTCTCCATTTTTTTGCTTTTTTCGGCATGCGGTCAGTGCCACGATAAGGCCCTTCTGCGGGAATCCCGACCCTCTCGAGAAAGCGACTTTCCCGCCTCTTTAAAAAACCATATTGGCCAATCCTCCCAGGTCATTCTCGTCCGGAATATGCAGCTTCCCTTTGTTTCCGTTCAGGTCATTGCCCTGGAAAGGAAAAACGGCCGCTGGTGGAGTCCTTTTGTTCCCATGGAAGGTGTGATCGGGAGGAACGGCTTCGCGCCACCGGGGGAAAAAAGAGAAGGAGACGGCAGGACGCCGTCGGGGATATTTCCTTTCGGAACAGTTTTTGGCTATGAGCCTTCTTTCCCGACGATGATGCCCTATCGGCAGGTAACCGTTGATGACCTCTGGATAGATGACGCGCACGCCGCTGACTACAACCGATTAGTGAAGAGAGGATCAACCAGGGCCTCTTCGTTTGAGGTGATGAGACGGGACGACGATTTATACAAATACGGTATTGTCGTGGAGTATAACACGGATCCCGTCATAATGGGGTATGGGAGCGCCATTTTTTTTCATCTCTGGAAAGGAAAGGGAAAGCCTACGGAAGGCTGTGTCGCCCTGTCGGAAGATGATCTCATGCGGATCTTGCGCTGGTTGAATCCGGAGTCAAAGCCTCTCACTGTCATGGGGACGATCGTAACGATCGATGATTTGGAACAATGAAACAATCGCCCCTGATCATACTGTTATTTTTCCTGATATTCTTTACCGGACAGTCACTGCTGGCGATGTATTGCCACGCTGAGAGCAGGATGCCCGATTCCTTTGTGGATGTGGAAGCTCAAATTCCTTCCATACTTCTTGATATGCGGTATTACGGTCCGCACAATTTCATCGGCGAGCGGATCGAAGGCTA
>Ga0209253_10006533_pt1 | contig 10088 bp, 9 predicted proteins | sample FrelakmetBRP12BR_FD_187145 | JGI IMG/M metagenome (GOLD analysis project Ga0209253, IMG submission 187145) | Freshwater lake sediment microbial communities from the University of Notre Dame, USA, for methane emissions studies - BRP12 BR (SPAdes)... | ecosystem: Environmental > Aquatic >...
CGCTTGCAGAGACCCAGTCAAGACGAAATCTGTCTTCTTCGATCCCGAATTGCTTCAGCATCCTTTTCAGCAGATGGAACCTGCGGAGGGCTTTGTAATTTCCTTCTTTATAATGACAGTCGCCGGGATGGCATCCGAGGATTATCACCCCGTCGGCCCCAGACTGAAAAGCCTTCATGACGAACTGCGGATCGATCCTTCCGGTACACATGACCCTGATGACGTTCACATTGTGAGGATAAATCTTCCGCGCACTGCCTGCGGCGTCAGCGCCTGCATACGAACACCAGTTGCAGAGGAAACCCACTATCTTCGGTTCGAATTCTTTTATTGCAATACCCCTTCGATCTCCGCGTAGATCTGCTCGTTCGTAAAATGCCTGCTCTTTGCAGAACCGCTCGGGCAGGCCGCAACACAGGTGCCGCAGCCTTTACAGAGGACCGTATTCACGACCGCAACATTCTTCTGTTTATCGAGAACAATCGCCTTATAAGGACAGAGACTGATGCACATCCTGCATTCCGCACACGTTTTTTCATCAATCTCGGCTGTCATCACATCGAGTTCCAGTTTCCTTCCGGGGACGAGGATGGAGAGAACCTGCCCTGCTGCTGCCGCAGCCTGGGCGACCGAGTTCTGAATGTCCTTCGGTCCCTGCGCGCAGCCGGCGATAAAAATCCCTTCGATGTTCGTGGATACGGGCGCAAGTTTGGAATGCCCTTCGGCGAAAAAGCCTTCCTTACTCCGCGAAATCTGGAGAAGTTCCGACAGCTTTTCCGTATCCTTCGAAGGTATCATGGCAGGACAGAGCACCACCATATCAGCAGAAATCTTCCGCGTTTTCTCGGAACCGTCGTGGAAGAGGAGATCGATGTTCTTTTCTTTCTGTTTCAGCACCACATTCATCGGAAGACCGGTCCGGATCAACTGCATATTCTCCCACTCCCTGATCGAATCGAGAAAGGCCTGATTGTCCTTGCCGGGCACGCACCAGTCGGCATAGATGTCAAAGACCTTCACCGATGGGGAATGCTTCCTGATCATATGGGAAAATTTGAGCGCATAGAGGCAGCAGACGCCGGAACAGTAATCCTTGTAATCCTTGTCCCTGCTCCCTATGCAATGGATGATCGCCAGCGATTCGGGTTCCTCGCCGTTCTTCATGAGGAGTTTTCCGGCAGTAGGTCCTGTCTGGGCGAGAATGCGCTCGAATTCGACGCTTGTATATACCTCGGGAAGTCTGCCGTATCCGTACTGCGGAAGCACCGATGTGTCGAAGAGATCGAACCCTGTTGCGACAACAATCCCTCCGACATTGCGTTCAATAACAGTATCCTGATCGTCATAATTGATCGCATCGAACCCACATGCCTGCTTACAGACCTGACAGTCATATCCCTTGAACCTGTCGAATTCTTCCTGGGTAATCAGCCCTGCCTCCAGTGCTTCCCGGTACAATTCTGTCCGTCCTTCAAAGCGGCGGCATGTTTTTGTATCGATGACAGGAACGTTCGGCAGCGCTCCCGTATAGGGGACATGAATTGCCTTGCGTTCGCTGAGGTTATAGTCGAATTCGTTCTTTGTTTTCACAGGGCATTCCTCGTAGCAGGCACCACAGCCGATGCACTTTTCCTTATCGACAAACGAGGCTTTTTTATGTATCTTCACTACAAAATTTCCGAGAAACCCCAGGACTTCCTGCACCTCGCTGTTGGTGAGCAGTTCGATATTCTCATTATGGAGGACGTCGTCCATCTTCGGTTCGAGCATGCAAGAGGCACATTCCAGCTTCGGGAAGACGTCTTCATAACGGGCAACCCTGCCGCCGACGAATGAATTTTTCTCGACGAGGGTGACTTTTCTTCCTGCCCTTGCAAGCACTAAAGCAGCCTCAATTCCCGCAGGGCCTGCACCGATGACAAGCGCATCGGTATTGCAGTCGATCTCCTTTTTCTCAAAGGGCTCCTGCAGCGCAACGCGTCTGACCGCGGCGCGGATATACGCCTTTGCCTTCTCCGTAGCAACGCTTTTATCCGCGGTAACCCATGCGACCTGCTCCCTGATGTTCACCATCTGAAAAAGGTATGGATTGAGACCGGCTTTCTGGAGGACATTTCTGAAGGTCTTTTCGTGTTCTTTCGGCGTGCAGGCGACAATGACCACTCTGTCGGGTTTTTGCCTGATAATATCTTCTGCGATGAACTGTTTTCCCTCTTCGGAACAAAGAAGGGCATTGGATTTTACATACGCAACAGTATCGAGAGAGGAAGAAAATCTGGAGAGTTCGTCAATATCTATAGTCTCGGATATATTGGTTCCGCAACTGCAGAGATAGATACCGACTCCGACCTTCATGGTTTCCGCTTTTCTTTGCTCACCGGATCATACATTTTTCTGATCCTCCACCTTCGCTTAAGGTCTTTTCTGCATAATTATAATCTGAACAGATACATAAATGTCAATAATATTAAGGAGGTTATCACGGTATCGTTAAGTTACGGTTTATATTATGGCAAGCGTGAAAAATGTGCAGATTGCTCTTGTAGATTAGTATCGTCCAGCTTTATAATATTTGATTACGTAACATAGGGGGCGGTTAGCTCAGCTGGGAGAGCACAACGTTCGCAACGTTGGGGTCGAGGGTTCGAATCCCTTACCGTCCACCAAAAATACTATGCCGCTCCTGTCCTGAAAGGTGGCATTCGCCTATGGACATTCGCAGACGTTTCATCATATTCCCTCTCATCATAGGGGTCCTCATGACCGTTTATCCGCCATACGGCTTTGCCGGTTCAGGGTTATCTTCGTACGAGGAAAGGCTTTTCATGCATATCAATCAGTACAGGATGGCAAACGGGCTCAATCCCCTGGCAATGGATGAAAGCCTGACGCGGTTGGCTGAACACCACAGCGTGCATATGGAGGAGAAAAATGTTCTCAGTCACGAACGTTTTAACGAACGATTCAGTCAATCAGGGAGGGCCCTGTGCGTGGAGAATGTCGGATGGAACTACCAAACGCCGGAGGACCAATTCAGGGCATGGAAGACTTCAGGGGCGCATAACAAAAACCTGCTGAATAAAAAGATAACCCATACGGGGATTGCACAGACCGGCGCCTATGTAACATTTTTCGCCTGTGCCGGAGAGGAGTGATTCCCCGGATGGGCACTTTACCATGCCTTCTTCGGATCGGGAAGGTGCTATAGAGTTATTCCTTCAGGCGGGATTTCGGTAATTTGCAGAAGATTTCGCATTAAAGCCATTCTGTTTTCAGCGCCGGTTTTCATATATATATTGCTGAGATGATCCTTTATCGTCTGTTCTGCTATCTCAAGATCGAATGCAATCTCTGCGTTTTTCAGACCATCAACTACCCGCCTGAGGATATCTGTTTCGCGCCTGGTCAGCCTGAATTGTCTCCGCATATCGTTCAAATTTATTTTATTGGACATTTTTTCCTCAGTGATCAGGAGATAGACAAGCGGGTCTGATTTTTCATTGATGTACAATTTAAAAATCCAGTTGCTTGGAGATCCGTTAAAGCGCTTTGAAAAAAAAATTTCCCCGGGGAATAATTCTTCCAGTCTGCCGAGCGAAATGGCTTCGAATATCCTTCTGCTGATAGCATAAACTTCTTCCGGAAGTTCATAACGGAGAAGAAAAACAGATGCCTGTTTATTGCTGAAGACAATGTTAAGCCGCCGGTTAAAGACGAAGAGTCCGACCGGACATTTATTCATGAAGAAATCAATATCTTCTTTTTCCATGTTCACGAATAATTGTACCTGATCTTTGTCGGTAAGAAAAGATACTTTTTACTGCCATATTTTTCAGAGATAGATACCGGACTTTTTCGAGGCACGTGCAAAAAGACTGGTGCGAGAGAGGGGAGTCGAACCCCTACGGTCACCCACTGGCTCCTAAGGCCAGCGCGTCTGCCAGTTCCGCCACTCTCGCATGATTGATTTTAAAGGATGTTCAGGCTTCTTGTCTAATGTCCAAACTTGAGTGGCCTGGATTATTCGTACATTATTATTGGATGGGCCGCAACAAACTGGTTATCCGCCACTGGTAGCCGCAGGCTTTAGCCTGCGTAATTTATTGTTTTCCAACTTTTTTTAACTGTTTTGAAGTGCTGTATTGTAATAGTATCATCAAGCATTGAGAGGAGATCAAAGTTTGCACCTTGAAGATTGTCATGCTCAAGAAAATAACGACATGAGCTGTTCAGAATTCATTCCCAAAAACTCCTCGATTCCTATGCCGCCTCCGCCTACGAGCAATAGCTTTTTTGCGCGATAGTTTTTTGAAAACGCTTCCATCCCGGGCAAAGATGTCTTCGCTCTTCCGCTCTTTACTTCCACTGCGATCAGTTCTTTCCCTTTCTTAAGGACAAAATCCACTTCCCTGTTTCTGTCTCTCCAGTAGAGAACGGCAAAATCCGTTCCCTGTGTACTATTTATGAGATGGGCGCCGATCGCCGACTCTGTCAGCCTCCCCCACTTCTCATAATCGAGTCTTGCCCCTTCAAACCCTGTATCACTCTGCACGGTAATCAAAGCAGTATTCAAAACCTGCAGCTTTGGGCTTGATGCTTTCTCCTTTATTTTTTTAGGCGAATACTTCTGAAGCCCGGTGATCATACCAGCCCCGGCAAGCAGATCAAGATAATGGGAAAGCGTGGTAACATTCCCTGCATCATGCAATTGTCCCAGCATCTTATTCAGGGAAACGATCTGGCCTGAATATGAGCATCCGATCTCAAAGAGGTTTCTCAGCAGCGCCGGCTTGTCCACTCTTGTCATCATAAAGATGTCTTTTGATATAGTGGTTTCTATCAATGAATCCCTGATATAGTGCCTCCACCGGTTTTCATCCGAAATAAGTCCAGCAGCTCCCGGATAGCCCCCGAAGTAGATATACTGCTCCAAAGAAAAGCCAAAAGCCTCCCTTATCTCCGAATACGACCAATGTGGAATTCTGAGCAGCTCGAATCTGCCGGCAAGCGACTCCGTCAGTCCTTTTTGGATCAATAGGGGGGCTGAACCGAGAAGCACAACCTTAATATTGAGACGATTTCCGGTGTCCTGGTCCCATAGGAGTTTCACGGTATCGCTCCAAGCGTGTATCTTCTGTATTTCATCTATAACAAGGATAAAACCTTTTTTGAGCGGGCCGGACTTGTGTTTAATCCTTGCCGTTTCCCACTGCTGCTGAAGCCACACTTGCGAAGCCGCAGAAACCTCGTCCGCAGAAACGTAATGGCCGGGGATGCCTATTTCCTTCAGCACCTGCTGCACCAGGTTGGTCTTTCCCACCTGCCTCGGCCCGGAGAGCACCTGAATAAACCTCCTCGGCTCAGCCAGACGAGAAAAGATGTTTTTATATGCGTATCTCTTAAACATACAATTTGCTCAATATATTGAGTAATTTTACTCAGTATATTATGAAAATGTAAAGTGAATACAGATGCGAAAGGTAAGAGCCGGGGATGCTAAGAGTGTCAATCAAGCTATTCGACCATGGCAACCGCAGGCTTTCGCCTGCGTAAATACCGCGCAAACTAAAGTTTGCGGCCACATCATGGGAAGAGAATAACTGGAAACCTTTACTTTATCTCTACCGGCCTGCCGTCTTTGAAGTATTCATTCTTTATCAATTGCCCGTCATCGTCAAAAGAAACTATCGACTTGTCATATCCCGTATCACCGGCAAATTTGTCAGTATGGAAATATTCAGCACGGGCTATTTCCCCATCACCGGCCAGATGTGTTATTGCCCTGTTCACCCCGTGTTCATCGGCGAATTGTTCTGTATAGAAGAGTTCCTCCTCTTTCATTTCCTCATTGCCGTCAAAGTACGTTATCGCCTTGAAATAGCCGTTTTTTCCGGCAGACCGGCCTGTATAAAAGAGTTGCTCCTCCATCATTTTTCCGCTGCCGTCATAGAGGCTGACCGACCTTTCAACCCCCTTCTCATTTGAAAATCTGTCCGTGTAGAAGATTTCCTCCCTTGTCACTGTTCCATCCCTGTCATGATAGATTGTTTTCTTTTTGACCCCTTTTTCGTCGGCAAATCTGTCGGTAAAAAAATATTCGTCCTTTTCAGAATGCTCACCATTGGGGTAGAAAGAGGTCACGGATGTTCTCACTCCCTTTTCAGCGCCAAAGGTGTCTGTGTAGAAAAGCTCCTGTCTTGTGGCCTTCCCATTTTCGTCAAGGTCGGCCATGAGTCTGTTATAGCCCTTTTCATCGGCAAACTGCTCTGTATAAAAAAATTCACGCTTTATGATTTTTCCTTTGCCGCCAAAATATGAGATGTCTCTTCTCCATCCTTTTTCATAGGCAAACTTGTCCGTATAGAAAAGTTCCTCTTTTGTCTCCGTCTCTTTCCCGTCAAAGTCGGTTACAGACCGTTTGACTCCCTTTTCATCGGCAAACTGGTCTGTAAAGAGAAGTTCCGCCTTTGTCATTTTTCCCATTCCTTCGAAGAAGGCTGTTTTTTTGCTGATGCCTTTTTCTTTCGCATATGCCGGCGTACAGAAATACTCCTGCTTTACCTTCCCTTTCCTGTCATAGAAGATCAGTTCCTTTATGGCCTCGCCGTAAAGTTTGTCTCCGGATTCAAAGGTGACCTCCACGGTTTTTCCGCCGTATTCATTTGTGCCTGAAATGACCTTTTTATTTTCCGCCGACGCCGTCCCGTTCAACACAGCCACTAAGACGGCCAGGCACACAATCACAAGCTTAAGAGTCGGCATGCTTCCCCCGCTATTTTCCGAAAACGGTCTTCAGAAGGTCTGTTGCTCTTGCTGCCGGATCGGTCCGTATCTTTTTTTCCTCCTGCCCTACCATATAGAAAAGCCCGTCCAGTGATTTGTTCGTCACATAGTGGTCGAGGTCTATCGCTGTCTTGTTCATGAACGGAACCGTTTCGTATTTCGACATCATATCTTTATAGGACCGCGTTGCGCCGACATCGTCCATGCTCGATGAGATGATGGGTTTGAACGCGTCATAGATTTTGTCATGTGTCTTTGTTTTGAAAAACTCCGTCGCGGAGGTATCGCCTCCGTTCAGTATCTTCCTCGCGTCATCAAAGGTCATCTCCCTGATCGCATCGCCGAAAAAAGCAGCTGCTTTCGGCGCCGCCTTCTCAGCCGCGCGGTTCATGCTGAGCACAAAGTCGTCCACCTTTTTTTGGTAACCGAGTTTCGAGAGGACGTCCGCAACCATCCGGATTTTTTCAGGCATAAGGATTTTGATCATCTGATTCCCGAAGTAACCGTCCGCCTGTGAAACCGTATTCACCGCATTTTCCGTGCCTGTCGAAAGCGCTTCTTTCAGGCCTGCGGCGATCGTGCTGTCGTCAGTTCCGGCGTTTGAAGCGCCCCCGACGCCTGTCCTGATATCGTCGAGCAACCCCGCATGCGTTAAGGATGCAGAAAAAACAAACGCGATAAGAATGAACAAGCACCTTTTTTTCATAGAGTCTCCTTTCCGTCAAAAAAAGTCAGGTTTCTGAGATAGGTACGCACGCTATTTCTCATGCTCCGGGACAGATACTGTTCTTCCGGGGGCGGGCCGTCTCTTCCCCGTGCTGCACAAGGCATCAATGCATGTTATCGAGGAGGCGGATAAATTCATGCAAGAATCCCCTGTTGCGTTCAGACAGATCGAGAAATTCTATCCCGATGTCGTACGACCTTCTATCTGCTTGTTTGACCGGCATGCAGGAAGCCACTCTTCCGGTAAACCGTATTGCCCTGTCTTCCGCTATGGTGATCTCCATGGGATACTTACTTTCAATATCGAGTGGGTGATCGCTCCCAATAAGCATGCCGCCAATCCCGATTTTTTTCACCCCGCACTGTTCGCGAAAGTCCAGCATCGCCCTGTCGGGATCTTCGATCAAAAATCTAAGATGGACCCGTGTACCCTTCATGGCGGCCACATCGATTTGTTTGGACATTTCTTTCATATGCGCTTTTATGAAGTCGGCAAGCTCGCCGCTCTTCTCTTTTCCGGTATCCGTAAAATTTATTCCGGCTTTATAGAGGGGAACCACATTTCCTGAAGGATCCTTCAGGCTTTCACTCAGCAGGCACCAGACCACCACTCCCTTCATGGACAGCGTCTTTCCCTTGCCCTCAATTCTGAGCGTGTAGTCGGATCCTATGTTCAACTGCTTGTCCACTCTCAGGGACACACCACCGACGCTTATATTAAGAATTTTCACATTCCTGGCAAAGGTCAGCCTGGTGTTGATTTCCAGGATGTCCACCACAAATCTCTTATAGCGTCTTTTATTCTGCATATCGCTCTCTTCTCAATATGTTCAATTTTCTCCGAATTGTCAATGACTATTGTGAATCGTATCCCTTTGCCAGGCGGATAACTTCTACCGTCACCCTCGCCGTACCTTTTTCGTAAAACCCCAGCTTTTTGGCTGCACCCGCGCTCAGATCGATAATTCTGTCGCCGGCACCAGGATTGTCCGCACACGGAAAGGGCCCGCGGTCATTCACCCTGACAAGAACCGACCTGCCGTTCTCGACACTAGTGACTTTTACGTGGATCGGAAGGGGCAGATATTTGTGCGCTGCAGTCAATCCACCGGGGTTAAACACCTCTCCGTTGGCGGTCATGTACCCGTTCTTCCGGACGGTCTCCTCCCCATACCATGACGCCGTTCCTTCGTCTGAATAATTCTGTGCTGCTTCGAAAGACATCGGATAATAGGTCTTTCCGTTCACCGTGTAAGCGGAATCCTTCACCCTTCCCTGCCGGATTGCCTCTTTCGCCGGCAGACCGTCTATGGTCTCAATCTCCTCATGCGTAAGCGCCCAGTCCGCCGGGGCGCGGACCACTTCATAGGTGAATTCGCCGATCTTGTAGAGTACCTTTGCAGTGCCCGCAGTCAGTTCATAGGTGCCTTTCACGATACACACAGTGCCGTTTATCACCCCTTTGGTGACATCATAGGGCAACGTAATTAAAGAACATCCGGTGACGAGAGCGAAGAGCAGGAACAGGCTCAGGGTGAAAAAACTTCTCATGGAACGCTATTCGGAAGGCTCGCCGGCAATTCCTTTAATGAGATCCCTCTTCCCGATGATTCCGATAAGCTTTTTCCCTTTCACTACAGGCAAAAGGTGTATCTTCTTTTCAGTCATCAGGGTCGCAATGGATTCCACGGATGCCTCGTCATCCACCGTAATAACTCCCGTCGTGCATATGTCTGCCACAGTCGAGGCAGCCATGCGTTTAATGTCCGCCTCAAGCCTGCTCGCTCCGAGAGGGATATATGCATCGAACAGCCGCAATATCGTCGGGATATGAAGTCTGCTGTTTTTGCTGATGAGGTCGTTTTCAGTGACAATTCCTTTCAACTCCCCTTTCTCATTAACCACAGGAGCGCCGCTGATCCGATGTTGCATGAGCATCCGCGCAAAATCTTCTATCGACATTTCCGGGGTCACTGTTTTCACAGCCTCTGTCATGATATCCTTAGCCTTCAGCATGAATCCTCCTTTGCGATATTATCTTTTCCGCATTAAAACAGCATCGATTGCATCGGCCTGATAATACTCCCCGTGTCCAGGGAAGACGATAGCATCGACACCGCGCTGCCTGAAAGAACGATTAAGGGCCATTATAACATCTTTCAACGCATCCGATTCTCTGCTGAACAGCCGGCTGTCGCTGTTTGGATTTGTCAGCAGATAGCGGTAGACACTGAGGACGTCCTTGTCTTCAGGGGAAAGGCTTTTCACATTGATCAGGAAATCAGAGGTAAAGAAAAGGCCGTGTTCTCTGCTGAGAAAAAAAACATGTCCGGGGATATGTCCGCCGTGACTTTCAAGCACTTTAAACAGTACGCTGCCGATCGTAAAATTGTCGATAACAGTAAAACCTCCTATTGTGCCGGCAGGGGAAACGGAAAAATAACGGGGGTGAGCAGGAAACCTGCAGTCCGTAAACTTGTTGATAAGCCTCGTATAGTACCGATTAAGGTTTGAGAGTCTGCCGGATGTGCCGTGCGCCCTGTTCGTATGCTCGATAGCCCCTTTACAGAGAGGGTGCA
>Ga0209253_10006534_pt1 | contig 10087 bp, 9 predicted proteins | sample FrelakmetBRP12BR_FD_187145 | JGI IMG/M metagenome (GOLD analysis project Ga0209253, IMG submission 187145) | Freshwater lake sediment microbial communities from the University of Notre Dame, USA, for methane emissions studies - BRP12 BR (SPAdes)... | ecosystem: Environmental > Aquatic >...
GGATTTCGGCATCGCGCGGATCGAAGCGCCGACCGGGCTCACCGGCGTCGGCGAAGTTCTCGGCACGGCCCAGTACATGAGCCCGGAGCAGGCGTGCGGAGAGCCGGTGGACGGCCGCAGCGATCTCTACTCCCTCGGCATCGTCGGCTTCTACGCGCTGAGCGGCAAGCTGCCCTTCGAGGCGCCGACCACCGCCGCGCTCCTGGCGATGCAGATCACCAAGCCGGCGCCGCCGCTGACGTCCGTGGCGCCGGGCATCCCCGGCCGGCTCGCGCAGGCCATCGACCGCTGCTTGGCCAAGAGCCCGGAAGACCGCTTCCCGAGCGGCGAGGCGCTGGCCGAGGCGGTGGCGGAGACCACGGCGCTGGCGAAGGAGACGCCGACGCCGATCCGCCTGTGGATGCAGCGCGGCGAAGGGTCGCGGATGATGATCGGCGTGTGGACGGGCTTCGGCCTGCTCAGCGTGCTCGGCGCCTTCGCCCAGGGCCACCTGCCGAGCCTGAGCGGGCTGGTGATAGCGTTCGGGCCGGCCGCGGGGTACGGCCTCTACCGGGCGCAATACACCCAGCGCGTGCTCGCGGCGGGCTACACCCTCGAGGACATCCGCCTCGCCCTGAGGGAGCGCGCGCTGCAGCAGCGGGAGGAGCTGGCCTTCGAGTCGGCCGCGGAGCCTCCGTTCGTCGCGAAGGCCATCCGCAAACTCACCTTCGTCGCATTCGGGATCGCCGCAGGCTCAGGACTCGTCCTTGCCATCATGCCCTGGCGTTTCGACTGGATGAACATAGGCGGCATCCTCACTGGACTCTGGACGGCGTTCGGCCTCGGCACGCTCGCCACCATCACGGGCGGACTGATCGGTCGGGCGGTGCCGGGCCGCCGAATCGCGCCGAAGGACCCGCTGAAGAGCCTGCGGGTCCGCGTCTGGGGCGGGAAGCTGGGCGAGTGGTTCACGCGAATCGCCAGCCTGGGGATGGACCGCAAGGCCCTCCCCGCCGCCTCCGCGCACCGGCCCACCGAGATCGCCATCGGTATCGCTGCATCCTCCCTCTACGAGGCGCTGCCCAAGCACGTGCGGAAGGGCCTCCCCGACCTCCCCGACGTACTGCGGAAGCTCGAGGGTGACGCGCAGGCGATGCGCCGCCGCGTGGACGAATTGAACGCGGCGCTGGCCAGCATCGGACAGGATGGACCTGGCGCCCGCTCGCTCGCCCTCCAGCAGGGGGGCGACGAGGCGAAAGCATCAGTCGCCGATCAGCGGAACAAGCTGCGGGAGGACCTCACGGCCACGCGCGACGCCGCCGCGCGGCGCCTCGCCACGGCCGTCGCGGCGCTCGAGAACCTCCGGCTCGACCTGCTGCGCCTCAAGGCGGGAGCGGGCACGGTGGACGAGCTGTCGGCCCACCTGACGGAGGCGCGCCGCCTCGCGGCGGAGGTGGATGCGCAGGTGGCTGGGAGGATCGAGGTGGAGAACCTGCTTCGCGGCGAGACGTGAGGGGGTGAGGAGTCTGGCCTCTCACCCTCTCACGGCTCTATCGTCCTGTATTCGGATCCTCGCTACTGCGCGTCCGCTTCGCATTCCACCCGGTGCGCTTCTCCAGCTCGCGGACGAGCTTGTGGAAGCTCTCCAGCCGCTCGGCGGAGAGCCGCCCGGCGGCCACCGCGTCCCGCACCGCGCACTCCGGCTCCGGCCCATGGCCGCAGTCGCCGAAGGCGCAGCCCCGGGCCAGCTCCGCGATGTCGTCGAAGGCGGCGAGGAGCCCGTCCCCCGCCTCGCTGAGCTGCAGCTCGCGCATCCCAGGGGTGTCGATGAGGAGGCCGCCGCCCGGCATCCGGACCAGCTCCCGGCGCGAGGTCGTGTGGCGGCCCCGGTCGTCCGCCTCGCGGATCGCACCCGTGTCCTGCCGCTCCCAGCCGACCAGGGCATTCATCAGCGTGGACTTCCCGACGCCCGAGGATCCGAGCAGCGTCCCGGTCTTGTGGCCCGCCAGGAGGCCGCGCAGATCCTCGATGCCCAGGCCGGTCTTCGCGCTGGTGAGGAGGACCGAGACGCCGACCGCCACCGCCTCGATCTCCCGCACCAGCGCGGCGGGGTCCTCGCAGAGGTCGGCCTTGGTGAGGACGACGACGGGCTGCGCGCCGCTCTTCCACGCCAGCGTGAGGTAGCGCTCGAGGCGGCGGGGGTTCAGTTCGGCGTTGAGCGACGTGACCAGGAACGCCACATCGATGTTCGCGGCGACGACCTGCTCCTGGTGCTGGCGCCCGGCCACCTTGCGCGTGAACGCCGACACGCGCGGCAGCACCGAGTGGATCGCGCCGGCCCCGCCCTGCGGCGGCGCAGCCATCGCCACCCAGTCGCCGACCGCCGGACGGTCGCGGTGCGCCTCCGCCTCGTGACGGGCCCTGCCCGTGAGCGCCGCCTCGGCCTCGCCGCGCTCGGTGTAGACGCCGTACTTGGTGCGGTGCTCCACGGCGACCCGAGCCGCGACGAGGCCCTCGCGCGCGAACGGCTCGAAGTGGCGCGCGAGGGCCTCCGTCCAGCCCAGCTCCGCGAGGGTGAAAGCGGCGTCACCCATCACTTCTTCTTGTTCTTCTTCCCGTCCTTGCCCTTCCCATTCCCCTTCTTGTGGTGGTCCAGCCCCGCCTCTATGGCGTCCACGATGGCCTGCAGCGTCCGGACCCGCGCCCACAGCTTGTCGTTCGCCTCGACGATGGTCCACGGCGCGTAGGTCGTGCTGGTGTTGGTGAGCATGTCCACCACGGCCTGGCGGTACTGGTCCCACTTCTCGCGGTTCCGCCAGTCCTCCTCGGTGATCTTGTACTGCTTGTACTCGATCTCCTTCCGCTCCTCGAAGCGGCGGAGCTGCTCCTCCTTCGAGATGTGCAGCCAGAACTTGACCAGGATGGTGCCGTAGTTGGTGAGGGAGAGCTCGAACTCCTTGATCTCCTGGAAGGCCCGCCGCCACTCGGCTTCGGTGCAGAACCCCTCGACGCGTTCGACCAGCACGCGCCCGTACCAGGTCCGGTCGAAGATGGCGAGGTGCCCTGCCTTGGGGAGCTGCCTCCAGAAGCGCCACAGGTAGTGATGCGTGGCGTCGTCCCCCTTGGGCGCGGCGATGGGGATCACGGAGTAGCCGCGCGGGTCGAGACACTCGGTCACGCGCCGGATGTTGCCGCCCTTCCCCGCCGCGTCCCACCCCTCGTAGCCGATCAGCACCGCGCGCCGCGCGTCGAAGCACTCGAACTCCAGCTGGCGCAGGCGGACCTGCAGGTCGAGCAGGCGCTTGTCGTACTCCTTCTCGCTGAGCTTCTTCGAGAGGTCCACCGTGTCGAGGACCGTCTTCATCTCCTTCAACGCCTGGATCGAGATGCTCGCGCGCGCCCCGCGCTTGGGCTTGGCCTGCTCCGCTTTGGCGTTGAGCGCGGTCTGGATGGCGTCGGCGATGGTCTTGAAGACCTTGATCAGGCGATAGCGCTTGTCGGTGGCCTCGACGACGGTCCACGGGGCATACGCCGTGCTGGTCCGCTCCAGCATCTCCTCGGCGGCCTCGAGGTAGTCGTCGTACTGCTTGTGGTGCTCCCAGTCCTCCTTCGTGACCTTCCAGGAGTCGTACTTGCTCTTCTCGATGTCCTTGAAACGCTTCTTCTGCTCCTTCTCGCTGATGTGCAGCCAGAACTTCACCATCACCATGCCGTCGTCGGTGAGCATCCGCTCGAACTGGGCGATCTCGTTGAAAGCGGACTGCCACTCCTTCGGCGAGATCAGCCGGTCCACGCGCTCCACCAGCACGCGGCCGTACCACGAGCGATCGAGCACCGCCATCTCGCCGCGGCCAGGGACCTTGGTCCAGAAGCGCCACAGGAACGGGTGCAACTTCTCGTCCTCGAGGGGCGCGGAGACGGGGTGGACCTTCACGCCGCGCGGATCGAGCCGCTCCACCAGCTTCTGGATGGTGTCGCCCTTGCCGGAGGCGTCCCATCCCTCGAAGACCACGCAGACCGGGACCTTCGCCTCGAAGGCCTGGCGCTGGAGCACCCGCAGCTGGTCGCGGAGTTCCGGAAACGACTTCTCGTAGGCATCCTTCTCTATCTTCTTGGCGAGATCGAGCGTCTCCAGCATCGCAGCCCTCGGGGCGGGGGAATATCCCTCTAGAATGCACCCCAAACCCGCGAGGTCAAGCCGGTAGCCGATGGACAACATCACGCACGCCCTGGTCGGGGTGGCGCTCGCAGGGTCCGGCCTTCGCAAGGCGACCCCTCTCGCCACAGCCACTCTGTTCGTCGCCGCCAACCTTCCCGACGTCGACGCGGTGGCCCTGCTCACCGGCGAGCACTACGAGTACGGCTTCCGCCGCGGCTGGACGCACGGACTCCCGGCCGTGGCTCTCTGGCCGTTCGTGCTGACGGCTCTGGTCCTGGCGTGGGACCGCTGGGTACGGCGCCGTCGCAACCCCGCCGCCGAGCCGGCCAGGCCGGCGGCCCTGCTCTGCCTGTCAGCCCTGGCGCTCGCGACGCACGTGTTCCTCGACTACCTCAATACCTACGGTATGCGGTGGCTCATGCCGTTCAGGGACGTCTGGAGCTACGGGGACACTCTCGAGATCGTGGACCCGTGGATCTGGCTCGCGCTCGGCCTCGGCTGGTACTGGTCGAGACGGCGGAGGAAGCGCGGGGAGCCGCGGGCGGGGCACCCCTCCGGCTGGGCGCTTGCGCTCGTGGCGGCCTACATCGCGGCGATGGGCGCGTCAGGCCTGGCCGCCCGGGCGCTCGCGCACCGCGAACTCGCGCGCGCCGGCCAGACGGTGGGCCATCTCATGGCGGGGCCGGTCCTCGCCAACCCGTTCCGGCGGCGGATAGTCGGCGATGTCGGATCCGGCTACGCGCTCGCGACGGTTGATTGGCTGCGCCGGCCCGCCTTCGACTTCGACTCGGCCGGCTTCGTGTCCAGGGGTGACGACCAGCCCGGTGTGGCCGCCCTTGCGCGGACCAGGGACGGCGCCGACTTCCTGCGCTGGGCCCGGTTCCCGTTCTTCCTTGTCGAGCGTGGTCGGGGAGTCGCCGTCGTCTACGCGGTGGACGCCCGCTATACCCTGAACCCCCGCGCCGGATTCGGCGCGCTTTCGGTACCCCTCCTTGAGGCGGTACCTTCTCCAGAAGCCTCAGCCAACCAGGAGCGGCACCCGTGACAGATCACCTCTCCCGCCGGGACTTCGTCAAGAGCGGCGCCGCCGCGGTCCCGATCGTCGGGGCACTGACGTCCGTTGCCGCCCGGCCCGCCACCGCGGCGGGCTTTCCCACGCCCTTCATCCGCCGCTCGCAGGACGTGCGGATGTGCGTCGTCGCCTCTGCGAACGGCATGCGAGCCGTGCAGCGGGCCTACGACCTGATCCAGCAGGGGATGGACACGCTCGACGCGATCGTCGAGGGGGTGAAGATCCAGGAGCTCGACCCGAACGACCAGTCGGTCGGCTACGGCGGCTTCCCGAACGAGGAGGGCGTGGTCCAACTCGACGCCTCGTGCATGCACGGGCCGACGAAGCGCGCCGGCGCGGTGGGCTGCCTCGAGGGGATCAAGACGCCTAGCGAGGTGGCGAAGCTCGTCCTCAAGTACACGAACCACATCATGCTGGTGGGCGAGGGGGCGCAGCGGTTCGCGCGCTCCTACGGGTTCCAGCCCGAGAACCTGCTGACCGAGGCCTCGCGGCAGGCGTGGCTGCGCTGGCGGGCGAACCGGAGCCCGAGCGACGACTACCTCGACGTCCCCGACAACGAGGCGGTGTGGACGGCCACCAACCGTCCCACGGGTACGATCAACTGCGACGCGGTGAACGCGCGCGGCGACATCTCCTCGGTCACCACGACGAGCGGCCTGGCATGGAAGATCCCGGGCCGCGTGGGCGATTCGCCCATCATCGGCGCCGGCCAGTACACCGACAACGACATCGGCGCGGCGGGCTCGACGGGCCGCGGCGAGTCTAACATCAAGGTGTGCGGCGGGTTCCTGACGGTGGAGGGGATGCGGCGCGGTCTGTCGCCGACGGACGCGTGTCTCGAGACGCTGCGGCGCGTGGTGGCGACGACGGAGCCGCGGCTTCTCGGCCCCGACGGCCGGCCGCTCTTCAGCCTCAACTTCTACGCCATCAACAAGCGCGGCCAGTTCGGCGGCGCGGCCCTCTACTCCGGCCCGCAGTTCGCGGTGTGCGACGGCACCGAGGCGCGGCTCGTGCAGAGCGCATACCTGTTCGAGCGGCCGCCACGCCGCTGAGACCGGCGGGCGAGATACCCGTGTACCGGCCTTCGGGCGCACCGGCGTGCCGGGGGACCGGTGTGTCGGTACGCCTCATCGCTGCGATGGCGGCACTCGGGTTCCTGCTGCCGGACGCGGCACACGCGCAGGCGCGGCGCGCGCCGGCGCCGAGCAGCGACTACTGGAGCTTTTACCTCCTCCCGTATCCGTCGTACAACGCCCTCGAGGGACTCGGGCTCTTCCTGAGCGGCGGGTGGCGGAAAGCCGCGCCGCCGGGCCCCATCCCGGTCGGCATCTCCATCGAGCCCACCGCGCAGGTCTCCACGAGCGGGACGCGCGGCGTCCAGCTGCTCTTCGACCAGCAGGGGCGGTGGCCCGGCTGGCGGCTGCTGCTGGCCGTCGGTTCCGTGCGCGCCCAGCGGACGCCGTACTTCGGCGTCGGCAACGGCTCGCTGTACGAGGATTCGCTCGAGAGTGCGTACGGGCTGCCGTACTACACGTACTCGCTGCTCCGCACCACGGCCCTCGCGATGGTGCGGCGGCGCATCGCCGGGCCGCTCCACGCACAGGCCGGCGCGCAGTGGCGCCACTACCGCGCCCGTCCGCTCGAGGGGCGGCAGTCCAGGCTCGCCGACGACCTCGCCGTCGGCGTGCACGCCGACACCGGCTCGGCCGATGGCCTCGAGGTGCGGGCCGGCCTGCTCTTCGACACGCGCGACGAGGAAGCGTCGCCCTCGCGCGGGGTCTTCATCGAGGCGCTCGCGTCCCGCGGGCTCCGCGGCGCGGGCGACTTCTCCTACACGCGCTTCGGCCTCAGCCTGCGGGAGTTCATCTCGCTGGGGTGGTTCACGTCGCTCGGGTTCCGCCAGAGCGTGGAGCTCACGGACGGGACGCTCCCGTACTACATCTCCTTCGAGCGGCTGACGAGCTGGCGGCCGGAAGACGGATTCAGCGGGGTGACGTCGCTGCGCGCGAATCTGCCGGGGCGCTGGGCCGGCCCCAACAAGGCGCTCGTCAGCATCGACCTGCGCTACAAGAAGTGGGACTTCCTGCCGACTCCAACGACGCCGATCCGGCTATGGCTCCTCGCCTTCGCGGACGCGGGGCGCGTCTGGGGCGACGGCGAGCGCTTCGCCGTCCGGCACCTGCATACGGGCTACGGGGTCGGCGCGCGGCTCCAGGTCGGGCGGGGGGGGCTCTTCGGCTTCGACGTGGGATGGAGCCCCGACGCGCACATCAACTTCACGACCGCCGTCACGATGGCGTACTGACTCGGCGGCCCGCCGAGGAATGGCGCTCGAGCAGTTGGCAGGCGTCAGGAGGCCGGGCTAGCTTGCCCTCGTGCCCCTCTCCATACCGCTGGCGGTTCTGGCCCAGCTCTCGGCGAGCCTCTCGGGACGCCCGCTGGCAGCGTTCGTGACGCTCTTCCTGGCCGGCCTCGCCACGAGCCTCACGCCGTGCATCTACCCGATGATCCCCATCACGGCGGGGGTGATCGCGGGAGCACAGGGGCACGGGGCCACGGGGGCACAGACAGCGGGCGGCTGGCGGCGGCGTGCCGGCCTCACGCTTACCTTCGCGCTCGGCCTCGCGCTGCTCTACGCCACACTCGGCCTTCTCGCAGGGCTGTCCGGGACGCTCTTCGGCACGGTGAGCGCGAGCCCGTGGGCGCGGCTCGCCATCGGCAACCTCCTCGTTCTCTTCGCGCTCGCGATGTTCGACGTGATCCCCGTGGCGGCTCCGCAGCGGCTCGTGGCGTGGGCGGGGCGTTTCGCCGGCGGCTCGTACCTCGGCGTGTTCGCGATGGGAGCGACGTCGGGCGTCGTGGCGGCGCCGTGCGGCGCGCCGGCGTTTGCGGCGGTCCTGACGTGGGTCGCGGCGACCAAGAGCGGCGCGCTGGGATTCGCGTACCTGTTCGTGTTTTCCCTCGGGATGACGGCGCTCCTGGTGGCGGTGGGACTCTTCTCGGGCGCGCTCGCGGCGCTCCCGAGGGCGGGCCGGTGGATGGTATGGATCAAGCGGATCGCGGGCGTCGTGATGCTGGCGATGGCGGAGTACTACTTCATCTTGGCGGGGCAGGTGATGGGATGACGAGAGCCGTCAGCCGTCGGCCGTCAGCCGTCAGCGCGGTGGCCGCGGGCCTCGTCACGCTGGTGCTGGCGTCGTTCGCCCTGGCGGGTTCTGCCAGGGCGCAGGACGAGGTGATCGGCCTGCCGCGCGGCACGGTGGTGCGCCCGGTCCCCATCGAGGACCTCGACGGCCAGCCGGTGGACCTCGGCCAGTTCATCGGTCGCAAGCCGGTGCTGGTGGAGTTCTGGGCCAGCTGGTGCACGAACTGCACGGCTCTGGAGCCGCGGCTGCGGGCGGCGTACCAGCGGCACGGCAGCCAGGTGGAGTTCGTCGTCGTGGCGGTGGGGGTGAATCAGACGAAGAACTCGGTGCGCCGGCACCTGGCCGGCCACGCGCTGCCGGGCCGCGTGCTGTGGGACGGGAACGGCGCCGCGGTGCGCGCCTTCCAGACACCGGCGACGAGCTACGTCGTCGTGCTCGACGCGCAGGGCCGCGTCGCGTACGCGGGCATCGGGCCGGACCAGGACCTCGAGGCGGCGGTGGGAAGGGTGGTGCGGTAGGAGCAGCCGCTCACTCGGGCAGGAACGGAACGGGCCCGGCATCGCGCCGGGCCCGTCGTGCGTTCGGTTTCGCGCCGCCGTTCGCGGCGCTGCGATCTGCGCGAGGCCGTCCCTAGTTCCCGCCCCGCGCGCTGTCCGCCGGCACGAGCCGCGCGATGGCCGCGCCGAGGTCGGTGTAGCTGGTGGGGTCCACCTCGCGGAACGGCGCCGCGCGGTAGGCGATGCGGCCGTCCGGCCCCACCACGTACAGCGTGCGATTGTCGAGCACGCCGCTCGGCCGTTGGAGGAACGCCCCGTACTGGCGGCCCACCACCGCGCCGCTGTCGCTCGCGAGGAGGAACGGCATCTCGGCGTCGCGCGCCCACGAGGCCTGCGCGTCCGGCGCGTCCACGCTGACGGCGATCAGCACCACGCCGCGGCCGCTGCGGAAGATCTGGGCGTACTGATCACGGTACGCCTGCATCTGGACCGTTCAGCCAGGGCTCCTCACCCGGTAGAAGAACGCCACGACGACGGTCTTCCCACGGTAGTCGCTGAGGCGCACCGGCTGCTGGAGCACACCGTAGCGCGTGGCGCCCGCCAGCGTGAAGTCGGGCGCGAGCGCGCCCACTTCGAGCAGCGGCGCAGCCTGCGGCGCGGGTGCCTGTGCGCGTGCCGCTGGAGCGAGCACGGCCGCGGCACAGAGCGCGGCCGCGGTCGCCGCGACCACGAATGACGTGAGAAGTCGCTTCATCGCCGGACCCTTTCGAATGGAAAGCGATCGATTCAAGATGGCACCGGAGGGGGCCGCGCGTAACCGACCCGGCGCCGCCGTCTAGCAGCTACCTGCTGACGGCTGAAGGCCGACGGCTGACGGCTTCTCCATCACCGCCAGGATCTCCCGCAGCGTGCTCTCTCCTTTGTCCTTCGCGTACCAGCGCCGGATCTCGGGGTAGATCTCCTTCCCGGCCCCGGAGCGCTTCTTCTCCATCACCCAGGCCTGCAGCTCCGAGGGGCGCGGCCCCCAGTGGCCGATCTCCTCCATCTCCTCTGTCAGCACGACGACGATGGGGATGGAACGCGAGGTGCCGGTTAGGTAGGCGTCCATCAGGTCGGGGTGCTCGTCCCGCCGCACGAGGCGGATCTCCGCGTTCGGCATCTGCTCGACCCAGCGCACGATGACGGGGATGGTATTGGTCGCGTCGCCGCACCAGTCCTCGACGATGGTGAGGAG
>Ga0209253_10006535_pt1 | contig 10086 bp, 4 predicted proteins | sample FrelakmetBRP12BR_FD_187145 | JGI IMG/M metagenome (GOLD analysis project Ga0209253, IMG submission 187145) | Freshwater lake sediment microbial communities from the University of Notre Dame, USA, for methane emissions studies - BRP12 BR (SPAdes)... | ecosystem: Environmental > Aquatic >...
CCGGGTTTCCCTGGACGGCTCCTGCCCGATCGACGCGGGCGCGAACGATCCGACCTGCCGGGCCGCGGACGCGGAGCGACTGGGCAGTGTCCGGAGTGCCTGTCGACGCGGCGCGTCCCCGCGACCGTCCACGAGGGGAGACCGCATCCGGCGCACGCCGCGACCCCGCCGGAGCGATAGGCGCGACGTCACGTCGCCGACCGTGCCGCATTGCGTGCCCGGCGCGGATGTCTGCCACTCTCCTCACGATTCGACTCCTGAAGAACCCGTCGCGCGCGCTTGCCCCCACCGGCGCCCCGGGGGCGCCCGTGCCGTGCTGCATGCGCCGCCTCGCTCGTCGGCGGGGCTCGCGGATAGTCCCGCGATTCGGACGGGCGTGCAAGGGAATTCGACGTCCGACCGCGGGGCCTCCACGTGGCTCGAGCGAGATCCGCCCCACCCGTTGCGTCGGCCCGGCGGGGCGGATTATCACGGCTCCCCGGTGACTCTGTCGAGGCGCGCAGCGCTTCGGGCGATGGCGCTGGGATTCGGGGGTGCGCTGGTCGGGGCCTGCGCCCGTCCATGGGGGCCGCTGCGTCCGGCGCCCGTTCCCGGTCCGTACACCCCGCCGCAGCCCGATCTCTCGGCGCTCCGTGTCGCCTACGGGCCGGCCCCGCAGCAGTTCGCGGACCTCCGCCTGCCCCAGGGGAGCGGACCGTATCCCGTGATCATCGTCGTCCACGGCGATTTCTGGCGGGCCGACCACGGCCTCGAGCGGACACGGCCCGTGTGCGAGGCCCTGCGGGCCGAGGGGATCGCCACCTGGAACGTCGAGTACCGCCGCATCGGCGAGCCGGGTGGCGGCTGGCCGGGGACCTTCCTCGACCTGGCAGATGCGACCGACCACCTGCGCCAGCTGGCGCCCCAGCACCAGCTCGACCTTGGGCGCGTGGTCGCGCTCGGGCACTCGGCTGGCGGGCAGCTGAGCCTCTGGCTCGCCGGACGGCGCTGGATCCGTGACGGGGAGCTCGTCGACCCCGACCCGCTGCGGCTGCAAGGCGCCGTGTCGCTCGCCGGCCTGGTCGATCTGGCGCGCGCCTGGGCGCTCGGGTTCGAGGTCGTGGGACAGGTCATGGGCGGCACGCCGGACGACGTTCCCTCGAGATACGGCAGCGCCTCGCCCGCCGAGCTGCTGCCGCTCGGGGTGCCGCAGGTGCTCGTGCATGGCAGCGACGACCGCGTCGTCCCGGCCGAGCTGAGTCGCGACTACTACGCCGCGGCGCTGCGCCGGGGCGACGAGGTCAGGCTGGTGACGCTCCCCGGCGTCGGGCACGACGAGCTGATCGATCCGGCCTCGCGCGCCTGGCCGGCGGTCAGCGACGCCGTGATCTCCCTGCTCTGAGCCCCGGGCCGCGTCCGGGACTACGCCGCGGACGACGCCAGCACGCCGCGCAGGAACCGCCCGGTGTGCGAGCCCGGCGCGGCCGCGACCGCCGCGGGGGGGCCGCAGGCGACCACGCGCCCGCCTCCTGCGCCGCCCTCGGGCCCCAGGTCGATCACCCAGTCGGCCTCGCGGACGATGTCGAGGTTGTGCTCGATGGTGACCACCGTGTTGCCGCGGTCGACGAGGCGGTGCAGCGTCGCCACCAGCCGCTCGACGTCGGCGAAGTGCAGCCCCGTGGTCGGCTCGTCGAGCACGTAGAGCGTCCGGCCGCGCGACTCCTTGGCCAGCTCGTACCCGAGCTTCGTCCGCTGGGCCTCGCCGCCCGAGAGGGTGTTCGAGGGCTGCCCGAGCGTCAGGTAGCCGAGGCCGATGTCGTCGAGGACGCGCAGCGCCCGGTGCACCGCCGGATGCGGTGCGAACAGGCCGCAGGCCTCCTCCACCGTCATCGCCAGCACGTCGGCGATGCTCCGGCCGTCGTAGCGGACACCGAGCGTCTCGTCGCTGTAGCGCCGCCCGCCGCACCCGTCACAGTCGACGTAGACGTCGGGGAGGAAGCTCATCTCCATGCGCAGGCGGCCCTGGCCGGCGCAGGCCTCGCAGCGGCCGCCGGCAACGTTGAACGAGAAGCGGCCCGGTCCCCAGCCGCGCAGCCGCGCGTCCGGCAGCATGGCGAACAGGCGCCGGATGTCGTCGAAGAAGCCGACGTACGACGAGGGCGTCGAGCGCGGCGTCCGGCCGATGGGCGTCTGGTCGACCTCGACGGCGCGTGCGAGGTGCTCGACGCCGTCGATCGAGCGGTGCGCGCCCACGCGGCCGGCCGGGAGTCCGAGGGCGCGGCGCACGCCGCGGTAGAGCACGTCGCGCACCAGCGTCGACTTGCCCGACCCGGAGACGCCGGTGACGCAGGTCCAGCCGCCGAGCGGCAGCCGCACGTCCACGCCTCGCAGGTTGTGCTCGGCGGCGCCGTGCACGGCGAGCCAGTCGCGAGAGTCGAGGGGGCGCGCAGGCGCCAGCCGCGGCCGCGGCCCGGCCAGGTAGCGGCCGGTGACCGACCCCGGCGCGTGCACCAGCGCCTCGGGCGTCGCCACGGCGACGACGTGGCCGCCGTGCGTGCCGGCGCCCGGGCCGAGGTCGACGACCAGGTCGGCCCGCCGGATGGTCGCCTCGTCGTGCTCGACCACCAGCACGCTGTTCCCGCGCGCGCGCAGCTCCTCGAGGGCGTCGAGGAGCATGTCGTTGTCGCGCGCATGCAGCCCGATGGTCGGCTCGTCGAGCACGTAGCACACACCGCGGAGGTTCGAGCCGAGCTGCGCGGCCAGGCGGATGCGCTGCGCCTCGCCGCCCGACAGGGTGTCGGCGCGGCGGTCGAGCGCCAGGTAGCCGAGCCCCACCCGCTCGAGGAAGGCGAGCCGGGGACCGATCTCGCGCAGCGGACCGTCCGCGATGGCCCGCGCGCGCGCGGCGAAGCGCCAGCCGGCGACGGTGCGCGCGGCGTCGGCGACGGGCAGCGCCGTCACCTCCGCGAGCCCGTGCCCCCGCAGGCGCACGGCGCGGGCCCGGGCAGCGAGCCGCGCGCCCCCGCAGCCGGCGCACGCGCGCTCGATCGCATACGGCGCGAAAGCATCCGCTTCCTGCTCGAGCCCTGCACGCACGATTCCGGCCGCGGCGTCCAGGACGGCCCGTCGGTGCCGCGCCCCCAGCCGGACGATCGGCACGTCGAGCGGCACCCCGGCGCTCCCCAGCGCACGCAGGACGCGCCGCCGGTCGGCCGTGCGTGCGGCGTCGGCGAGTGGACGGATGGCGCCGCCCTCGAGGCTGCGTGCCGGATCGAGGATCCCGTCGGCATCGGGCTCGAGCCGGACGCCGACGCCGTCGCAGTCGGGGCACGCACCCTGGCGGCTGTTGAAGGAGAAGAGGCGGGGGTCGAGCGGCGGGTAGCCGATGCCGCACGCCGCGCAGAACAGGCGCTCCGAGAAGAGGCGTTCGCCGTCCTCGGCCAGCACGGCGACCGAGCCGCTCCCCAGCCGCAGCGCGCGTTCGAGCTCGTCCGCGAGCGCCCCCGGGGCCACGCGCACGTCGCTCGCCACCACGAGGTCGATGTCGTGCTCGCGGTAGCGGTCGAGGAGACCGACGCCGGCGAGCGCAACGCGCGCCCCGTCGATGCGGGCCTCGCGCAGCCGGAGCTTGCGCGCGCCCGCGAGCACCTCCTTGTGGTGCCCCTTGCGGCCGCGCACCACCGGCGCCAGCAGCGTCACGCGCTGCCCGGCCAGCTCGCGGGTCAGCCGCTCGAGGATCTGCCGGCGCGTCTGCGACCGGATCGGCTGGTCGCAGCCGGTGCAGTGCTGCACGCCGAGCTTGGCCCAGAGCAGCCGCAGGTAGTGCGCGACCTCGGTGACGGTCGCGACCGTCGACGTCCGGCCGCCGCGCGACAGGCGCTGCTCGATCGCGACCGTCGGGGGCAGCCCGCACAGCACGTCGACGTCGGGCTTCGTCATCACGCGCATGAACTGGCGCGCGTAGGCCGAGAGGCTGTCGATGTAGCGGCGCTGCCCTTCGGCGTAGATGACGTCGAACGCCAGCGACGACTTGCCCGAGCCGGACAGGCCGGTGAACACGATCAGCCGGTCGCGTGGCAGCTCGAGCTGAACGTCGCGGAGGTTGTGCTCGCGCGCGCCCACGATCGTGATGCCCGGCGACGGCGGGAGCCGCGGCCACGACGGCTCGGCGTCCGCGGCGATCGACGGCGCCGTCGCGGCCAGCCGCTCGCGCAGGAAGCGCCCCGTGTGCGAGCCCGGCGTCGCCGCGATCGTCTCGGGCGGTCCGGCGGCCACGAGGTGGCCGCCGCCGTCGCCCCCCTCCGGACCGAGGTCGAGCACCCAGTCCGCGCACTTGACCACCTCGAGGTTGTGCTCGATCACGACCAGCGTGTGTCCGCGCTCGACCAGGCGGCGGAAGCAGCCGAGCAGCGTGTCGACGTCGGCGAGGTGCAGTCCCGTGGTGGGCTCGTCGAACATGAAGATCGTGTGCGGCTTGCCCTCGTAGCCCAGATGCGCGGCCAGCTTCAGGCGCTGTGCCTCTCCGCCCGACAGCGTCGAGAGCGGCTGTCCGAGGCGCAGGTAGTCGAGGCCGACCTCGGCCAGCGGCTGCAGCCTGCGGGCCACCTCCGGCACGCCGGCGAACAGGGCGAGTGCCTCGGCGACGGTGCTGCGGAGCACGTCGCCGATCGTCCGCCCCTCCCAGCGCACCGCCAGCACGGCGGGCTGGAAGCGCGCACCGCCGCATTCTGGGCACGGCACGAACACGTCCGAGAGAAACTGCATCTCGATGCGCTCGACGCCGTCGCCGGCGCAGGTCTCGCAACGCCCTCCGGCGACGTTGAAGGAGAAGGTCGCGGCGGTGAAGCCGCGCAGCTTCGCCTCGTCGGTGCGTGCGAAGCGCTGCCGGATGCCATCCCAGGCACGGAGGTAGGTGGCGGCGTTGGCCCGGGGGGTCGAACCGATCGCGCTCTGGTCGACGAGGATCACGGCCGCGATGCGCTCGGCGCCCTCGATCATGCGGCACGCGCCCGGAATGCCGGCGGGCTGCCCGAGACGCTTGCGCAGGCCGCGGAAGAGGACGTCCTCGATCAACGTCGACTTGCCCGAGCCCGATACGCCCGTCACCGCCACGAAGCAGCCGAGCGGCAGGTCGACGTCGAGGTCGCGGAGGTTGTGGGCGCTCGCACCACGGATCCCGAGCGCGAGCCCGGCGATCGGGCGGCGCCGCTTGCACGGCACGGGGATGCTCCTGCGCCCGCTCAGGTGATCGGCCGTCAGCGAGCCGCGTGTCCGCAGCAGGGCCGTCGGTGGGCCGGCGAACAGCACCTGCCCGCCGCGATCGCCTGCAGCGGGGCCCATGTCGATCACGTGGTCCGCGGCGCGGATGATGGCCGGGTCGTGCTCGACGACCACGACGGTGTTGCCCTGGTCCCGCAGCCGGTGGAGCAGCCGCACCAGGCGCTCGGTGTCTCGCGGGTGCAGTCCGATGGAGGGCTCGTCGAGCACGTAGAGGGTGTTCACCAGCGACGAGCCGACCGCCGTGGTGAGGTCCACGCGCTCCAGCTCGCCGCCCGAGAGCGTGCGCGACTGGCGCTCGAGGGTGAGGTACTCGAGGCCCACCTCGACGAGGTAGCGGAGCCGGCTGCGCACCTCGCGCAGCACCAGCTGCGCGACCGCCTCGGCCTGGCCGCCGCCGAGGTCGAGGGCGGCGACGAAGCGTTCCGCCTCCGCGATCGGCAGGCGGTTCACGTCGGCGATGGTCAGGCCGCCGACCCGGTAGTCCAGGGCCTCCGGCTTCACGCGCGCCCCGCCGCATGCCGGGCACTCGTGGTAGCTGCGGTAGCGGGCGAGAAAGACCCGCACGTGCATCTTGTAGGTCCGCCCCTCGAGCCAGCGGAACCACGGCCGCACTCCGGGGTAGCTCGAGCCGTCGCCGTCGAGGACGAGCTGGCGCTGCGCCGCGGTCAGCGCCTCCCACGGCAGGTGGGTGGGGATGCGGCGGCGCCTGCACATCGCCAGCAGCTCGCCGCGCTCCCACGCCGTCGATTTCGTGGCCCAGGGTTTGATCGCCTCGTCGGCGAGGCTGCGCCGCGGGTCGGGCACGACCAGATCGAGGTCGACGTCGATGACACGGCCGAACCCGCGGCAGGTCTCGCAGGCGCCGAGCGGGCTGTTGAAGGAGAACAGGTTGGGCGTCGGCTCGCGCACGGTGAAGCCGCAGGCGGCGCACTCGAGCGCGGTGGAGAAGCGTTCCACCCGCCCGCCCGCTGCGGGCAGCACGACGGCGGCGCGGCCACGGCCGTGCTGGAACGCCTGCTCGAACGACTCGACGAGCCGCGAGCGCTCCGCGTCGCGCAGGGTGAGCCGGTCCTGCACCACGGTGACCGCGCCGTCCGTCGCCGGCGGCGTCTCCGCCTCCTCGAGCACGACCGTGCCGTCCGGCCCGAGCGCGCGGACGAAGCCCGCGCCGAGCAGGCCGGCACGCACCTCGGCCCACTCGAGGTGGGCGGGCAGCGGCAACGTGAAGGTGACGAGCGCCGGCGCGCCCTGGTGCGCCGCGAGCAGGTCGGCGGCGGCGCGCTCCGACGTGTCGCGCCGGACCGGCCGGTGGCACGTCCGGCACCAGGGGACGCCCACCTTGGCGAAGAGCAGCTTCAGGTAGTCGTGCAGCTCGGTCATGGTGCCGACCGTCGACCGCGACGTCTTCACCGGGCGGCTCTGGTCGATGGCGATGGCAGGGAGGATGCCGTCGATGCGATCGACCTGCGGGCGCTCCATGCGATCGAGGAACTGCCGCGCGTAGGTCGAGAAGCTCTCGACGTACCGCCGCTGCCCCTCGGCGTAGAGGACGTCGAACGCGAGGCTGGACTTGCCCGAGCCCGACACGCCGGTCACCACCGTCAGCCGGCCGACGGGGATGTCGACGTCCACCCCCGCGAGGTTGTGCTGGCGAGCGCCGCGGATGGCGATCACCGCCAGCGCGGCATGCGGGTCGGGGCGGGCCATGCGCGACGGCCGAGTATGTCGGGCGCCGGACGGCGGTGCTACTGCATCACGGCGACGCGCCGGGCGGTGAGCACCTGGATGTCGGCGATGAGCTCGCGCACGGCCTGGCGCACGTCGCGGGCGTTGCGCCGCAGCTCGCGCTCGAGCTGGATGCGGCGGCCGTCGCGCAGCGAGCGGTTGCGCAGCTGCAGGTGCGCCCGCTGCATCTCCGCGCGCCGGTCGAGGAGCCGGTCGACCTTTGCGAGCGCCAGCAGCCGCACGCGCGGGTGGGGCGAGTCGTCGGCGATGGCGAGGAGCCGGGAGAGCACGCCGGTGTGCAGCCGGCCGATCTCGTCGACCAGGTGCGGGTCGCCGCGGACGATGCCGAGCCAGAACGCGTGCTCGAGCTCGCGCAGCGCGCCCTCGACGTCGCGCTGCGCCATGCGCCCGTCGGCGCGGACCGCGCGCTGCTGGCAGCGCCGCACGCGGGCGCGCTCGAGTCCGCCGAGGGTGGGGCCGAGCAGCGGGCCCGCGAGGAGCAGGACGAGCCCCACGATCAAGGCGAGCGCCAGGGGCAGCAGAACCAACGCCACGATCGCAGTCGACATCCGCCTGCTTGCGACTCTAGGCCAGCGGTTCCGGGCTGACAAGGGCCCGTGCAGAGTCCGGGTGGTGGCCGCGGCTCAGAGCAGGATGCGGTAGTCCAGGACCGGGAAGATATTGTCGCGCGCCTCGGCGGCGCTGAGCCCGGCCTCGTCCACCGCCCCTCGCTCGACCTGCTCGCACAGGGCGTGGCAGCACGCCAGCATCTCCTCCGTACGGCGCACGCCGTACGCCGCGGTCGTCTCGCGCGACATCATGAAGGCCCAGTCGCTCGCCTGCGCGATCATCAGCGAGCGCAGCGCCTGCGTCAGTGCCCGCCGGGTCACGTCGTCGGCGCCGGGGTGGCGCCGGACGACGGCTTCGAGTCGCGCGGCCGCGGCGTGCAGCTTCGGGTAGATCCAGTCGTTCTGGCTGGCGATCCAGACATCGTGGTAACCGCGTTGGCCCCAGGTGCTGGCCGCCGGGACGGCGCGCTGCAGGACGGGCTGCGCCGCGAGGTCGTCGGAGGGCGTCGCGGCGAGGAGCCCGGGCGTGGCCGCCATGCGGCGCAGGACCGCCAGCAGCCACTCGGGTCCTTCGAACCACCAGTGCCCGAACAGCTCGGCATCGTATGGGCACAGGACCAGCGGCGGGCGCCCCATGGATCGGGCGAGCGCCTCGGCCTGTGCGCGGCGGGCCTCGACGAAGTGCGCCGCGTGCACCTCCACGCGCTCCAGCGCGCGCGCGCGCTCGTAGGGCGCCTTGGCGTCGGTCTTGCCGGTGATGCGCCAGTACTTGAGGCCGGTGTGCGTCCCCACCGCGTCGGGCCAGATGCTGCGCAGGGCATCGGGCGGGGCTTCGAAGCCGGCGTCGCGGTAGAAGTCACGATACCAGACGTCCCCCGGATAGCCCTCGGCGGCGCTCCAGACCTGCTTCGAGCTCTCGGGGTCACGAGCATAGGCGGCCACGCCGGCCGGCGTCAGGACGGGCGCGTAGACGCCGTGGAGTGGGCGCGGGGTCGCGTGCACGAGCCCGTGGGTGTCGACCACGAACCAGCGGAACCCGGCTCGGCGCAGCTCGTGCTCGAGCCCCGGGCGGTAGGCGCATTCGGGCAGCCAGAAGCCGGCGGCGCGACGCGCGAAGAAGCGGCGGTACTCGGCCGCCGCCACCTCGACGTGCGCGCGGACCTGCACCGGGCTGCCGAGCAGCGGCAGCACCGGGTGCGTCCCCGCGCACGTGATCAGCTCCACCACCTCGCGCTCCTGGAATCCGCGGAAGGCGCCGGGCAGGTCCTGCTGCCACTGCACGAGGAACGCCTCGCGCGCCCGTCCCAGCCGCTCGAGGTAGAAGCGGGCGTTGCGGTGCAGCGGCGGATCGGGGCGCGTGCGCCGCTCCTCCGCCGCGGCGAGCCGCAGCAGCCGGTCCATGTGCCGCCGGTAGCGCTGCAGCAGCAGGGCATCGGACAGCATGCCGAGGAGGGGCGGGCTCAACGAGAGCGTGAAGCGCGCCGGGACGCGGTCGCGATCGAGGGCGGCGAGCACGTCGAGCAGCGGCAGGTACGTCTCCGTGATCGCCTCGAAGAGCCATCGCTCCTCGAGGAACTCCTCGTGCTCGGGGTGGCGCACGAAGGGCAGGTGCGCGTGCAGGAGGATGGCGATGCGGCCGGCGGTCATGCGCGCGGCGGCCCCGGGATCAGCGTGCGCCGAGCGCTTCGCTGGAGCGCGGTTCGCCGGGCGCGAGCAACGCGGCCGTGTCGACCGGCGGGACGCCCGGGACGGTCGCCGGCTCGGGCGTGGGCGCCGCCGCGGATTCCGGGGCCGGCTCGGCGGCCTGCGGCGGCGGCAGGGATGGGGCAGGGGCCGGCTCGGGCTCGAGCGCTTCCTCGACGATGGTGGGCTCCGCCGGTGGTGGCGGCGGCGCCGTGTACCACTCCACCACGATCTGCTCCGAGGGTCCTGCCGGCGGTGTCCGAGCGACGTCGGAGCGGACGAAGGGCAGGAACGCGCCGCTCATCGTCCGCAATCCCACCTCGACGGCGTAGTCGGTGTCGTCGTGGGGCACCTGCAGGTGCCAGCGGTCCGCTCCCGGGCTCAGCTCGACGTCGAAGGTGGCGCGCTCGAGCGGCGTGCCCGGATGTTCGTACACGCGCAGCACGGTGGTCGCCCCCTCGGCCTCCGCGCCGAGCCGCCGCAGCGCCTCGACGCGGGTGCGCGGGCGCAGCTGCCAGTACGCGAACAGCCAGTACGGGTCGCGGGGGAACAAGCCGATGCGATCGGCGTCGTGGGCGGGGGGCGACGTTCCTCCGGCGAACTCCCGGGGGGCCGGAGGTCCGGACGGCGGTACGCGCGGCAGGCCGGTCGTCCGGCCCGCGGCGGCGGCCGGGCCACGCGTCGGAGGTGAGGGGGCGGGCCCGGACCCTGCCCCGACGTCCGGCGACGCCGGCGCGCCGGCCGTCGTCGCTGGCGGCTCGAGGGCCTGGCGCTCTCCGGGCCCGGACTCCTCGCTCGGGATGCCAAGACACAAGCGCCGGAGCCACGGCGCGAGCGAAGGGCGCGACTG
>Ga0209253_10006536_pt1 | contig 10085 bp, 9 predicted proteins | sample FrelakmetBRP12BR_FD_187145 | JGI IMG/M metagenome (GOLD analysis project Ga0209253, IMG submission 187145) | Freshwater lake sediment microbial communities from the University of Notre Dame, USA, for methane emissions studies - BRP12 BR (SPAdes)... | ecosystem: Environmental > Aquatic >...
GCCGAGGCCGCCGGAAGGCGCCACCGTCATCCCCGGCGCGAGCCTCAGCGCGTCGGCGACCATCGTGAACTGGCGATCCTCGATGTCGCGCCGCGACACGGCCGTGACGCTCGATGTCGCCTCCGACTGGGCCACTTCGACGAACGCGGCCGAGACGACCACCGCGTCGGTCAGCGCCGCGAGGGCCAGGCGAACATCCGCGTTCAGCGTCTCCGCCGCTCCCAGGGCGATGCGGACGGATTCCGCGCGGAAACCTTCGACCGACGCCCCGAGATCGTAAGACCCGGGCGGCACATTCGCGAAAACGTAAGAGCCGTCGGCGCGGCTGGGCGTCTGCCTCAGCAGGCCCGACGTCGATCGGAGGCTGACAACGGCCCCCGCCACGGGCCTGTCGGACGGGTCGAGCACGCGCCCTTGAATGGACGCGGCCTGCGCGAAGGCGGCTCGCGCGGGCGCGATGAACAGCAGTACGAGCGTGAGGAGGGCGAGAAGGCGTGACCGGCGCATGAACCTCCAATCGGTGTGTCCTCGCACCGACGGAATTGCCCGGGCCGCTCAGATCGCGGCCAGGCAGAGTAGTTGTGGAGGCGGTTTCAGAACCCGTTCTCGCGGCGCTCGCAGTCCGCGGCACGCAGGTTGTGAAACCGGTCCTGTTGGCCGAATCGACAGGTGTCCTGACTCGCGGATCGTCACGCGCGCGTCTCGTCTTCCAGCGCCTTCCGGCACCGTGACGGACAACCGCACAGCGGTTGTCGCGACTGCGCACGCTCCCCGCATACAGTGGCGGGACCGTGTGGGCTTTTCACCCAGCTTCCCTGGCCGACCGACCGGAGCGTCTGTTGCCAAGCCGGAGTATAGCATGTCACGATCACCAGGACCGGCTTCATCACCTGCGTGCAGCGGCCAGATTCGGCCCGCAAGAACGGGTGATGAAACCGCCCATGAAGCATGTTGGGTGAGGCTCGTATTGCGCGCGCGGGGCTGCTGGACATCCGGCAGAAACTGGACGCCGGCGAGAGGCTGACGCTCCAGGATGGCGTGCGCCTGTTCGGGTGCCCCGACACGCTCGCCCTCGGCTGGCTGGCCAATCGCGAGCGCGAGAAGCGCCACGGCGGCCGCACGTTCTACAACCACAACATCCGGCTCGAAGCCACGAATGTCTGCGTGGCCAACTGCCTGTTCTGCTCGTTCGCGCGGCTGATGCCGGGCGACAAGGACGCCTACACGCTGTCGCTCGAGCAGGCCCTGCACAAGCTGCGCGTCCGCGCCCACGAGCCGATCACCGAAGTCCACGTCGTCAACGGCCTTCACCCGGACCTGCCGTTCGACTACTACACGTCGTTGCTGCGCGGGTTGAAAGCGATCAAGCCCTCCATCCACTTGAAGTGCTTCACGGCGGTGGAGATTGCGTTCTTTGCCGATCTCTACTCGATGACCGACGAGCAGGTGCTGCGCGAGTTGATGGCGGCGGGCCTGGATTCACTGCCGGGCGGGGGCGCCGAGGTGTTCTCGGCCCGCGTGCGGCGGAAGATCTGCGCGGACAAGTGCGGCGCGGATCGCTGGCTGGCCATCCACCGCACGGCCCACGGCCTCGGCATGCGCTCGAACGTGACCATGCTCTACGGCCACATCGAGACGTACGAGGAGCGGATCGATCACATGCTGCGGGTGCGTGCGCTGCAGGACGAGACGGGCGGCTTCCAGGCGTTCATCCCGCTCGCGTTCCACCCGGACAACAACCAGATGCGCAAGCTGCCCGCGCCCCCGGCATCGGAGACGCTGCGCGTGCACGCGGTGGCGCGGCTGATGCTCGACAACGTGGCGCACGTGAAGGCGTTCTGGATTGCCACGGGCATCGAGGTGGCGCAGACGTCGCTCTGGTTCGGCGTGGACGACCTGGACGGCACCGTGCAGGAAGAGAAGATCTACCACATGGCTGGCGCGCGCACGCCCGAGATGATGACCACGCGCGAAATCCAGGCCGTCATCAGGGCGGCGGGACGGTCACCGGTCGAGCGGGACACGCTCTACAACGTCATCGACAACTAGGGGCTGGGGGCTAGGCGCTAGGGGCTAGTTCAGCTACGCGGTCCCGCAGCCCTTCACACCTCGACCTTCCGCGTCGTCCTGTTCCACTTCACGGGCTTGCCGGACTTGTAGGAGAGGTTGCACATGTGGCCGACGAGCGCCGCGTGGTGGCCGAACCGCACGTCCTCGATGTTCTTGCCGCCGGTGCGGATCGCGTCGATCCAGTTCCGCATGTGCGCACGCGTGGAATCCTCGTCGGCCGGCGACGTGTATTCCACCGGCGCCGCCGTCTCGACGCCGTCGAGCGGCGTGAGCTTGTCGTTCAGGTTCATCAACTCCTTGAACGCCGCCGTTGTCGCCTTCGGCCACGAGTGCGTGGAGTAGCCGAAGCTGTCCGATTCGGGCTCGTTGAAGAACTTGAACGAGTCGCCGTTGTATTCGAGCGTGCCGGCGTTGCCGTAGAACGTGAGGAGCGGCCCCGGGTGGCCGTTGCTCGACGTGCTGGTCAGGCGCAGCACGAAGCCGTCCGGGTACTTCACCATCGCCGTCATCTGGTCCGGCACCTCGCGGTAGTTCTTCCAGCGGTAGACGTCGGCGAAGGCGAAGACGCTGTCCGGTTCCTGCACGCCCATCAACTGGTGCGTGGCCGTGATGAGGTGCACGAAGAGATCCGTCGGCAGGCCGCCTGAGTAGTCCCAGTAGAGGCGCCATTGAAAGAAGCGGCGGAGGTCGAAGTCGCGCGGCGTCGCGGAGCCGAGGAAGCGCTTGAAATCGACGGTGGACGGCGACGCGTCGGGCGGGATGGGGTAGTACCAGGCGCCCGTGGCGCTGTTGCGGTGAATCTTGCCTTCGACGAGCGTGACCTGGCCCAGGCGGCCGCTCTTGATGAACTCGGCCGCCTTCTTCGCGCCGCCCATGCTCATGTACTGGCTGCCGGCCTGCACCACCTTGCCGCTCTTCTCGGCGGCGGCGATGAACGCCTCGCCCTCCTCCCAGGCGTGCGTCATCGGCTTCTCGACGTAGACGTGCTTGCCGGCCGCCAGCGCCTCCTGCGTCATCTTCAGGTGCCAGTGATCTGGCGCGGCAATCACCACCGCGTCGATGTCGGGGCGCGAAATGATCTCGGCGTAGTCGCCGGTGACGGCCGGTGCGGGCGAGATGAGTTCCTTCGCGCGATCGAGATGGCCCTTGTAGCAATCCGCGGCGGCGACCAGCTGCGCGCCCGCGATGCCGGAGGCGGCCTCCATCAGGAGTGTGCCGCGGATGCCGACGCCGATGAACCCGAGCCTGACGGGCTTGATCGACAGGCCGGCCGTGCTGTTGATCTGCGCGCCGGCCTTCGTCGCGGTTCCGACCGCAGTGGCGGCGGCGGCGAGCATCGTGGACTTCTGAAGAAACTGCCTGCGGTTCATCGAGGCATCAGCCGCCATCTTCGTCCTCCATGCGGCGGAACGCGCCGCCTGTGGGCGCATGCTACGCGCCACGGGAAACGGGTGTCAACGCCGGAGCGCGCGCCGGAACGCGCGGATCCGGAGCCACTGAGGGACCTGCCGGCCGGGTTTCGCGTCTATCCTAAGAGCATGAGCGCGCATCCTTCGGCCGCCCCAATCTCCGACACGCGCGTCTGCGTGACCGGCGCCTCCGGCTTCATTGCCGCCCACATCGTCCGCGATCTGCTCGCCAGGGGATACCGCGTTCGAGGGACGGTCAGAGACCCGGACCGCAAGGCGGACCTCACATTCCTGACCGCGCTGCCAGGGGCCGCCGAGCGGCTGGAACTGGTGAAGGGAGACCTCCTGGACGCGAAGGGATGGGACGCGGCCGTGGCAGGGTGCGAGTACGTCATGCATACCGCGAGCCCCTACCAGGTCGACGTGGAGGACCCGCAACGGGACCTGGTGGAGCCCGCCGTGCGGGGCACGAGGCACGTGCTGGATGCGTGCCTCTGGGCCGGCGTGAAGCGTGTGATCCTCACCTCCAGCATGGCCGCGATCACCGACGAGCCGGACAACCGCCATGTGCTGACCGAAGCCGACTGGAACACGAAGAGCACGCTCGACCGGAATCCCTACTATTTCTCCAAGGTCCTGGCCGAGCGGGAAGCCTGGAAGATGGTCAAGGAGGAGAAGGCGCCGTTCGAACTCGTCGTGATCAACCCCTTCATGGTGATCGGGCCTTCGCTGTCTGCCGGCAGGAACACTTCGACACAGCTGTTCGTGGATCTCGCAAGAGGTGCCTACCCCGGGATCCTGTCGCTCACGTGGGGCTTCGTGGATGTGCGCGACGTGTCGGAGGCGCACGTGCGCGCGATGGAAACGCCGTCGGCCTCGGGGCGGTACCTGTGCGCGGGCGAGCGCCTGTCGATGCGCGATGTCCTGCGCGTCATGCGCGAGGTCGGCGTGCGCGGCAAACTGCCGACCCTCGGCTTGGACAACGCCGCCGGCACCGCGCTCGTGAAGCTCCTCTCCTGGTTCCAGCCGAAGGGAGCGGGGTCCTACCTGCGCAGCCACCTGGGCAGAGTCCCGGCCTACGACAACGGCAAGATCCGCCGCGAACTGGGCCTGGAGTTCCGGCCTGCGCGAAACTGCGTTCTGGACACCATCGAAGATCTGCGGCAGCGGGGTCTCATCCAGGTCTCCTGACGCGCCAAAGCGTTCCATCTAACGGAATTGTCACCAAACAGGCCTGTTCTGCGTCTTATGGAACGGAGACAATACCAGTCCGATTTAAGTGAAACGCTGGTAAAATAGAGGGATTCCAACCCCGTCACACTGGTCGCTGTAAGGAGGACCTTCGAAATGGCGCATGAACTGCCCGCCCTGCCGTACGCGCACGACGCGCTCGAACCGTTCATCGACACGATGACGATGCAGATCCACCATGGGAAGCATCACGCGACGTACGTGACCAACCTGAACGCCGCCCTCGAGCAGTACCCCGACTTCCAGAAGCACAGCGTCGACGATCTCATCCGCAACATCGCGAATGTCCCCGAGGCCATCCGCACCGCGGTCCGCAACAACGGCGGCGGCCACGCCAATCACGCGATGTTCTGGCAGATCATGGCGCCGAAGGCCGGAGGCGACCCGTCGGGCCCGCTCGCGGATGCCATCAAGGCGTCGTTCGGGAGCTTCGAGGCATTCAAGGGCGATTTCAAGAAGGCCGCCCTCGGCCGGTTCGGCAGCGGCTGGGCATGGCTGGTGAACACCGGCGGCAAGCTCACGATTGAGAGCACGCCCAACCAGGACAGCCCGGTGATGGAAGGCCGGCAGGTGGTCATGGGGGTCGACGTGTGGGAGCACGCCTACTACCTGAAGTACCAGAACCGCCGCGCCGACTACGTGGACGCGTGGTGGAGCGTGGTCAATTGGAGTGAGATCGCGAAGCGCTTCGTTCGGTAACGCTTCGCTCTCACCACAGTAGTAAGTAGCCAGTAGTCAGTATTCAGTAGAAAGGCAAAGGCACCGCACGGTGTCCAACTGCTACTGGCTACTGGCTACTGGCTACTGGCTACTGGCTACTGGCTACTGGCTACTGATCTTCCCGATCTCCCCCACAATCACCTCGTGCTCGGGAAACTCGGTTTGAAAGTCCGCCACGAACGCGTAGCGGATGATTCCCCCGCGATCGATCAGGAACAGCGCCGGCCGGGCGATGTTCCACGCGTCGAACCCGACGCGGTGCCACACCCCGTAGGCCTTCACCGTCTCCCGCGAGTCGTCGATCAGCAGGTCGAAGGGCAGCCCGGTCTCCTCGATGTAGCGTTTCACCTTCTCGGAGCGCTGCGCCACCACGGCCAGCACCGTGGCGCCAAGATCCCGGTACTGCGTGGAGTTGAGCGCCAGGTCGCCGAACCGGCGACGGCAATTGGGTCACCACGTGCCTCGGTGGAAACCCAGCAGCACCGGGCCTTTCGCCAGCACGGCCTCCAGAGAGACCGTCACGCCCTTCTGGTTGGGCAGCGTGAAGAGCGGCGCCCGGTCGCCTGCCTTGAGCGTCGAGCTCTCGAGTTTCGACATGAGAGTGGCCTCAGAAGAGCTTCACGTCGACGGGCTCTCCCTTTTCGACGACGTCGACCTGCGCCGGGATCTCGATGTAGCCGTCGGCCTGCGACATGCTCGTGATGTCGCCCGACGCCTTGAACGCGGGCATGGCCTGCCCATCCACGATCCGGACCGTGTAGAACTGGTGCCGTCCGGTGGTCGACACCACGCGCTGGCCGAGGGGAAGCCGGGCGATGCGGGGCGCCCACTCGGGGAGCCTGGCGAGCCTGCGGATCGGCCCGATGAGGAGCATGTAGGCGTTCGACAGGCACGACGTCGGGTAGCCGGGCATGCCGAACACCGGCTTGCCTGTGATGGTGCCGAACAGCGTCGGCTTGCCAGGCTTGACCGCGATGCCGTGAAACAGCACGTCCCCCATCCGCTCGACGACGTCGAGGATGAGGTCCCGTTCGCCCACCGAGCTTCCACCCGAGAACAGAATGACGTCCTCGGCAAGGCAGGCCTCGATGGCGCGCGTAAGATCGGGCACGTTGTCCGGCGCGGTCGGATACGGCACCGGGCACGCGCCGTGCTCGCGCAGCACCGCGCCGAGCGTGAACTTGTTGATGTCGTAGATGTGCCCGGGCTGCAGCGGCTGGCCCGGGTCGACGACCTCGTTTCCCGTCGAGAGAATCGCCACGCGGGGCTGCGCGTACACCTCGACGTCGATGATGCCCAGGGCGGCAACAGCACCGATGCGGCTCGGGTTGAGCACGTCGCCAGGCAGCAGCACCGATTGTCCCGCGCGGATGTCGGCGCCCTGTCTGGTGAGGTTCTGCCCCGGATACACGGGGCTGAAGACGCGCACCGTGTGGTCGGGCTGCTTCTCGGTGTCCTCGACCATCACGACTGCATCGGAGCCGTCAGGAACGGGCGCGCCTGTCGCGATCTCGGTGCACTGGTGCGCGCCGACCGGCCTGGCCGGCACCTGGCCCGTGAAGACGGTCTCAACCCAGGTCAAGGCGCGTGGATCCTGCGTCGACGCGCCGAAGGTGTCAGCCGCCCGCACGGCGTACCCGTCCATCGCCGCCCGGGCAAACGGCGGCACGTCGGCCTGCGCCTCGACGGCGCGGGCGACCACGCGGCCGCTCGCTGTGTCGATGCGGACCCGCTCGGTCCGCTCGATGGGCCGGATGGCCCCGTCGACGAGGTCCCGTGCTGCCTCGAGCGTGATCGTTTCCCGAATCGGCCGCATGCGGTTCACTGTGTACTCCTCAGGGGCATGGGGCATGGGGCATGGGGCGTGGGTGAGAAAGCCGCGCTGGCAATTGGAGGCCATCTTCGCCTCTTCCTTGTCCCTTATCCCATGACCCTTGTCCCTACCGCGACGCTTCCCGAACCAGGTGTCCAAGTTCGGGCAGTATCAGCTTCGTCATCGCCAGTCGCACCGCCGGTTCCGAGCCCGGCAGCGCCAGAATCACTTTGCCCCTCGCGAGGCCGCCGACCGCGCGGCTCAGCATCGAGGCCGAGCCGATCTCCTGATAGCTCAGCATGCGGAAGAGCTCGCCGAAACCATCCAGCCGCTTCTCGAGCAGGCCCGCGATCGCCTCGTACGTCGTGTCGCGCGACGTGATCCCGGTGCCGCCGGTCGTGAGAATCACCTGCACGTCCGGGTTGGCCAGCTGGGTCTCCACGGCTTCGCGGACCTGGTCGGGCTCGTCGCGCACGACCTTCCGGCCGGTCACCTGGTGGCCGTCCGCCCACAGCAGGTCGCAGATGGTGCGGCCGCTCGCGTCGGTGGCCAGCGTCCGCGTGTCGCTGATCGTCAGGATGTAACAGTGCGCGACCGCGGGGGAGAGCTTCTTGTGCTCAGTGTGGCTCATGGGGGGATTATGGATCGGGGGCATGGGACATGGGGCATGGGACATGGGGCTGGGGAAGGAGGGAGGCAGAAGGCGGGTGGAGGTCGAGGCTTCAGCCTCGACAGACAGGCATGGTACGCTTCCTCTGAACGCTGTTGAGGAAATCATGAAGAAACTGGCGCAGCTTCTCGTACTTGCCCTTTCGACCACCCTCGTCGCCCTGGCGGCTGGTCCCGCCGGCCAGGCGCCATCGGCCAAACAGGCGAAGCTGGAGAAGCAGGCCGCGGAGAAGCGTCTGAAGGACGCCGACCTGTGGGTCACCAGGACGCTGGCGAAGATGACGCTGGACGAGAAGATCGGCCAGCTGATCTTCACCTCGTTCAACGCGGCCTACATGAGCACCGACAGCGACGAGTTCGAGCGCCTGCGGCACCTCGTCCGTGATCTGAAGGTCGGCGGCATTCATGTGTTCGGCAGCGCGGAGGCCCTGCCGCAGGTCATGCTGAACCCCGTGTGGGGCGGCGGGCCGGCGTCGAGAAAGGGCGACCCGTATGCGGCCGCGACGACCCTGAACCGCCTGCAGTCGGAGTCCGAGATCCCGCTGCTGACCTCGGGCGATTTCGAGGGCGGCGCCGCCTACATCCTCAACGGCGCCACGCGGCTGCCCCGCGCCATGGTCATCGGGGCCACCGGCGACTCGCAGATGGCGTTCAATGCGGGCGTGGTCGCTGCCACGGAAGCGCGCGCGGTCGGCGTCAACATCGACTTCTACCCGGTCGTGGACGTCAACAACAACCCGCGCAACCCGATCATCAACCTGCGCTCGTTCGGCGAAGACCCGGCCTTCGTGTCGAAGATGGCCGTGGCCTACATCAAGGGCATCCAGTCGACGGGCGCCTTCGCCACCGCCAAGCACTTCCCCGGCCACGGTGACACGAACGTCGACACGCACCTGGGCCTCGCGGTGATCAACCACCCGCGCGAGCGTCTCGACCAGGTGGAACTGGTGCCGTTCAAGGCGGCCATCGCCGCCGGCGTCGACGCGGTCATGTCTTCCCACATCGTGCTTCCGGCCCTCGACCCGACGCCGGGCATCCCCGCCACGCTCAGCCGCCCGATCCTCACCGGGCTGCTGCGCAACGAGCTGAAGTTCAACGGCCTCATCTTCACCGACTCGATGACGATGGACGCCATCTCGAAGATGTTCTCGCACGACAAAGCCGCGGCGATGGCCGTCGAGGCCGGCGTGGACTTCGTCCTGCACTCGCCGGACGATGACGCGGCGTTCAGGGGCATCAAGGCGGCCGTGGCGGCGGGGGAGATTAGCGAATCGCAGATCAACGCGTCGGTTGAACGGATCCTGCGGTCCAAGGCGAGGCTCGGGCTGCACCTGAACCGCCAGGTCGACGTCGCCGCCATCGCCGACAGGTTCGGCACGCGGGCGCACGCCCAGATTGCGCAGGAGATCAACGACCGGGGGCTCACGCTCATCAAGGACGAGCGAAACCAGGTGCCGTTGGCCGCCTCACGCGAGGCGAACCTGCTTTACCTCTCGGTGCTCGACTACGCGTCGGGTTGGCGCGAGGGGATTCCGAGCCGGACGATCGTGCCGGAGCTGAAGAAGCGGTGGCCGAACCTCACGAGCGTCGAGGTGACGGATCGGACCACCGCGTCGGAGTACGAGCTCATCCGCGCGCTGACAAGACGCGCCGATGCCGTCGTCGCGGGCGTGTTCGTGCGCATCGCGTCGTTCAGCGGCCGGATGGACCTGAGCCAGCCGCAGATCGCGCTGCTCGACTCTGTGGCGGCGCAGAACAAGCCGTTTGTGACCGTCTGCTTCGGCAACCCGTACACGGCGACATTCCTGCCGAAGCTGCCGGCGGTGCTGCTCGGATACGAGTTCTCCGACTTCACGGAGCGTGCGGCGGCCAGGGCGCTGGCCGGGGAGATCCCGATCGGCGGCAGGCTGCCGATCTCGCTGCCAGGCATGTTCCCGGTCGGCCACGGGCTGACCAGGGCGGCAAAACAGTAGCTCTTGATGGAGCTCCGGGCCTTGTCTGATGGAGCCCCGGGTCTTTAGACCCGGGGAGGTGATCGTGATATAGTGAAAAGTTCCGGCGGTCGCGTAAGCGGAAGCCGGAGCACACCGCGTGCGCCCTTAGCTCAGCTGGATAGAGCGTCTGGCTACGAACCAGGAGGCCGCAGGTTCGAG
>Ga0209253_10006537_pt1 | contig 10084 bp, 6 predicted proteins | sample FrelakmetBRP12BR_FD_187145 | JGI IMG/M metagenome (GOLD analysis project Ga0209253, IMG submission 187145) | Freshwater lake sediment microbial communities from the University of Notre Dame, USA, for methane emissions studies - BRP12 BR (SPAdes)... | ecosystem: Environmental > Aquatic >...
GGCGCGCCGGCCGGCGCATTCCCGTCAGGTCAATAGATGAAATGGATGAACAGTGGTCTAGGGCTGCCGATGGTGCAGTTCGCACATTTGGTTTGAGTAGGTCTCCACGCCTTTGAAAAAAGCGAGAGCCGGCGCTGTACTCTCTGCGTAACTATTCCCGCGGTTATCGCCAGGTTTCCGCAGCGAGCCCGTTCGAGCCGCTCGATTCAATCAATTCCTGGGAAACGCTACGATGATAAAAATGGTTCGGGTACTGGTGGGTGCACTCGTGATGTCTGTCATCCTGCCCGTGGCGCATGCCGTGAGCAAGGAAGCGCAGGAGCTCATGACGCTGCGCGCGAAGCATGCACCGACGAACTGCGAATTGACGAAGCTGTACAGGCAGCTCGGTGAGGCACGCAAGGCGAAGGATCAGGCCAAGGTTCAGGCTCTGACCGAACGCATGCAGGCACTGGACAAGAAGCTCAGCGTTGACAGTGCCAGAATGGAGGCGTTGCGCAAGCGCGTCAGGCAGAGCCCGGATTACCCGGCAATTCTGGAGCAGCAGATAGAGTTCGATAAGGTGTGTAATAGACAGCCCATCCGCCCCGAATAATCGGAATCAGAGCAATATTCTCCCGGCATGTGAAATAAAAATATCACCATGGAGGTAACCCCGATTTCACGGCTTGACTGCCCTCACGAACTGCCACACCTACAACTCCAACAAACCCGGACTGGCGACGATATTTCCCGGACGACAATAGCGGGGCACATTATCGAAAAGTCTGGGAACCATCTGCGTCTACGCCTCTGAAAAAAGCGAGAGCCGGCGCTGTTCTCTCTGCGCAGACATTCCCCAAGTTATCGCCAGGCTCCCGTCGCATTCCACAGCAATCTCCTTTGTTAAACGTTTTAGAACGTCGGCAGCAATTCGCTATGCGGCGTATAACCACTGAAGAACCCAATCGCCACGATGATCAGCAGCCCCAAACCGCAGGCGATCAAGACGATGCCCAGAATCTTGGATCCCAGAGTCATTGGCCTCGACGGCGCATCCACCAGGTACTTCTCCAATTGCCCGGTGTCGACCAGGCGTTGGTACTGCAACGCATGTTCGCGCCTGAACTCTTCAAGCGACTGCGTGCCGGTAAACATCACGATGTCAGGCGGCGGGATCTTGTCCGGCCGGAAGTGGTTATTGAAGAAATGCACGGTAAACAGGAACACGGCGGCCAGGAAGGCCTCTTCACCGTGCACAACCATAATCACGTTGAAGATCCAACCGGGGAAAATACTCGCTGTCACGTGCGGGAACGCCAGCATCATGCCACTGCCGCCGATCACCACCATTCCCCAGAACACCGCCCAATAGTCGAATTTCTCCCAGTACGTCCAGCGATCGAAGACCGGCCGCGGTCCCTTGTCGATAAACCACTTGAACATGCCCCAGGCATCCTTGAGATCCTTCCAGTTGGGCACCAGCGAGTCGGGTCCGAACCACCGGAAGGTTTTCCGGTTACGGTAGATATTGATCGCGACACCGATCAGATGCAGGAAGAAGATGCCGAGCATGATCGCCGCACTGATCCGGTGGATTAGTCCCGATATTTCAGGACCACCGAGCGCTTTCATGAGCACCGGCGCCCAGTCAGTGTAGGAGTAAAACACCGTCATGCCGGTCAGGATCAGCAGCATGACACTCAAGGCAAAACACAGGTGGGCGATGCGCCAGATCAGACCGAAACGCCGGACTTGCTTGGTTTTCCCTTTCAGCAGTTCGTCGGTTCGAATGTGCTGTGTACTCTCGCCGAGCTTGCGATGTTTGTATTCACGATGCCACCACAACAACGTATGTGCCCAGAAGTAAGAAAACACGAGTATAAATAACCAATGCATGAATTTCGTGGCAATCCACATCTGTGGATAACGCTTGAAATCGTGGCCACTGGCATGTGGACCGTACGACAAGAGCGACGCAACCGCCTTCGGTCTTTCCTTGCCGTCGTGACATTGCTGACATGTGTCCAGACGATTATCTGGATGGACGGAAGATTCGGGATTATCGGCCCTGAGGATCTTGTGGCTGCCGTGGCAGTCGTAGCACTTGGCCGTATACACATAGCCCAATTTAGTGACCTGGCCGTGAAAGGTGTCGCCGTAGGTACGGTAATTCTCCACATGGCAGGTGCCGCACCGTTGGGTAATGGCCAACTTGAACGGATCTTGTGATGCTTTGGTGATGTCATGCGTGGTATGGCAGTCCGTGCAGACGGCCGCCTTCAGATTATGCTTCACCATGACTTCCGTGCCATGTACCGACGCTTTATATTCGTCAGTTTCTTCGGTATGGCACTTCGCGCATACATCTGGAATAGTCAGGTGCCATTGCGTGCGTTTAGAGGTGCCGCGTGGAGGAACATTGAAATAGTGTGTGTCGTGACAGTCGTCGCAGGAGGCTTTGACGCCTGACTTGCCCGCGGGCTTGGCGTGAAAGGACTCCTTATACGCATCTGCATTCTGTACCACGATGCCCATTCTGGCTTTTTCAACAGTCAAGCCCTGCGCCTTGACGGTTTCCCACAAATCCCGATGGCAGGTCGCGCAATCCGGCTTGGGTGTTGCGCTTTTTTTGTGCGGGGCTTTGCTATCGGTAATTTCCTTGTGACACGCAACGCAAGTCACTTCGCTGTGCACGCCTTTCTCAATCTTCGCCTTGTGGATCGCCGGCAAGGGCTGCATCTTTCCATCTTCATCCGGCGCTGATATTTCCTTCTTTTCCGTAGCGTGGCAGGTCAGGCAGGAGGCGTCGTCAAGTTTCTTGGTGGCAAGTCCAACGCGATTGCTCTCAGGGCCTGCCGCCGCCGTCGCCTCAGTCTGCCATATCATCGAGACTGCCGTTAGACACACAACACATGTCATCAAGCACGCAGAAAGTATTTCGACATGTGCAGGTTTTTTTCTTTTCGCCGGATCCGACATAAACCTATTCCCCCTGGACTATTCTCGATACGGGCTTTTGATCACTCGAGCAACACTTACTGTCAGACCTATTTGAAGCTGCCGTAGTAGTTGACCAGCGCTTCCAATTCCGCCGGCGTAAGCTTTTCAAACTTTGGCTTCATCTTCTTGTCCATCGGGCGCTGACCGGAACCGAACTCCTTGTACTGTTGTCGGATGACAGGCATCCACTGACCGGCCAGAATCCCTGAGTCGTCACTGGCAAGGCTGCCCCCGTCGGCGTGGCATTTCTTGCAGTTTTTCTCATGAATCGCATCGCCCTTCTTCGCCAGGGCGGGATCGAAGGTCTGCTTGGCGCGGACAAATGGCTTGGCGGCGAAATACTCAGCGATGAGTTTGAGCTCGGCAGCGGACAACTCCTTGACGATCTTGCACATATCCGTCGCCTTGTCTTTTTGCGCACCCGTGAGGTACTTCACCTCCGGGCAAGGCCGACTCTTGTTTTTGTAGTTGGCGAAAGTGCCGGTTAGGTAGGTCACGGAATTGCCACCGATGATCGGCACATCCTTATCGGTGCTGGCGCCGTCCTTGCCGTGACAGTTGGCGCAGTCCTCAACCAGCTTGTTGACGTCGGCCGCCCACGCGCCGGTTGACAGAGAAAGACTGAACAGAGCAGTACCTGCCAATACGGCAAATCTGCTGGTCGTTTTCTTCTTCATGTTGTTCTCCTCGCTGCAGTCAAGGTGCCTGTTGTTTATGGACCGCACGTACGTTGCGGTTGCTGAAGACAAAGGTATCGATCACAGGCTGCGCCGATACCACAATTGTGAGATACCATCAACGCCACACAGGTGTCATGCGCATGCTCGTGTGCAGTTGCTTCCCGCGCTATTCTGGCACATGGTAGCAGGGAGCGTTTTGGCCGCATAGCGATACAAGTTGTATTAAGAGGCGACAGGCCATGCGTATGCCTAGTCGTTGAAGTCGGGGCGCAACAGTCTACCTGTGTCGGCAAAAATACCCGAGTACAGAAGTACCCCATTCACTTTTTTCTGAGTCAGTTGACAATAGTTGACGTGGGTCAAAGTACGCAGGGCAATTATATGAGATGAAGTACCACAATTCGTGGCAGTTAAGAATAAACTGGTTTATCCGCAAGCGAGGGGGCGTCATGAACAAGAATCCATCTTCCTATCCGTGGTTCCACCTTGTTCTCGCAGCATGCGTGCTGGCCTTGGGCTTGGCCGGATGTGCCGATGACGGCAACCCAGGCGCCGCGGGCGCTCCCGGGCCGGGCGTGGCGCCATTGGCCACCTCGACCGCACTGAACTTCACCATCACCGGAGCGAGCATCGGTAGCCCGCCGGTGGTGAATTTCTCCGTCACCAACCAGGACGGTGTGGCGGTGGCCGGTTTTGCCCAAACCGATCTGCGCTTCAACATCGCCAAACTGATCCCGGGCAGCCCGAGCAAGTGGCAGAACTACATCAACAGGGTGAGAAGTGGCGCCGTACAAGGCAATCAGGAGCGCTCGGCAACGGGATTTTCCTGGGGAACCCTGGTTGATAACAAAAACGGTACGTTCACCTATACTTTTGCCACCGATATCACCAACCCCGCCGCTAATCCCTGCCCGGCACCGTGCACCGATGCCGATGGTAACGCGCTGGATATCAGTTATCAGCCGAGCCTGACGCACCGCATTTCGATTCAGCAGGGCAACACTGCCTTGCCGGTAGCCAACGCCACCTATGATTTCGTGCCGGCCGGCGGCGCCGTCAGCACCACGCGCGAAATCGTCAGCACCGCGAAGTGCAACGCATGCCACAACAAAATCACGGCGCACGGAAGTCGTATCGAGGCAAAGCTGTGTGCCACCTGTCACAATCCCGGCAGCTGGGATAACAGCGTAGCCGGCAACACCCAGACCGTCGACTTCAAGGTCTTTATTCACAAGATTCATCATGGCGATGCGTTGCCCAGCGTCCTGGACCCGGACGGCAATCCGGCCACGACGACCAAGGGAACCTACGCGATCGGCACCCATGATTTCTCGGATGTGGCTTTCCCGCAGGACATCCGCAACTGCACCAAGTGTCATGACGGCACCGCTGGCGCCGCGAATGCCACCGCGAACGGCGACAACTGGAAAACCATGCCGAGCAAGGCGGCCTGCGCCTCCTGTCACGATGATGTCTACTTTGGCACAACGCCGTCCAAGCCCTATCAGACAGTCAGCCACATGAGCCTCATGCCGGCACCCGTCGCCGACCCGGCCGACAGCCTGTGCATCAGTTGCCACGTATCCGGCCAGTCTGCCGGCAGCATCGAAGAGAAGCATGCCCTCCCGGCGCTACTCAAGGCGGAAAGCGCCAAGTACAAGCTCAACATCCTGACCGTGACCAACACCGCACCAGGCCTGTCGCCGCTGATCACCTTCTCGATCACCAACCCGGCCGACGGCACCAAGTACAACCTCAAGACCGACACCCGGCTCACGGCAGGCAGTTTCAGTCTCGCGGTCGGCTGGAACAACGTCGATGAGAACAACACGGGTAGCACGAGCAATCCGGGCCAGCCCATCACGGTCGGCCTTAGCGGCACAAGCGCCGCGAACGCGGTCGACAACGGCGACCTGACCTATACGGTGAACCTGGCGACCGCCACACTGGGCACTGGCGTGACCAACCGGGTCGTTCCCGTCTCGATGACAGGATCCGGCCGGGTCGCGCTCTATGGCCGCGCCGCGGTCGATGTCGACCCCAGCACAGCCGGCGCCGAGCGCATACGCATTAAAGCCGGCTTCAAGGACTTCGCCATCACCGATGCCACACCGGTGGCGCGCCGCCAGGTGGTCGATATCGCCAAGTGCGACAAGTGCCACGATCAGCTGAGCCTGCATGGCGACAGCCGCACCGATGAGCCCGGCCTGTGCGTCATGTGCCATAACCCGAGCGCGACCGATGTCAACCGGCGTCCCAAGACCGGTGGCATCCCGGTTGCCGCTACCATGGTGGATCTCAAAAAAGAGGAATCGGTCGACTTCAAGCGCATGATCCACGCTATCCATGCCGCACGGAAGGACAATCCCACGACGACCGCTACCGTCGAGGGCCATGGCTTCCGCGAGAAGGGACTGGTCGTCTACGGCTTCTTTTCGGCTCCGGCAACCCAGAATCCGGTTGACTTCAGCCACATCCGCTTCCCGGGCATCCTGAACGACTGCACCACCTGTCACTTGGCCGGCACCTACGAGCTTACCGGCAAGTGGGAGGTGCCGACGGTGAGCGGCATTTTGGGGAGCAGCATCGACACTGCGCCGACTGCAACGGATGCAGCGACGCTGGCGACTGGGTTGGCCGACCAGACCGACGACCTGAATATCACGCCGACCGCCGCGGTCTGCTCCTCCTGCCACGATGGGCAGGTGGCGCAGTCGCACATGCAATTGAACGGCGCTCTGTTCTCGGCCACGCAGGCGACCATCAACACCGGCACAGTGCTCGAGGCCTGTGCCATCTGCCACGGCCCGGGCCGCCTTGCCGACGTCAAGGTGATCCATGGGGTGAAGTAGAAGTGACGACAGGAGGGAACTGGCTGGGGGTAATGCTGTAGCTTAGGGGGATGGCATTCAGGATACATTCTCCCTCGGGAAACCCCCAGCCAGGGCAGTGAGCGTAGCCAGCTGACGTGTCGCAGTACGGCAAAGGGCAGACCGGCGGCGACCGTCAGACGGGGGATCGGCGGGATTGGCGTCACCGAACAGCGTGCTGCGGTCGTGAGACGCCAGACGACTCAATAAAAACGATGGCTATCGAGCAAATAATTATGAATAGCAAGAACTCATTTTTTGCCGCACTGCTTCTCTTGCTTGGCTTGGTATTCACGGGCGCCGTATTTGCTCAGGAGCCGGCCGCCAAGGTGCCAGCTGCTGAAGCGCCTGCCAAAGCAGCCGCGCCGCTAGCCAGCAACCAGGCTTCGGGCTATTCGGAAAAAGGCGCCGACACCTGTATCAAGTGTCATGACGCCGACGAGGAATACCCGGTCTTCGATATCTTCAAAACCAAACATGGTCAAAAAGTGGATAAGCGATCGCCCTTCGCCGGACTGCAGTGCGAGGCTTGCCACGGGCCGGGTGCTGCAGGTAAGGAGGCCATGGAAGAGGCGTTTGCCAAGGGCGGACACGTCGGGAAGGTCCCGCCCGGAGAGAAGCGTCCACCGATTTTGAATTTCGGCGCCAAGTCGGATGAGACCGTGGAAAAGCAGAACAGCATGTGTCTCAAATGCCATGAGGGCAATGACCATATTGGCTGGAAAGGCAGCGTGCACGCGGCCGGCAGTGTCGCCTGCGCCAATTGCCACACCATCCATACTCCCAACGATCCCGTGCTCACGAAGCTGACCCAGCCTGCGGTTTGTTACAAATGCCACAAGCTGGAACGCGCGGATTTCTTCAAGCCGTCCACGCATCCGGTGCGTGCCGGCCTGATGACCTGCAGCGAGTGCCATAAGCCGCACGGTTCAGGCACGACTGCGCCGATGGTCAAGCCGACCGTGAACCAGACCTGCTACACCTGTCATGCGGAAAAACGCGGGCCGTTCCTGTGGGAGCATGCGCCGGTGGCCGAGGACTGCACCCTTTGTCACAGCCCGCACGGGTCCGTGCACACGGCCCTGCTGAAAAAGAATACCCCCCTGCTCTGCCAGCAGTGCCACTCGCCCAACGGTCATCCGGCAGTCGCGCTGACTGGAACCTCTCTGCCGGGTGGCAGCAACCCCGCGTTATCTGGCTTCCTGCTTGCCCGGGGCTGTGCGAATTGCCATTCGCAGGTACATGGTTCGAATCACCCTGCGGGGACGAGGTTGATGAGGTAGTCGGTGGCGGGCGGCCCACTCCTGAAACGGAGCCGGGCGCGATCGAGCGGTCGGGGAATTTACCGGCAGCGACACATCCGATAACGGGTAACGGGACAAGAACATGAAAACATCAACATCACTACTGTTTCCGCTTCTCATCCTGTCGGCCCAGGCAACCACGGCGATGGCCGCTGACAACCCTGGTGCGGCGGACGATCTGCCCTCGGTCGACACGACGGAATGGAAGTGCACGTACTGCGTCGTTGAAGAGGGACTCAGCGGCCCGCTCGAGCTGGGTCTCGGCTATGTCTCGACAGATTCGTACAAATTCGGCGAGTACACCGGACTCAATCAGAAAGGCGCATACCTGATTGGCAACGCCCAACTGCGTTTCCGCGGGGCCGATGCATACTATTGGAATGTGGATGCGTCGAATCTCGGCCTGGATTCGCGCTCGCTCTCTGTGGAAGGCGGGAAGCAGGGCACGTACAAACTGATCCTCAAGTATGACGAGCTTCCGCACTTCATCTCGGACAGTGTGTCCACACCGTTTCTCGGTACCGGCACCAATTCGCTGACGTTGCCGTCGACCTGGGTTCGCGCCGGCACGACCACCGGGATGAGTGACCTGGCGAACAGCCTGCATAACGTCAACCTGGATACGAGCCGCAAGCGGCTGGGGCTAGGGGCGACACTGGCTTCCGGAGCGCCGTGGCAGTACGCCTTCAATGTTCGTCATGAGACCCGTGAAGGGACACAACGCATCGCAGGCGGTTTTTTCTTCAGCACCGCCCAGCTGGTCATGCCGGTCGACACCGTGACCGATCAGCTGGATGTTTCCGCTGCGTACACCGGCAAGAAACTGCAGGCCCGGTTCGCCTATTACGGCTCGCTGTTCAGCAACAACAACACCGCCCTGAATTGGCAGAATCCGTATTCGGCAGGGGCTAGTGGCCCCGATGCCGGGCAGCTCGCCTTATCGCCCGACAACCAGTTCCACCAGATTTTGGCCTCGGTCGGCTACCAGTTTACGGACCAGACCCGCGCGATCGCCGACCTGGCGTACGGTCGTATGACGCAGAACGAGTCGTTTCTTGCGGCCACCGTGAATCCCAGCATCACCGTCCCGGTCCAACCGAGATCGTCGCTCGATGGCCTGGTCAACACCCTTAACGCCAACCTCAAGGTCACTTCGGCGCTCTCCGAACAGCTGCGACTGAATGCGGGCTATACCTACAACGACCACGATAATAAGACACCGCAGGCCAGTTATTATTGGGTGAGTACTGACATACCGCCGGTGCATCAAAGTACGAATCTGCCGTACAGTTTTACGCAAAGCACAATCAAAGTCAGTGGCGACTACCGCTTTACGAATCAAACGAAGGCTTCGATCGGCGTCGACTCCGATGTGCGCGAGCGAACTTACCAGGAAGTCTCAAAGAGCCGCGAGAATACGGTATGGGGCAAGGCGAATACGCGCGTTCTGGACAGTCTCGACCTGACCATCAAGGGCGCGCATGCGGATCGCAACATCGATGGCTATGAGGTGCTGCCGTGGGTTTCCCCGGTCGAGAACCCGCTCATGCGTAAATACAATATGGCGGATCGAACCCGGGATACGGTGGGACTGCGCGCCGACGTGACTGTCGGACAGACCATGAGCTTCGGGCTAGGCTACGATTATGCTAAAGACGATTATTCAAAATCACAGATCGGGCTGACGGAGAGCAGAGATGGCACCCTCGGCGCGGATGCTTCCGCGATGTTGGCGAAGGACACCAGCCTGCATGTCTACGTCACGAGCGAGCGAATCAACTCGCAACAGGCGGGAAGCTCCGCCGCCTCGACACCCGACTGGATCGGCGAAAACGTTGACACGGTGGATACCGGCGGGATAGGCATCAAGCATGCGCTGATCAAGGGAAAATTTGATATCGGTGCCGACTACACCATCTCGCACTCACGCGGCGAGGTCACCGTCATGGACGGCACGGCCTCCCCTCCGTTTCCGGATCTGATCGCAAATCTTAACAGCTTGAAGCTCTACGCGACCTACCGTCTGAAGGATAATATGACCGTGAACGGAACCTACTGGTACGAGCACTATAAGAGCGAAGACTGGCAGCTTGATGGTGTCACCGCCAACACCATATCGAATGTGTTGGCCTTCGGCGAACAATCGCCGTCGTACTATGCGAATGTGATCATGCTGTCGCTTCGCTATAAGTTCTAGTCGGCATATGCGCACCTAACTCTGACTGGTATCCGCGTCAGGTGCCTGCCG
>Ga0209253_10006538_pt1 | contig 10083 bp, 9 predicted proteins | sample FrelakmetBRP12BR_FD_187145 | JGI IMG/M metagenome (GOLD analysis project Ga0209253, IMG submission 187145) | Freshwater lake sediment microbial communities from the University of Notre Dame, USA, for methane emissions studies - BRP12 BR (SPAdes)... | ecosystem: Environmental > Aquatic >...
AGACGGCCCCTCTCACCTCTATCCTTCCCGGGATTACGCGGGATTCGGTGATTCAGATCGCAAAAGAAAAAAAGATTGTTGTGGTGGAAGAGAGGTTCACACGGGATGAACTCTATACTGCTCATGAAGCCTTTTTCACAGGAACTGCCGCGGAGCTCACACCTATTCGCGAGGTCGATAATCGAACGATTGGCGAGGGACAACCTGGTCCGATCACTAAAGGGCTTCAGGCAGCCTTCTTCGATATTGTGAGGGGAAAAAACCCAGAATATAGGGAGTGGCTCGATTATCTCTAATCGTAAGGCGTTAGGCGCAAGTCGTGAGGTGAAATTTCCTAAGTTCTTTTGACGACTCGCGACTCACTACTTACGACTTACGGAATTTAATGCATCTCATCATCGATGGTTATAATCTCCTCCATGTAGACCGCACCCTTGTCTCATTAAATCCGATACAACTCCAACGGGAGCGCGATCGCCTCGTCGATCAGCTCTCCGCTTATCGCAGCTTAAGGCAAATAGAAATCACCGTGGTTTTCGACGGATGGCAAGGGGGCTGGTCTACGGAAAAAAGGGAGAGGAAGAAGGGGATCGACTTGGTCTTCTCGAAACTGGGGGAAAAGGCGGATGAAGTGATCAAGCGGCTGGCGAGAGAGAAAGGGGCAGGGGCTACGGTCGTCACTTCGGACCGCGAGATCTCCAGATATGCAGAGAAGATGGCTGTTGCGGTTATCCCATCCGATCAATTTAGAGAAAAGATAGAGAACGCCTTGATGAAAGGGGAGAAAGACTTTCAAGATGAAGAGGAAAGAAGTGAGGGAAAGAGAAAAGGCCCGTCCCGAACGCTTTCCAAGAAAGAAAAAAGAATGCGCTCCGCCCTCAAAAAACTTTAGCCGCAACGATGTTTGTCATTCCAAACCAGGTCCTGAAGCAAGTTCAGGATGACTTCTCATTGATCGCGCGCGTAATTTTCGTCCAGTATTTTTATTAAAAGGGTCTTCTGCCTTCTGCCCTCTGCCTTCTGCTTTCTGCCTTCTATGATCTCATGCTTTCCACTTATTTTCCGTCCCCTGAAGAAGTCTGACGATATTCTCCTGATGACGGTAGAGGATCAGGGCGGCGATGATGACGCTCAGAATAAAGTAGGCCTGCGAATCACTCCTGAAAAAAGCAATTAGAATGGGAATGGTCGTCGCACAGCAAATCGACCCGAGAGAGATGTACCTCCATTTCCACACCAATCCTGCAAAGAGCAGAAATTCCATCAGAACCGCAATTGGAGAAATCACCACATAGACCCCAAGGGCCGTGGCCACTCCCTTTCCCCCTCTGAATCCAAGAAAGATAGGAAAGACATGGCCGAGAAAGGTGCTCAGACCTACCCCTGCGAGCCATAGATCAGAAACGTTCAGTTGAATCGCAATCCCGATTGGAATCATTCCTTTCAGCACGTCTCCCACCAGGGTGAGGATACCCAATCCCTTTCCGGCTGTCCGGAAGATATTGGTCGCTCCGATATTCTTACTGCCCATTTTTCTTGGATCGACTTTCGAAAAGAATTTAGCAAGAAGGAAGCCAGTGGGAACCGAACCTAAAAGGTAACCGAAAAGGGCAATAAAGAGTCCAACGGGCATGATCGAACCTCCTCCCTACAATGATACGGTTGCTCTTCTCCTCCAGTTCACGAAAAAAATCCCAAGGGAAACCATCGGCAGGCCCACCATCAACGAAAGGGTGAATTCCTCGTTGAGGAAGAGAATGCCGAAGAGGACCCCAAAGATGGGAGTAAAGAAAGTGAAGGCAGACAGTCTGCTTACGGAATATTCATGAATCAGTTTGAACCAGAGGAAGTAACTCACAAAGGCCACGATAAACGATTGGTAAATGAGGGAGGCAGCGATCGATGCATCGAACTTGGTAACCCATCTGGGTTCAAGGATGAGGCTCACCATCAGGAGAATAGGAATGGAAAAGAAGAGTTGATAAAGAAAAGTATTGATGGGATGAACTTTCTCTGCCATGAATTTCTTGATATAGAGAGTCGTCGCTCCCCACAGGAAGGCTGCCATAATCTCCAAAAGGTCTCCAAAGACCATCGTGGTTTTGGCGGTTTTGGGTCTCCCTCCAAAAACGGTGACGATGCCTGCAAAAGCCAGAATCAGGCCTGCGATCTTAGGGAAGCTCAACCGATCTCCTTTGAGAAAGAAATGGGCTCCCACCGCAACGACAAAAGGACTCAGGTAGACAAAGACGACGGATCGGGCCGCATCGGTGTAAAGCATTCCAAAATAGATACAAGCAAATTCCAACCCAAACAAAAGCCCCACGATGAATCCATGGAAGAGCCTGATGTCCGTATGAAATAACGTCTCCTTTTTCTGGATACAGTAGATCACTCCGCAGAGGGTAGCGATCATTGACCTCAGGGCGCAGGCGAAGACCGGAGAGATCCCTTGATTCGAATATTTGATGGCCGAATAGTTCAGACCCCAAAGGAGGGTCAGGATGAAAAGGATGACGGCGGCCTTGAGGTCTAAATAATCTTTGCTTTCAGGGAGGACCATTTCTTTTCTCTAAACATCTTCTTTTACTCCAAAATGACCCACTTTGGCAATAAGATTTATGGAATGGAGCCTCCACGGGCTGAAGCCCGCAGCTGCTCCACATGCTTCGTAGAGCGGAACCCTCCGAAGCATACCCCACTACGCTCGTTCGAGCTTCGTAGGGTACCCTCAACACATTCATCCACGGTCTTGAAGACCGTGGATTTTTGCGTAGGAGGGTAAAAGAAGTTGGGGAGAATTGGTCTGAGCTGACAATCTCTTGGTCTGTCCAGTGGTGGACCGGAACGTGCCCCGTCCCGTCCTCACGGGATAGGCGGGGACCCGTTGCCTCATAAGAAAATGTTACCGGAAGGGATCGGTAACATTTAATTTGAGGCAATTCGGGAGCTTCAATGGTTTTGACACTGTTTGGCCTTAGGAGTATAATTCCAAAAATATGGATCAATCCTTTAGCAAGCTCGTTCTGACGCAGCAGGACTGTGAGGGCATGGAATTTGTCCTGGAGAAGGCCAACGTGACCCTCGGCCGGGCGACGATCAATGAGATTGTTCTCCTCCATGATTCGAAAGTGTCGCGTCACCATGCCAGGATCGATAAGAGGGGGGCAGGTTTTGCTATTATGGATCTCGGTTCCACAAACGGAACCTATGTGAACGGCAACCGGGTAGCTTCCTCAGCCCTCTCCCCAGGCGATGTCATCAAACTGGGGGACACGGTCTTCCGATTTGAAAGTGGACTGCCCCAGATTGAGCCTGATGTCATTCCTCTCGATTCCGAAGCAGACCTGGAAAAGACATTATGTCGGACAACCCTCTCCATGACATTGAAAGATACCGAGATACCCCGATTTGCGGTTCATACACCAGGCAAGACATGGGAAGTCTCTATGGCCGGCGATGCCCTTTCGATTGGCCGTCATCCCCAGAGCGATATTGTACTCGATCAACCCATGGTTTCCCGCCATCATGCCCGGATTGAAAAGCGCGGTGAGAAATTTATCATCCGCGACCTCGGCAGCAGCAATGGAACATTTGTGGGCGGCAAGCGAATGGAGGAACATGCCCTCCAGGATTGTGATGCGATCCTCATCGGAAATGCGCGTCTCGTTTTCAAGCACAAGTTTTCTTCCGAGGATCTTACACTTACAGATCTTCCCAAGGGGCTCAAGAAGGTGACGCGCCACCCAGTGATATTCGTTCCGGGCCTTACAGGGTCTGAACTCTGGAGAGGGAGCGAACGGGTCTGGCCGAATCCCAAATTGTTTTTTACCCAGCCCCAGCAGCTTCGCCTGTCCGAAGACAATCCCCTTGAGGCGCGCGCCGTGGTGGCCGAGGTGGTCGTTGTTCCTAATCTGATCAAGCTGGACCGGTACAGTCGTTTAGGCGATTACCTGGAGGAAAGTCTGGGATATGAGCGCGGGAAGGATCTTTTCGAATTTCCCTATGACTGGAGACAGGACTGCCGCCTGGCTGCAAAAGAACTGGCGAAAGCAATCGACTCCTGGAAGATTTCACCTCGCGTGGTAATCATCGCCCACAGCATGGGGTCTCTGGTCAGCCGTTACTATGTGGAACGCCTGGGAGGCAAGAAAAAGGTAAGCCGTATGATTTTCCTGGGAGGACCGCACTATGGTGCTCCCAAAGCCTTGATGACCCTCCTCTTCGGACCTAAACTTCTTCCCTTTGGCTTGCTGGGCGAGCGACTCCGTCAAGTGATCTCCACCTTTCCGTCCATGTATCAACTGCTGCCCATCTACCCGTGTGCGGAGGATCAGAAGAAGCAATCGATCGACTTGCTCTCTGATGAGACATGGCTTCTCGAGGAGCAAAGACCGCTGTTAAGAACGGCCCGTGAATTCAGGAAGGAACTCGGGACGCACTGCAGTGTTCCTTCCATCTCTATCTTCGGCTATGGAATCAAGACGGTCACAAGAGTGAAGGTGAAACGGAATCCACAGGGACGGTGGCAGAATGTGGATTTTGATGTGGAAGAGGGTGGGGATGCTACCGTGCCCGAACAGAGCGCAATCGTAGAAGGATCTGAGATCCATCCGGTTCAGCAGGCGCATGGGTCGCTCTATGTGGATCGAGATGTGAAGAAACGGCTGAAAGTGGAGTTGACTCGCCCTTAATAAGAATAGGGGATCAGGTCGTTATCAAAGTTACCATACACCCTTTCAATCTCAGGTCTTAGATCGCATGTCCGGTCCCACTGGGAACCATTGCAACCCAACGCGGGTTGCCCCCAGACCAACACCGAGAACAGGAGCGTGATGCTCTTTATAACGACCTTTTTGAAAAGGACTGGCCTCATATCATTTCTCTCCTTCTATTTTTTTCGCTATTAATAGAATGCCGTCTTTTTCATCAAAGAATATCCCCTCAAGATGATTGAAGCCTTGATTCATCTTGAGTTCCATTTTGTGTAGTGTTGAAAATTCGTTTCTTGGCGACGGTGGGACGATTCTGTATCCTTTCCCTTTAAATTGCTCGAATGGACTTTGCAATTACCTTGCCATTCAAAAAGGTTTCTTACCGGCTCTTAATGCATTAAAATTAAATATCTTTTCTTGATGTCAAAAAGTTTTCCAGCATCGTTGAGCTAAAAATGGGGCAAGAATTGTTACTCCTTTGCCAAAATGTCCATTGCCAAACAATTAAGTCCTTTCTCATTCCATGTCCTGCTTCCCCATTTTCTAATTGACTTTTCCATGCGACAGTCATATACTCCCACCAAAATTCAGACCTTCCACTTTTTCTAGGTTGACCTAAGAACCTAACCCATAAACCTTTTGGAGAGATTCATGAGGAGAAGTTCCCAGAAGGTGCCTGCAAAGCGATCCATCCTTATTGTTGTGCTGAACTCGTTTCAGTATTGGCAGCATCTCAGTTCCTTGCATTGAACTGCGTGGGGGACACAGCCCGGCACCACACAGGATGCCGGGTAAAAGGTGGGGGTGACAAGTAAATGCTTATTTATGAATTTTACTGCCGAGATGAGATGGGGAGAGATCTTTTTATTGGCATAGTGAAAGAGAGGAGAAAAAATTCCGAAAGAATTACCGGGGAATCCATACTAAATTGGGGAAGAAAAGTCATTGGTCATAATGGAGAAGTTGGAGATTTACATTTCTACATCAGTGAAATAGATGAAGCATAAATTGAATCGTTTGATCTGATCCCTATTTCAGATTCACCCCCTTCCTAAGCGACATGGTCTGGAGCATTTCGCGGCATATCGCTGTCCGGGTAATCCATAGGAATCAATGGTGAGACTCTATGCAATTCCTCGTAGCCCGAAAGAAGCCTTTCCGCCCGAAAAACTCGCACCTTCCCATATCCTCCAAAAAGACGACCCTGCGATAGAGTAATTCTTATGAAAATTAAACGCATTGAAAGAAAAAAAAGGGGGGCGAGGAAAATAAAGGTGCCTCAGCTTCTCGGAACAGGAGGTCTAAAGAAGCGTATTGCAGAAACTAAAAAAAGAAAGGCGGGACTTTATCGACGATTTAAAAGGATCTGATATTAAGCCGAAGGTCTGAATGCTGAAAACAGAAAAAGGGGCAGGCACGTTTTTAATGAGTTGCCTGCCCCTTTTGTTTCATAAACGGGAATTAATACAAGCGCATTAAATATTTTAACACCGCACGTTGTCATTGCGAGCCCAAAGGGCGTGGCAATCTCGTTTTTCATGGGATTGCTTCGTCGCCCAGCTCCTCGCAATGACAAATTACTCATTGCGTTTGTATTAATAATTGACCAAAGACAAAATAGACTCTATCATTGCGTATTCATCCATAAGAAGAACTGGGCAGGCGAGAGGCAGGGAAGCGCTATGATGGATCGTAAAGAGAAAATGATTGTTGCACTGACGGGATGCTCTCATGCCCTCACCCACGGGAACATGCTTATCTTTCCGGCGGTCCTCCTTCTTCTGCAGAAAGAGTTTTCCTTGGGATATCTGGAGCTCGGGGTGATTGGAAATATCATGACCCTTACTTATGGATTGGGAGCCCTCCCGGGCGGAATGATTTACAACACCTTAGGTCCCAGGAAGCTCTATCTGATTTGTTTCTTGGGGTGCAGCCTGTCGTTAATCCTGGTGGCCTTCTCTCCCACCCTGATCCTCTTCACCGCGGGACTGGCGCTGCTCGGTGCCTTTGGTAGCATTTATCATCCATGGGTCAACTCACTGATCACTTCCACAGTCCGGGAATATGGACGGGCACTTGGGATTCATGGGTCGGCAGGAAACATCGGGCTGGCGGCGACTCCTTTTATTGTCGGGCTGATCGCCTCCTACCTGGGTTGGCGACTTGCCTGCCTCCTCTTTGCTCTCCCGGGGGTCGCCGTAGTCGTCTGGTCTCTTTTTGTTAACATGTCCCCGAGAGAAGGGATGAAAAAAGATGAGGCCTCCCATGGAAAAAGACCTGCTTCGGGGATGATGAAGACCTATTTCTCCTTACCCTTGATTCTCCTCTACCTTGCCAACATGATGCACAGTTTCTCTTTCACTGGTTCGCTCACCTTCCTTCCAGCCTACATGGCGAAGCGGACTTCATTTCAAATCTTTTCTCTGGATAGCGTGGCTCTGGGCGGGATGTTGTCTGCCATCGTTCTTTCGATGGGAGTTTTCGGGCAGTACGGTGGAGGCGTCTTGTCGCAGGGACCCAATTTAGAAAAGAAGTTTCTCGCCATTTCCATCCTCGCCTTTCCATTTATATTTGCCATGTCTTTCGCGACCGACTTTCTGCTCCTCATCCTGGCCCTCATCTTTTTCTTCTTCAACTTCTTTCTCCAGCCCATGAACAACACGCTCTTGGCCCAATGCACGCCAGGGGAGATGAGAGGGACAGCCTTCGGCATCTTTTTCTTCTTAGCCTTTGTATTCGGTTCTCTGGCCTCAAGCTTTTCAGGGTTCGTTGCTCAGAATTTTGGATTGCAGTGGGTCTTTATGGGGCTAAGCAGCAGTGCCTTTCTTCTAATCTTCATCGCCCTCTTTATTCTGAAGATGGAGCGCCACAGGCATGGTTCGTGATCACTTGTTGAGCGAGAGCTCAAAAGGCTGGTCATTGAGCAACAGGAGGACATGGTCAGGATGGATCTCTACCACCTTCACTCCTTCAAAGACGTACCCCTCCGTGGTGACCATGCCATTGATCACGGCAAGACGCTTCGAGGGGTCCTCAGACCAGACGATTCCAGACAATCTTAACGACGCAGGGGTAACGGCAGATCTTCTTGGTGTCTGTTCAGCAGGTTTCCTCATATCTCCCGGAACAACGGGTGCCTCTTTTGAGATAACCTCCGGACTTATTTTTTCCTCACCCGGTGAGGGGAGAGGGATTTTGACTTCAACAGGCTGCTTTTTACTTTCCGTAGGCTTTTTAATCTCCGCAGGCTTTTTACTTTCGACAGATCTTTTGGTTTCAACAGGAGCCTGCATTTTCGTAGGGTCCCTGCTTATTTCGTCTCGAGCATCACGGACCGGTTCATAGGAAAGGGGAGCAGGGGTAACCTGCAGATTTGATGCAGCAGGGTTTATGGCCGCAGGAGGCGGCGTCTTCGATATCACGGCATAGGTGATGGCGGCAGTGGCGACAGCCGTAAGGGAGATAGCGGTGAAATAGACCCACATTCTTTTCCTGGGACGGGGCAGATCAGGTCTAAGAACCTCGGCAGCGATATTGGCCGCTCCGCTCCGGCGGGATGACTTTTCGCGATCTAGTTTTCTTAAGGCATCGAGTATCAGGCTCATTTTGGCCCTGCAACGAGTTTGGGGACTTTGAAACGATCGATAGAGCGATACAAGACCATCAGCGTCTGGCCCCCGACGATCCCGTCCTCTTCAATTCCTCTTGACAACTGGAAAACCTTGACCGCTGATAGGGTTTCGCCATCATAAACACCTGTCAAAGCTTTACTATAAATTCCCGCCTCTATGAGAAGACCCTGGAGTTGTTTGATGTGGGCCCCCTTTGCCCCCGGCAATATCGGTGATCCATTCATCAGGAGATTCAAAGGATCTTTCCAGAGGAGGAAGCCTCCGCCGGACCAGTGTCTTTCGATCTCGCTGAACGAAAGCGATCTCCTATTTGCAAGCGATGGGACGACGAGGAGTTGTTCGTTCTCCATCCCTACCAACGAAACGAAGCGTTTTCCCGGCATGCCCGGCATGTTCAGTTCGAGCGCTGCCGGATAATCGATGCGAAGTAGGGCGCCCAGATTTCCAGAAAATCTGTACAGGCGGAGCTTCCGGTCCTGAGCCGCACGCTCTATTTCATTGAACTTGGTCATACGGTCGCCTTCGGGGACGGGGGAAACATTCCAGAACCCAGCCAGAGTATTGAAAGCCCTTCGGGCACTTTCTTCTTCCGGAACTTTGCCCAGTTCAGCAGTCATGGAACGGGAGAGTTCTTCACCGGTGACCACGGTCTTTTGGGGGGGCTGTTTCACCGTTGCCCCGATGGGCTGCGAAACAATGAACCGTTCGATGAAGTCAGGCCATAGGAAATAGATGACCCCCCCAGCCAACACCACGAGCATGACAAAGCTTGGAATTAAAATAAGGCTTCGCCTCCAGGCATGGGAAGCCGCACGCCATCTCATGTCTTTAATCCCAGCTGATGCGATGCGAGTGGTTATCCTTGCCTTGTCTCTTGCGTAACCCGCCAGGAGCGCCCTGTCGCAGGCCGCATTGATAAGCCTCGGAAGTCCCTGTGAATATCTGTAGATTCGCTTCAGCGCCCTCCTGAAAAAGATGGCACCCCCTTCTTTTCCTCCTGCTACCTCGAGCCGGTGGTTGATGTAACGGACGGTGTCCTGGAAATCCATGGGCTGCAGATGGTATCGCACGGTGATCCTCTGGGCGAGCTGCCGCATCCCTTTCCTCTTCAGAATTTTGACCAACTCGGGCTGACCCGACAGGACGATCTGTATGAGCTTCTCCCTGTCCGTCTCCAAGTTTGAAATCAGCCGGATCTGCTCAAGCACCGGCGCTTCCAGATCCTGTGCCTCATCGATGACGAGGACGACCGTGCGCCCCTCGGCATTCTGCCTGAGAAGAAAGAGGTTGAGGGCATCGAGGGCGCTCAAGCCATCGGAGGGGTCCGTTGGAACACCCAATTCCCGGGTGATGGTTTGGAGAAGCTCGGTAGGTGAAAGAGAGGGATTGAAAATCAAGGCCGTACAGTAATGATCTGCATCAAGCTGGCTCAGGAGTGAACGCAACACCGTTGTTTTCCCGGTGCCCACTTCTCCTGTGAGGGCAATGAATCCTACACGGTTGTTAATGCCGTACAGAAGGTGTGCAAAGGCTTCCCTATGGTTCTTGCTGAGAAAGATAAACCGGGGGTCAGGGGTCAGACTAAAAGGTTTTTCCCGGAAACCATGAAAGTCGAGGTACATTTGAAGCTACCTCTTAATCCCTTGATATCCTCACGTAAGAAGGGAAAATGGTCGGGGAGAGGAGATTTGAACTCCCGACTTCTTGGTCCCGAACCAAGCGCGCTACCAGGCTGC
>Ga0209253_10006539_pt1 | contig 10083 bp, 8 predicted proteins | sample FrelakmetBRP12BR_FD_187145 | JGI IMG/M metagenome (GOLD analysis project Ga0209253, IMG submission 187145) | Freshwater lake sediment microbial communities from the University of Notre Dame, USA, for methane emissions studies - BRP12 BR (SPAdes)... | ecosystem: Environmental > Aquatic >...
TTGAGAATCGCAAATTTGATGAAGTAAGCGGACAAAAAACATTGAACTGTTTTCCGGAGTATCAACTGGTCAATGAGAAGGTGTTTTGCAGGAGCAAAGACTTTGAACTCTTTCCCAGGACCTTGTGGCACTGTGAGAACATCTCTGCCACAGGGATAGAAATTCTGCAGATGGTCCTTGCACAATCCACGGCCCGGAAATTCAAGATGGTTTTATCAGGCGAAGGATCGGACGAGGCTCTCGGCGGGTATGGATGGGTTCGGGTGGATAAACTCCTCAGGCCGCTGGCGGTGCTCCCTTTATTCCTCCGCCGGTGGATGCTCCTTGGCCCCCTATTCCCTCATTTTTGGCCAGGTGCTTCCCGGGTGCATCTGGCCCCCAAGGAGATGAATCTGACACGCTATCAGAGCATGATGGGGCCGCGGCAGCCAGGGCGGATGGAGAAATTCTTTTCAGCAGACCTTAAGTCCCAACTCATCAAGGCTGAAAGTTCGGCCCCTCCTTTCACGCCTCCCTCTGATTTTTATAAGTGGCATCCCTTCACCCAATTGCAATACTATGAGTTGGCGGTGCGTCTGCCCAACTACATCACCCATCACCTGGACCATACCACCATGGCACACTCCCTGGAAGCGCGTGTGCCATTCCTGGACCACGAGTTCATTGAGTTTTGCGCCAGGATTCCGCCAGCCTTGAAGATGAAGAGGCTTCAAGAAAAATATATTTTACGCCGGGCTGTCAGAAAACTTCTTCCTAAACAGATTGTCTGGCGGAAAAAACGGGGATTGAGTGCGCCCTTTGATCAGTGGCTCCGTGAAAAGCTCCCCGATTTCGCAGTGGAAATGCTTTCCGAGGCCAACTTGAGCAAAAAAGGGTATTTTCACCCGCCTGCTGTTCATGATTTATTGAAAAAGCACAGAGCCGGAGAGCGTGACTGTGGAGCCCATTTGCTTGGGATCCTTGCGATTCAGGTCTGGGACGAACTTTTTATGAATGGCCAGATAAAAGAACCTCCTGCATAAGTTCGGGGAGAAAATGGAATTGAGATTTGAAAGTGAAAAAAATGGGGGTATCTTTTGAACAAACCACGAACCTTCATTATCGGCATAGAAGGATCGACCTTTAATATCATCCATCCCCTTATCCGGGCCGGATGTTTACCAAACCTATCACAGTTGATGTCTGAAGGAGTTTATGGTTCACTCGATGCCTGGCCGAATATCAACAGTGCCTCGTCATGGAGTTCGATCGTCACAGGGTATAACCCTGGTCAACATGGCATCTTTAATCTTAGCGATGCCTCTATCCAAAAAAGTACCCCATGGCAATTCATGACGGCATCCGAACGGAAGAAAGATCCCTTTTGGCGAATTTTAAGCTCAGCGGGCCAGTCTGTAGGTGTCATCAATGTACCGATCAGCTATCCTGCTGACCGCATCCATGGATTTATGCTCGCAGGGATGGATTCACCCAGCGTCCATAGCCGTGGATTTGCGCATCCCCCAGACTTATTGGATGAACTTCGGGGTCAGGGCATTGATTACATCATCGATGTTCCAACCTTTGCCGTGATAAGCCATCGAGAAACCCACCAATGTCCGGTTAAGGCGCAACACATGGTGGATGCCCAAGCGCGTACCATTCTTCATTTGATGAAGACCCATCCATGGGATGTGCTCATGGCAGTTTTTACCGCTTCCGAAAAGGTTCAACACTTTTTTTATCCAGATCATCATGGATCCGTAGACAACGTTGATTGGAGACCTATTCGTCAACTCTACGAGCAGATCGATGCTTTCTTGGGAAAAGCCTTAGGTTTAATAAATGATCATACGACCATCCTGATCCTCTCGAATCAAGGGTTTGGCCCAGCCCACTCCTCCCCAAATTTCTTGAACCCCCTCTTCTCCCGGCTTGGATTTCTATCCTACCGGCCTGATCAAAGGAATTTAAAAGAACGGTGGCTAAAAAAGCTATTATTTTATGGCAGAAGATTCATCCCCCTTCGCCTTCAGAAACCATTAGCAATGGCTTTCCCAAAACTTTATCAAAGCGCTTTGCGAGAACGTCTATACTCCAATGTGGATTGGTCAAGGAGCCGGGTTTTCGCACCTCCCCATGGAAGAAGGATTTATATCAATCTCCAAGGAAGACAACCTAAAGGGATCGTCTCACCCAAAGATTATGAGTCCCTCTGCGAACAGGTCCGACAGATTCTATTGAACCTTACTGACCCTGCTACTGGAAAGCCTCCCGTTCGTGAAGTCTACCGGTATGAGGATCTTTATCATGGCCCGTATAGAGACAGAGATGCAGATTTATTCATTAGGTGGGATGATGATCTGAGGTATGATTCCATCTGTTACATGAGTGAAGGTAGGCTGATTACCGTTACCAATCCTAAACCCAAAGGGGTGAGGAAATGGTTGACCGGCTCGAACCATTCGGATGGAATTTTTATCGCCTATGGGGAGGGAATTAAAAGAAAATCACATATGACAGGGGCTCATATTTATGATATTGTTCCAACGATTCTTTATTTGCAAAATCTACCCGTTCCATCTGATATGGATGGGAAAGTGTTGACCGATATCTTTACCGAGGAACGACTCCAGCAACATCCTGTCAAGCAACCCTAACCTAAAAATGAGTGGCCCATAAGGGAGCGACTAAATGGAAATAGATGAAACCATCAAAGGGAGGAGATCGATCAGGAGGTATCAGGGCAGGGATATCCCGGATTCTATGATTAGACAATTGCTGGAGCTGGCTACCCATGCCCCTTCCTCAATGAACGGTCAGCCATGGCATTTCATTGTCATCAGATCAGAAAAGGCCAAAAAGCGATTGGTTGAGATCAAGAATAAGTATTGTCCCGTCGAAAAACAGATATATCAAGCCGATTTTTTACAAGAGGCTCCTGTGATTATTGTGGTTTGCGTAGATAAACAAAATTCCTACGATCGAGAAGTCGAAAACGGAGTCTTAGCCACGGCAAACCTCATGTTGGGAGCTTATAGCCGAGGGCTGGGGAGCGTCTACCTATCCGCCTACCGAAATGGTGAGCCGGGGATCTCCGATGAGATCAGACAAGCTCTGGGTATCCCCCAACACATCAACCCAATTACCATCGTCCCATTAGGTTATCCGGATGAAATCCCTGAATCTAAAATGGTAAGACCCTTAAAGGATATAATTTCTTATGAAACTTTTAGTAGAGAATAAGACCGATCTGAAGAAAGCGATCGACTCAAACTACGATTCGGAAACCAGCATTGTCCTCCGTTACAGGAATGTCCTCCAATTTGGAGGGACGGATAAAGAAAATTCGGAATATAAAGGATGGTTGGAAAAGACGAGCATCAGGGAAGGAGCAAGGATCTTTCCTCTGGGGGTATACAAAGGGGTGGAGATCTTTATTTTAGATGAAACCTCACTTATGCACACTAAAACATTGAAATCGGTTGACGGATGTATTTCCATTGCTAAGTGTAAATGGCACGGTTATGAAAGACTGGTATTCGAATCCGGTGGGAATACCGGCGCAGCTTTAGCCCTTTACGGAACGAGAGCGGGGTTAGAGATCTTTATGTTTATTCCCGAAGAAAACCTCTCCCTTTTAAATAGCAAAATCTTCGAATCGAAAAAGGCCCATCTCTTTTCTGTGGAAAGGCCGGATCATGTCAAAAAAGCAGCCTATCTATTTGGGAGGATGAACGGGTTTAAACATGTTCCTGAGAGAGAATGGCGTTTTGAGGCTTCTATGTTTAGAGGTCTTTTTATCCTTGAATATATATTGGAAAAAGAGAAATTCGATTGGTTTACCCAAACCATTAGTGCGGCTTTTGGGCCTATTGGTATTTACGAGGTTTTAACCCATTTCAGTCAGGAGTTGGGAGGAGTACCCAGATTTTTAGGAATCCAACAGGAGGCAAACTGTCCCATGTTCAAGGCCTGGAAATCGATACAAGACAATGCCACTGATGAAGTAGAATCGACTCTCCCATTGCTGACCAAAGTCATGTATGATGGAAAACCACAAACTTACGGAACTTATCAAAATCTAAAAAGTATTCTTATCAGTACTCGGGGAGATCTGGCAACGGTCAATCATCAAGAATTTACCGATTTCCTGAAAAAGGACTTGGGAGGAAAAACTATTTTAGATGGGCTGAAAGAGCACGAAATTGAAATTACATTGAACAACGGAGAGGTCATTGAAAAAACGGGGTTGATTGCCTTAGCAGGAACCCTAAAAGAAATCGATCGGGGCAACATTGGTCAGGGGAGAAGGGTGTTGTGCTCTATAACAAGCGGAATCAGTGAGTCAGATGGTAAGGCAACACCGGATCTGAGAATCTCAAGTTCTGACGACCTGAATAAGATGGTAAATAAAATAGCTTATGATGTTTGAGAAAGTTAAGTCCCCCAAAAAAATTATTATTAAGGACTCTACCTTGCGAGAAGGGTTAGATGTTCCTGATGTAAATTTTGAAATAAATCAAAAACTGAAAATCGCAAGATTACTTCATCGAGCGAAAGTACCCGAGATAGAGGTTGTCGCTCCTGGCAAGGTCTTAAAAGATTTGAAATTTGTAAAAAAGTTGAAGGAAGAGCTACTCCCAATAAGGACTTCAGGTTTGGTGTTTGCCTATTCCCCGCGGTGCCAGGAAGAAATAGAGGAGATAAGTAAGTGGCTGGATCGATTCGATCTATTAATGCCTGTTTCTCCAAAAAGAAAACCTTATGATAAAAGCGTTAAGATACGACAGCTCTTAGAGGGCCTTGCTTTTTCCATGAATCACCCGACAGAGGTGGGGGTGGGATTTCCTCATTCGACACAGGCAGAAATTGATTTTTTATTAGAAATAGGCAGAGAATCGGTGAATGGGGGAGCCAGACGGGTAACCATTTATGATACAAATGGGAGCTCCGATCCGTTTGAAATTTATGGTCTTGTGAAACGATTAAAAGAGGACTTGGATGTGCCTCTCTTTTTCCATGGGCATAATGATCTGGGGCTGGCCACTGCCAATTCACTGGCTGCGGTTTATGCGGGTGCGGAGGGTCTCGATGTGACGATCAACGGGCTGGGGGACAGGGCAGGAAACGCTTCTTTGGAGGAGGTGGTTTTATGTTTATATTTGAGGGATTTTGAAACAAAAGTCATCCTAAAGGATTTAAGACAATTATCCCAAACCGTTGAGAAAGAGAGCGGTCTGAGCGTTTCCAAGCTTGCTCCCGTTGTTGGGAGACATATTTTTGTTCATAAATCACCCGGACATCTGGAGAGCCCGGATTTATTTGAAGCTTTCAATCCACAACTCGTCGGCTCTAAAAGAGAGCTCACCAATAAATAATTGATTTAAAGGATGGCGGGAAAAAAAGTGACATTTGTCTCCGCCTGAAGTCGAATGGTTTATCCAATCCCTGAGGGAAACAATAATGATAAGTAAAGATCATTCCCATATTGTATTATTCCGACCGTTACCCGGCGGGGGGTTATATGAGTATCGAATTAATCCGCTTCCTCTGGGCTTATTGTATTGCGCTGCTGCTTTGGAACACGCAGGGTATCGTGTGACGATTATTGACCAGAGTGTAGAACCCCATTGGAAACAAAAACTCTTTTCGGCTTTGGCTGACAAGTGTCTCTGCTTCGGTGTCACCTGCATGACAGGCCCTCAGATTCAGTATGCACTTTCTGTTTGTAAGATCGTTAAAGACAAATATCCACAAATGCCAATAGTCTGGGGGGGGATCCATGCAACCCTTCTCCCCCAACAAACATTGGAGCACCCATTGGTTGATGTCGTGGTGGTTGGGGAAGGTGAAGATACATTGCCTGAACTTGTAGAAACAATCAGGACAAAACATCCTCTAAAAGAAGTCAAAGGCATTGCGTTTAAACAAGATGGCCAATTTATATTGACGGGATTACGTCCATTTGTAGACCTTAAAGCCCAGCCGCCTTTGGCACTTCATCTTATTGACCTTAATCGCTATCGAGAACATATGCTTGGCATAGATCATGTCCATATGCATTGCAGTCGGGGCTGCACATTTGAATGTGCTTTTTGCTGGGATCCGATTTTTCATAAAAGGCAATTTCGCAAAAGCAACCCCTCTAGAGTCTTGGAGACCATGCAACGTATTGTTCGGGACTATGGAATACGAGGTTTTCTTTTTTGCGACGACAATTTTTTTCTTGACCTTGCATGGGCACGGGATGTCATGGAAAGAATCATTAAGTCTAATTTAGACATTTCCATTGGGAAATTGTTCATCAGAGCGGATACGCTTTGTAAGATAGATAAAGATTTTTTGAATCTTTTGGTTAAGGCTGGCGTCAAGCGCCTTGTCATGGGTGTCGAATCAGGAAATCAGCGAATCCTCATTCTTCTCAAGAAGCGAATTACACTCGAGCAGGTCATTGAGGCGAATCAGAAATTGATTCCGTATCCGATTAAGCCGGCTTACCTCTTTATGATGGGTTTACCGACAGAAACCCCTGAGGAATTTACGCAGAGCATTCGTTTTGCGGATCGGCTTATCAAGGAAAATCCTAAAGCCACTCGGTCATTCAATATTTACACCCCTTATCCGGGAACCGAACTTTTTAAGATAGCCATTGACCATGGTTTGGAGGAACCTAAAGCCCTATTAGATTGGGCGAGTTTATATTACCACGGGCTTTTTAAAGGGTCTCCATGGATTCTGCCTGAAACAAAAAAACTGATTAAAGTGATGGATTACGCTCTGATGTGTAGTAAGCACGATAACTTCTTGGGTGGTTTCAGAAGGCGAGATGCGGGATCGATATTGTTTACGAAGTTATACTCCCCTCTGGCTCGATATCGGGTGAGAAATATGGATATCCGTTTTCCTTTTGAAGTGAAACTGTTCCGTGCGATACATTTTTGTCTGGGACGAGGTTGAAATTTATCAAAGATTACTCCAACGATTAAATGAAATTAAGAACACCTCTTAGGGAAAAGAAATCGACGTAGGTGTTATTGTCGTTCGAAGATAATGACTATGCATAGGAAGGCGTATGGCAACTCTCTTACAAAAATATAGGCTTTTTAAGGGGCTATGTAGCGGCGAACGTGCTTATACGGGTCCATTTTATGTAATACTGGATTTAACACGTCGATGTAATCTTAGTTGTTTAGGGTGTCGTTTCCATTCCAAGGGATCCAAAAGATTGGCTTGGGGAGATCAGGATATTATTGATTTTCCCTTCGACTGGGCAGAAAAACTTTTTTCAGAGCTCAGAAGTATAAATACGCGAATGTTATTTTTAATGGGAGATGGTGAACCTTTTCTTTATCCACGGATATTCGATTTAATTCATACGGCAAAAAAATTTGGATTGGACGTTACTGTTACAACCAACGGCACTTTATTAAACCAAGTAAGGGCCCGGCATATCATCGATTCAGGATTGGACGCGATACATGTCAGCCTTTGGGCAAGTTCTTATGAAGAATATTCAAAACAATATCCTGGCATTGATCCGGTAAATTTTGAGCGCGTAATCAATGGAATGAAGATTTTATCATCGCTTAAAGCCAAAAAATCAGACTAAGGTCCCCCATATCGTGTTGAGTAATCCCGTTAATCGCTTCAACTATCAAAGTTTGGATAAGATGATCGCGATAGCCAGAGAGACTGATATTGATGCAATTGCTTTTACGCCCTTTAAATCTAACCGGGGGAAACTAAGTTCCTATGGGTTGACTAGACGGCAGCAGGAAGATTTATGTAATCGCGCGATGCACCTAAAAAGAAAAATAAGGCGATATTCTCTTGGAGATAATATAAACAGATTTATTCTACGTTACAGGTTTAATGAGATCGGTCACAAGTTACCCTGTTATATATACTGGTTTCATTCTCGTATCAAGGTGGATGGGACGGTCCTTTCTTGTGGCCGTTCAGAATCAATATTAGGTGACCTAAAAAAAGAGAGTTTCCCTGATATTTGGAATGGTCAGGCGTACCGCACTATGCGCAATAAAACTTTATCGCCCTCAGGCTTTAAGTATAGAAATGAGATTAGTGATTGTGAATTCTGCAGTTTTGTTAAAGATAATATTCGGATTCATAAAATATTCAGGTACTTATTACCGTTTAAGGGTTGCTATGCAGGGCTATTAAGAAAGAAAGCAATATAAGTTTTGAACTATGAATAAAAGAGATAATCCTTGTATTGTTCTATTTAATCCAGCTCCACGTAGAGGTTTTCAGCCGCACAGGCGAGTGGAGCTACCCTTAAATCTATTATATCCGGCAACAACGCTCCTTCATGCCGGATTTTCTGTGAAGATCATCGATCAGTTTGCTGACCCACATTGGGAAAGAAATCTTCATGATGCTTTAATGGAGAAGCCCTTATGTTTTGGGGTTTCCTGTATGACCGGTCCACAAATCAACCGTGCCTTGGCAGTTAGTAAATTTTTTAAAAGGTTTTATCCCGAAGTCCCCGTTGTGTGGGGGGGGATTCATGCCAGTATCCTCCCAGAGCAGACCTTAGAAAACCCCTATGTGGATATCGCTGTGGTAGGAGAGGGGGAAGCAACGCTGTTGGAATTGGTTAAAGCGCTGGCAAACAATGATTCTTTAAGCCAGGTCGCTGGCATAGCGTATAAGGAAAACAATCACTACCACTTAACGGGACAACGGTCATTTGTGGATTTAGATACCCAACCTCCCTTAGCGTACGACCTCATCGATATAAATCTGTATCGGAGAAAAATCTTTGGCTCCGACCACCTCAGCTTTAATTCCAGCCGTGGTTGTGTGTATCGTTGTGGTTTTTGCTATGGTTCGGTCGTGCATCGACGAGTGTGGAGAGCGATGCAGCCAAAGACGGTCGTTGAACACTTCAGGCGTATGATTCGTGACTATGGCATAAGGGGCTTCAACTTTACCGACGATAATCTATTTGTAAACATGAAACACGCTTATCGTGTATTGGAGGAAATAATACGTGCTGATTTAAAGATTCGGATTGGTAAGCTGCATATTCGAATCGATGCAATCCAAAAGATGGATCATGAATTTCTTCAGCTCTTAGTCCGGGCAGGGGTTGAGCGTCTCACGATTGGCGTGGAGTCCGGGAATCAAAGAATTCTAAACCTAATCAGAAAAGATCTAACCGTTGAGCAAGTTATCGAAGCTTCCAGGAAGTTGAAGCCTTATTCCATTGTTCCGGTTTATCTGTTTATGATGGGATTGCCTACGGAGACCCCTCAAGAGTTTGCTCAAAGCTTACGCCTCGCCCAACAACTCCTCCATGAAAACCCGAGAGCCAGCAAGAGTTTTAACATTTATATGCCCTATCCCGGCACCGAGCTTTATAAATTAGCGGTGGAGCAGGGATTAAGGCAACCCCAGCGCTTGGAGGAGTGGGCCCCTTTGAACTACCGGTATGTTCCCAAAGAATCTCCTTGGATGGTGCCAGAAACCAAAAAACTTGTGTCAGCTTTAGATTTCCCTCTAATGTTCATGGGCAAAGGGCATTTTTATAAAAAGACCCATCCCGTTGTGGTCGGGTTAGCAAAACTCTATCATCCGATAGCATGCTATCGCATTAAACATCTTAATACGCATTTTCCAATTGAGACAAAATTGATGAAGGGCTTGGGGTTGTTCGGAAGGCATGATTAAATCAATCCTTTCAACTCCCCAAACCCAAGCCGGGGGTATGTTCAGAGTAGATACTGAGCGGCGCTTTTAACCCTGGTTTAAAAATCGAGGGGTTGGGGCCGTCGAACGTATCCATTTCAAGCTTGTTTTATTATGGGTACGAGTCGAATGGTTCATTATATTGGATTTGACGATTTGGAACAGATCGAGAATACCCCTGAATACGGAGAAAAAGATATTTAGAAAATGGACTTAAATTTCAAACAGGAAAACGATTGCCGTATCTTTACAGCGGTTCACAACGGTAATGTTCTTGGATACGTTGCCATTGATTCTACCGTCGGTGGCCGCTCTTGTGGTGGATTGCGAATGCTCCCAGACATTGATGAGGCAGAGATTCGAGCTCTGGCCCGATCCATGACACTCAAG
>Ga0209253_10006540_pt1 | contig 10082 bp, 7 predicted proteins | sample FrelakmetBRP12BR_FD_187145 | JGI IMG/M metagenome (GOLD analysis project Ga0209253, IMG submission 187145) | Freshwater lake sediment microbial communities from the University of Notre Dame, USA, for methane emissions studies - BRP12 BR (SPAdes)... | ecosystem: Environmental > Aquatic >...
GATTGTTTCCACCTTCAACCGGGCGTTCCCATCATGGCTTGCAACATCCGTTGCCTTGACGTGTAAAAGCACAAAATCATGGGTCTTCAGCGCTTTCACCGTTGCTTTTGCTTTTGCCAGATAATCCGTCTGAGGCGTCCCAGTAGCGCCCTTGACGCTGATCAGGTCCATACCTGCGACCTTGCAGACTCCTTTGATCAAAGAAACTGCAGCTATGCAAGCTGACCTAATGTTGTAGAGTTCTGGGAGCGGTGCAATCTTTGGAATTGTGCCAGCGCCCCTGCAAAGGACAAAGTTCGCTGGAGACTGCTTGCGTCTGGCTCTTTCTTTGTTAACAGGATGCTCAGCAAGAACATTTCGGAACTCGTTCATAAGCCTGCTGACGATTGCAGCCGTACGCGCGGATTCTGAGCGTCTGTCAAGAGGCTCTATTTCCAGGACTTCTTTCCCGTTCTGCTCAGGGTCAGAATCGCTGATCGCGGTTGAAAGCTTCGGTCCACGGATAACCAAAGTCGCTCTATGCTGAACGGTATTCTTGAACACAAAACTAGCGTCAAACGACTTCTTGAGCTTGATTCTTTGCAGGCTCTGAGTTAGTCGTGACGCATCTTCATTCGAGATGCGACCCGCACGCCTATCTAGAACAACAAGATCTTTGTCCACACTCGCAAAGTTGCACCTGAAGGCAACGTCACCTCGCAAAACTTCAACACCAGACCCTACAGCTTCCAGCGCCCCCCTTCCAGAATAAACCTCCATCGGAGAGTAACCGAGGAAAGCAATCGTAGCCGTGTCACTGCCCGGCGGTGTTCCAGGAGAGATCGGGTCAACGATTCCGCACACTCCATCCCTGGCTATCCGATTCATTGTGGGCTTGACAGCCACCTCCAGCGGAGTCTTTCCATCCAATTCCTTCAGCGGCCAATCAGCCATGCCATCCGCAATAACGAGAATCGCCTTCAACACTCACATCACCTGAGGATCAAGAACAAGGTGGGCGAGAAGCAGTTAAAACACTTACGCATTTGCAGCAACCCGCGCGCGGAAGATACCCGAGAAACAACGTTTAAATGGTGCTTTCTCCAATGTCATCGGAAGTGGCTGAAATGGGCGATCGCGTTCCACATTGCTAGATTCTCGTTGAACTTTGCCACTGTGAAGACGGTTTGCACTAACATTATATTCAGCCACTGTAGAACAAGGTGAGAGATAAGAATGTCAGATACGGGAGTGACTGTAAAAAAGTCTGAAGACCTCTCAGAATGGTACACGCAAGTCGTATTGAAAAGCGGAATGGCAGACTATGCCCCCGTGAAAGGCTGCATGATATTCCGTGAACTTTCGTATGCTCTCTGGGAAAGAATCCAGGAAATCTTCAACAAAAGAATAAAGTCGACAGGACACAAGAACGTGTATTTCCCGCTGTTCATTCCGGAAAGCTTCCTAAAAAAGGAGGCAGAACACTTCGAGGGCTTCGTCCCGGAAGTTGCATGGGTCACAATCGGCGGCGACACTCCGCTTGAGGAAAGGCTCGCAATAAGGCCCACTTCAGAAACAATAATGTACGCCGCATTTTCAAAGTGGATTCGCAGTTGGAGAGATCTCCCTCTGAAATTGAACCAATGGGGCAGTGTCGTCAGATGGGAAACAAAAGCCACAAGACTTTTTCTCAGAACACGAGAGTTTCTATGGCAGGAAGGACACACAGCACACGCGACAAAAGAAGAAGCAGACAAAGAGGTCATGGAGATCCTGGGCTTCTACAGGGAAGTAATGGAAGACTACTTGGCTGTTCCAGTGCTCGTGGGGAAGAAGACTGAAAACGAGAAATTTGCAGGAGCACTGTACACGATGACGTTGGAAGCTTTGATGCCAGATGGCAAAGCATTGCAGATGGGAACATCACACAATCTAGGGCAACATTTCTCGAAAGTGTTCGACATCAAATTCCTCGACGAGAAAGAAAGAGAGAGCCTCGTTTGGCAAACTTCCTGGGGAATATCCACGCGCATGATAGGCGCCCTCGTAATGGTTCACGGTGACGACAAAGGACTCGTGTTGCCACCGAAGGTCGCTCCAGTACAAGTTGTCATAGTGCCGATACCCTACAAAAATGCAGACTCAGAAGTGATATTATCCAAAGCCAAAGAAATCTTCCAGAACCTGCAAGACAGAGGAATCACGGTAGTTTTGGATGACAGGACAGAGTACACCCCAGGCTGGAAGTTCAACGAATGGGAACTGAAAGGCGTCCCAATAAGGATAGAAATCGGCCCCAGAGACGTGAACCAAAAACAAGTAATGTTTGCCAGACGTGACACTCATGCCAAAAACGCTGTGAAAGAAGAAGAAATAGTCAAGACTACAGAAAAAATGCTCGACGAAATCCAAACCTGCCTTTTCAGCAGAGCAAAGAAGTCATTAGAAGACGGCATATCCACGGTGAAGACGTACGACGAATTTCGAAAGTTTTTGAACGAGAAAGGAGGATTCATCAAAGCTTCATGGTGCGGCGACTCTGGCTGTGAAGCAAAAACTAAAGAAGAAACCGGTGCAACGATCAGGCTGATTTCGTCTGAAAAGGAAAAACCTTTCTCAAAATGTGTGCACTGTGGACGAGAAGCAAAGGAAGTTGTCTACTTCGCAAGGTCCTACTAGAAAGTGAAAAGCCGCATTTTCAGGTTTCGGGTAGACATGTTGACACAATGCTCAAGCGGGCCTACGACATACCGCTCCTAGAATAGGGAACACAAGGGATGTGGATTTAGGACAAGATAAACCTGCTTATGCCCTTGCTCTCAGATCACTAGTTTCTCGGGCTCGACACTTCTGTGCTTCAGTCCGAGCTCGCTGACTCTGAACTTTTCGTCTCCGTAAAGAAGAGCATACTCTTCATCATTGTACAGCGCCGCTGCAATTCTTCCCACAGCATCGGCCTTCAGTATTCCGCTTCCGCTTGCACCACCAACGACCATCATGCCGTTTTCTTCAAAAATCAGGGGCTGCCCGTCGATACTGTTGATTTCATACAATCCTGCGAAGGCTGAAAATGGTTGACAGTTTGTAAACTGCGGGAAATACTTGGACATAACCTGGTACAGACCGTACGTGTAATAGTTTTCTTCAGGCTGAGGGTCATCTTCAATCTTGAAGGCTCTCGGAAACTCGTCGGCATAAGCAAGCCACAATGCGTCTTCTTCTGGTGCAGGTCTTATGTAAGCAGATGGTTTTGGAAGAATCGTGAATGGCAGGCATCCTGCATCTGTGAACTCTCGTGAAAAAAGAAGCTTTTTCAATGCTTCTGTTTTCGCTTTGACCGAGAAAACCTGTCTCTTCTTGGCTTTAACGAAGGATTCAATCCCTATGGGGTCTAGAAGCTGAGAAACCCAGGGTCCAGCGGCGATTATGGTCTTCTTTGCTTTCAGCAGACCCTTGTTGGTTTTCACTCCTGTGACTGTTGAATCTTGCCAGAAGTAGGGTTCGCCTGGCATTCCAAGAGGCTGGCGCGGTTCCACGATCACTTCTTTCGCTTCAGTGTTGTACTGTATCTTCCCACCGAGCCGCAGGAATTCTGACTCATAGAACTTGACAAGAGAGTCAACGTCTATCAAGCCGGCTTTTGGAATAAAGATTCCTTTGTGTACATCTCCCAGCCCCATCATCTTTGCTTCTGGGTCCTCTGCAAACGCCGTCTTCATGTCAAGCTTCTTGGCAAGCTCGTTTTCGTCGTACTCCTTGTACTTGAACCCTTTGCTAGCGAGGTCTCTCAGAACAGGAAGCATTCTGCGATAGCCATCCTCATCGAAGAACCATAAGTAGCCGGCCCATCTGAGCTTCAGATCCCTGTGAAGCTCCTCTTGAACGTGCCTATAGAACTCTGCAGAAGAATCAGCCAACGCGAAGTTTGTGCGAGATGCAAAGAGGCAACGAAACGCAGCTGCGCTCTTTGCCGTACTGCCTTGACCAGCAGCGCCTAGCTTGTCTATGACGACAATATCCCTGTTGGGGTTTCTGCTTTTGAGATGATAAGCAGTTGATAAACCCATGATTCCAGCGCCAACTACGACTGCGTCATGATCTGTCATATTGAACTCCCTCGGAATTAGACGCAGCTATCTAACCCTACAGGATTTAAACTTTGGCGAGGTGCCCTTGGACTAGAATCATAAGATAACGCTTATCTACCACTATAAATATGATTTACACCAATCGAACAAAACCGGGGGAAAAACTTGCATACTAGAAAATCGAACATGGCAATTTCGAATCTGTTCATGGTCCTGCTCATACTGGCTTCTCTGATAGTCGGAGCCCTCTTGTCGTACATGTGGGTTATGGGAAGCTTCTGGAACATGCCGCAAAATGTGACGACACTTGCCGTTGAGGACGTAGTATTCCCATCGAGCGATTTCTCATATTTCAACGTTACAGTCGTTAACCCTTCAAACTCGGCATCAGACGTGAACATGACGTCCATCAAAGTGTTACGTGAAGGAAATAATGAAACATATGATGTTCAATACGCAGATCCCGTATTCCCCTTCCCCATGACAATAGGTACAAGACAAACGTTCAAGTGTTTCAGGAATTGGAGCAACTTCACCGGAGAGAACGTGAGAGTCGAGCCAGTTGCGGGCAGTGCTTCCATACTAAGCAAGGTGTACGTTCCGCCTAAGACTAAACTGATAATCTCAAACTTCAACGCCTCTGAGAATATTCGATATTTCAACCTAACAGTGCAGAACGACCCTACGTCGACACTGAATTTATCAATCTCGGAAATCCTCATAGAGGGGCTGGCTCTGGATGTCAGCCACTATACTCCACATCTTCCATTCAATCTGTCAGTTGGTCAGACACAGACGTTCCAAATTGACTGGAACTGGGGAACCTTAACTGGAGGAAACGCAACCATCACAATAAGAACAGCTGAAGAATTCGAACAGACATACACGACACCCAAGATCTTGGGAGCATATGCGTATGTGGACGCCGTCGAGTTTGATTACACAGATTCCACATACTTGAATGTGACAGTCAGAAACTCCCCTGAATCGACGACTGGCACGACGATAAACGGGCTGAACATTACACTGTCAAATCAGACGACGATCATGCCTTCGACACTACCGCCCCTGAATGCCTTCCCGATCAAGCTTCCACCGAACCAATCGACAACCATCAGATGCCTGTGGGACTGGAGCGCATTCCGCAATGAGGCAATTACCGTGCAAGTCTTCACAAGAGAAGGCTTCACAGTGCAGAACAAGACAAGAAACACTCCTACTCCGATCGTCTGGAACCTTGGAGACATCAAGTTTGACGTAAGCGACCTCGAAAACTTTAGCGTAAACGTGACAAACAGGCCTGTGTCAGTTCAGGAAATCAACATAACAGGGATAAAATTCAACCAAAACGGCACAGTCATGGCACCGACAATTGTCGCTCCAGGAGCTCAGAACACAATTCAGTGCACGTACAACTGGACAGGCTTTATCGGTAGCAGCATCAACCTTACTGTACAAGCAACCTACGGCACAGAACAAACATCAATTTCACAAACGATAGTACTTCCATACTTTGGCATAGTTAACGCTTCATATTCGAATTTCTCCACAGGCAACCCATACCTCAACATCACAATCTACAACAGCCAATACTCTAAGACGAATGCGACCATAGTTCAGATTTCGGTCAACGTAGACAATTCCACGTTCGTGCTCGATGGAACAATCGCAGTTCCCAGGATAAGCACGCAAGGGTACACGATTACACCTGCTTCAGAAGCAACATTCACATGCCCATGGGACTGGAACCTCTATGTCGGCAAAGACTTAACTATCGTTGTGAAGGCGTCTAACGGATTCCAGATTTCGACAACATTGAAAGTCGAGTAGTCCCTCCACAATCTTTATTTCATTTCTAAGCAGACCCTAGATTCTTGAAGGTGAATCCCTTGACAGACGTCAAAGTCACTGACAGAGTCCGCACGATTGAATACGCAATCCGCGACGTTATTCCATACGCAAAGCAAGTTGCAAAAACAGGAAAGAAAATCTACTACCTAAACATCGGAGACCCAAACGCGTTCGATTTCGATACTCCTCAGCACGTTAAACAAGCTCTGACAGAGGCTGTCGAGGAACATGCTAACCTCTATTCCCCATCTGAAGGAGTACTAGAACTCAGAGAGGCAATCAGCCGCAAGGAAAAGAGACTGAACAATGTCGAAATGTCTGCTGACGACGTCATCGTCACCTCAGGAATCTCCGAAGGCATTCAGATGGTTATGGCGGCTCTTATGGATGCAGGAGATGAAATACTTCTTCCAGGGCCAACATACCCTCCTTACATTTCTTACGCCAGATTTTTCGGTGGAAAGCCAGTCACGTACCAAACCGTCGAGGAGAACGGTTGGCAACCAAACATAGATGACCTCAGAAAAAAGATTTCGGAGAAAACGCGTGGAATCGCAGTCATCAACCCTAACAATCCTTGCGGTGCACTCTACGAGGAAAAGGTGGTGAAGCAAATCGTTGAGTTGGCAGGAGAGAATGACTTACCAGTCATTTCAGATGAAATCTATGACCAGATCGTCTTCGAAAAGAAGTTCACCAGCACGGCTTCCCTGGCCAAAGATGTCCCTGTCATAGGACTGAATGGCTTTTCAAAAGCATATCTGATGACCGGGTGGAGACTCGGTTATGTATACTTCCATGATGACGATGGCCAGCTTCAGAACATGAAACAGGGCATAGAGAAAGAGGCTAGGATAAGACTCTGTGCAAACACGCCTGTTCAGAAGGCAGGTGTGGCAGCGTTGGAAGGACCGCAAGACCATGTCAAGGAAACTGTCAAGAAACTTCGTGAAAGAAGCACGTACGCGTGGCACAGACTGAACGAAATGGAAGGCGTAAGCTGTGCTAAGCCAGAAGCAGCTTTCTACGTTTTTCCCAAAATTCACAAGGTTGGGCAGAAGTGGAAGACAGATATGGATTTCGCATTGGACCTCTTGAGGGAAACGGGAGTGCTTTTTGTTCACGGTTCCGGGTTTGACCCTGTCTACGGTGCAGGTCATGTTAGGGGGGTAATACTGCCGCCGATTGAGACACTCGAACAAGCGTTTGATGAAATGGAAAGATTCATGAAGAAATCCGAGTAAATCTGACTCGACGGCCGACTCAAGATCCCAGATCGCAAAGGTTGAGAATCAGTGTTTTCCTATGCAGTAGGTGCATCCTGCATCCGTTTCTCTGCGATCATCGCCGCTTCTTTCAAAATCTCCTGCACTTCCGATCTTGATGCAAAAGAGGCCCTAGTGTCGACCGTATCATTCAGTGCTCCTGGACGGATTTGCACTTCAAGTGTAATGTACACTCTAGGAGGGCCCAGTTTGTCATGAACGAGGCGACAAATCCGACCATTTATAACCATGCGGTGAAGGACCTTCTTTGTCTTGCCTGATGAACAGTGGAAGTTGTGAACCAAATAGTCAACAAGGTCCTCTTCCCTCGTGTTTCCATACTCCCCCAGATACGAGATTGTCTCTTTCTCCAGATCCATAAGATCTCCAGCTCCAACTATCTTGCATCTGCTATAGTATCTCGTCTCGAATTTCTATAGCTGTCTATCCGCGCGCTAGAATGCGCTGCCAGGAATCATGTTGGAGCCTGTAGCCTCAGTCACAGTTGTACAGGCCCATTCTACAATGAAACCTTTGCACTTAGAAATAGAAACAAAAAGAGAAAGTGGGGGGATTGCTCTAGTCTTCGCCTTCCGACGGGCTCGGCATCTTTCCTGAGTCCTTCGGCTTCGTCGATGCAATCACGTCGTCTATGCGAAGTATCATTGTCGCCGATTCTGTCGCTGAATTTATTGCCTGTTCTTTGACTACGACTGGTTCGATGACGCCCTTCTCTCGCATGTTCTCAATCTTTCCCGTGAAGACATTCACGCCCTTGTATTTTCCTTCAGCCTTCTCGTGTGCAGACCTCAATTCCACGAGTATGTCTATCGGTTCTAAACCAGCATTTTCAGCCAAGGCTTTGGGTATTACCTCCATCGCGTCTGCGAATGCTTCGATAGCAAGCTGTTCTCTTCCTCCGACGCTTGTAGCGTAATTCCGGAGTTCCTTTGCGACTTCAACTTCTACGGCACCGCCGCCTGCGACTACTTTGTTCGTTTCCACCACGTCTGAGACAACCGACAAAGCATCCGTCATTGCCCTTTCCGCTTCGTCAACCATTCTCTCGAGACCAGCGCGGATGATTATCGCGACTGAGCGGGGGTCCTTGCACTTCTCTACAAAGACCATTTTGTCTTCGCCCAATTTGCGCTCTTCCACTATACCTGCGAGACCCAAGTCCTGTGCCCTAAGATCAGCCAAGTTTGTCACAATTCTGCCGCCTGTTGCCCTTGCCAGTTTCTCCATGTCAGACTGTTTTACTCTTCTCCCCGCTAGTATTCCCTCTTTTGCCAAGAAGTGCTGGGCCATGTCGTCTATGCCTTTTTGGCAGAATACAACGTTTGCTCCTGAAGCTTTAACTTTGTCTACCATATCCTGCAGCATCTTGTTTTCTTGGTCTAAGAACGCTTTCATCTGAGCGGGGGCGTGTATCCTTATTTCAGCGCTTATTTCTGTCTTCTCTATCTCTAGGGCGCAGTCGATCAGTGCTATTTTCGCCTTTTCAACAAGCTTTGGCATGCCTGGATGAACAACTTCCTTGTCAATTACAAGGCCATTCACAAGCTGGGATTCCAACAAGCTTTTTCCGGTTTTCTTTATCGTTTGGATGTTGTCTATGTCTGCGATTGTTCTGTCACCGCGTTTTTCAACTATCTGCCGAATGGCGTCGACCGCGATGTCAGCCAGATGGTCTTTAGCTGCGCCAACAGCTTTGCTGGCCATAGAGGTCACGGCAACTTTCTTCAGTGTTGCGCGGTCAGTGAGTTCCACTTGAATTCCAAGATTGTTTATGGTTTCTACTGCTTTCAATGCTGCTTTGCGGTATCCGCTCACCATAATTGTCGGATGGATGTTCTGCTCCAATAGTTCTTCTGCTTTCTTCAGCAGTTCGCCTGCCAAAACGACAGCCGTTGTTGTTCCATCGCCTACCATGTCATCCTGTGTCTTGGCGATTTCTACCATCATCTTTGCTGCTGGATGTTCGACTTCGATCTCGTTGAGTACAGTTGCTCCGTCATTCGTTATAGTTATGTCTCCCAAACTGTCTATGAGCATTTTGTCCATGCCTCTAGGTCCTAGAGTTGTCCTCAGAACCTCGCCAACTACGCGAGCAGCCATGATGTTGTTTCTACGTGCTTCCTTTCCTCTGTTGCGCGATGTTCCTTCTTTCAGAATCAAGACTGGTTGTCCCGACGCTGTGGTCGTCAAGTAAGCCATACAAATCCTCCATTCAAACCTAAAACTTTACTATTCCAAATAAGCAAAAATGCTCACAGATATAAATCTTACCTTAGCATGTTCGCCTTTCAAAATATATTCACGAGAAAGTCCATTCTCTTGATTCTTTGTTCCACGTAATAGCTTAAATTTCAGTCCGTATGTTGTATTGTCGGTGATAGGTACTTGCGTGTTTCTGCGCGGTTTTTCACGATCCTAAGAGAAGTCACGCATAAAAAGGAAGAGGTTCTCGAGTTTCCAGAAGAAGAAAATGTTACGATTGCAGTTGTGCTGGGAAAACTTGCCGAGCAATATGGCAGGAGATTTTCAGAGTATGTCTATGAAAAAAAGACGGGAGAGGTGAAAGGGTTCCTCCAGTTTCTAGTGAACGGCAGAAGTGTGGCATCATTTAACGGATTAGAAACGGTTCTTGCCGACGGCGACGTCCTCGCAATAATACCCCCAGTCGGCGGAGGGTGACGCGGCAAGTGTGGCTCAAGCCTTACAACCTGCGCTTCACTAATCTTTTTGCCTATGTTTCAAACGTGATTGGGGAATCACACTGAGTTCTATAGGTGATGTTCTTTACCTTTCGCGGCTTGACGTTGAGAACCTAGAAATTTCGGTCCTGGACGTGTTACAAGTCGTGGAGGAAGCGTTTCGCCAGAAATCTCAGGGC
>Ga0209253_10006541_pt1 | contig 10082 bp, 7 predicted proteins | sample FrelakmetBRP12BR_FD_187145 | JGI IMG/M metagenome (GOLD analysis project Ga0209253, IMG submission 187145) | Freshwater lake sediment microbial communities from the University of Notre Dame, USA, for methane emissions studies - BRP12 BR (SPAdes)... | ecosystem: Environmental > Aquatic >...
ATCACGAAACTATTCTCATCTGAATTGACAGGTCAAGAGACGCACTTTAGGATACGCCGCGTACACTGCGCGTGAGACGCGCGCCTGATTGGTTGAGGAGGCCTGATGTCCAGCGAACATTCGTCCCCGTCCCACGCGCCGGCACCGGCGAAACGCACCCCGGTTGCCCAGATCGAACATGCTTTTGAAAACGTCGTGTTTGCCAGCCGGTGGATTCAAGCTCCCCTGTATGGAGGGCTCATTGTCGCGGAGCTGCTCTACGCCTACAAGTTTTTGATCGAGCTCTGGGAGATGGTCCGGCACATCAATCAGCAGGAAGAAACCATCTTCATGCTGGGTGTGCTGGGGTTGATCGACGTCACCATGGTCGCCAACCTATTAACCATGGTGATTATCGGCGGCTACGCCACATTCGTCAGCAAGTTGGATCTGGAAGAGCATCCGGATCGGCCTGATTGGCTGACGCACATCGACCCCGGGACGATCAAAATCAAGCTGGCGGCTTCATTGATCGGCATCTCCAGCATCCATCTCTTGAAATCCTTCGTGAATATCCACAATGAAAACTACGAGGACATCAAGTGGAAAATCTTCATCCACATCACCTTCCTCGGCTCCGCCATCCTCCTGGCCTGGACGGACAAGATTATGCAGAAAGATAAAAAGCACTGATCCGGTATCGAAACCCCTGCAGGGCTGCATCACTCTCAGCCCATTGTTAAATGCCCTGTTCGATTCGCGCGGAACCTAGCCGGCGAAACCAGACTTTCCGGCTTTTACGCCTGGACCTATCAGGCCATGGCCATTGCGAACATCTGAAACCGCACAGGATGCGGACGCTGAGCCAAGACGCCGCTCACCATTGTCATGATCGGAGGCACGCATGGTTCGTTCCTGCCTGATCGCACTCCTGATCCTTCCGTTTGTGACTGCCTGCACGTCGTCGCTCGTCGATCTACGGGACGATCTCGATGGGCATCGATCCACGTTTGAAGAAAAGCTCGCGGCCAACCCTGAGACAGCCGAACAATTTCTGGCTTGTACCCAACAAGCTCATGATGGAAGCAGCCTGCCGCTCACCATCGTGACAACTTCCTCCCCGACCGGCTCGCCCGTTCCAGCTCCAACCATCAGCGGCAGGCTCCGAGTCCCCGTGCAGGCCTTGGTTGAACAGATTCACGAACGAGCCGGGAACAACGCGGCATCCTTGAGCGTCCTGTCAGACATGGTGGACGAATTCGCCGATCCCACGCAGCGCCGCTTGGATCTGGACAAACTCCATCTCATCACCGACGCGATCCACCATTGGTATGCGCATCTCGACTTCGATGAAGACGCGTTGGCACAAGACACGGCTCTCTTTGCTCGGTTACTTGTCGCCTACAACAGGGCCTACTTCGGGGACCTGAAGTTTGCCATCGCGCCAGACGCCTCCGCAGGGACGGTCCGTGGAATTGTTCAGATCACCGACCGAGGCTTTGTGGACCGGAGCGGAAACACCCTTCGGTTTCCCGGCCTCTCCGCCGCCGCTCAAGTTGACGCGACCCGCACTGTCGAACTATCCGCCACCCCTATCGACTCCAGGCGGGTGAGCGCCGACCTCATCCGCCTGTTTCTCGAAGCCTTCTTCGACGCCGCATTCCGTGTTCCCGCCGTGCAGCAGGCCACGGCCTTGCGTGTGTCTACCCGGGCGGCACCCTATCCGGCCTTCGATGCAACACGCTCCCCCATCTCGCTGGACGCACTGGCCGTCGTCACGCGCCATGCGCTCAGAACTGAAGCCGTCGTGACATCTCTGGTCGGGAAAGCCGTGCGCGGCGGGAGCCTGTTCGGCACGAACAACGAAACCGTCGCCGCCACGCTGGAAACGGCAGCGGGAGTTTTTTCAAAGAAACTCGTCGAGCACGAAGGCTTCTGCTATTTTCAGGTCACACAGCATCCCTGATTGCGCGCTGCCCGCGCAGGTGACGAACCGACGAGGAGACTATGACACGCACACGCTCACTGATCCTGAGTCTCGGATGCCTCCTCACGCTCAGTGGATGTTTTGCCAAAATTCACCAACTCCCCGCTCATACCGATCCACAGACCCCGGTCTTTGCCCCGCTCCCTGACCGTGAGACGCTCCTCGGATTGGCGGTCTCCGGCGGCGGCAGTCGCGCCGCGACCTTTGCAGCCGGGGCTCTTGAAGCTCTGGCTAATGTCCGCTTCATCGAGAGAGGACAGGAACGCAGTGTCCTGGAAGCCGTCACGCACATGTCGAGCGTCTCGGGTGGAAGCCTGGCGACGGCCTACTACGCCGTCAAGAAACCGGCTAGGACCGAACCGGTGTTTGCCGGCCGGCAACTGTCCCCCGTCTATCAGCAGTTTTTCACCCGCTTCAAAGACGACATGCAGAAGAATTTTCAGATCCGGGCGCTGGGCCGCCAACTGCTGAACTTCCGGATCGCCAATCCGACCAAGTTCGCCTACTCCTTCGCCGATGTCTGGGACACCCACTTTTTCCAGGACATGACCTTTTCCGACTTGTACCTGCGCGCCCAACAGGGCGATGCCCCGCAACTCATGCTCAACGGCACGATCTACAACTCGGGCCGGCGATTAATCCTGACGACGCTGCCCCCCGCAGACTTCGCCTACGACTTTACCGGTGAATTGCGCGCCAGGCTGGTCGCCAGGGGACTCCAGTTCACCCCGGAGGGCAAAGCCAGCTTCGACCGCAGCGTGGAACGGGCGAAGAACCAATTCCTGCCGTTGACGATAGAAAATATCGGCGGGGACCATCGCTCGCTCCCCGTCTCGCTCGCCGTCGCCACCTCCGCGTCATTCCCGCCGGTCGTCGGGCCGGTCACCTATCAAACGGCCGGATCGACCTCCTTTACCCACGTCGGTGACGGCGGACTCTTCGACAACCTTGGAACCGAATCTCTGACAACCCTGTTCTTACACAAATTGGACCCGGCGGATCCGAAAGCCAAGCGCGGCCTGATCATCGTCATCGATACCTCCTATCCGTTCGACGAGGGCGCCGCGGACCTGAGCGACAAGGAGAAAGGATTCGAGGTATTTGCCGACGACCCCTCGCGGATTGTCGGGATCATGGAAGAGCGGGCCAATGCCTATCAGGCCATGCTATGGCACAGTCTCAGGACCGAAGGCGTCCTGCTGCCGAATTACGATCAGTTGAAACTCATCATTCTCCGCCATACCGAGGCGGACTGGACGAACGACGATCCAATCCCGGCCGGGTGCCCCTCCGGACTCACCCCGACGGATGTAAAGCGGGTGATCCGGCAGATTCCAACGCTATTCAAGATCGACGAGGATTGCCACGCGCCGCTGCTGTTTGCCGCAGCGAAGAAAGTCGTACAGAAGCAGCAGGACCGGATTGTGAAATTCTTACAAGCGGCCCCGACGCACTGACTGCCGGACCGACCGAGAGAGCACCGGAAACGCCCATGACCATGATGGATTCTGACCAGACTGACGGCCCGATCCCGCTGGCTCAAGTCCTCGCGGAAGAAGCGAAAGAACTGCACGATACCGACATTGCATTTCCCGATCACTTATCACCGGCTGAACATCTCAAGCACGTTCAGGCTTCCATCCATGAGCGAACCCCCACAAGGTCGGCACTCTGCATCTCCGGCGGAGGGATTCGTAGCGCGACCTTCGGACTCGGCGTCCTGCAGGGATTGGCGCGACATCACCTGCTGCAGCAATTCGATTATCTCTCCACCGTCTCCGGAGGCGGCTACATCGGCAGCTGGCTGACTGCCTGGATTCGCCGCAATCCGGAAGGACTCGACGGTGTCTGCGCTCAACTGGGACAGGTCGCTCCCCCCGATAAACCGCAACACGAACCGGAACCGGTCAGTTGGCTCCGCTCCTATAGCAACTACCTGAGTCCTCGCTTAGGGTTGATGTCCGCCGACTCCTGGACACTCATCGGAACCTATCTGCGCAACCTGTTGCTCAATTGGCTGGTGCTGGTGCCGTTCCTGCTGGCATTGGTCGCTGTCCCGCTCGTGTATCGCGCCTCGCTCATCCCTGCGGGATCAGGCAGCATTATGAGCGCCATGGTGTTGGTCAGCTCCCTCGCACTTCTGTTGAACCTGGTGTATTTGCATCTGTGCCGCCCTAGTCTGGCAAAGCTGCGCCGGCACAAGCTCTGGCACACATTCGAATCCCAACGAACATTTTTATTCGTCTGTCTTGCCCCGCTCCTCGTTGCAGCCGTCCTTCTGACCATCGTGTGGAAATGGTATCGCGCCCAGGGCCATTCACTGAACGATCTGCACATGATCGGCGACTCCAGCTTGCTCACACTGGCCTGCGGCGCTGCGGCCATGCATGTGACGGCCTGGCTCGCCGCCGCGCTGATCTTGAAACGGCCCTGGGGTGACCGGTGGCGCCTGTGGGAGTTCCTCTCGATCGCATTCAGTGGATTGCTCGGAGGTGCGCTGCTGTGGGCGGCTCTGACAAAGCTCAATGCGTACACAGGCTCTGCCTATCTGAACTGGTACGCCGTTGCCGCAGTCCCCGCCTTCCTCTCGCTCTTTCTCCTGGCCGCGACCCTCTTTATCGGCATCGCAAGTCGCTCCACCGGCGATGGCGACAGAGAATGGTGGGGCCGCGCGGGCTCGTGGGTCTTGATCGGCTCAGTCTGCTGGTTCGGCCTGAGCAGTATCTCCATCTTCGGACCGGCCATCTGGGACAAGATCTCTGCATGGACGGCTTCAGCCGGCGGCCTGACCGGTGTCTTGACCGTCCTGCTCGGCTTCAGCGCGAAGACCGCGGCCAAGCCCGCAGGCCCTGAATCGGCCTGGTGGAAGTCAGTCGGCAAGCATGTCTACCTTCTGCTGCTTGCTCCGCTCACCATTGGACTGATCTTCGTCCAACTGGCCAGACTCACTACAGCCATCGTGGATCAGGCACCCTGGTTTCAGGTCGGCGAGTTCGTCATCGGCATGGCAGCCTTCAGCGTGGGCATGTCCGTCGTGATCAACATCAATAAATTTTCGCTGCATTCGATCTATCGCAACCGGCTCATTCGCGCCTACCTCGGCGCCTCCCAATGGAATACACGCACGCCCAATCCGTTCACGGGATTCGACACACGTGACAACCTCGCCATGGCCTGTCTTGCCCCGACAGCCGGGGTCATACAAAAGCCCTTTCACGTCATCAATATCGCGCTGAATCTGGTGCACGGAGAACGGCTCGCCTGGCAACAACGCAAGGCCCAGTCGTTTACCGTGTCGCCGCTACACTGTGGAAGTTTCGTCAACCAGTTGGGCTATCGACGCTCGTCTGAATACGGCATGAATCCCGCCGTCGGTCAGCCCATCACCATCGGCACCGCGCTCGCCATCTCTGGCGCGGCAGCCAGTCCGAACATGGGCTACCATTCGTCACCGGCCATCACGTTCCTGCTGACACTCTTCAATATCCGGCTCGGATGGTGGCTGGGTAACCCGGGACAAGCCGGCCAGGAAACCTATCGTCGCGCCTGTCCGGAATTCGCCGTGGGCCCTATGCTGGCCGAAGCGTTCGGATTCACCAATGAACAGAAGCGGTATGTCTACCTGTCAGACGGCGGACACTTTGAAAACCTGGGGTTGTATGAGATGGTGCTGCGGCGGTGCCACTACATTCTCGTCAGCGACGCGGGGTGCGATGAGAAGACGGAATTTCAGGATCTGGGAAATGCCATCCGAAAGATCCGGATCGATCTCGGCATCGACATCGACATCAACGTCGAGCCGCTGCGCCCGTTAGTCCAGCGCCGATCCGGCGTGCATTACGCGATGGGCACGATCCACTACAGCAGGGTAGATCCGGGCGCACCCGACGGCATCCTGATTTACCTCAAGCCCTCGCTCAGCGGAGACGAACCGGTCGATGTGCTGGAATATGCCGCCCATCACGAGCAATTCCCGCACGAACCGACGTCGGATCAATTTTTCGACGAGTCACAATTTGAATCGTATCGCCGGCTGGGAGAACACGTGGCAGGAGAGGTCTTCGCCTCCGTCACCGCACAGACGGCCACCTTGCCGGCCGCCTTTGACGCCCTGCAAGCGCGACACGACCCCTCTCACGTCTGAGCCTGCGTCCTTCACCAGGATCAATCCGCGCTTACAGCCATGCAGATGTGACAGTGCCCTTCGCATCCCGCCATTGCGGGATCCAAGCAAGGACGACAAGCTTCACGGCGATATTGGATTTGGTGGGTTTGATGGAAATGGTCTCGAGCTTTTCGCTCAACGGATCGGTCGCAGCAGCCAATGCGTCGCTCTCCACTTTGAATTGCGCCTCGAGATCCGCAAGTTGTTCCTGAAGAGCCGCCACGTTTTCTTCTGCGTGGCCGACATCCTGGGACTCCTTCATGACGCGCCCCGCGCTCTTGATGGCCGTCGTCGCCCGTCCGATGTTCGTGGCGCTGATCGTCTTTCGGCCGAGGAAAGCCCCGAGAATCGAGGCACCCACTGAAATCGCCGCCTGCACCTGGCTGGAACGGGACTCCGCCTGCTGCTTGGTCTTCATCTGTTCGGCTCGCCGGACGCGGTCTTGCAGTGTGGTAATCTTCGGCGCGTACTTCTGGCGCAACGACTCGGCCGCTTTATCTCGCACCTCGCGACCGGACTGTTGGAGCCGCACACGGAAATCCCGCTCGGACTCGCCCGGCTTGGAAACGTCTTTTGTCGTCGGGCTTTTCAACAACTCAAGCTTCTGGGTTCTGAACAGCCAGCCGACGAAGTCTTTATTCCAGTCGGCGTAGCTCTTGGCCTTACTGGCGCTGGCGGTGAGCGGAAGGAACTGGGCATCGCTCTCCGGTGACTGCTCCAGATCCGCGATAGCCAGATCCGCAGCTACAGCATGATCCCAATCGACCGGCACGACACCGTCGGTCATGGGCGCCAACACCGTCACGCCCTGCATCTGGTCGATGCCGCTCTTCGTATCGGAGAACCGGATCTGGGCCGACCCCAGCAGCATCGGGGCATACAGGAGCTCACTCCCCTCCGGTTTGGCGCCCCGTAGCGGCACGAACTGCTGCGGCACGTCCGGCGGGACGATCGGACGAACGGACGTCAAACGTGAACCGTCATTCGTCATTCGTGAAGAAGTCGATGTATCCATTCCGACCGTTTGACGTTTGACGCTTGACGCTTGACGCCGTACCGGATCCATCAGCTGTTTGATCTGCGTTCTCGTCAGAGGGCCGCGCAAGTAGGACAGGCACCAGCGGGTTTCAAATGCGACCGGCTCATCCTCATGAACATTGTTCATCAGGAAGATGCGATTCCCGAGACCGGCAAGCGTTTGCTCCATGCGTCCTTTATCGAATTTCTTCCCTGCGCTGGACGACGCCCCTTCCAAGCCTTCGAGCACCCGCGCCTTGTCGCGCTCCGTCTGCAACCGCCCGATGAACCAGGTGCCGGTATTCGCGAGGCCCTTATAGTCGAGATCGACAGGATTCTGCGTCGCCAGCACCACGCCCAGACCGAACGCGCGCGCCTGCTTGAGCAAAGTCATCAACGGCAGCTTCGACGGCGGATTCGCAACCGGCGGGAAGTAGCCGAAGATCTCATCCATATAGAGGAGCGCGCGCAAACTCGTCGTACCAGACTGCGCTCTCATCCACCCGACCATCTGACTCAATAAGAGTGTTACGAAGAACATGCGCTCGGCGTCGTTGAGATGCGCGATGGAAAAGATCGCCAGGCGCGGCTTGCCCGCCGGCGTGTAGAGGAGCGACTGAATATCGAGCGCTTCTCCTTCGAGCCAGGATTGGAATCCGGGGGCAGCGAGCAGATTGTTCAACTTCATCGCCAGCGCAAAGCGGTCCTTCGAGGGGAAGAAGGAATCCACGGCCATCACGCCGATCTTCGAGACCGGCGGAGTTTGAATGGCGTGGATCAGCGCGGCGAGATCCAGATCTTCCTCGTTCCTCCAGGTATGATCCAGAATCGTCGAGAGCAGAATGTGTTCGCGGCTCTGGATCGGATCGGCTTCGATCCCGAGCAAACCCAGCAGACTGGTCACGGTGGTGCTGATGCGTTCGCGGAAGAGTTCGGCATCCTCGCGCACATCGGCCGCCGGCGCGGCGAAGGACTTCAGAATGGAAACCGGAAGTCCCGCATTACTCCCCGGCGTGTAGATAGCCACGTCGGCCGCGTCGCGCAGCCGCTGAATACGCGCGCCATCCTGCTGCCAGCCGGCCAATCCCTTCGTCCACAAATCCGCTTGCGCTTTGGCATAGTCGGCAGGAGACAGCCCTTTCCTTCTCGCATCGTCTTCATTGATCCATGGCTGAAACTCTTCGGCTTTCAATCCGGGAAAGGTCAGCATCAAGTTGCCGAGATCGCCCTTGGGGTCGATGATGATGGCGGGAATGTTGTCGATGGCCGCTTCTTCGAGGAGAGAGAGGCAGAGGCCGGTTTTACCGCTGCCGGTCATCCCGACGCAGACCGCATGGGTCACGAGGTCTTTTGAATCATAGAGCAGCCAACCCGGCTTCGCCTGTTTCGCCGCCATGTCGTACGGACGGCCGAGATAGAACACGCCGAGCTTTTCGAAGTCCTGCGTCTTTGATGGCTCCCGTCCTACTGACTTCTTTGTTTTTGCCATGGCACCATCCCCCTGACCTGTTTCGTCAACCGTCAATCGTCATTCGTGACGAAGCCAGTTGCTGGCTTATTGCCTACTCGTCCAATACTGCGAATATAGCCGTTGATGAGTTGAATGAATCGAAGAAGTTTTCCCTTGAGCCCCTCGTGCTGCCCCTCGTTCACATAACCCTGATCCGTACAAGTAATCAGGTGATCAAGTAGTTCATATGCCGATCCACGCGCGATACGGCAAAACTGGATGTTCTCCTTAAAATGGAATCGTCCGTAACCTTCAGCGATGTTGGCGGTGAGAGAAACAGCCGCCGTCCTCACTTGTTGACCCAACCCATACTGCTCGTGCTTCGGAAATTGATCGGCCAGCCTATAGAGATCTCTCCTGATTTCTCTGCCGACTTTCCACACATCGAGATCTTCAAACGACTTTATCGATTCCATTCATGAATCTCGATTGACGTGTGATCGCCTCTTCGCGCCCCGATTGACGGCTGACGATTGACGCATGACGTCCCCTCCACTCACCATTCTTTGAAAATGAGGAACACGGCGCCGATCATGAGGCCGAACCCGGCCAGATAGTTCCACTTCAGCGGCTCTTTCAGATACAGCACCGAAAAGATGCAGAACACCACGAGCGTGATGACTTCCTGAATGGTTTTCAATTGCGCTGCGTTGAATTCATAGTGCCCGATGCGGTTCGCCGGCACCTGGAAACAATACTCAAAGAACGCAATCCCCCAACTCGCCACAATCACGATCCACAAAGGCGAATCCTTGTACTTCAAATGCCCGTACCAGGCGAAGGTCATGAAGATGTTGGAGATGGTGAGCAGAAGTACGGTCTGCATCCGACGACTCCTTCTATAGGCCCGATTCCTTTAAGACTTGCCCCGTGTAGGACCGCTTGGATTTCGCCACTTCGCGGGGCGGGCCTTCGACCACGATTTCGCCGCCGCGGTCGCCGCCCTCTGGACCGAGGTCGATGATCCAGTCGGCGTTTTTGATGACGTCGAGATTGTGCTCGATCACGAGGACCGTATTGCCCGCTTCCACCAGCCGATCCAACACATCGATCAGCCGCTGCACGTCGGCAAAATGCAAACCGGTGGTCGGCTCGTCCAGGATATACATCGTCCGTCCAGTCGGACGTTTCGAGAGTTCGCGCGATAGTTTCACCCGCTGAGCCTCGCCGCCGGAGAGCGTCGTGGCGGACTGGCCGAGCTTCACATAGTGCAACCCGACATCGTGCAGCGTTTCGAGTTTCCTCTTGATAAAGGGAATGTGCTCGAAGAATTCCACCGCATCGTCGATGGTCATGTTCAACACATCGGCAATGCTCTTGCCCTTGTGCAAAATCTCCATCGTCTCACGGTTGTACCGCTGGCCCTTGCAGACTTCGCAGGTCACATAGACATCGGGCAGAAAATGCATCTCGATCTTGATGAG
>Ga0209253_10006542_pt1 | contig 10082 bp, 8 predicted proteins | sample FrelakmetBRP12BR_FD_187145 | JGI IMG/M metagenome (GOLD analysis project Ga0209253, IMG submission 187145) | Freshwater lake sediment microbial communities from the University of Notre Dame, USA, for methane emissions studies - BRP12 BR (SPAdes)... | ecosystem: Environmental > Aquatic >...
GGGGCCGGTCTGGGACTTCCAGCGGGCCCTGGACACGGCGCGAGAGCTCCAGCGGCTCGGCGTTCGCTGGCTGGAGGAGCCCCTCGACCGCTACTATTGGGACGGCCTGGCCAAGCTCTGCGAGATGGTGGAGATACCCATCGCTGGCGGCGAGAACAACCTGGGCCTACATGAGCTCCGCTGGATGATCGAGGGCAACGTCTACGACATCATCCAGCCGGATGTCCAGAAGAACGAAGGCGCCTCCCAGATCAGGAAGATCGCCGCCCTGGCGGAGATGCACCACAAGCTGGTCATTCCGCACACCGGGTGGGATGGATACGGCTTCGTGGCCCACCTGCACCTATGCGCGGCCATCCCCAACTCGCGCTATGTGGAGGTCATGCACGAGCCGCCTGGCTTCTCGGCCGACGTCTTCCAAACGCTCCTGGCGGAGCCACTACTGCCGGACGCCAACGGGGATATTCTGGTGCCCCAGCGTCCCGGCCTCGGCGTGGAGCCCCGCGCCGAGCTGTTGAGAGCTGGCTGATGCTCGTGGTGAAAGCGGACGTCCGTACGAGGTCGATAGGCTATTATTGTCGGGGTGAGGTATCCCCCAGCCCCGTCGTTTGCCAGGGCCGCCGCTTGCGTGCCCAAGTCGGCGGACAAACAGGAGGACAGGAGCCATGAAGATCCGCGACATCAAACTCCATCTCCTCCCGGACATCCCTCTCAGCCAGCCCGTCAGGTGCGCCTGGAGCCCCGGCAAGCCCTACACGTTCATCGGCTCTTCTTTCGTGGAGATCCAGACCGACGAGGGCATCACCGGCTACGGGCCGCCTATCGATGAGGGCCTGCTGCGCGTGGCCATCGCGCCGCTTCTGATTGGACAAGACCCCTTCGCCTGGGAGCGCAACATCGTTGTCCTGCGGAAGGCTGGCGGCGGCTGGGGCCTGGAGGTGGCCCTCTGGGATATCATTGGCAAGGCCTGCGGTCAGCCGCTCTACAAGCTCTGGGGAGGCTACACGGACCGGGTCCGTGCCTACGCCAGCACCATGGAGGTCCGGAAGCCCGCGCAGCGCGCGGAAGACGCGCTGCGCTTCTACGAAGAGGGCTGGCGGGCCATTAAGCTGCGCATCCACGATTGGGAGATGGCCGACGATATCCGTCCGGTGGAGGCGGTCCGCAAGGCGGTGGGCGACCGCATGGAGATCATGGTGGACGCCAATCAGGCCCAGATCCCGGGGGTGCTAGCCTCGATAATCCTGGGGGGCCCGGAGCCCGTCTGGGACTTCCAGCGCGCTTTGGACACGGCGCGAGAGCTCCAGCGACTCGGCGTGCGCTGGTTGGAGGAGCCGCTGGACCGCTACGACTGGGAAGGTCTGGCCAAGCTTTGCGAGATGGTGGAGATCCCCATCGCTGGGGGCGAGAACAACCTGGGGCTGCATGAGCTCCGCTGGATGATCGAGCGCAACGTTTACGATATCATCCAGCTAGAGTGCCAGAGGAACGAGGGCATCTCCCAGATCAGGAAGATCGCCGGCCTGGCAGAGATGCACAACAAGCTGGTTGTCCCGCACACAGGGTGGGAGGCCTTCGGTTTCTTGGCTCACGTGCACCTGGCGGCGGCCCTCCCCAACTGCCCCTACGTCGAGGTGTTGCACGAGCCACCTGGCTTCTCGGCGCAGGTCTTCCAGACCATCCTGGCGGAGCCGCTGCTGCCGGACGCCAACGGGGACATCCTACTCCCCCAGGGGCCGGGACTGGGCGTGGAGCCCCGCGCCGATCTCTTGAGAGCCGGCTGACAAGGAGATGACGATGTCTCTTCCCGAGTCGATGAAGGCCGTCGTCACGCACGGCCCCCAAGACTATCAATGGGAGGAAGTGCCGGTGCCGCAGATTGGCCCTGGCGAGGTGCCGGTGCGAATAAGGGCCACGGGCGTGTGCGCCAGCGACGTAAAGACTTTCTACGGCGCCGATCGCGCGTGGGGCTCGGAGCAGATGGAGCCCTATGTTGAGACGCCGGTGATCGCTGGCCACGAGTTCGTGGGCGAGGTGGTGGCCTTGGGAGAAGGGGCAGCGGAGAAGTACGGCCTGGCGCTGGGCGATCTGGCTGTCTCGGAGCAGATCATCCCCTGCTGGCAGTGCCGCTTCTGCCAGCGCGGTCAATACTGGATGTGTCAGCGCCACGATATCTACGGCTTCAAGCGTGGTCGGGCTGAGGGCTCCTGGGCGAAGTACATGAAGTTCCCGGCGGGCGCCATCAACCACAAAGTGCCCCCCGAGGTGAAGCCGGAGCTCGCGGCGCTGGTGGAACCGCTGGCCTGTGCCATCCACGCCGTCGAGCGCGGCGAAATCCAGCTGGGCGATGTTGTGGCCATCGCCGGCATGGGGCCCATCGGGTTGTGCATGCTACAGGTGGCCCGTCTCAAGAGCCCCGCGATGCTCATCGCGCTGGACCTGCAGGACCACCGTTTCCAGTTGGCCCGCGAGTTGGGGGCCGACCTGGTACTCAATCCGGCCAGGGAGGATGTCATCCAGAAGGTGCTGGACCTGACCGATGGCTACGGCTGTGATGTGTACATCGAGGCCACCGGCGCGGAAGCGGCGGTCGTCCAGGGGTTGCAGATGATCCGCAAGCTGGGGACTTTTGTGGAGTTCAGTGTTCACGCTGGCCCGGCGACGGCGGATTGGTCGATTGTTGGCGATCAGAAGGAGCTGAACGTGCACGGGGCGCACCTCGGCCCCTACTGCTATCCCCGCGCCATTCAGTACATTGCCGACGGCACCGTAGCCGCCGATAAGATAGTGACCCACACCCTGCCGCTGGAACGTTTCCGAGAGGCCATCGAGTTGGTACACAACCAGACCGAGTCGGTGAAGGTGGTGATGATCCCCTGATGGCCCCGAGATGGAGGTGCATGCAGCCATGCCTGCCATGGAGAATCGTTCAATGGAACCGGTGAGATTCGGCGTGATCGGAGTCGGTAGCGCGTGGAGTTTCCACAGCGCCGGGTGCTTGGGCTCGACCGCGCTCAAGTTTGTGTCAGTGTATGACATCAACCAGGCGCAGGCCTCCAGGGTGGCGACCTCTCACAGGGTCAACGAAATGAAGGCGTACGACGACTTACAGGAATTCCTGCGCAGTGAGATCGACGCCGTTCTGGTCATGGTACCGCACGCCTATCACGAAGAAATCGTGGCGCAGTGCGCCGCCGCGGGAAAGCACGTGCTGTGCGAGAAGCCCATGGCAACCACCCTCGAGGGCTGCGACCTGATGATCAAGGCGACCCGGGATGCGGGGGTCAAGTTCATGATCGCCGAAAACCACCGCTTTCTCCCGGCGCACCAATACATCCACGACGCCATTCGAGATGGGCTCGTCGGCGATGTATTTTTGGTCAGGGCCTTCGAAGGAGTGAACGAAATCCCGGGACTCAGCCGGCCGGACTCCTGGAAAGGCGATCCCATAAAGGCGGGCGGTGGTTGCCTCATGGATATGGGGGCCCACAAGTTCGCGGCGCTGGAATGGATGCTAGAGGATCAAGTCGAGTCCGTCACGGCTGTACTTGCGAAGCAAGTCGCCCGCTTGCCTGAAAAGGCGGAAGACAATGCGCTGGCCATGGTCCGTTTCGCGAACGGAGCCTTGGGTGAGATAATCGTCAGCTTCAGCCAGATGGCTCCTCCCTTCAATAACCTGGAGGTCTACGGCACCAGGGGGAGCATCCTGGAAAACCATATGTGGCAGAAGCCGGTGCGGATTCATTCGAATCACGAGGCGATGGCCGAGCACAGGCAGCAATGGTTCGAGCCGGAGATCGAACACTTGCCGTTTCCAGGTTACTATGCGATATGCGCCAAGTACCTGGACGAATACTTTGCCCGCTGCATCATCGAAGATCGGGAGCCAGAATTCACCCCCGAACACGGCAAGAGCGCTATCGCCGGCGTGCTGATGGGTTACCTCTCGGCCCACACGGGGAAGGCCGCTACCCGGGATGACCTGATGGAGCTGGCAACGACCAAGGGAACCCGGAGCCTTCTGGAAGACCTGACCGAACATATTCTCACGAAGAACCTGCCGGAGGTGAATCGATGACGTCAATAGGCTTCGACAAGAAGCGCGCAGCGGGGATCATGGACAACTACGGTCTCGATCTCTTGATCGCGACGACGCCGGTAAATGTCTTCTACTTGAGTGGGCTGCCGACGTTGCATGCCGCGCCGAACCCCATACTTTTCGCCCTGAGCAACCAATATCCCAATGTGGCGATGATACGGCGCGATGGGGATACCACACTCTTCAACTGGGCCCTCTTTCGCAGCGTCGATGCTTTCTGCTGGGTCGCCGACCACCAGGGGACATTCGGCCAAGAGAGCGTCAAGAACTCCCTCTGGTCGAAGATCGAGAGATGGGGCCTGACAGGGAAGCGCATCGGCGTGGAATCTTGGGCGCCGAAGTACATCCTCGATCAGCTTGCCCTGAAAGACCCCAACGCAGAGATCGTGGTGGCGGACCAGGCGCTCCTGGACATGCGGCTGGTCAAGACCGATGCAGAGATCGGCCTCATCGAAAAGGCCACCGAGATCACGGAAAAGGCCATCATGGCTTGTGCCGAGGCGGCCAGGGAGGGCATGACCGACAACGATTTCCTCCAACTGGCGCGGAAGACCATGATCGAGGAAGGCGCCGAAGGGTGGGACCATCTTACGTTGAGCATTGGTGATTCCGACCCCGAGGCGCCCGGCATTGGCACTGTCGCCAAGAAGGGCGACATCATCCGCCTGGATTTCGGCGCCGTATACCGGGGCTACGTCGCCGACGTCAATCGGCACGTCGTTCTGGGCCCCATCCCAGATGAGGGGGCGGATCTGATCGAGCGGCTCATCCAGTTCCAGGAGTACTACGAGCAGCACATCAAGCCCGGCGCGAGCATCAAGCAGGTCAACGAAGGGGCCATGGCGTACTACAAGAAGATTAGGCCCGAAGGCAGTACCTGGTCCGTCGGACACAGCATCGGGCTGGAATGCGAGGAACAGCATCTCTTCGGGAGTTATGAGGTCTTGGACCGACCTTTCGAGAAGAACATGGTCTTCGAGATCGAGGCCTGGGAGCCTTTCAGTGGCACGCTGATCGGTGTCGAGGACTGCTACGTGGTCACAGAGACCGGCTGCCGGAAGATCACCACCCTGGACAAGCACATGATCAGCGCGAAGGGATCATGAGTCCATGGATCCCTTGGTAATCACCGCCACCGCCAATACCTGCTGGCTGCATCCCGAGGTGGAGTACCCCCGTACCCCGGAGGAGATCGCACGTGAGGCGCGCCTCTGCCGCGAAAAGGGCGCTGCGGTCTTTCACATCCACGGCGAGGGCCAGTGGCCCGAGGTGATCAGCGCCATCCGTTCGTCCTCCGACATCATCATCCAGTGCGGCATGTCAACCCTGACCCTCGAGGAGCGGATCGAGGTGTTCCAGCACAAGGCCGACATGATCTCGATCATCCTCAACCATCACGACGAGGCATTCGCAGAGGTGGAGTGCAACGTTCTCCACACGAAAGAAGAACTCGCCGAGTATGCGAGAGCCTGCGCGGAATACGGCGTCCGACCGGAGTTCGAGGTGTGGCACAGCGGCTCGATCTGGAACCTGAACTACCTTATCGGGAAGGGGCTCCTGAAGCGGCCCTACATCACCACCCTGTTCTTCGGATGGCCCGGCGGCACATGGTCGCCACCGACGATCGAAGAGTACCTGTATCGCCGCAAGCAGATGCCCGAAGGGTGTGTCTGCACCGTCAGCATTATGCACGAGAGCCAGATGAAGATAGTGACGGCAGCGATCGTGCAGGGAGATCATGTCCGGGTGGGGACCGAGGACTATCCGTTCAACAGAAGGGGCGATATCGCCTCAACGTCCGAGCTCGTCGAGGAGGCGGCAAGTATCGCGAAGGCGACTGGAAGACCGATCGCCACTGCCGAAGAAGCCCGGGCGATGCTCGGCTGCGAAGGCGGGAGATAGATGACAGACAAACCTGTAGCGATCGTTACCGGCGCAGCGAATGGCATAGGGGAAGCGACGGCGAAGCTGTTCGCGCAGAACGGCTATGCCGTTGCCATAATCGATATCGTCGACCGAATAGAGCATGTAGCCGCAGACATCAAGTCGGCGGGGGGTGAATGCCTCTTCGCAAAGGGCGACGTCTGCAACGAGGCCCAGGTCCGGGCCTTCGTGGGCCAGGTGATGAGAGCGTACGGTCGCATCGATGCGCTCATCAACAACGCCGGCGTTGTGGTGGTGAAGCCTCTGGAAGAGATCGAGTGGACTGATTTTAGGCGGGTAGTGGACGTCAATCTCGGCGGCATCTTCCTTTTCTGCAAACACGTACTTCCGATCATGAAGAAGCAACCAGGCGGCGCTATCGTCAATATGGGGTCGGTCTCCGGTCACGTGGGGCAGATCAATCACGCCATCTACGGAGCTACTAAGGGAGCCATAATCGCCTTCACTCGCGCCGTTGCCTGGGAAGTGGCGCGTCACGGCATACGTGTGAACTCCATCAGCCCAGGATCAGTGGACACCCCGATGCTCCGCGCCGACATCGAGCTCGAATCGAAACGGACCGGCATCCCGTTCGATGGCGTGAAGAAGGAACGTGAGGCCGAGCAGGCGTTCAACCGATGGGCTGACCCTAAAGAGATCGCCGAGGCTATCTACTTCTTGGCGAGCAACAAGGCTTCGTTCATCACCGGCACCGATCTCCTTGTGGATTGCGGCTGGGTAGCGAAATAGAGGGTAGAACCATGGAAGAGCGGTTTGTCGTGACGGGAGCCTCGGGGTGCATTGGGGCCTGGGTGGTGCGCAATCTTGTGCGGGAGGATGTTCCCGTGTGCATCGTCGATCGCGACTCGAGTCTCCGCCGTCTACAGCTCATCATGAGCCCAGATGAGCTCGAAAAGCTTCGTCTGGAGAAGGGCGACATTGCCGATCTCTCGTTTCTGGAGCGGGCTCTACAGGATTTCGGCGCCACGCATGTCATCCACCTTGCGGCTCTGCAGCTCCCGTTCTGCAAGGAGGACCCCCCCAAGGGGGCCCTCGTGAACGTAGTCGGAACGATGAACGTGTTCGAAGCCGCCAAGCGCCTGGGGCTCCGCAAGGTTGTCTACGCGAGCAGCGCCGCGGTATACGGGCTTAGCGAAGAGTATTCACCTGGGGCGCTTTCGCACGGAGCTCCCCTCAGCCCTCGCTCCCACTACGGCGTGTACAAACAGGCCAATGAGGGTAACGCTCGCGTCTACTGGATGGACGACGGCATCGCGAGCATCGGCCTTCGGCCGTACGTTGTCTATGGACCGGGTCGCGATCAGGGCATGACCTCCACGCCGACAAAAGCGATGCTCGCCGCTGCGCGCGGAGAGCCCTATCACATCTCCTACGGCGGTCGTTGCGGGCTCCAATATGCAGATGATGTTGCCAAGGCGTTTGTCAAGGCAGCTCGAGCTGACTTTCAGGGCGCTGAGGCGTTCAACATCGGCGGCGCGTCGGTGTCAATGGAAGAGATCGTCGAGACGATTGAGGCCATTGTGCCTTCTCAAAAGGGCACGATAACCTTTGAGGACAAACCCCTGCCATTCCCCGAGGAGATGGACAACTCACAACTGGTGGCGTGTATCGGGCCCCTCCACGAAACGTCCCTGAAAAACGGTATATCGGAGACAATTGCCATCTTCAAAGAAGCGTTGAAAGCCGGGCAGACGCTCTAGAGCCTCGTAGTCTCCGGAGACCGCCAGCATCGCTCCCTGCAACCGATAGCTTCAGCCTGTCTCGCCGGTTAAAATCGGGGCGACGTGTCTGCCATGCAAGGGTCGAGTTACTGGGAGCGGCTGAACAAGAGGCGCCTGTCCCGTCGCCGATTGCTGGTGGGAGCGGCCGGCCTCGGCGCCGGCCTGGCGGTGTCTTCTCTGGTTGGCTGTGGCGGGGGGCAGGACGACGCTGGCGCTCCTGCCGGGTCGCCGGCAGCGACAGCAACGCCCTTCTCCTTCGGGGTGCCACAGGTGCAGGAGGCGGCCAAGAGCCGCGGGGGCACATATCGCTACTATAGCTTCGACCCCGCCCCACTCGATTCGTTCGATCCCCACCAGACCCAGTTCGGGCCCCTCTACCAGATGCATTCGGCCGTTTTCAGCAAGCTGCTGAAGTACGAGGACGTCTACGAGGGGGCCATCGTTCCGGACCTGGCGGAGGCCGTGCCGGAAACGCCGGACAAGCTGACTTACCTCATCAAGATCCGTCCCAACATTCGCTTCCACGACACGGAGAAGATCCGCGAGAACTTCCCTCAGGTGGCCGGTCGCCAACTCACGGCCGAAGACGTGAAGTACAGCATCGAGCGGCAGATCAACAAGGAGAGCCCCAGGAGCGGACTCTACTACCGCGCGAGTCAGTGGGAGACGGTGGACAAGATCGAGGTCGTGGATCCCCTCACCTTAAGGATCACCACCAAGAGTCCCACTGCCCCCTTCGTTCACTACCTGGCCGATACCAACGCCTTCGTCATCGCCAAGGAGGTGGTGGATTCGGCCAAGGATGACATGAACTCCCTGGACAAGATGGTGGGCACCGGTCCCTTCATCTTGGACAAGTTCATCGGTCTGCAGGTGGTGAAGTGCGTTCGCAATCCCGACTGGTTCGCCAAGGATGACCTGGCGGACAAGGGCCTGCCCGACCGGCCCATAATCGACGCCTACGAGACCGCCTGGACCCCGCAAGACGACACCGCCATCGAGCTCGCCTTTCGCTCCAAGCAGATCGACTGGACCGGCTCGTGGTATGACTACACGGCTGCCGACCGGGTGGCCGCCGACACCGGGACCTGGGCCGAGTTCTCCCCGACCAGCGGCTGGCTGAACAGCCGCACCCTGGTGGCCGACTCGGACGAGGCACAGTCGCCCCTCAAGGACCTGAGACTGCGCCAGGCCATCTCCATGGCCGTCGACCGGCACCGTATGGGCGAGCAGCTGTTCCGTGGCTTCTATACCTTGGGTTCGCCGGTGTGCCAGGCCATCCAGCGCTGGGCTCTGCCCATCGAGGAGTTGACGACGAGGCCCGGCTATCGCTTCACCCAGCAAGAGCGGGAAGAGGATCAGGCCGAGGCCAGGCGCTTGTGGGAAGCGGCTGGCGGTCCAGCCATCGAGCCCTTCACCGTCGTGTATGCTGGCGTGCCTGAGTACATCAAGACCTTCTGGCCGCAGTTTGAGCGCGCTCTGGCTGACGGCCTCGGACTGACGGTAAAGGGGCGCCTCGACCCGACCGGCAGCACGGAGGTCGCACAAGGCTGGCTGGAGAAGCGCCTCGTCTTCTCCCTCGCCTTCGACAACGGCTGGATCGACCTGGATGATTGGCTCTACCCCTACTTCCACACCGGCGGGAGCAAGAACTCGTTCAACCTCTCCGACGCCCGCATGGACGAGATGCTGGACCGCCAGCGGGCGGAGTTCGACCTGGAGGCGCGGCGCCAACTGGGGTACGAGATTCAGCGCTATCTGCTGGACAACGTGGTGGCCCGTTTGGACTGGGTGGCGCCAGTCGACCGAACGACGCTCTGGACGTACGTGAAGAACTTCAAGTCCACGCCCTGGTTCGGCAACCACTTCCACCTAGCCAATCTTTGGATTGACCAGACCGACCCCAACTACGCGGGCAGGCCGGCCTAGCATGATGTGTGGTGGTGTTCTGATCGGCCTTCTCGCCCTCTGGCTTAGGAATCGCCTATGGCGACCGTGACCCCTCGCCGGAACCTGACGCTGCGCTTCGCCTTCCTGGCGGCGGGCGCCATCCTGGCGCTGCTGGTGGTGGGCTTGCCTCAGGTTCGGGGCCAGACTCCCCCTCTGACCGACGAGGAAGCCGCTCTTCTGGCCTTGATCAACGACTACCGGGTGCAGAATGGGCTTTCCCCGCTCGGTGTCTCGCCGACACTCACGACTGCGGCGCGTTGGATGAGCGAGGACATGGCCGCGTACGGCTACTTGGGCCACATCGACTCCCTGGGCCGCAACCCGTCGCAGCGGATGGCGGACTTCGGCTATGCGGGGGGCAGCATGCG
>Ga0209253_10006543_pt1 | contig 10082 bp, 4 predicted proteins | sample FrelakmetBRP12BR_FD_187145 | JGI IMG/M metagenome (GOLD analysis project Ga0209253, IMG submission 187145) | Freshwater lake sediment microbial communities from the University of Notre Dame, USA, for methane emissions studies - BRP12 BR (SPAdes)... | ecosystem: Environmental > Aquatic >...
TTTGAACAGGGGAAATTTTGTTTTTGAGGATATAACAGAAAAGGCCGGAGTATCCTGCTCAGGATCCTGGTCGACCGGAGTATCGGTCGCCGATGTTAACGGTGACGGATTGTCTGACATCTATGTCTGTAAATCAGGAAGACCTGAGGATTCCAATCGGTCCAATGAGTTATTCATTAATAACGGGGATTTGACTTTTTCGGAAAAAGCTGCTGAATACGGTCTTGCAAATTTTGGATTATCAAACCATAGTTCCTTTTTTGATTTTGACAGGGATGGAGACCTCGATTGTTATCTCCTTAACAACTCCTTTCAATCAGTTACTGAATTTGATATGAGACCAGGACAGCGGCAGATACCTGATACCCTGGGCGGAAATAAATTGTTCCGGAATGATGATGGCTATTTCGTTGATATCACCAGGGAAGCAGGCATATATTGCAGCAAAATTGGCTTTGGACTTGGTGTCAGTGTCGGAGATCTAAACCGCGATGGATGGCTTGATATATATGTCTCAAATGACTTTTTTGAACGTGATTATCTATATATCAACAATAAGAACGGCACGTTCAGTGAATGTCTTGAGGACCAGATGCGCGAAATAAGTTTGGGTGCCATGGGTGCTGATATAGGAGATATCAACAACGATGGTTACCCTGAGATATTTGCGACGGAGATGACTCCTGAAGGAAATTCGCGGCTGAAAACAAAAGCATTATTTGAAAGCTGGGAGAGATATCATAAGAAACTGACTAACGGGTACTATAGTCAATTCGCAAGGAATGTCCTTCAGCTGAATAACCAGAATGGTTCTTTCAGTGAAATCGGAAGGTTAAGCGAGGTAAGTAAAACAGACTGGAGTTGGGGAGCCCTTATAATGGATCTTGACAATGACGGATGGAAAGATATTTTCGTTGCCAATGGCATTTATAAAGATCTGCTAGACCGGGACTATCTGGATTTTTATTCGAATCCTGCAGTTATGCGATCAATGATAAAAACGGAGGAAAAGGCCATTTTGAAAATAATCGATATGATTCCTTCAGTGAAGGTTCCAAATTATGCTTTTCACAATAACAAGGATCTCACTTTTACCAATTTGTCAGGTTTATGGGGACTTAATACACCCTCCTTTTCAAACGGCGCTGCTTATGGTGACCTTGATAATGACGGAGATCTGGACCTGGTAGTCAACAATGTGAATATGCCGCCTTTTATTTTCAGGAATGAAACAAACGGAAAGACGGAAACTAATTTTCTCATGATAACCTTACTTGGTTCCGGGAAAAACTCAGCTGCAATTGGCAGCAGTGTTACGCTCTATTACGATGGGAAAATAAATTATCAGGAACTTATACCCATGCGCGGTTTCCAGTCTACTGTCGATAACCGGCTTCATTTTGGACTTGGGGCTGTCTCCTCAATTGATTCCATGTTTGTCAACTGGCCTGATAGTAAGTGTACAGTTTTGTATGATGTAGCTGCAAATCAGTTCTTGAAACTGGATCAGAAAGATGCAGTTGACAAAAGTATGATTTCTTTTGGCAAAAAACATACTCAAGTTTTTCAAAAAGTTGATAAGATTCGGGGACTTGATTATTATCATACCGAGAATGATTTCAATGATTTTGATCGCGATGGGTTACTGTTTCAGATGTTATCCAATGAAGGACCTCATATGGCAGTCGGCGATATAAATGGAGATGAGCGTGACGATATATATATTTGCGGAGCAAAGGATTCTCCCGGAACCTTATTCGTGCAGGAGAGCAATGGCCGTTTTAAAAGAACAAATGAAGAATTGTTTAGCGCAGACAAAATATGCGAGGATACTGATTGTGCTTTTTTTGATGCAGATGGAGATGACGACCAGGATTTATATGTGGCGAGTGGAGGTAGTGAATTTCCGGAAAGTTCATCAGCCCTGAGTGATCGTTTATATATAAATGATGGTAACGGGCACTTTACGAAATCCGGTCAGATACTGCCTGCAGGAAAATATGAGAGTACTTCCTGCGTTAATCCTGTCGACTTTGACAAGGACGGTGATATTGATTTGTTTGTGGGCATTCGTTTGCGGCCGTTTGAATATGGCTTGCCTGCAAATGGTTACCTGCTGGAAAATGACAGGCATGGTAATTTTACAAATGTAACCGGTAAAATTGCGTCCGGACTAACAGGCATTGGAATGATCACAGATATGGCATGGGCTGATGTGGATAATGATGGAGATCAGGATATGGTGATTGTTGGTGACTGGATGCCGGTGAAGATATTTATTAATGATCATGGGACATTTTCAGACCAGTCTGAACGATTTGGTACATCAAATACTGAAGGCTGGTGGCATACAATTGTTTCTAAAGATTTGAATGGAGACGGAAAGATGGACTTTATTCTAGGTAATCATGGATTGAATTCTCATTTTAAAGCATCTCCATCTAAACCTGTTACGATGTATGTCAATGATTTTGATCTCAATGGAAGCGTTGAACAGATAATTTGTACATGGAATGGTGATAAATCTTATCCTGTGGCAATGAAGGATGATCTGGTAAAGCAGATTCCTTCTCTCTCAGTCAAATTTAAGAAGTACGATGATTATAAGGATGCTGCCATCGGGGATATCTTTTCGTCTGAAGTGTTAAAACGGGCCATCAAATTAAATGCAAATTTTATGGAGAATTGCGTGATGATGAATACAGGCAAAGGATCATTTCATCTTGTTCCTCTCCCATTGAAGGCCCAGTTTTCCCCGGTCTATGCAATAATCGCTGATGATTTTGATCATGATGGAATATGTGATATATTAATGGGGGGAAACCAGTACAGGGCCAAGCCGGAGACCGGCATATACGATGCGAGCTACGGCTATTTTTTAAAGGGTGATACATCAGAAAGATGGCACTCTGTTTCCTCTCTGAAATCCGGGCTCTTTACTAAAGGCGAAATACGTGATCTTAAAATTCTGAATATAAAAGGAAGCCGGATCATTGTAGTTGGCAGAAATAATGATAATTTACAATTTTATGTATACTGATAGAAAACTATGAAGACAAGACTTAATAGTATATTAATGATTGTAATATCCGGATTTATTATTTCCGGATGTTCACCAAGATCAAAATATGAGCACATGTTAAAGCATGAACTGGCAAGTGGAGTAAGATATGATTCATTATTTCTGGGCTTATACTTCGGAATGCCGGAAAAGGAATTCTATGTGCATTGCTGGAAGCTTAACCAAAAAGGGTTGATAAAGCAGGGTGAAAGCAATACGACTGCGCAGTATGAATTGAAAGACGAATTGAAATATGAGGCTTTGATGGATTTCTATCCAAACTTTATGCAAGGTAAAATTTTTGAGATGCCTGTATCGTTCAAATATAAAGGATGGGCTCCCTGGAATAAAACTTTATCTTCCGATAATCTGGAAAAAGAAGTACTGAAATGGTATGAGAAAGTCTATGGTGCCGGCTTTGTCAAAATTAAACATCCTCAACATGGTATTGCTTATGTAAAGATAGCCGGGAACCGGCGCATCACAATATTTATAGAAGACGACTTGCATGTGTGGGCTGTATTTACTGACATGTCTGTAAAAAAGGACTGGAACAATTCTTTTTCTATACCGGAGAATATTCAGAATGATACTACTAAAAGTTTGAAGTAACAGGATGCCAGAAAAAGTTCACTCAAACAGACCTTTAAACATATTGATATGGTTGCTGATGCCATTATTTATTATTGCCTGCCGCAAACAGTCAGTTAATCATTTATTTACACTCATGCCTGCTTCTGTTACACATGCTGATTTTGTAAATCAGTTAGATTACGACACTCAAACTAAAAAGAAGTTCAATGTATATACCTTCCGTAATTTCTACAATGGAGGAGGTGTTGCTTTAGGTGATGTGAATAATGATGGTCTGATCGATATATTTATGGTATCCAATATGGGTGACAATAAACTCTATCTGAACAGGGGAAATTTCAGGTTTGAAGATATATCGCATCGGGCAGGTATTGAAGGTGAAGGATGGTCAACAGGTGTCAGTTTTGTCGATGTAAATGGAGACGGTTGGACTGACATATATGTATGTAAATCGGGAAATGCAGAAAGCGTTCAAAGCCGGAATGAGCTTTACATCAATAATGGTGATTTAACATTTAAAGAAAAAGCAAATGAGTATGGCATTGATGAACACGGCAATTCTACCCAGGGGGTATTTTTCGACTATGACAGGGACGGTGATCTTGATATGTATCTTTTAAAAAATTTTCCAAAAGCAATTGGCAGTTTTAATCTTAAAGTGAATCAGCGTTTTGTACGCGATTCTCTGGGAGGGCACAAACTTTTCAGAAACGATGGAACCCGATTTACCGATGTAAGTGTGCCGGCGGGTATTTATGGAAGCACAATAGCATTCGGCTTGGGTGTTACAGTTGGGGATATTAATCAGGATGGCTGGATGGATATTTATGTAGCAAATGATTTTTTTGAGCGGGATTATGTTTACATCAATAATCAGGACGGAACATTCAAGGAAACACTGGTAGATATGATGAGATCTATTTCTGCTGCATCCATGGGAGGCGATATGGCTGATATAAATAATGATCATTATCCGGAGATATTTGCTACCGATATGCTCCCCGAACATAACGATCGGTTAAAAACAAAGACAACATTTGATAATTGGGAAAATTACAAATTCAGCCTTGATAATGGTTACCATTCCCAGTTTACACGCAATGTGCTGCAATTAAACAACACCGACGGGACTTTTAGTGAAATTGGAAGACTGGCCGGCGTATCCGCCACTGATTGGTCGTGGGGTGCTCTGATCATGGATCTGGATAATGATGGATTTAAAGATATCTATGAAGCAAATGGTATTTACAAGGACCTTACCGATCAGGATTATATTCAGTATTTTTCTAACCGTGATATGGTCCTATCTATTGTGTCAGGCAAAAATGTAGACTATAAAACCCTGATTGATGCTATTCCATCCGTTAAAATTCCCAATTATGCTTTTAAGAATATGGGAAACTACAGATTTCAGGATTTTGCATCTGACTGGGGTCTGGATGTACCAAGTTTCTCAAATGGTGCTGCCTATGGTGATCTTGACAACGATGGGGATCTTGATCTGGTAGTAAACAATGTTAATATGCCTATGTTTGTTTACCGTAATGAAACCAATCATCAGTTGCCCGATAATCACTATCTGAAAGTAATCTTGAAAGGTGACCCAGGAAATACGGAAGCGATTGGAGCTAAGGTAACAGTAAAGCATAAAAGCAATTTGGTATATCTGGAACAAATGCCAATGCGAGGTTATCTGTCGACAGTCGATTTCCGTCCCAATCTGGGATTAGGTCCTTTAGTAAAAGTGGACTCCCTTATAGTTGAATGGCCTGATGACAGGGTTACAGTCATGACTGATGTAAAAACAGATCAGATTTTAACCCTGTACCAGAAAGATGCCAGAACTATGTCATTGCACATCTCGGATTCCGTAAGCTTTGAGAATAAATATTTTGAAGATATAAGTAAGGATAACAATATTGACTTCACTCATAAGGAGGATGAATTTAATGACTTTGACCGGGAACGTCTGATTTATCAGATGATGTCGACTGAGGGACCACGTATGTGCAAAGGTGATATAAATGGAGATGAACTTGAAGATATATATATATGTGGCGCCAAAGGTCAGGCTGGAGCGCTGATGCTGCAGCTCAGGACTGGCACATTTGTTTCAGTTGAAAAGTCATTGTTTGAACCGGATAAGATATCAGAGGAGATGGATTGTGCTATGTTTGATGCAGATAAAGATAGCGATCTTGACCTGTATGTGGCAAGTGGAAGCAATGAATTTCCGGAGAGTTCATCAGCTTTGACCGATCGCCTTTATTTAAACGATGGTAAAGGGCACTTTGTAAAATCAGGTCAAATATTGCCGGCAGGCAAATATGAGAGTACTTCCTGTGTCCGACCAGAAGACTTTGATAATGACGGGGTAACAGAATTGTTTGTTGGGATTCGTCTTAAACCATTCGCTTACGGAGTGCCGGTAAATGGTTATCTGCTTGAGAATGATGGAAAAGGAAATTTCATTGATATAACCTCCCAGATTGCACCGGAATTACTGAACGTCGGTATGATTCGCGATATGCTATGGGCAGACGTCGACAGGGATGGAGATAAAGATATCATAATCGCAGGAGAATGGATGCCCTTAAAAGTGCTGGTTAATGAAAATGGCAGGTTTAAAGAGAAAAAGGATGCTTTTGGTTCTGTCAAAACGGAAGGCTGGTGGAATTGTCTTGCAGCAGGTGATTTTGATAAAGATGGTGATATAGATTTTGTTGCCGGAAATCACGGTTTAAACTCAAGGTTTAAAGCTACGTCTGAAAAACCTGTAAGCATGTTTGTGAATGATTTTGATCTTAATGGCACAATAGAGCAGATTATCTGTGTTTATGATGGTGATAAGTCTTATCCTCTTGCCCTCAAGCACGACCTTACCCGACAGATTCCTGCCCTGGAAAAGAAATACCCGAAATATGAATTATATAAGGATCAGCAGATCACGGATATATTTACACCGGAGCAGTTAAAGAATTCGATCCGCCTGGATGTTTTTCTTCTGGAGACTTCCCTTTTTATAAATGATGGTGCCGGAAATTTCACAAGAAAATCACTACCTGCTGAGGTACAGTTTTCTCCGGTTTATGCTGCGGAGGTCGGAGATTATAATGGAGATAGCATCCCAGATATTCTTCTTGGAGGTAATCTTTACAATGTAAAACCTGAAGTTGGACGGTACGATGCAAGCTATGGATCGTTCTTAGAGGGTGATGGCAAGGGAGGTTTCAGAAATGTAACTCCAAAAGTATCAGGATTCAGACTTAACGGAGAAATAAGGGACTTTATGGAAATACCGGTTAAAGATGATAAATTATTAGTTGTCGCCCGGAGCAACGACCCCTTGCAGGTTTTTAAGGTTCTCCATTAAGACGTTACAGCGTAAATCTGATATTATATCTAAATTAGAGTTTGATCTCCCCCCACCCTTTTCTATACTCTCTTCTGATAAACTGGTTGGCCTGCTCGAAATTTGTTATTCGCATATTTGCGCCATCCCACTTATATGAGATATAGCGGCCAGGGAAAATCATACCTTCCATTTCCCCGTAAACAGGATCCTTTCTGGTAATCTTTTTCTGAATATTGAAACATCTCAGCAACAAGTTGCCCATTAATACTGTTTCTGTCAGCGGACCGGCATATCCAACGAAAGGAGAATCAACCTCCGCGTTCCCATAACCTGCAATGCAGGCATCAATCCACTGCCACCAATGACCGTCCATATCACCAGTCACACGCGGGTATTTCTTTGGAATATTAATATCCTTATTCTTTGAGAGAGGCAAAAGAACAGGATTCCGGCCCCCCCAGCCACAGGCTGCTTTTCCCTTTGTACCTATGAATAAAGTGGCTCCTTCATAATCATTCAGACCCGGCCAGTCACCCATTATATCATTCATATTTTTATCCGCATCAATCTCATAGGGACGTTCCGGAGTTATTCCTCCATCCATCCAGTAGAGATCCAGGCTTTTCCTGTTTTTCATCTCATACTTAAAACGGACTGAACTAGACACAGGTCCGCTTTCAGGGAAAATACCCTCTTTGAAAATTCCGGTATAGACAGTACTTGCGTTGCACGAAACTTCAGTAGGATAACCAAGGTTTAAAAGTTTAAAGGGCGGACCAATAATATGACAACCCATATCACCAAGCGCTCCTGTTCCAAATCTCCACCAGCCCCTCCAGTTGAATGGGACAAGGTTATCAATATAATTGGTTTCTTCAGCGGTACCAAGCCAGAGATCCCATTTCAACTCAGAGGGAACAGCAGGATGTGTTTCAGGCCATGGAATGCCTTGAGGCCATACAGGTCTGTCGGTCCAGCAAAAGACCTTTTCTATTTCTCCAAGAATGCCAGCTTCAAACCACTCTCTTAAAGTCCGCATTCCGTCACATGAGGCACCCTGGTCGCCCATCTGCGTAACCACCTGATATTTCTCTGAAGCGTGAGTCAGAATACGGGCTTCGTAAATATCATGAGTAAGAGGTTTCTGGAGGTAAAGATGCTTCTTAAGCTGCATGGCGCTTAAGCCAACGATTGCATGATTATGGTCAGGAATGGCAACAGAGACGGCATCAAAGCTTTTACTCTCCTTGTCGAACATTTCCCTCCAGTCATGATAGAATTTCGCTTTTGGATATTCCTTTATCCTTGGTGCAGCCTGCCTGTCGTCAACATCGCAGAGAAAAGCAATTTCTGCATTTTTCTTTGGTGCGATCGCATAATGCCTGATGTCATCAGCTCCTTCACCTCCGCAACCCACAGCTGCAATCAGCAGTTTATCGCTGGGAGCAACATACCCGAGACCACTGACTGCGTGAACAGGAACAATCGTCAACGCAGCAGCGCCTGTGGCTGCGGTTCTAACGAAGCTTCGTCTCGTAATTTTATTGTTTTGATCCGGGTTATTGTTTGAAGTTTTCATTTTGAAGTCTTATTAAGCGTTTTGACAGCTATTTCTTTAAAGTAAACGACATCTGCGTCGCCATGATTTTGGACACCGATATAACCAGATTCAGGACGAGGTCCGCGGTAAGGCTCAAAGTCAAATTTACGTTCCGGTACAGGATCTCCCTCAGTATAATCTGTTACTTTTTCGCCGTTAACAAAAACTATTGTCCTTGAACCATCAAGTGTAATTTCAGTTGTATTCCATTGCGGACCGGGCTTGCCGGGTTTGGACAGTGGTTTTGTAAGTGAATACAGAGTTCCTGTATAATGGTACTCATCTTCATCAGATAATTCAGGTTTGTTGTCAATCTGAACCTCATAGCCGTAGTGCACCGGCATCCACTCTTCACGGGGTTCAACCGGCATGCGGATGAAAATACCTGAGTTGCTGTTTTCATCGCGCATCTTCCAGACCACTCTGATGACACAATTGTCAAACTTCTCACCAGGCCAGTAAAGAATGCCCATTCCTCCATTTCCTTTCATTAACCCATCTTCAACCGTCATAAATCCCGGACCTGCATGTTTCCACCCTGTAAGATCTTTTCCGTTAAACAACTGCCTCCATTCAGCCTTTTGTTCAGCGCTTCCTGAATTACAGGCAGTAAAAATGACTGAAAACCAGATAGTTATAGCGACATAACCTAAACTGGCAGAAATGATTCTTAGAGATTTCAATTTCATAATTATAAGGATTTTTAACATTACACGATTATTTTATCAATTTGCGGACTTTTTCCGGGTTATGGTCTCGTTCTGGATTATCGGTTTTGCCCAGAAGCTGAGACTTAAAATATATCCCAGTGTAATAAACAGAACAGTCATTCCAGCCTGCAATCCGATAAGATCTTTCAACTTTCCAATGAGCAATGAAACTATTGCACCTCCGGCAATTCCTGTGCACAGGATACCAGCAAAGGATCCATGAGATTTTGACACACTGTTCAACGCAAGTGAAAAAATAATTGCATACATTACCGAAAGACAAAAACCGAGAGCAGGGAAACCGAACAAAGCATATTTAACCTTACCAAACAGGGTAAAAGTCAAAATAATCAGTGCTGCTATTGTGAAAATACGCAACACGATCTTGCTGTCCATTACTTTAAGCAGAAATAAACCAAGAATACAACCCACGGTCATCATACCCCAGAACAAACCCACAGCCCTCGCGCCTTCAATTTCAGGTGTCAGACCATGATAGGTTCGCAAAAACTCAGAGATCCAGTTGGCAATCCCTTGCTCCGTCCCGACATAGCAAAAGATGCCGAAAAAGAAAAGTATTACTTTCTTCTGTTTGAACAATTCAATATGGGTATCCCAGGCTCCCACTTTTTCCTCCTCCTTAAGCTCCACCCTGGGGAAGCGTGTTATAATAATAATTGTTACCATCATAAGACTTATTACCGTAAAAAGAAGGTAAATTGAGACCCATGGCAATTCCCGGGGTGTCAGGGATGCCATCAG
>Ga0209253_10006544_pt1 | contig 10081 bp, 10 predicted proteins | sample FrelakmetBRP12BR_FD_187145 | JGI IMG/M metagenome (GOLD analysis project Ga0209253, IMG submission 187145) | Freshwater lake sediment microbial communities from the University of Notre Dame, USA, for methane emissions studies - BRP12 BR (SPAdes)... | ecosystem: Environmental > Aquatic >...
GGCGACGGCAAGACCAACTTCGCGCTCCCGGACCTGCAAGGCCGCTCGCCGATGCATCCTGGCCATGGCCCCGGCCTCTCGCTACGCGACCTCGGCGAGGCGGGCGGGCAGGCCACGGTGACGCTCCAGCTCCCGCAGCTGCCCGCCCACAGGCATGACCTCGCCGCCACCGCGCAGAACGGCAGCACCGGAACGCCGTCGCCGGCTGTCGCGCTCGGAACGGCGTCGGCGGCGGTGTACGGGCCGCCGAGCGATCCGGTGGCGATGGCGAGCGAAGCGATCGCAAGCGTCGGAGGCGGTCAGCCGCACCAGAACCGCCAGCCCTTTCTGACGCTCCACTTCGTGATTGCGCTGCAGGGCGTGTTCCCGCCCCGGAGCTGAGCCGGGTGCGGGTAATGCTGCGACCCGCCCGCGACGACGACGCGTCGTTCCTGTTCCGCGTCTACGCGAGCACGCGCGCCGAGGAGCTCGCACAGGTGGACTGGAGCGAGGCGCAGAAGGACGCCTTTTTGCGCCAGCAGTTCGACGCGCAGACGCAGCACTATCGCGAGCACTTCGACGGCGCGCACTTCGACGTGATCGAATGTGACGCTGAAGCCGCTGGCCGCCTCATCGTGTGGCGGGGCCGGGACGAGATCCGGCTGGTCGACATCGCGCTGCTCCCGGCCTTCCGGGGCCGCGGCGTCGGCGAGGGACTATTGCGACCGATCCTCGCGGAGGCGGCCGAGCGCGGCCTGCCCGTGCACATCCACGTGGAGCGTGCGAATCCGGCGATCCGACTCTATGCGAGGCTCGGTTTCGTGCCGATCGCCGAGCGAGGCCTCTACCTACAGCTCGAATGGAGGGTCGGGGAGACGGCTCAGGCGAACACGGCCTCGTAGCGCTGGCCTGCGGCGTCGGGCTCGATCGGCACGAGGAAGATCTCGAGCACGCCGAGGCGCGCGCTCTCGAGACGGTGAATGCGCTGGGACAGGGCAGGCGCGTGCGGCCCGCGGAAAACGAGCGAAAACGGATGGCGACGGCTATCCGCCGAGGGCGCTTCGCCGAGCGCGTCGGCGCTCACGAGTGAGAGCTCGAGCGTCGTGCCGCCGAGGTCGAGCCGGAAGCGCTGTCCGACACAGGCCGAAAAATCAGCGAGCTCGAGGCTCGCGAGATCGCGAAGCGCGCCGTCCACCCTGTTTCAGGCGCGCGCGCGGTCGCGCCAGCCCCGCAACGCGAGAGCGAGACAACCGCTCGCGAGCAGGGCCAGGGTGCCCGGCTCCGGAACCGCGACGACCTCGAGCGTCAGCGTCACGTGCCCGACATCCACGGCATTCGGGATGTCGCCGATCACGAGCGTGTCGATGAGCAGCGAGACGAAGTCCCCGCCGAAGGTGACCTGGGAGCCCAGCGCGACGCCGCTCACGTTCGTGAGCGCGAGGCTCACCCCGGAGATGAAAAGCGACGGATCCGAGAAGGATAGGTTCGAGAACCGGTAGCGGGTCCCGCTCGGGTAGCCGGTTGTGCCGTCCGCCGCGCCTTCCTCCAGCGCGACCTCGATCGTGAAGGCACCGAGATCGATCGACTCGTTCGGCAGCAACAGAGCGCCCACGGCCGAGCCGTCGCCCGGCGCGATCTCGGCGCCTGCACCCACAACCACCACGTCGCCCACGTCGAGGCTCCCGCCGTCGGTGAGCGCCACGCTCACGCTCTGGCCGATCAGCGTGGCATGCGCATCGCCTGCGACGAGCACGACCAGCGCCGCAGCGCACAGCATCCCGATCCAGCGACGGCTCTGCACGAGGGTCCTCTCGGCCGGAGCAAACACACGGAAGGGAGCCACGCGAGGTGGTCTCCTTCCCATCAGTCACTCTACACGGGGCTGGGACGCCGCGGCAAGAAGATTTTCCGCCTTAGAGGGCCCCGGATCGGAAGCTCGGTCGCCTCGAGGAGAGGCCGCTTCCCGCTGGATGGCACCGCTTCGAACCTGGATCTCGGTGACCAGAGCACGCCGGCCTCCCGTAGAGGGTACACCGGAGCACCAAGCTCGGGGTGTTGTTGAACGATCCGACCGACTCCGAGCAGCCGGTGCCCGATTGACCGCAAGCGAAACCGGAGGTACTGAGTTCGTCTGCCGTGACGAACGCCCTCCTCGTGCTGCAACGCCTCGATTCCAACGCTGATGCCTTGCGCGCCCGGCGCGCCGGGCTCCAGGAACGGGCGCTGCTCCGTGAGTGCGAGGCCGCGATGGCGGCACTCGTCGCGGAGCGAGCCGACGCCTACGAGCGCCGCACCGCGCTGGCGCGCGTCGAACACGACGCCGGATCCCTGGTTGCAGACCTCGAGGCCCGCGCGCACGAGGTCGAGACCACGCTCTACGCCGGCAGGGTCAGAGCGATCAAGGAGCTCGAAGCGCTACAGGTCGAGTTGCGCGAGTGCAAGCGGCGGCAGCTCGAAGCCGAGGATCAAGAGTTCGCACTGATGGAGCAGCAGGAGCGGGCCGACGCGGAGATCGTGGCGATGGAGGCGCGGCACGGTTTTCTCGAGGTGCAAGCCGGGGAGCTTCGCCGGGTGATCGCGGCGGAAGAGGAGAAGATCGACGAGGAGATTACGGGAATCGTCGCGCAGCGGTCGGTGTTGGATCCGCCAGTGCCGGCGGCGGTGCTCACGCTGTATGAGAAGATGCGGGGGTTCCCGCGGCTCGGGGGCTTGGTTGCGGTGAGCACGGCGGGTGGGACGTGTGCGGGATGCAAGACGGTGCTGCCGATCCTCTTGACGAGTCGGCTCGCGCGGGGGCCGGTCGACGACGTCGTGCAGTGCGTGAATTGTCTGAGGATTCTGGTGGCGTGAGTTCGCGACCCGTGTGAATCTGGTCGGAGGCGGTAGGATTCCGCCCATCATTAAGCCTCCGGAGACCCCATGCCCCTCTCAATGCACTCGGCGAGCGTTCCCATCTTCGTGCGCATGCTGAACAACATGCTGGCATGGCTCGACAAGGCCGAGGCCCACGCCAAGGCGGGAAAGTTCGACCCCAGCAACTACCTCGGCCTGCGGCTCGCCCCGGACATGCTGCCGTTCGGGCGGCAGATCCAGATCGCGAGCGACGCCGTCAAGAACTGCGTGACGCGCCTCGCCGGGATCGAGCCGCCGAAGTGGGAGGACAACGAGGCCTCGCTCGACGAGCTGCGCGCGCGCATCCAGAAGACCATCGACTTTGCGCAGTCGGTGCCGGCCGCGAAGATCGACGGGTCGGAGGAGCGCGAGATCCTGCTGCCGCTAGGCCCAGGCCGGACGGTGCCCCTGACCGGCGAGGTGTTCCTGAAGCACTTCTCGCTGCCTAACTTCTTCTTCCACGCGACGATGACCTACGCACTGCTGCGACAGGGCGGCGTCGAGTTGGGCAAGATGGACTACCTCGGCGCGCCCTGAGGTCGGGCCACGCTCGGCTCGACTCCTCGACGCGCCACAATCAGTCGAACAGAGTGCACGCGCCCCCGAGATGGCTTGCGGCGACGCCGGGCTCCATGCCGGCCAAACTCGTGAGCGCTCCCGCCAAGAAAGGGCGATTTCGCCACTTCGCTCAGCGGTCGGCTCACCACGCTGAGTGGCGGAATCGAGAACATCGATCGCTTGCCGCAACGGGATGCCGATCCATGCGACGTCGTCGCGCTGCAATGCCTTGTGGACGGGATCAGTGGCGAGCCAACGTGCCGCGCGACCGGCCGCGACATAAGCTGCGTCGCGGACGAGGAGGCCCATGCCAAACTTCGACGTCAGTTGTTGCTCACCGATACGGCGCCCGGCGCGCCGCAGCCAATGCCGCGACCGGGGATCGACCAGCGCCGCTTGCCCGTCAGTCGATCGAGGGCGATCAATGACACGTCCTCGCGGGGTTCGACCCGCGAGAAATACAGATTGCCCTCATTGTCGAAGCTGGGACCTTCGGCGACGTAGCTCTCCGGCTCGGCCGTTCACTCGTACTCGAGCAGCGGAGCCACCACCGACCACACTTCGTCGCTGTTCGTGGTGCCGACGTACATGGCGTGAAAGGCGTCGGGCAGCGCAATCGAGGAGTCGTCACCAACGCCGGCAAGGCGCGGGCCAATCGCCTGCCAACGCGTGGGCCCCGGCGGTGCAAAGGCGCCACATCATTGCGCTCAAGAGGTTCGGCTCGGTCCCGCACGCCGGAGTGCGAGAGCATGGTGTGCGGTCTGTAGCCGCGCCGCGAGATCCCTCGGCCGCACAGGCTTGGGCAGATAGTCGTCCATGCCCGCCTCCCGGCACGCATCCTCGTCACCCTGCAGGGCGTACGCGGTCATCGCGATGATCCAGGGCTGACTCTCTGCGTTGCCGCGGGAGCGGATGGTGCGCGTCGCGCCTAGCCCGTCGAGCTCGGGCATCTGCACGTCCATCAGCACGACATCGAAGGGTTGGCGTGTGAGGGCGTCGAGGGCCTCGAGGCCGTTCGCCGCCACCTCGGCCCGGTAGCCCATGCGGTCGAGGAGCCCCAGCGCCACCTTCTGGTTCACGCGATTGTCCTCTGCCAGCAGGATCCTCAGTGGTGCACGCGCTGCGAGGCCGCCGTCGAGCTCTGCCTCCACGCGGGGCTCGCTCGCCGCCGCGCCGCACGCGCGACGCAGCGCATCGCGCAGCACGCGCTGGCGCACGGGCTTGGTGAGGATTGCGAAGAAGAGGTCTCCGGGCGTTTCCCCGCCAAGGTGCACGTCCTCGATGTCGGAGCGAGATACGGAGCTGAGCAGAAGCAGGGGAAGGGCATCCTTGGGGAGCATCCTGCGGATCTCGCTGGCGAGCTCGATGCCGTCCATGCCGGGCATCAGCAGATCGAGGATGGCGAGATCGAAGCACTCGCCGCGCTCGATGCGCGCCAGGGCGGCTGCGGGCGAGAGCTCGGCCACGGGTTCCATGCCGAACGCCACGGTCTGGAGCCGCAGCAAGCGGAGGTTGGTCTCGTTGTCGTCCACCAGCAGGATGCGCTTGCCGCGCAGCACCTCCGCTTCGGCTTCTGTCTCCAGCAGCGACGGCTCCGTGCTGGGTTCGAGCACGATCCCGAAGGAAAACACTGAGCCGTGCCCGAGCTCGCTCTCGACCTGCATCGAGCCGCCCATGATCTCGACCAGGCGCTTGGAGATCGCGAGTCCGAGACCTGTGCCGCCAAAGTGGCGTGTGGTGGAGGCGTCGACCTGCTGGAAGCTCTGGAAGAGCCCACCGATCGCTTGCTTCGGGATGCCGATCCCGGTGTCACGCACCGCAAAGCGCGTTTCGATCCGTCCGGCGTCGAGCGCTCGCGCCGAGACCTCGATTGCCACCTCACCGCGCTCGGTGAATTTGATCGCGTTGCCGACCAAATTGACGAGAATCTGGCGCAAGCGCGTCACGTCGCCCACCACCGCCGCGGATAGGTTTGCGTCTGACTGCCACGCGAGCTCGATTCCCTTCTCGCCAGCGACCGGCGCCAGGAGCTCGACCACCTCCTCGATCATGGTCTGAATGGAGAAGGACGCACGCTCGAGCTCGATCTTGCCGGACTCGATCTTGGAGAAGTCGAGGATGTCGTTGATGATCGCGAGCAGGGCATCGCCGGAGCTACGGATGATGCCCACGAAGTCGCGCTGCTCGGACGTGAGCTCGGTGTCGAGCAGGAGTCCCGTCATTCCGATCACGCCGTTCATGGGCGTCCGGATCTCGTGGCTCATGTTTGCGAGGAACTGCGCCTTGGTTCGCGTGGCCTCTACGGCGACGTCGCGGGCCGTAGAGAGGGCTTCGTTGGCGCGCCCGAGCGCGCCGAGCGCGCTCGTCTTCAGCGATTCGTAGGCGAAGGCGAGTCCGGTGAGAAACGCGGTGAGAAGCCCCGCGCCGATGACCTGGCTGAACCAGAGGATTCGCGGCTCCACGTTTCGGGGCACGAGCACGCCGTGGCGGATCGCGAGGCCGATGCAGGAGATCTGGACCAGCGTGACTGCGGCCCATGCCATCCCGGCGCGGCGCCCGGAGAGCATTGTCGCCAGGACGGGAGCCAGGGCCTGGAGAAAGAAGCCTGCCATGTCCGTGTGCCCGATTGTGGCCGCGACGAACCCTACGCCGAGAAGATAAACCGCTGTGAGCACGTGCCCGACGGGCGCCACCTCATTCGCGCGTCGCAGCAGCAGCGGCACGCTGAGCGAGGCGAGGCCGACAGCGCAGATGGCGCCGAGCCGGAAGAACTCGAGGCCTGCGCCCAGAACCTCCGAGATGGCGAATACGAAGACGCTGGACCCTGCAAGCAGCAGACCGGTGGCAGCGGCAAGGCGGGCGCGACGAACCTCGTCTATGCCTCGCGCACGGATCCCGGGCGAGAGGAATGCATCAAAAAGGCCGTTTGCACGAGCCCCCTGCGACAACTCGGCTCGATGGCCCGGCGCATCCTCGCTGACCCAGTGCACGGGATCCCCCCGCGGTCCCATCGACCGGGATCGCCATGGGCTTGAGGCCGCGGAAGGGGTGGGGCGGCGGGAAGGAGGGATCACGGAAGCGCGGTAGCCTGCCTCTATCATGACCCAGCTCGAGTTGTGGATGGTGCTCCTGTCGGCGCTGCTGCACGCCGCATGGAACCTGTTTGCGAAGGGCAGCCGCGATCCGATGTCGTTCTCGCTGGTACTCTCTGTCGTGCCTGCGCTGCTCCTGCTCGGGCTGCTCCCGTTCATCAATTTCGCGGAGGTGCCGTTCGGCGTCTGGAAGTTACTCGCGGTGACCGGCATCGCGCACGGGCTCTACTTCCTCTTCCTCACGCTCGGCTACGAGAAGGGGGATCTCTCCCTCGTCTATCCGATCTCGCGCTCGGCGCCGGCGTTCGTGACGCTGGCGGCGATTCCGCTCCTCGGCGACGTCGTCTCGCCCGTGGGCGCGCTCGGCATCGCGGTCGTCGTGCTCTCGATGTGGCTCGTACAGACCGAGGGTCGCGTGCGCTGGCACGCATTCGTCGAGCCCGGAGCGGTCTACGCGTACCTTGCACTGCTGGCGACCGTCGCCTTTTCCCTCATCGACAAGCGCGCAATGACCCTCCTCTCGGTGGCGCCGTGGAGCTCGCCCGTGCCGAAGGCGGTTCTCTACTACTTCTTGCTCTGCGCGGCGGCGTCTTTCGTCTTCGTGCCGAATGCGCTGCGTCGTCTTCGCCCTGGCGCATTTAGAGCGGTCGCAACGCAGGAAGGCGGCCGGGCGCTCGTGTCGGTCGTCGTGAGCTTCGCGAGCTATGCACTCATCCTCGAGGCGCTGCGAACAGCCTCGGTCAGCTACGTGACGGCGACGCGACAGATCAGCGTGCTCTTCGCGGTCGGCCTCAGCATGGTGTTTCTGCACGAGCGGCCGAGCCGCCCACGGATCATCGGCGCGGTCGGCACGGTGCTGGGTGTGGCGCTGATCGCGCTCTTCTCGTAGGGATTCACACGGGCGCGATACGCGGGTTCGATCGTGGCGTGATGAGCAGCGCGCTTCCCGACTTGTCCGGCAACAGCGCGAGGCGTACCCCGACGGAGCGACAGAACTCGTCGCAGGCGCGCGTCACGCCCGGCCAGCTTCCGCTTCCGTAGTCGTGGAGCAGGATTGCGCCTCCGGGAGACATCCGAGTGTAGAAGTACTCGAGTCCCGCTTTCATCGGTGCGTAGAGGTCGCAATCGAGATGCACGAAGGCGAAGCGCTCTTCTGCCGGGATCGCGGAAGCGGTCTCGGGGAAGCGTCCCTGCACGAAATGGATGCGCGGGGAGTCTCCAACCAGGGAGCGGACGACATCGACGCTCGTGTCGGCGAAGGCGCCCTGATGCTCGGCCTGGCGCTCGTCGACGTCTCGATCGTCAAAGCCCTGGAACGTATCCAACAGATAGAGCTCGCGTTCCGGCAGCAGCGCGTGCAGGATCGCCGCCGAGTTACCCTTCCACACGCCGAGCTCCGCGACGGCGCCCTCGACCTCGTCGCGGCCAATCTGCTCCACGTTGGCGATCAATAGCAGGAGGCGAGAAAGATCGAAGCGGTTCTCCTCGTTGTGGGCTGCCCAGAGGCGTTGGAGCGCCCGGAAGCGCTCTCGCCGTCCCACCAGGGAGTCGGGGACGGCCTGGACGAAGAGGAAGCCGCTTCGGTTGAAGAGATCGAGCCCGAAGCGCCGGAAGATGGAGCGAAACCGACGCTGCGCGCGGGTTGCATAGCGCCTCCGCAGAGGTCCTTTGCTGTCGATGCCATCGGCTCTTGCCACGGTCGAAGCTGCCCCCGAGCGAGGCTACCCCTTGGGTGACTCAAAGTCCCGCCCTGCGGACATCAGGTGATCGATCGCCATTGGAGGCCGGCTCTCCCAGGCGAATGTCAAGCTAGATTGAAAATACCGTATCGGGGGGAGCGCTGAGCCCGCTCGTTGGGCGGGGGCAGAAGCGTGGGCTCGCTCCATTTGGCCTAGGATGCGAGCGTGGCAGTCCTGGTTCTTCTCGCGGGCATCGGAGTCGCGGGAATTGGTCTACTCGGCGTGGCTGCTCCGAGCCAACTGGCCAGTCTCCTCGCTCGTTGGCGCGTTTTCATCGGGCTTCCGGTGACGCTCGCCCTACAGCTCGGATTCGGAGCTCTCTTCGTCGTGGCAGCGCCGTCTTGTCACAAGAATGTCGCGACATGCTTCTCATGAAGCTCCTTCTCGTCCCGTTGCTGATCGCGGCCGTGACCCTGGCAGGCAGGCGCTTCGGACCCGCGGTGGCGGGCTGGCTCACCGCGACCCCGATCGTCGCGGGCCCGATCGTACTCTTCATTGCGCTCGAGCAAGGCGCGAGCTTCGCGGCGCTCTCGGCCCAATCGACACTCTCTGGTGTCGTCTCGCTCGGCGCCTTCTGCCTCGTGTATGCCCTCTGCTGCGCGCACGCGGCGTGGCCGGTGGCTCTCGGGGCTGGCTGGCTGGCCTTCGGCGTCTCGACGCTCGCCCTCGAGCGGCTCGAGCCCCCGTTCGGCATGGCGCTCGGGCTCGCGCTCGCCGTACCGTCGGGGCTTCCCGCTCTCTTTCCGAAGCGGCGTTGGCGCGGTGCGCCGGGATCGCCTCATCCGCTGGAGCTACCGACCCGCATGCTCGCCGCCGCCGCGCTGGTGACCCTCGTGACCGCCCTTGCGCAAAGGCTCGGACCGGGCCTCTCCGGGCTTCTCACGCCTTTCCCGATCGCCACCAGCGTCGTAGCGGTTTTCTCGCACCGCGCCGACGGCGCCGATTTCGCGATCCCGCTGCTGCGCGCGCTCACCGCCGGCCTCTTCGGCTTCGTCGCCTTCTTCATGGTGCTCGCCGTGGGCCTTCCGGCGCTGGGCGTTGCCGCGGGCTTCTCCGTAGCAACCGCTGCAGCGATCGCGGGGCAGGTTTTTTCGCTCGGGGTGGCGCGCCGGTTTCCGGCAAGCGTGTAGTGTTGCTGCGGCTGCGTCGAAATCAGGGCACGCCCTCACTGCTCCTCAGACGCGATGCCGGTGGGGTATCCTCGGCCTTACCTCTGGATCGGAGCAACTGCGTTGCCGCGCCGGCGTGCGCTCTGGATCGGGATCTTGATCGTGTGGCTCGGCTGCATCACTGCTGCCGCTCGGCCCACGGGCAGCGCCGAGGGCACCGCAGCACCCCCGCCGCCGCATTGCGAGGGGGCCGGAGCGCTCGATGCGACGCTCTTCCTCGTCGGAGACGCCGGCGCGCCACGCGCACCGCGGGAGCCGCTGCTCGACGCCCTCACCAGCGAAGCGAGCGCGCGCGTCGCCATGCTCGGGGGCGATCGCGTCGCGATCGCATTGCTCGGCGACAACATCTATCCCTCCGGCCTGCACGCGCCCGGGCACGAGGAGCGCCCCGAGGACGAGCGCCGCCTCGGTGCGCAACTCGCCGCGCTGCGCCGCTCCGGTGCACGCAGCTTCGTGCTACCCGGCAATCACGACTGGAGCAATGGAGGGGCCGACGGCTGGGAGGCCGTCCGGCGTCAGACGCTCTTCGTCGCGGAGCGTGGCGCGAGGGAGATGCCGCCGGACGGGTGTGCGGGTCCAGTGGCGGCAACGCTCGGCGCGCACCTCGAGCTTGTCTTCCTCGACACGCAGTGGTGGCTCCACGACGGGCCGC
>Ga0209253_10006545_pt1 | contig 10081 bp, 8 predicted proteins | sample FrelakmetBRP12BR_FD_187145 | JGI IMG/M metagenome (GOLD analysis project Ga0209253, IMG submission 187145) | Freshwater lake sediment microbial communities from the University of Notre Dame, USA, for methane emissions studies - BRP12 BR (SPAdes)... | ecosystem: Environmental > Aquatic >...
AAACGCGAAACCTCTTCAGCGGAAACCTGCTCTGCCATCCCGCTTTTGAAGCCATCCCACATAGAGTTGTCGGAGACTTGAAAAACACCGATTTCATCATGAATAATACATTCTTTATTGGGGTTTACCCGGGCATTGATGATAATCAGTTAGAACATATCGCAACCACCTTCAAGCGCTTTATGCATGGTGAGCGTGCGGATACAATTGAAAGTTAGTGTGGTGACACAATGGCCGTCGTACAAAAGCTCATATGTACGGTAGAAAAAATTGTCAGCCACGGCGGGCACGTATATACCCTTGATCTCGAACCGGAGCGGGCGCTGCCACGTTTTTACCCTGGTCAATTCCTGCACCTCGCCCTCGATGATTACGATCCAAGCGGCTTCTGGCCGGAGTCTCGGGTCTTCTCCATTGCAAGTTCACCCACACAGCGCCGGAATTTGCGAATATCTTATTCCGTGCGTGGTCGTTTCACTGCCCGTATGGAAAAAGAGCTCCACGAGAGGCAACGTATCTGGATTAAGTTACCTTACGGCGACTTTATTATCGACAGAAAGAGCGACATAGTGCTCATCGCGGGCGGCACAGGTATGACTGCCTTCACTGCCTTTCTGGATGGACTGCAACCGGAGTTCAGTCACACGGTCTACCTTGCGTACGGGGCACGCAACAGAGACCTTCTCATTTATCGGCCTCTCCTGGAGAAGCGAGCAAAAGAAATTTCTCAGTTGAAGGTATTGTACTTCATGGAAGATGGGGTGAATAACCCGCTCCACCCTGAGCCCGCGGCTGAGAGAAATGAATACAGCGGGCGCATTGCCTTACCCACACTGTGGCAGAAAGTGAGAAATCCCTTCGAGGCAGTATTCTATATCTCCGGTCCCCCGTTGATGCTGAAGAACATTTCTCAGGAACTTTGCGATGCCGGTATAAAACCGGAAGCGATCCGAATTGATGCATGGGAATGAAAAATCTACGCATCTCAGATGTCAATTATAAGGAGGCACCATGAATAAAAACATACCCGTCGTCATCTTATGTGGGGGCATGGGAACGCGCCTGACGGAACAGACGGAAATACGTCCCAAGCCATTGGTTGAGATAGGTGGCCGGCCTATTCTTTGGCATATCATGAAACATTACTCTCACTATGGTTTTAATGAATTTTTCCTGGCTTTGGGATACAAAGGCGAACAAATTAAGCGCTACTTTTACGAATTTCATTCTTTAAACCGCGATTTCACTGTATCTGTCAGAGATGGTCGTTTTCAGATGATCAACGATAACGAGTTAGATCCTTGGCAAGTCCATTTGATTGATACAGGACAGGCCTCTTTGACGGGAAAGCGGATGAAAATACTGGAACCGTTTATCAGCAAGGGAACTTTTATGATGACCTACGGTGACGGAGTGAGCAATGTCGACATCAGTAAGTTGCTTGACTTCCATTATGCCCAGAAAGGGCTTGTTACGCTGACCGCCGTGAGGCCACCCGCCCGTTTTGGGGCTTTGCAGTTTGATGGCCACCAAATCCGCCACTTCAAAGAGAAATCCACCCTGCATGAAGCTTGGATCAACGGGGGATTCTTTGTCATAGAGCCAGGGGCACTGGATTACATAGATGGCGACGTTATGTGGGAACACGCTCCCATGGAGAGACTGGCGGTTGATGGTCACCTCTACGCCTATCAGCATGAGGGTTTCTGGCAGTGCATGGACACGACCCGCGACTTGAGATATCTTGATTCGCTCTGGGAAAGCGGGAATCCACCATGGAAGTCTTGGTAAGAGAAGTGCACAATACTCTTACAGACGATTTAGACCATATCCTGACTCATACGGGAAACCTTTGGGATGAGCTGCGAAATCAGCGAATCTTCATAACTGGAGGGACTGGATTTTTCGGATGCTGGCTCCTGGAGAGTCTTGCTTGGGTCAACGACAAACTGGGATTAAATGCTTCGGCACTTGTTTTGACCAGAAATCCTGACAGATTTCGGAAAAAAGCTCCGCATCTGGCTGCACATCCTGCTATCAATTTTCATGTCGGCGATGTGAAGGATTTTGATTTTCCGATAGGTAATTTCTCCTATATCGTCCATGCATCTAATGAAGCGCTGGATTATGTAAAAGAACAAAATTGCCGATTAATGACGAATCATATGATCCAGGCTGCAAAACATGTGCTGGATTTTGCGAAGATATGCGGCACAAAAAAAATCTTATTTACCAGCTCCGGTACAGTTTATGGCCCTCAACCTCCAGACATGCTCTGCATTTCTGAAGATTACACAGGAACTCGTAATATAGATGATTTCCGCTATGCCCATGGAGATGGAAAATTCAAGGCTGAACTGTTATGCAGCGAATACGCAAAAAATTACAACATAGAAGTCAAAATCGCTCGTTGTTTTTCTTTTTTAGGCGCCTATTTGCCGCTGGACAGTAACTATGCCGCAGGAAATTTCATCCGCGACGGCCTAAACGGTGGCCCAATAATACTCAAAGGCGATGGGACGCCATACCGCTCCTATTTATATGCGGCAGACTTGATGGGTTGGCTGTGGACGATTCTATTTAAGGGAGAAAGTTCGCGCCCATATAATGTTGGTTCTGTGGAACCTGTTACAATCAGAGATCTGGCACAGCGCATCGCTTTGGCATTTCCAAATCCTATGGAGGTGATGATTGCAAAATCACCGATATCAGGACAGAGAGACGAAATGTATGTGCCGGATACAAAACGCGCACAAAAAGAGCTGAACCTTCATCAGTGGATTTCGCTGGAAGAAGGAATTAAAAAAACTATTAAATGGTATGCGAGACAAGAAAGATAGTCTACTTTCTCAGCATAATTTATAAGGAGGCGATATGGCTCAAGTAACGATAGGCAATAGCAGCATCGGGAATGGACAACCATGCTACATCATTGCCGAGATTGGCATCAATCATAATGGCGATATTGATATCGCCAAGAGATTGATCGACCTCGCCAAGTTTTCAGGATGTGATGCAGTTAAATTTCAGAAGCGAACGATTGATGTCGTTTATTCAGCAGAAGAATTAGCAAAACCTCGTGAGAGCCCTTTTGGAGAAACGAATGGCGACTTAAAATACGGTTTGGAGTTTTGGTTCGAAGAATATCAGGAAATCGATAATTATTGTCAAGACAAAAAGATCCCATGGTTTGCTTCATGCTGGGACGAAGGGTCTGTTGATTTTATTGCTCAATTCGATGTACCCTGTTATAAGATCGCATCCGCCAGTCTTACGGACGATGATCTCCTTCGCTATACCAAGGCAAAAGGGAAACCAATTATAATGTCTACGGGGATGAGCACGTTGGAACAGATCGATCATGCCGTTGATATTCTCGGGAAAGACGATCTGATAATATTGCATACAACGAGTACTTACCCGGCACTTTACGAAGAACTCAACCTGTCTGTTATATCGGTGCTGCAAAAACGTTATGGTGTACCCATAGGTTATTCCGGTCACGAGACCGGTATAGCATCTTCTTCTGCTGCTGTGGCTCTCGGAGCATGCGTTGTGGAACGGCACATCACACTCGACAGAGCTATGTGGGGATCTGATCATGCTGCATCTTTAGGACCGAGCGGTATAATAAAAACCGTAAGTGACATACGTCTGGTCGAAACCTCACTGGGTGATGGTGTGAAAAGAGTCATTAAACGTGAGGAGCCAATTATTAAAAAGTTGCGCCGAAAAGGATAGCTCTATGAATACAATAAAAGCCATTGGCTAATTTATCCGCTGCCGCTGCTATGGAGAATGATTATTATGGGCAAAGGTTTCAATGGTCTTACACAAATCAATGTCGAGTTCACATCAAGATGTTCTAAGGCTTGTTGGCATTGTGGAAGACGTGAGCGTGACAAATTATACGGAATAGATAACTATGGAGATATGAGTATTGATCTGATTCAGATGATTGCTTTGCAAGTTCCGGAAGGTGTTGTAATAGCAACCCACAATAATGGCGAAAGCATGTTACATCCACGCTTTGGAGAGGGTGTAACTGTTTTTAAAGAGAGAGGTTGTTTTGTTTACACTGTAACTAATGGAAAACATCTGATGGAGAAGTATGACCAGATAGTAAATAATTTGGATGCGGTCTCAATTTCAGTAATTGAGAATGATGATAAGGCCGAAAAAAAATTTCAATTTGAGACTCTTCGTGAATTCATAGCTACAAAAGGCGATAAGAAACCTTTTGTCACTTTGAGGTTCGTGGGAAATATTGAAAACGAAGAGAAGTATCTTGAACTTGGTCTGATTGTTGTGAGAAGAACCCTGCACCAGCCGAAAGGAAGTGTGGGATACCGCAAACCAGCAACCATCCCTGAGTGTGGTGTATGTTGGGATTTTATGACAAGGTTAGCAATAGACAGATTCGGTAATGTGTCTTGCTGTGTACGCTTTGATCCAGAAGGAGAACTACGTCTTGGAAATCTTTATGACATAACGTTAGAACAATGTTGGAATAGTGAAAAAAGAATTAAAATGAGAGAACTTCATACATCAGGAAGGAGAAAAGAAATACCGTACTGTGGCGAAAAGTGTGAGTTCTGGGGAGTACCTACGTCTGACTAATAAGCACGCTTATCGTGAAGCATTCTTATCAAGTGTTACTTCTTAGAAGCTGGGGTGCTTTAATAGGATCATTGGATGCCATTTTAGCGAAGAATAGCGAGAGACAAAAGTAATGAAACTATCCGATTACGTATTTCAATTTATAGCCTCTCAAGGAATCAAACACGTGTTTATGTTTCCGGGCGGTGGCGCCATGCATCTGGTGGATTCTTTAGGTCGCTGCAAAGATATAGAGTATGTGTGCAATCATCACGAACAGGCATGTGCTATTGCAGCAGAAGCCTATGCCCGCGTCACGAATAATTTAGGTGTCGCCCTTGTGACGACAGGTCCAGGTGGAACGAACGCCATTACAGGTGTAGCTGGCGCATGGTTGGATTCCACACCATGCCTATTTATTTCAGGCCAGGTAAAACGTGATGACTTGATGGGAAATTTAGGCGTAAGACAATTAGGATCTCAAGAGATTGATATTGTATCCCTTGTTAAACCGATCACAAAATATGCATGTACTATCATGGACCCGGCAAATATCCGCTTTCATTTAGAAAAAGCTGTCTATCTTGCTCGATCAGGACGACCTGGGCCTGTTTGGATCGATATTCCGTTAGATGTACAAGCCGCATCCATTGAACCTGAAATGCTTGATAGTTTTGATCTGAAGGAAATAGATGTAAACCCCTATCACGCTAACTTGGAAAAGCAAATATCTGGCGTTGTCGATCTAATAAATAATTCTGAAAGACCAATTATATTGGCTGGAAATGGAATTCGACTTGCCGGCGCAGAAAAGGTATTCCTAGACTTAGTAAATCAGTTAAATATTCCTGTATTAACCACTTGGCTCGGTATCGATCTATTACCGGAGTCGCATAATCTTTTCATAGGCCGACCCGGTTCAATAGCTCCAAGAGGTGCCAACTTTGCGTTACAGAACTCTGATTGCTTGTTAATCATAGGTAGTCGCCTTGATATGGCATTAACGGGCTATGCTCACGAAAAATTTGCACGAGCGGCAAAAAAAATTATGGTTGATATAGACCCTCATGAAATTAAAAAGATCGATGCTTCAATTGACATGCCGATATGTGCAGATGCAAAGGCATTTATTCATGCATTGTTAGAGAGGCTTAATAAGACTAAAGTGCAGGCATCTTCGAATTGGTTGTTAAGGTGTCAAGAATGGAAAGAAAAATATCCCGTTGTCCTCAAGGAACACAGAATGCATCGAGGAAGTGTCAGTACATATTTTTTCTCTGAAACTCTTTCTGATGAACTATCAAATGATGATTTAATTGTTCCGGGGAGTTCAGGTAATTGCGTCGAAATATTTTTGTTGGTATTTAAAGTCAAATCAGGTCAACGTGTCTTTCACAACAGAGGTTTGGGGGCTATGGGTTTTGGATTACCAGCCAGCATTGGGGCATGTATCGCAAGTGGACGCAGAAGAACAATATGTGTTGATGGAGATGGTGGATTCCAACTTAATATCCAGGAACTAGAAACTGTTGCTCATTTAAAACTTCCCATTAAGTTTTTTGTAATGAACAATGGAGGTTATGCATCCATCAGGGCTATGCAGAAGAATTACTTTCAACATTTGGTTGGCGCTGATTCCGAAAGCGGCCTAACTTTGCCGGACATTACCAGGGTGGCCAAGGCATATGGTTTACCTACAATGCGCATTGTAGATCAAAATGATTTAAGAAACCAAATCAAAGATGTTTTAAATATATCCGGACCAGTAATTTGTGAAATTATGACCTTACCGGATGAAATTCGTGCACCAAGACTATCATCAAGACAGAGAAGTGATGGGACGATGATTTCAAAACCATTAGAAGATTTATGGCCATTCTTAGAGCGCGAGGAATTTCTATCTAACATGCTTATACAACCGTTGGAAGAATGAAGTAACAAGAGAAGGAGCTCGTGATGAATCTACAAGCCAGTTCATTATTTTCACTAGAAGGTAAAACGGCTCTTCTCACAGGGGCGTCAGGGTTTTTAGGTAGAACATTCGCACAAGCACTACTATCCAATGGTGCTCGGATTATAGCACTAGGCAGATCGGATCGCTTAGATAAACAAGCCTCTGACTGGACATCGGAGTATGGACGTGATCGCGTGAAGACTTATCGCGTGGACATGTATGATCTCTCTTCGCTAGAAAAAACTCTGGATCAAATTATTGATGATAATCCCTCTATACATATCATAGTAAACAATGCCCACGAACTGAATACTAATACAGGTTTTAACACATCCAACGGAACGCTTGAAAAAGCTTCACTTGAACAGTGGACACGCCATTTCACGGGTGGTGTATATTGGCCGGCAATGATAGTTCAGAAGGTAGGTACAATGTTGTGTGCAGCGAAATATGGCAACATTATCAATATTTCGACAATGTATGCCACCGTTGCACCAAGTCCTCAGCTATATGAAGGTACAACTTACTTGAATCCGCCCGGATACTCTGCCTCAAAATCGGCAATGCTTGCTTTTACAAGATACGTAGCATCTTTTTGGGGTCAATTTGGGATACGCTCCAATGCCATTCTTCCTGGCCCTTTTTCCAACACTCAAGACACAGGGCCCAATAGTGTTCAAAAAGATGACTTTTTTATGGCACGTCTTACAAAAAGAACATGTTTGGGTAGAATCGGACAACCAGAGGAATTGGCTGGTGCATTAATTTTCTTGGCATCGGATGCATCGAGTTATGTAACGGGACATGCACTTGTTGTTGACGGCGGATGGACAATAATCTGAATGTTTTGTTTATAGCTATGTTTGATTGATAGAGTGAAGTTCTTTAATATTTTTACATGAATTTTTTTGAAAAACAGCTTGATGAACTTTTAAAGACTGATCCTGCGTTCATTGTCACTCAGAACGGCACGAGATTCGATAAAATTGCAGGTAATTTTGCTGAATCTATTGTGTTAGTGGGTGCCGGCGAAGTAGGGCGAAATACACTTGCCGGTTTGCTTGATTTGGGAATAGCTCCCCTCGCTTTTGCTGATAACAACCATGCCCTGTGGGGAAAAGCTGTGAACGGTCTTACAGTGTTTTCACTGCATGATGCGGTGCAGCGCTTCGGTGGCAAAGCTGTTTTTGTGGTTACAATTTATAACAGTTCTACAGTAAGACGGCAACTGCGCGATCTCAATTGTCCAATTGTGGTACCATTTGCATATCTATATTGGAAGTATGCCGAAATTTTTCTGCCATATTGCAGCTTGGATTTGCCGCATGAAATCTATGCGCAGGTAAATGATGTTCGAAAAGTTCTGTCACTGTGGGCGGATGATATCTCGCACCATGAGTTCTTGGCCCAAATTAAATGGCGATTATCCCTCGATTCGGATAGTATGCCATCTCCCCTACCGATGCAGCAGTTATATTTCCCGCTTGATCTCATTGCACTCTCGTCAGACGAAGTTTTTGTTGACTGCGGAGCATTTGATGGCGCCAGTATAACAAGTTTTATTCAGCATAGCGGAGCAGATTTTCGAAGGCTGATTGCTTTGGAGCCGGACCCGTCCAATTTTCAAAAACTACAAAAGTACATATTGTCTCTGCCTGCTAATTTGAAGGACCGGGTGGTGGCGTTCCAAATAGCAGCTGGGCAAAAGAAAGGCATAGCTCATTTTGAGGTTACTGGGACGGTTGTCTCGCGCGTCACTGAAAGTGGTGAAATAGAAGTTGGGAGTGCACCCCTTGACGATATTCTTCAAGGATGCTCACCGACATATATAAAAATGGACATTGAAGGATCAGAACTCGATGCCCTTACAGGTGCACGCGAAACCATCAAACATGCGGATACCGTTTGGGCAATCTGTGCATATCATAAGCAAGAAGATCTCTGGAAAATTCCTCTTTTCATTAAGTCCATCTCAGATGATTACTGCTTCTATTTGCGTAGATATGCAGAAGAATGCTGGGAATTGGTGTGTTACGCGATACCAGCAAAAAGAATATGCAGCACATGTCAGTCTTGATTATCTCTATATATTCTTCCTTCAAAAGTGTTAAGCTGCTTAATCGATTGAGAATAATTATCCTATTGATGTCCTTTTGAGAGTTCGGCAACCTACAATTGAAAAGTCTTCTATGTAGATCTTGTTTGTACGGAACACACGTATAAGTTTACGGAATATTATCATTTACTCTAATATGGGAGGAAAGATATATCTGTCATATTGAAAAAAAAAGAATGAGACAGATTTTCATAGGTTCCTTTGCCCTGATAATCTCTACGGGATTAGCACTCCTTGTTGGTATTGTTATGACGGGCGTTCTTGCCCGCTATTTTTCAGCTGAAGAGTTTGGCCTCTGGTCCATTTTAATCTCTTTGAACGGCATACTACTAAGCGGCTTCGACTTTGGATTTGGTAATGCTTTAAGAAATAAGATGGCGCAATTATATGCATATAGATTTGATGAGGAGAGCAAAACCTATTTTTTTTCAATTTTTTACTGGTTTGTCTTTAGTGCCATTCTCCTTACTCTTATATTCTATTCAGTCAAGCCTTTCATCCCCTGGGGAATTCTTTTTAAAACAACTAATTATGTTATTGTTGAAAATGGCGCATCATTGCTAATTCTTGGATCATCTATTTTTGCTTTGAACATCGCTTTTAACCTTTATACGGCAGGTTTCTTCAGCTATCAGGAGAGCCACTGGAATGCTGTTCTCAACGTAGTATCCAAGATAGCGCTCCTTGCATTTACTTTGTTGTTTGTAATTCTCCTTCAATCCTTCTTTATAATTAATTTGATGACTTTTCTAGTAACCCTTTTTTCATCAGCAATAGCTTTCATCATCTTTCTGACAGTGCGAAAGTGGCAGTTTGTTATTATTCCGTTTAGGACGGCATGGGTTAAAGTAAAAGACCTTTGGTTAAAAAGCGCACAGTTTGCTCTCTTGCAAATTTTTTCAACATTTCTATTAATGGCAGATGTTTTTGTGGTAAGCAGTATATCTGGGCTGGATACAGTAGGTGAGTATTTTCTTGTGAAGAGGATTTACTTGGTACTTGCAAGTTTTCACTTTGCTATCCTGCTTCCTGTCTGGTCTGCCTACACCGAGTCTATCGAATCTGGAGAAATAATCTGGGCGAGGAAAACGTTGAAAAAGACGACTTTATACACGGTGATGATTTTTACAGCAGGCATTGTGATTGTGTGCTTTGCCGGAAACGATCTGATTTATTTATGGACAGGGATAGAAATTATAAATCGGGATCTTCTTATATGGCTTGGAATCTGGGGATTTGTTTATGGCTGGTGTAATTGTTTTTCTGTATTCCTAAACGCAACAGGGAATCTGAAATATCAAGTCATTCTTGCTGGACTTGGAGCCATTTCATTTATACCAGTTTCTCTTTTTTTGGGTGAGAAATACGGGGTAATTGGTATATCCTTAAGCCTCATTGTCGCATGCTTCCCC
>Ga0209253_10006546_pt1 | contig 10081 bp, 11 predicted proteins | sample FrelakmetBRP12BR_FD_187145 | JGI IMG/M metagenome (GOLD analysis project Ga0209253, IMG submission 187145) | Freshwater lake sediment microbial communities from the University of Notre Dame, USA, for methane emissions studies - BRP12 BR (SPAdes)... | ecosystem: Environmental > Aquatic >...
TCTCATGGCAGGGGGCGCCGTGGGTATGAGCGCACATTCGAACCATGCCTCGCCACCACTGTTTCTCACAGCACAGGATTGTTCGGTTCCACCTTTAGCAGAAGGGCGTGCGGGGGATTTGGGAATCGCTGGAACGCTCCCACTCGCCGGGCCTCTTTCAGAGGGAGATGCCCTCGGCAGTCGAAGCTCCTGGTCTTATTGCGCCAAGCTTCTCGGACACGTGTGTGAAGGCGACCATGATCTGTACCCGCGCCTTGGATCGGGGCAGAAAAGTTTAGGATCAATGGGCTGGTTTTGGGAGGGCGTCGGGCCAGTCAGCAGGAGACTGAGAGGCGGGTCAGCGGCGCCGAGAAAGGGTTATGATGGCGACTGACGTTTACGAGAGACTGGCCGAGCACTTGGACGACCTGCCAGGCGGCTTCCCACGCACTGAGAGCGGGGTGGAGATACGCATCCTGCGCCGGCTCTTCACTCCTCAGGATGCCGAGCTCGCCCTGCACCTGACGCTGATCCCCGAGGAACCCCGGGTGGTCGCCCGGCGAGCCAAGATCCCAGTCGAAGAGGCCGTCAGGCGACTGGACGAACTGGACAAGAAGGGTCTCATCTTCAGAATCCACCGGGAGGGCAAGCCGCCCCAGTACCAAGCGCAGCAGTTCGTGGTCGGTTTCTGGGAGGCCCAGGTGAACAGGTTGGACCGGGGGCTTGTCGAGGACTTCGAAGAGTACTTGCCGACCCTCACTGACCTCGAGTTCTGGCGGAAAGCACCTCAACTGCGCACGATCCCGGTAGGAAAGAGCGTCCGCATTCAGACCGAAGTGATGTCCTACGAGCGGGCCGAGGAACTGGTACGTGCTCAGAAGACCTCTGCCGTGGCCAACTGCATCTGCCGGCAGGAGCTGCGCGTCCTGGGCGAGGGCTGCGACAAGCCTCTGGAGAGCTGCATGAGCTTTGGCATGGCTGCGAACCATATCGTCCGCACCGGCCGGGGCCGGGGTATCAGCCAGGAGGAAGCCCTGGCGATCCTCCACCGGGCCGAGGAGGCCGGACTCGTGCTCCAGCCGGCCAACGCCAAGGAAGCGCTTTTCATTTGCACCTGCTGCGGCTGCTGCTGCGGCGTGCTCCGGAGTGTGAAGCGTCACCCCAAGCCAGCGAGCATCGTCTCCAGCCCCTTCGCGGCGACTCTCAACGCCGAAACCTGCGAGGGATGCGGAGCCTGCGAAATCCGCTGCCAGATGGAGGCGATACACTTGCACGATGGTAAGGCAGCTCTAGATCTCAACCGGTGCATCGGCTGCGGGCTGTGCGTCACCACTTGCCCCACCGACTCCCTCTCCCTGGTGCGCAAGCCGGAGGCAAGACAACCCTACGTCCCCAAGGACATCGTTGACAACTACATCAAGATGGGGCAAGCCCGGGGCAAGATGGGTATCGGCGAGCTGATCGCCATGCAGATCAAATCGAAGTTGGAACGGCTGTTGGCGCGCAGCAAGTGAAGCCCAGCCCGCATTATGCGCGACCCACCTGCTGCGAGCGCGGATATGGCCGCCTTCTCTCCGAGCGGTAGGCTCTGTGAGGAGGAACGCTGTGGGAGCGACTTCCAGCCGCGATGAGTGAGCAGTGGCAGGGAGGTCTGCTCTGCAAAGGCGCATAGTCACGGCATTGATAGTGGAGAGCGAGGCCAGGCCTTTGGGTGGGGTTGTGGTGGAAAGCTTGGGGGTCAGTCCTGTCATCCAAGGAAGGTAGAGGCTCCGGATGCGCTTTGCGCCGCAGACCATCCCTGCCCCCGGCGCCGCCCCGTTTTGCGCAGCCCGAAGCCGGTCATCCTCGGGTCTTTCTTCGACAGGCTCAGGACAAGCTCACCTTGCGACGTACTGAAAAGTACGCCTCAGGTCCGAGCCCCTGTGGTTCCCCGGCGGCACCACCATCTCCACGATCTCGCGGCGGCGTCTCGTGCACACTGCGGGCTAGGCAGACAGGGGTCGGGAGGAAGGTTACCGATCGAGATGACTTGAAACTACCTCTGAAGAGAAAAGAATCAAGCCATGAAGAGATCTGAAATCGGCGGTGGCAGCCGGTCCACGCAAACGCACGCTACCACATGTCTCTATTTGGAGGACGACCACTGTTTCGAGGCTGAGGCGACCGTCGTTGCGGCCCGGGAGAATGCCCTCGCCTTCGATCGAACCTGCTTTTATCCAGGCGGTGGCGGCCAGCCTTCCGACGAGGGCTCCGTGAGGGTAGGGAGCGGAGAGGTGCTTGAAATCGTCTCTGTCCTTGCGGACCTAGACGAGGTCGTTTGGCACATCACCAAGTCGCCGCCACCGTCCACCATCCTGGGACAGCCCGCCAAGCTGATGGTGAACAGCGACAGACGGCTTGCTCTCATGCGTTACCATACCGTCCTTCATGTCCTTAACACGATCGCTTTGAGGGACTACGGCGGCTGGATCACCGGAGTGCAAATTGGAGTGGACTATTCGAGGATCGACTTCAAGCTGGAAGGTTTCTCCGCAGCGATGCGTGCTGAGCTGGAAAAGAAGGTCCGCACCGTCCTTGAAGGGAACCATGCCGTGAAGTCGTACTACGTACCGGAGGAGGACTTCCGCAGGCGCGACGATTTGCTTAGGACGCTGGAGGCGAAACCGCCCGTTTCTGGGGGGCAAGTCCGGGTGGTGGAGATAGAGGGGTTTGATGCACAAGCGTGCGGAGGAACCCATGTGCGCACCACGTCTGAAGTGGGGAAATTCTCGATCTTCCGCACCGAAAACAAAGGAAAGATCAACAAGCGGCTCTACGTCCGGCTCGAGCAGGCTGCGGGCTAGCAGGTTGCTGAGAGGCAAAATGAAAACACCGTTGCTTCCACGATGGGCAGTGTGGCCGGCAGTCCTGGCAATCACCCTGGTCTTCGGGTGGACTGACTGGCTGACCGGGCATGAACTCAACTTCTTCGTGTTTTATTTCCTGCCTGTGAGTCTCGCCGGGTGGCATCTCGGTCTCAACGCCTCGGTGTTTATGGCCGTGACCTGTGCCCTCGTCTGGTTTGGTGCGGACGTGAGGTCAGGGCATACTTACTCTTCTCATTTCTACGCAGTCTGGAACACAACGATCAGGCTTTGCTCTTTCCTCGCGATCGGATGGTCGGTACAGAAAATTCATACCCTGCTCATTGCGGAGAAGGAGAAATCGGAAGCTTTGCGCCGCTCCCTATCGGAGATCAGGGTCCTCCAAGGGCTCCTTCCCATCTGCGCCCAATGCAAGAAGATCCGCGATGCGGAGGGAACCTGGCAGCATCTGGAGGTGTACATCGGCGAGCACTCCAACGCCCGGTTCTCTCATGGCTACTGTCCCGAGTGTGCGCGAAAGGTCCTGGAGGAAGCAGGGATCACAGGCCGGACGAGCGAACCACGGCCTGGAGGGCATCGGCGCTAGCCGTGGCGAACCCTGAACGCGAGCGTCAGGAGAACAAGCGTTCGTCCCGGGGTCGGATCAAATTGGGATTCCGTATTCCGTACCCGATGAAGCATTGGGGTAATCAACCGGAGCTCGGCGAGCGCATCGGTGGGATCACCGATTCGTCTGAGGGCCGTTTCCGAGAACTCCGCGCCTGAATAAGGTGAGCGACCGCGGCAAACGATCCTCGCAAAGAAGCTCACGTCACGCAGCGCCAGGAGAAAAGTGATGAATACATCATCGACGGGGCCGCACCAGTTTGAAATGGACGGCTGGATCAGTTGTGCGCCCTTCGAGCGGCTGTTGCGTATGGAAATTGTCGAGGCCTCCGACGGGCACGCGATCCTGAAGATGCCCTTTCTCATCGACTACGCCCAAGGTGGGGGGTTGATCCATGGCGGCGCCCTGGTGAGTCTGGCTGATACCGCAGTTGTCATGGCCATCAAGAGTCTCATCCCCGCGCAGTCTCATTTTGCGACCACCCTTTGTGAAGCGAAGTTCCTCTTGCCGGTCAAGCAAGGAATCGTCACCGCCAAGGCAAAGGTGGTTGAGAGACAAGGCAGAACGTTGAAGGGACGAGCAACCGTCTACGACGAAGAGGAAAGAGCCGTGATGGAGTTCTCCTCCACCTTCAAGATCGCAAGAGACACAAGAATCAAAGGGATCATCTTCAGAGATACCTGACCGATATCACGTCTGCTACAGGAATGGTGGTTTTGACATGCCGGCACAGTAAAGGGGAAGGAGGAGAGCATGGCTAGCGAGGTTGATAGCTTCAACGATCCGAACACACTCTTTGGAAGGCTTCGCTCGGCGTGTGCCGAGGAATGGGACGGTTACTGCCACCATGAATTCGTACGCCGCCTCGGCGATGGGACCTTACCCCGGGAAAGCTTCCGCCACTACCTGGAACAGGATTACCTCTTCCTCATTCACTTCTCTCGGGCCTGGGCGCTTGCGGTCTACAAGGCTGATACACTTGCCGACATGCGCGCTGCAGCTTCAACCCTGGATGCCCTTCTCAACTATGAAATGGGCCTGCACGTGCAGTACTGTGCCGGCTGGGGGCTGACAGTAGAGGAGATGGAGCGACAGAGCGAAGCCAGGGCGAACATGGCCTATACCCGCTACGTCCTCGAACGCGGCCTTGCCGGGGATGTACTGGACCTGCATGTGGCTCTTGCACCCTGCGTCATTGGCTACGCCGTGATCGGCAAGAATCTGGCGGGTGATCCGAGGACTCGATTCGAGGGTAATCCCTACCGGGACTGGATAGAGATGTACGCCGGAGAGGAGTTTCAGAATGTAGCCAGGGGGGCGGTGCGACAGCTGGACCGACTGGCGGCTTCGCGCCTGGGCCCAGGCCGGTTTGAAAGCCTGGCCAGGACGTTCCGCCAGGCCACGTCTCTAGAGATCGGGTTCTGGGACATGGGGTTGCACTTGCAGGTCTAGCAGGATGCTGAAGACCTCTTTTTCATGATGGCGGAGGAGACTCCCACGCGAGCCGGGCTGGTCGGTGAGGCAAGGTGCATCTGGAGCCTCCTCTAGCCTCTCTGGCTTGTCGGAAGGCCTGCCGAACCTTGTGCACCACGGCTCTGCAGGCGGGCCGGACCACCACAGCCTTATTCATGGTGCGACTATGCAGCCTTGCCGAACCGACCGGCCGGGCTCAGGTCTCCCGTCAATACCTCTACATGGAGAGCCCCGGTTGAGGAGTTTTTCAGCATCCTGCTTGTCGTGGGGGAATCTTGGTACAGGCGTACGGCGATACCGGCGTCCTACCTTCCGTTCTCCGGCGCCCACGCTCGGTCGCTTGCAGACGAGTCTGGTTGGTCCGACCGGGTACTCGGCTTGGCTCGGAGATGTGGCAAGGATGAAAGGAGGATCTCATGAACCTCGCCATGGGAAACAGGAATGTGATCGTCGGCCTCGTGGTCATCATGGTGTATCTTTCAATGACGTTTTTCATCGAGCGGACATCGGCTCTGCACCGGTTCCATGACAAGGCGGCCGCGGCCGTGGTGGACACTAAGGGCTCGTCCAACCTTCTGGATCACCAAGTGGTTGATATGAAGCGCGGCCCTGCCTACCGGACCGGGGGGATTTACTTTACGAACTACTATCCCGCCTCATATGTCCGCGTGCCGAATTCCTTCCGGGATGCCGGAAACGGCATGCGACTGTTCGCGTGGATGTTCGCGCTCTTCAACATCGCCATCGGCCTCATCGTGGGCATCCAGGCTCAGGCCAACCGGCGGCTGCGCGAGTGGGCGTCGTGGCTAGCGGTAGTTGGTGTCGTGCTTTACCCTATCCGAGACGTGGTCGCCTTCTGGGGTCGATGGTTGAACCCTGAGTTTTCCCTGGGCGCGATCGGACCGGTGGTGTATCCCGTCAAATGGATCGGCGGCATAGCGATGTTCGTGGCACTTCTTCTCTCCCTCGTCGTCTTCGTGCAGGGCGCGCGGCAGGCAGCGGCCAAATGAGCTCGAGCTTTCGCTCGAATCGCCGCCACTGGCAGGGATGGAGCAGGACGGGACCGGAGCAACGGACTGCTCTTGAGGAGGTGACGCCCTCAGGGCGGGATGCGGAGATATTTGCCTGCCTCGACTGCTTTGAATATTATTGGACTCCGTCTTTGGGGTCCTAACTGCGCGCAATCGGGATGGCCGCATGATCCTTGGAATGCAGTTCGCAACGTTTCGATGGCTTGTCCTCAGCCTGGCAGTGCTCGCCCAGATATATCTTTACGTCCGCGCCCGGCAAGCCATTTGCACCTCGCGCCGATCCGACCGGTTCAAGTCTCGAGTCATCGCTTTGGTGGGCGCAGGGATCGCGCTGCTCTTTGTTATGAACATCTATATCATGTTCAGGCCTCTCCCTTGGATAGACCCGCCGACGGCGGCACAGGTCGGCCTCTTTTACCCGCCAGCCGTTTGGAGCCTGGGGTCGCTCTTCGCTGCTCTGCTTCTCGGCCTCATCCAGGTCGCCAGTGGGCTGGGGCGGATGGTTGGTCGGCTCTATCGCGCCGTGGCCGGTCGAAATGTTTCCGGCCCCGTCGATCCCGGCCGCCGTCGGTTTCTTCAAGCCGGCGTGGGCGGACTCGCCGCTACGCCCTTTATCCTGTGTGGTTACGGCGCCGCCTATGCCGGTAGGGCCTACGAGATCGAGGAACTCACTTTGCCCTTCGGCCGTTCGCTGCGGGTTGCCCAGCTTACCGACATCCATGCCGGAATTTACATGAACCGAGAAGAGATGCGCCGCTACGCCGACCAGGTCATAGCCCTTCAGCCGGATCTCTTTGTTCTCACCGGGGACTACATCTCGAACTCCCTGGTGTTTCTCCCGGGTTGTTTAGAGGAAATGGCCCGGATCCGCGCCCGGTACGGTACCTTCGCCACGCTGGGTAATCATGAGCACTGGTATGGGGAACTGAGGGAGCTCCAGGCCATCTTTCGAGAGTACCGAATTCCGCTCCTGCATAACTCTCATCAGCTGATTGAGACGGAACGGGGTCCCTTCGCAGTCGCTGGAATCGATGATCTCCGCACCGGGTATCCCGACTTGGAGGCCGCCTTACGCGGGCTGGATTCTGCGACGCCAACGCTGCTCCTCTCACATCGTCCGGAGATCTTTCCCCAGGCCGCTGGGCGCGGAATTCCCCTTACCCTGGCGGGCCACTATCATGGAGGACAGGTCAAACTGAGCCTGCCAGGAGGGGGTCTCAGCCTAGCCCACCTCAGAACCCCTTATGCGGAGGGGCTCCACCGGATCAACGATTCTCACCTGTACGTCAGTCGCGGGATCGGCACCACCTTCACCCCGGTGCGACTGAACGCCCCGCCGGAGGTTACGCTGGTCCACCTGACCTAATGGTTACGGGGACGCCCTGAGGCCGTTGCAGAGTTCTCGAGGTCGGGTTTGGCCTTGCAGACGAACATGACCAGGGCAATTTACTTAATTAGGCGGGATGTACTGCATTCTACTCCGGATGTGGGTGCAGGAACCCTTGCATGGATCCGGCAACAAGAAGAGTGGTGAACCAATCTTTGAGAGAGAAGAGGGCGGCGAAGATTATATTCTGGTGTCTCATGCCTTTTATCTTCGGGGGGGTCGTCCGATTCTATTTTGCAATCTTGAGTCTTGTGTTCGGAACTACCTTTGGGGTCCTATTCGGCGGTCGACATCTGAATGCGATATTCATGACGACTCTTGTGGTTTCGATCGTGTTTTCTCTTGCCACCTGCTTGCTACTATGGAAGCAATACAAGAAGCATATTTTGAAAAGTTGACAATTAGTAATAAAAGTAGGGGACGTGCCTACTATTAGTATTCGGAGCAAGAAGTTGTTTGCAATTTCCTTGTCGTGAAATGGAACACTGACGGCGCGTTCTTCGGGATGGGGCTTCGAAGAGATCGCACGAGGAGTGGAACATGAAGATAAAGTACAAGCATACGAACATCATCGCGCGGGACTGGCAGGCACTCGCCGCATTCTACGAAAAGGTTTTTGGCTGTGTCCGCGTGCCGCCGGAACGTCATCTGTCCGGTGCTTGGCTCGAGAAAGGCACGGGCGTTCCGAACGCCCGGTTTTCCGGCGTCCATCTCCGCTTGCCCGGCCATGGTGAGAACGGACCGACCCTCGAGATCTACCAGTACTCGCAAAATGAACCGAAGCCGCCCCCGGCAGCCAATCGAGAAGGGCTCAGCCATATTGCGTTTGAAGTAGACGATGTCGAGCAAGCCACAGCGGAGGTTTTGGAGCACGGTGGAAGCAAAGTCGGAGAGATCGTATCGTCTCCTGTTGAGGAGGTCGGCCTGCTGACCTTTGTGTATCTGGCCGATCCGGAAGGCAACATCATCGAGCTTCAGGCATGGAAGTAGATCGTCGAAGGAGGGCGCGGAGCCCGCTCGCGACCAGCAGCGGGTCAACGAGTGTCTCAGACCGAGCGTTCATCAGGACTGGCAGGACGGCACCGCCAGAGAGGCGCAAGCTTACGTCAAAGGACCTGAATTCGAGCACCGACTCAGCTCGAGCCCATGGCTTCTGGAGGAGTTCCTTGCGTCTGGGCGGCAAAAATTCGAAACGCAGTACCCGGGATTCGAGACCTTGAAGCAGGATCGGTGAATGAGGACCACGGAGACGACGCTCCGAAGGAAGCGCTTCACAGGGGGCGTAAAGGGATGCATTGAGCGAAGAGCGCAGGGTACATTGACACAAATGCTCAGTGGAACACGTCACAGAATAGGCTCAAAGACTTGATTGGTGGTTTCCATAGCTGAGGGAGGCTTGCATGCGTGCACGCACAGTCCTGTTGGTGTTTGTTCTCGGAGCGATCGCCGTATTTGCCGCGCTAAACTGGAGCGCGTTCATGGCGCCGACGAGCCTGACGCTCGGGTTCGCCACGGTGCAAGGGCCGCTCGGACTGATCATGCTCGGGCTGACGGCGCTGGTCACGGTGCTGTTCCTCGCGTTCGTGGTGTACCTGCAGACGTCGGTGCTCATCGACGCTCGGCGTCACGCGCGCGAGCTCAAAGCGCAGCGGGAACTCGCGGACGAGGCCGAGGCCTCGCGCTTCACCGAACTGCGCGGTCTTGTGGGGGAGGCGCTGCAGAAGCTCGAAGGCCAATGCGAGGAGTCCAGGACCAGCGTACTGGCGCGGCTCGACCAGCTCGAGCGGGATCTGGGGTCCAGGATCGAGCAGACAGGGAACACGCTCGCCGCCTATATCGGGGAACTCGAGGACCGGCTTGAACGGGAAACCGGGAGAGGAACCCCGAGTGCATCGACGTGAGAGCGTGCCGGCTTGTCGAGCCTGGAGCGGCGCTCTTCCAGAGCCCGGCGCCGAACCATGGCGGCTCGCTCCGCTTCGCCCCTTGGGCAGGCCGGATGGCGAAAACCATCGCCGGGCCCCAAAGCATGGGGAGGAAACGCGGAGTCGTGGCCTGTTTCCCTCCGCCGCCGATGAAGCAGAGGACTGGGGGACCTAGCCGGCCGTCAGTCCGCCGTCCGCCAGGAAGAGACTTCCCGTGACAAAGCTCGCGGCGTCAGAGGCAAGGAAGTAAACGAGTTCGGCCACCTCCTTCGGACGCCCCACCCTCCCCAAGGGGTATTTCTTCGCCTCCTTCACCCAGGCGCGCTCCACGTCGCCTCCTAGGTCCCGGTCAGCCCAGCGCTGGAGCGCCCCTTCGGCCAGGGGGGTTCTGATGGTGGCCGGGCAGACCGTGTTCACCCTGATATTCTTCTCGCCCAGGTCTATGGCAAGGCTCCTGGTGATCTGCCCGATCGCGCCCTTGCTGGCGCCGTAGGCGAGACTCCGCCTTTTCCCGATGAAGCACTGGTCCGAGCCCATGAGGACGATCGAGCCGCCGCCGCCGGCCGCGAGATGGGGGACCGTCTCCCGAACCGTGAAGATGAGGCCCTTGAGGTTGGTGTCGATGATGAGGTTCCAGTCCTCCTCGGTGAGCTCGGAGATCGTATTGGACCGGTGGATACCGGCGTTGGCAAAGACGATGTCCAGCCGACCGAAACGCTTCATAGCAGCCTCAACTGCTTGCTGGCAATCGGAGATGCTCCGTACATCGCAACGGATAAAGAGCACCTCTCCCCCCGCAGCTTCGATCCTGGCTACCG
>Ga0209253_10006547_pt1 | contig 10080 bp, 10 predicted proteins | sample FrelakmetBRP12BR_FD_187145 | JGI IMG/M metagenome (GOLD analysis project Ga0209253, IMG submission 187145) | Freshwater lake sediment microbial communities from the University of Notre Dame, USA, for methane emissions studies - BRP12 BR (SPAdes)... | ecosystem: Environmental > Aquatic >...
TGGCTGAGGCGGCGCGGCAGTTGGGGGTATGCACCTCCGCCATCTGGCACGCGATCCGACGTGCAAAGTAGTCACAACTAAATCAAGTAAAAGACGTCCCCTAACCTACTACACGCGGCGGTGAGAGAAGACGAATCTCGCATATACAGAGGGCTTTGGCGTCATTGGGTCGAACCAGTTCTGCAACGTTAGGGTATACTGACAGCCAAGTGCGTAAGAATCAGGTTCGGTAAAAATTGCAGATATCGACCGACCTCATATTCTATTCGCAGAGTCGGTGTTTCGGTGATACGATCCGACATATCACCGAAACGCCGACTCTGTGATACTGGCAGGGTGCCACCGCACTGAAGCCACAAAGAATAGAAACGATGAGGGAGCATGACCATTCTGAGATATGCGCTTTTTGGTTTTGCTATTTTGATTTTCGAAACATTCAGCCAACCCTTACAGGCGCAGGCCCCCCCTGAAAAGGCTTCAGGCCCTGGCATTTTCTACGGTTTCCGCCTCGGGCTGTTGGCTCATGATATTGGTGGGCTTTGGAGCCATAGTCGTGCTGAGGGCGGTGTGGACATGAATGCTGAAATTGTTTTTTGGAAACCAAGTTTCAGACTCTGGGAAGGGGTTATTCTCCCAAACCTTGGACTAAGCATCAATAGCCAAGGTGACACCAGCAAAGTCTATGGTGCGCTGCTGTGGGAATTCTTATTTAACAAGGCATTGTTCTTTAATTCTGGTATCGATCTGGCAGTTCACAACGGGCAGTTGGAATCCGACGATGCAAATGAGAAGCAGCTTGGCTCCCGTATACTCTTCCGAATACCAATCGAATTCGGTTTCACGATTCATGAACGCCATCGAATCTCCATCCTGTTCGACCACATCTCGAATGCTTACTTGGCCGATCCCAATGAAGGATTGGACACCCTCGGTGTGAGATACGGGTTCCAGTTTTAGGTACGGCTTTGTGGCGGCAGTTTCTTATACATCAAGTTATGAATCAGCCTTTTGGAAAGATTGAGATGCCATCCGACATAACTGTATTTTTGCCAATTTTGTGATAATTTCAGTTTCAGATCAACCCATATGTGTAGAGGCGCGGTCGGACCAAGCTAAGCCTCGGTACTCAAGAAGGAATGGCCGGAAGGGGGGCCGGCAAGTCCACTACCCTTTCTGGCGGCAACCTGACCGCGTCGTTGGGTGAGAAGAAGATGAAGCTACTTGTAATCCTGGGGCATCCCGATCCCCGGAGCTTTAATCACGCCATCGCCTCGACGGTATGCGAAACCCTCCGTAAGAGTGGGCATACGGTCATCCTTCATGATCTCTACGCCGAAGGATTCGATCCGCTCCTCCCAAAGGAAGAGATCCCAGAGGATGGACTTGTCGCTGCACCGATTCAGAAGCACTGTGAGGAACTGCGGTCGGCTGACGGCATCGTCATTGTCCACCCAAACTGGTGGGGGCAGCCACCCGCTATCCTCAAGGGCTGGGTTGACCGTGTCTTCCGTCCCGGTGTGGCATATCGGTTTGAGGAAGGTGATTCTGGTGAAGGCATACCTAGAGGATTAGTAAAGGCAAAAGCCGCAATAGTATTCAATACGTCTAATACCGAAGTAGAAAGAGAAAAGAACGCCTTCGATGACCCGCTTGAAACAATTTGGAGGAATTGCATCTTCGGTCTTTGCGGGGTCGGGAATTTCTACCGTCGAGTGTTCAGCATAATTGTTACGAGCACAAGAATTCAACGAGAGCAGTGGCTTGATGAGGTGAAGAGTAATATTAATAAGTTCTTTCCAAGAGACGCTCAAACGTAAACCACATAGCAACGGTTTCAACGCGGACTCGCACTTCTGTTGCGGCGCATAGTTGTCCGGTTAAGCTCGGGAGAATCGGCGACGTTCATTGCATTATAATATTCAAGTAGATAGGATGGATACAATTAAACATAGCAAGGAGAGTGTGGAGAGTAGGATACACTCTTGCGTGCGGGTCATCCGGGGCCCCGTTGGCGGGCCCGGCACGAAACGATATGGGAACGGGTTTCAGACTATTCTTGGTAAATGACGACGATTCGCTGTACCGGGTTCCGCTGGCTCGATACGAGCGGCTGCTTCGGTTCGAACCACAGGAACGGCTTCCGGAGTATGCGGGGAAACGGGTAAGGTGCGCCCTCGTTGTGTTGGATGTTCTGGGGAGGACACCGCTGGATATTAGGCACGTCGACCACTTCATGCTTTCTTTTGATGCGGAGGGCCGGATAGATGCGAACGAATGGGACAGGGAGACTCAACTTGTGGGAGAGATGGTCGACTCTCACATGGGAGAATCACTGGACCCGAAGTTGGTTGACGCCAGGGGTCACTTCGCCAGGAAGCGATACTTTCACGAATTCAAGTGGATTCCCACGCCACGGGTAAGAGAAAACATCATAACCACCATTTTCGGCAAGGAGCTTGCCTGAGTTCCAGCGCCCCTGCTAGCAATGAGAGCGAATCAGAATGGAGACATGCATCAGATTATGAGTTACTTGGAGTAAAGTAAACCTCTATTTGCACTATTTTCACACTGACCTGTGATGCGAAGCGGAGAGATCTTTCCGTTGGCGTTCCTTCTACGAGTCCGCCGGTCGGACACATGGTGGAGCGGGAATGGCTGAGCAGCTGAGTCTCTTCGGCGAGGAAAACACCCTTTTCAACGGGGCCGTCCAGCGGCTGCTGGAGATGGACTTCAGCGGCTGTTTGGAGAGGCTGGAGCGCTACCGCAAGCTTTTTCCCTGGGGCCGGGAGGTGCGCCGTGAGGCTGCGGTGGCCGCCTTCTGGCGGGAGAGGCTCGGTGGGGCCGTTTGGGAGAGGATTGATTCCGCCGAGGTGGAGAGGCGCTACGGGCTGTGGCTCGATTTCGAGAAGGCCTTCGGCTGCCCGTGGCCGGAGGACAAAATCGAACAGCAGTTTCAGGTCCGCTACTTCCTGAGGCTCACCGAGTCCCTGGCAGCGAGCGGCGAAGAGACGCCGACGAGCTTGCCCGGCGGCACCCCCACAGGACTCCTCCATCTGCTCGCCGGGAGGCCCAGTGGGGCCATACCGCTGCTCCAGGGCTTGATCGGCGCCGAGCCAGAGAACGCGAGGATCTACGGCTATCTCGGTGATGCCTATGTCCTTCGCGGCGACCTGCCCACAGCGAGGATCTGCTACCGGGAGGCCTTCAGCCTCGACCCGGCCGGGTTGGACCTTCGCCGCCTTGGTGATCGGGAGCTCCTGGAGTTGGTTGCCGATCAGGGGCAAGAAGACGACCTGGAGCCCAGGGCGCTGGCCTGGCTGCCGGTCCGCGCCCAGCTCCTGGGAATCTTTCCGCGACGGCTCTTCCGCGGTCTCGATGAGCTGAAGGCCTGGGTGGAGCGCTACCTTGATTTGATCCGGGCCCACCGCGAGCACCCGACCGATGCCATGGTTCCCCGCTTGTTCTACTGCGCCATGGTCCTCTCGGATAACGCGCCGATGCTCCACTTTGTCAGCTCGGTCGATCTCGCTGAGGTCAGGCGGTTGATGAAGAGCTTGGATCCGGCCCTGTTCGCCCGACACATGAGGGACCTCGAAACCCGACGGTAGCCCCTCCCCGGGCACGAACCACGCCTTTTCCCTTGCGGTGAGAGAGGGTCGGACCAAGGGCACTGGTTGAGATGACATGAAATTGCCTCGAAAAAATGGGGTCATTTTGAGCCAATAACGACCTTCGAGGAGCGCAAAGAGGGGTTCTTGGAAGATCCACCGATGGCGTGGAGAGGGCGATGTTTGCGCCATTTCGGAAAGAAGGGGCCGGCGGGGCGGAGGTGAGGGCACGGGGTGGTTCTCGCACCATGGCGAACATTACCCTCATCGGTATGCCGGGCTCTGGGAAAAGCACCCTCGGAACCCGGCTTGCTCAAAGACTCGGCTATCGATTCGTCGACGGCGATGCCATCATCGAGTCATCGGGTAGACGCCTCCAAGAGATCATCGACCGGGACGGTGAGGAGGAGTTTCTCCGCATTGAAGAGGCGGAGCTCCTCAAGCTTTCCGGGCAGGGGCAGGTATTCGCCCCGGGAGGAAGCTGCGTGCTTTCACCGCCGGCGATGGCTCACCTGCGGGGGCTTTCGGTTGTTGTTTATCTGGATGTTCCCCTCGCACTCCTTGAGACGAGACTCGGTACCGATGCCATGGCGAGGCGAGGAATCGTCGGTCTCCGGAGGATGGATCTCGCTCGGCTTTACGAGATCAGGAGACCCCTCTACCTCAGGTATGCTCACATCCGTGTGAGCCTCAACGACAGGCCGATCTCCGAATGCCTTGAAATCCTTCTGGCGCTCCTCCAGGCTCGAGAATCAGGGTATGATAGTCCAGATTGAGAGCGAGGAACGGTCGAGCTTCTGGATGGGCGGCGGGTCACCATTCAGCCTTGGTGCGCCCACCGGTTTAAGGCCACGAAGGATGCCCACGTGATCGAATACTATGATTCACTTTAAGACCCGGGGGACGATATCCCCTTTGGTGTTTTTGACACGGCGACGGAGGAGCCATGGGAGCCGAAGACGAGCTGGTAACCATCGTTGATGAGCGAAACAGGGTGGTCGGGACCGCACCCCGCCGGGAGATGCGGGCCGGAAACCTGCCCCATCGGGCAACCTACATTCTGGTGTTCAATTCTCGGGGTGAGCTCTACGTCCAGAAGCGCACGGAGCGTAAAGATGTGTTTCCCGGCTACTATGACGTGGCCGCCGGCGGAGTCATCCTCGCGGGGGAAAGTTACGAAGAGGGTGCGGTCCGGGAGCTCGAGGAAGAGCTCGGGATCAGGGACGTCCCGCTCACACGGCTCTTCGACTTCTCCTACAAAGACGAGTCGGTGAAGATCTGGGGCGCGGCCTTTTCCTGTCTCTACGACGGCGAGGTAGTGCTTCAGCAAGAAGAGGTTGAAAGCGGAGCCTTCCGCGCGGTGGACGAGGTGTTTCGCCTGGCGGAAACAGAGCCCTTTACGCCCGATGGACTCTATGTGCTTCACAGGTATGGAGAAATGGTCGGCCTCGGCTGAGGCCAGGGAAGATGCATCGCGAGCGGCTGGCAGGAAGAATCATGGACAGAGGGGGCAACCGGCCAGGCCACTAGGCTCCGCCCTTGGCCTCCAGGCTGGCGGTAAACTGGCGGTTGCAGACCTCCCAGTAGGAACAGCAGGTCTCAGAGCAGGTCTGGGTTGCACGCTTGAAGCAGTCGTGGAATCCGTTGTTTTTCTGCCTATCCCGCACGTACTCAGTGATGCAGCGGTCGCACAAGCCTCCTGAGACCTCGGCGGACGCCGCACCAATGATCCAGGTGGTCCTGCATCTGATACAGACGTAGGTCATGTGGTCTCCTCGCTTCCCACTGCTTCGGTTACGGCACCCGCCGTGAACCGACCACCCCCGATCAGTGTGCCGCCTAATGTTTCAGCCCGTGCCTTCAATAATGCAAGAAATGGACCGCTGAACGCTCCCATCGGGATTACCGCATTTTATCCGCAGATCCCCCTGCCGTCAAGAATTATATGTCGTTGAGATTGCTAGCCTGTCCTGATCCGATCAGCGGGATTTCCCGATCCCCTGGAGGCTGCGAGAAACGGCAGGACAAGAAGGCGAGGCCATCCGCTTTGCTGCAAAGGGCAGTCCCCGACATTCTTCGACACTTTCTGCCTCGTCATCCGAAATGGGGCAGGATGGCGAAAGGAGAGCTCACCTCGGCATGCTATTTGCAAAAAGTTTTCCTCACCGGGAGTGCGGGATCCCACACTCGGGATGCGGTTTCCGCAAGCGAGGGACTTCATGAAACGATACTACCTGGCCCTCGAGAAAGGGTCGCTCCGGACCAGCATGCATCCATTGGTCGCTCCCACGACCATTGGGCGCGGTCCCGACAATGCTATCATCATCGAGGAAATTACCGCCTCGCGCTCCCACGCCCGTGTCAGCTTTCTGGATGGAGCGTGGACCGTAGAAGATCTCGGGAGCACAAATGGCGTCTTCGCGGCCGGGAAGCGAATCACTACATCCCGTCTTCGCCCCGGTGATACCTTCCATATAGGTGACTACACCTTCCGTTTCGTGGAGATGGAGGTCTCCGAAGAAGGAACGAAACTTTCCGACACCGTGCAAATTCTTTCGGCAAACATCGGGACCATGGGTAGCCCGAGCCGCGATAGCGGGACCAGCCCCAACCCGGAACGGCTGCAGGCGGTCATCGCCGCCATTCCCTTTTTCAGCTCCCTCGGAGAGCCAGAGTTGGACGGGCTGGCATCAACCTCGACCCTCCACATCTTCCAACCCGGTGAGACGATCATCCGGCAGGGAGATCCGGGCCGCTCCGTTTACATCATTCTCCACGGGCGCGTCCGGGTGTTTACCAGGGACTACAAGGGACAGGAGCTGGAGCTGGCCGTCCTCGAGGCGAGTCAGTTCTTCGGCGAGATGTCCTTTCTCAGCGGGCAACCCCGCTCCAGTCATGTTGAGGCCTTGGAGAGCAGCGTCCTCGTCGAACTAAGCTATACGACCATGCATAGACTCGCAAAGGAGAACCCTCAGGTCAAAGAGACACTGCTGCGCTATTACCGCGAGCGCGTGGAGAGCACGAAGCAGAAGCGAGAAGAAGTGGGGGCACCGGAACGGAGGCAGCAGGAGCGGGTGAAGGAAAGGGTCCCCGTCATTTTCACGATCGCTCCTCAATCCGAGAGTGAGGTCGGGCCGGAAAGCACTGTTTACCGTGCCGTCTCCCGTGATATTTCAATGTCGGGGATGATCCTGGAATGCAGGGAAGCGCTTCCCGACCCTCTCACTGCGGGCAATGAGGTGCGCTTGGAGATCGAGCTACCACCTTCAGGCGAGAAAGTCCGTGCTGTCGGCACAGTCCGACGCTTCCAGATCGTGACCGCGGAAGCGAAGGCAGCCCTCGTTGCCCTTGAATTCAAGGCCATGCCTTCCGAGGATATTCAGAGGTTGAAGAGGTTTCTTCACGGAGAAAGTCATCCGGTGCCCGAGTCGTAGGAATCCCCAAGGGCCAAGCGTCCCCTCCGTTATCGAGTTCCACCAGAGGAGACCGTGTCAGTGTCGTGTCGGGCCAGTTCCCTGCTGTAGATGAAGGCTCCATCCCGTTCCACCCACGTATCCCCGTGACGCTCCAGGATCCAGCCGCTTGCCTTCCTGCCGCCGAAGGGAACCCGGAGAGGCATGAAGAGAAAGTCCGGGTTGCCGAGCACCATGCCGAAGTGCTCCCGCAAAAGAGACAGTGCATCCTCAGGAGGGGAGCCAAAGTAGGCGAGGAGGAAACCGTATCGCGTCTGGATAAGCTCTCGGACCGAATGCTCGGCATGGCGAAAAGGCTTGAGGATGAGCACCGGCCCGAAGAGCTCGAGATCGGGGATATCCTTCTCTGTCTCGAGGACTAAGGGGTGAACCCACTCGCCGTCGATGCTCCCGGTTAGGAGCACCGTCCCACGAACCTCCTCCATGGCGGCCTGGAGAAGGAGACGGGTCCGCTCCACCCGAATAGGTCCGATATGGGTCTCCGGGTCGAGGGGGTCGCCGACCCGAAGACGGCCGACCCATTCGAGGACTCCCCTCCGCACCTGCTCGTAAAGGCTCTCGTGGATCAAAGCCTTCTTTAAGGTGGTACAGTACTGGCCGCCGTTGATAAAGGCGCGCCTGGCGATGAAACGAGCCGCAGCATCGGGGTCGGCATCGGCAAAGACGACTGCCGCCGGCATGCCGCTCGGCCCGGCGAAAAAGACCTTGTCGAACCCGTCCCGTTGACGCCGGTAAACCTCCCCTACTGCCGAGGCACCTGAGATGAAGAGAACGCGCACCTCCTCATCGACCACGGAGCGCCGGCCGAAGGCCCGGTTGTCGACACCAACCATCGGCTCCAGGGCATGACTGCTGGAGGCGATCTCGGCCAGAATCTCTGCGGAGCGTCGGCTCCACGAGGAGAAGGTGAAACGGAGCCGATTCCCGGTGAGGAGGGAGGAGCCTCCGAGGCGTGCCAGCATCACCGCCGGCGCGTCGTAAGGAAAGATAGCCGCCACCGTGCCATAGGGCGTGCTGCCCTGCACCCAGGGTACTTCGCGGTCCATGGTTCGAAGGTAGTCTACCGCCAGATCCACCTCCGTGGAGGTAATTGTCACCGGAAATCCTGCGTCCTCTGCCCCTGCCCGAGCCAGATCCGCCTTTCGTTCCGCGAGACGGCCTGCCAGTCGCTGGATCTCCCTGAACCGCAACTCATAGATTTCGGGGGACATGCTAGTCCGCTCCACCAGGGAAGCGCCCATGAGATGTTTCTCCTTTCCAAAGAACTAGGTCTCCGTGGGTATTCTCGATCGTTGTTCTCGAAGGGTCAAGGGGCTGGGGCGCGGGGGGCACAAGAACGAAGCCCCCGGCGGGTGCCTCGCCCGCCGGGGGCTCCAACCAAGGAGGTGAAACAAGAAACCCCATAAACATACCTTAGCATCAACGCTCAGGGGGCGTAAGTAGGAAAAGGCCCCATTTTGCCGGGGAGAATCCTCAAGCCAGCAGGCGAAACCACCCACGCCGAACCGGTAACGCCCAGTTGACCCTGTGAGCGCCTTCACCTAGACTGGACCCTCTCGACCGATCCGCCGAGCGTAAGACTTCCGGGAAGGAGCAGATTATGGCCTTCGGCTACAGTACCAATGCCTTCGTCAAGTTTTCCTTGTTCGAGGCGGTGGAAAAGATCGCCCGCCTCGGCTTTCAGGGGGTTGAGATCATGTGCGACCGACCCCATCTCTATCCCCAAGATTTTGGGCCCGGGGATCTTGCCCGGTTGCAGCGCCTCATTCAGGAGCAGGGATTGCGAGTCACAAATCTCAACAGCTTCACCCTCTTTGCGGTGGGCGACACCTACCTGCCCTCCTGGATCGAGCCCGAGCGAGAACGTCGGGAGATCCGCATCCGGCACACCCTAGAGTGTCTCAGGTTGGCACAGCTTCTGGGATGCGACACTATCTCGGTACCTCCAGGCGGACCACTCGGCGGTATGTCGGAGCAGGAGGCCTTCCGGCGCTTCTACGAGGGGCTCGAGCAGGTGGTACCCTTGGCGGAGGAACTGGGCGTGAAGGTGCTGGTCGAGCCCGAGCCGGGCCTTCTCATGGAAAACAGCGGTCAGTTCAGAGCCTTCATTCGCGAGGTGAGCTCACCGGCGGTGGGACTCAACTTCGACGTGGGCCACTTTTTCTGTGCCGGGGAGGACCCGAGTGCCGCCTTCGAGGAGCTCTTCGAATGGGTAGGCCACGTCCACCTCGAGGACATCGCCGCCAGTCGCGTCCACAACCACCTGATCCCCGGCCGCGGCGCCATCTCGTTCCTGGATGTCCTCCGGACCATGGTCAGGCTTGGCTATCGCGGGCACATCAGCCTCGAGCTCTATCCCTATGTGGATATGCCCGAGGAGGCGGGGCGGGAGAGCATCGAGTACCTCCGTCCGATTCTCCGGGAGGCCGGGTTGCAGGTGGGGAGCGGGTGATGGAGGGTGTGGGAGGCTGCAGCAGTTGCTGAAAAATCCTGAGGTGGCCCCAGATGCGCCTTGTCTCGCAAGTCACCTCGTCTCCCCTGACAGTATTCTTGGTGAGGTTGAGACGGATCTTGGAGTTGCTGCTGGGGATCACCTCGTGCGAGGGAGAATATCCACGATCGCCCGGGCACATACCTCAGCCCCGTTCGCGGGGAGCGAGGGGGCCCGCCGGGGAAGCCTATCCAGCTGCTCGATGGCACCCTGCCACCGCCCGGCGTAAAGGTCCGGCGACGGCAGATAGACCGTGGCGAGATGAGTCGACATCTCGTTCACCAGGATGTCGTATTCAAGAAACAAGCCGCGATCGGTGTAGATAACCGGGGTGCCGTGCACCAGGCAGTCGGCGACGATGCCGTAACCCGGCTTAGTGATCACGCCATCCACCGCGGCGACCGCATCGGCATAGGAGACGTCCAGCTCGTCGAGGGAGAGGCTATTCCTCGCCCGGAGACGGAGCGGGTGCTTGTAGAGAAAGATCCGCTCGCCCATGGTCTCCAGA
>Ga0209253_10006548_pt1 | contig 10078 bp, 10 predicted proteins | sample FrelakmetBRP12BR_FD_187145 | JGI IMG/M metagenome (GOLD analysis project Ga0209253, IMG submission 187145) | Freshwater lake sediment microbial communities from the University of Notre Dame, USA, for methane emissions studies - BRP12 BR (SPAdes)... | ecosystem: Environmental > Aquatic >...
GCCGTTCAAGATCCGTTGACGGGTAGCAGCGTCACCGCTGGGCGGCCCGTGGCGCCAGGTGGAAGTGGGCCAGCAGGAAATCGGTGAGCTGGGATGCGGCCGCGAAGTCGAAGCAGGGTGTGCCGGCGTCCAGGGGTTGGTCACTGACGATCGCCAGGTGCTCACCGCGCTCCAGATCGGGGTCGGGTCCCAGGGCTGCCCGCGCTACCAGCACCTGCGGCTTGCCGCTGCCGCGGAAGCCCTCGGTGAGGACGATGTCGACGCGGTTCGCCACCAGTTTCACCAGTTCATCCAGGGACGGCTCCGCCGGGCGGCGTTCGACCATCGCTACCCTGGCCGGTGAGGAGATCACCACGCAGTCGCTGCCGGCCTGGGCGAAGCGCCAGCTATCCTTGCCCTCGTGGTCGATCTGGAAGTCGTGGTGGGAATGCTTGATGACGGCGACTCTGTAGCCGCGGGCCTTGAGCTCGCGCACTACCTTCTCCAGCAGGGTGGTCTTGCCGGCGCCCGAGTTCCCGACAAAGCTCACGATCGTGGGTTGGCTCACGGGCCCTCTGTTCTAGGCACGCTCTGTCGAGGGGCTGACCTCCCGCCGGACGTCCTCCAGGGTCGAGCCCAATTGTCGGCCCAGGGCCGTCTTGGCCACGCAGTAGGTAGCCCCCTGCTGGCGGGCGGCCTCGCGATAGTGCTCATCGTCCATGTCCAACAATACAAGGATCAGAGTCTGCGGTAGACAGTCCTTGATCTCGCGGATAGTCTCCAGACCATGGCTCAGAGCGGGGCCGAGCCCGGCCACGACCAGGTCGGGCCCCCGCGAGCGGCAGAGGGCCAAGGTCTCCTCCAGACTGGAGGCGACACCCACCAGGGCCATTCCCGGCTGGCGCGCCAGGAACTCGATGAGAAGGCGTCGCTGGAGGAGGTTGGGTTCGAGAATGAGCGTCTGTACTGCCATGAGAGACGATGCGCTGAGAGCCGAGCCGTCATCGTCATTCTAGCGTCGGCTTGCGGCCTCTGAATCACAACAACGCTCCACCAGGGTAAGAGAAATCGCACCATTTTGAACCTGGTGGCTTTGAGTGCGGCTCGTCCGGGTGGCCTCTGCGCTCCAATAGCCCCCAGGCCGTTTGAGCTTGTAGGTCGGGGTCTTCAGACCCCGACGAGGGTTGCGCGAGGGTCTGAAGACCCTCGCCTACATTACCTCTGAGGGGACTCAGATATGTGGTCCTTAGACGCCATGAGGCAGGGGAATCGATGCCGCAGCCTTCGGGCTGCGGTGATCTCAAGACAACTTCTACTCGTCCAGCGTGACCAGGCCCTTGCGGATGGCGAACTTGATGAGCTCGGCGCGGTTGTGAAGGCTGAGCTTGTCCATGATGTTCGCCCGGTGGCGCTCGACGGTGTTGGGGCTAAGGTAGAGGAGGGTGGCGATCTCGCGACCGGTCTTGCCCTCGGCGATGAGCTTCAACACCTCTTTTTCCCGGTCCGAGAGCTTGGAAAGGGCGTCTTTCTCTTTCTCCATGCCCGCGTCGGCGCGGCGGAGGTAGTCGTCCAGCATCTGGCGCGCCAGGGAAGGGCAGAAGTAAGCCTCGCCCTGACGCACGGCGCGGATGGCGGTTATGAGTTCGGCGGGCGCCGCGCCTTTGATGACGTAGCCCGAGGCGCCGGCCTCCAGGGCCTGGAAGAAGTAGCGTTGGTCTTCGTGCATGGTGAGGACCACGACCTGGGAGTCGGGTACCGCTTCCTTGAGGCGGCGAATGGTCTCGAAGCCGCTCATCCCCGGCATGCTGATGTCCATCACAACCACGTCGGGGTGCGTCTCCTCCGTCATGCGCAGGGCGCCGGCGCCGTCGGCGGCCTCGCCCACCAGCGTCATGTCCTCTTCCGAGGAGAGGATCATGCGCAGGCCGGCGCGGACTATGGCGTGGTCATCCACCAGCAGCACTCGTATCGCCACCGCTGGCTCCTCCCGAGGTCAATGGAATGCGAATATGAACACGCGTGCCGCCGCCCGGCTGCGAATCGATGGCGAACTGGCCGCCCAGGGAGCGCACTCGCTCCTGCATGCCCACGATGCCCAGGTGCTCCTCGCCCGCACGGCTGATCTTGTCGGGGTTGAAGCCACGGCCGTCGTCCTCCACCACCGTCTCCACGGCGCCATTGCTCCCGGTGAGGCTGACGGTGCACTCGCGGGCGTACGAATGCTTGATGACGTTGGCAACCGCCTCCTGCACCAGCCGGTAGAGGGCGACCTCTAGCCGCTGGGGCAGACGACTATCGAGGCCGCTGGCGCGCACGATGGGCTGTATGCCGGCCTTGGAGAGCGATGTCTTGGCGTACCAGTCCACAGCGGCAGCGAGGCCCAAGTCGTCCAGGAGGGTGGGGCGCAGGTCGAAGATGACGCGCCGGATCTCCTGAAGCGTGCCCGAGGCGATGTCGCGGGCCTCAGTCAGGTAGCGGCGCAGGTGGCTTCGCTCGCGACCATCAAGCGGCAGGGTCTGCTCCAAAGCGTCCAGGCTCATGATCAGGCCGGTGAGGGACTGGCCCACCTCGTCGTGGAGCTCGCGGGCGATGCGCCGTCGTTCCTCCTCCTGGACCTTGATCTCGCGGGCCAGAAGCTCGCGGCGGATGCGAGCACGGGCGTCGGCCTCCTCGTAGAGGTGCGCGTTCTCCAGGGCCAGGGCGGCAATGGTGGCCAGCAGGTTCAACAGGCGAACAGTCTCGCCGCTAAAGGTGGCCCCGTCGTCGCCGCAGAAGTTCATCACCCCCACTATCTGCCCCCGCACGCGCATGGGGATGGAGAGCGCCTGCCGCAGGTGTCCGGCGGCCGGCGCCTTCAGATGTACTCGTTCCTCCTCGTTCAAGCCGGGGATCACGACCGCCTGGGCGTCCTCGGTCGCCAGTTGGAACAGCCGGGCGCCCAAGCGCTGGCCGCCCAATTCGGCGCTACACCAGGGGAACGGGCCGCGATGGGCCAGGCAGGTGAGCTGACGGGTCTCCGGGTCGCGCAGGAGGACTTCGGCGCAGGTAGCGCCGGCCAGGGCCACCGCTTCGTCCAGCAGGCTGTCGCAGATGTGCTCGAGGGTGGAGGCGGCGGCGATGCGGGACGCGACGTCGCTGGCCACACTCAGGGAGGAGGCAGACGCCTCCGTGTTCTTCCGGCGGCCAGCTTTGCTGTCCTGGTTGTTCATCGCGCCTCGCCCGGTGGCAGGCAGGTCCGCCGGAAAGGCCCCTTCCACTGCAAAGCGAACGCCACGCCAGCGGAAAAGGATGGCCCGCGCTACCCCGAGCAGTCGCTGAAATTATACCATGCGCGGTAAACGAACGTTGGCTATCTGTCCGGAAGCCGCGCTTCTCCAGGCTCCGGTGGGGGTGGGGGCGGTTCTGTTGGGGCAGCGATCCTGCCTTCTGACCACGTCCGAGAAGCAGAAATGGAATGGCCAAGAGGGAGCCGCCTCTAGTAAGTCTAGGCGGGCTTGACTTACCCACAATACTTGTATAGATTTGCACCATCGCGGGGCAGGGCGAGTCTCGGAGGGCGGGCGGGCCCCGCGCCGCAACTGCTATCGATGGAGCCCTTTGCACAAACACGGCGTGGACTGGTGACAGCAGAGATCTAGCGTGCGGGTTGCGAGCGGACAGGCATGACGGCGTATATCTTCCAGCGGGTTCTACTGACCATTCCAGTCATCCTTCTCGCCGTCACTCTCGTGTTCCTGGCTGGCCACGCCGTGCCCGACTACGCCGTCCGCAGCATAGCGCAGGGTCTTACCGGCGCCGAAAACCTGGATCAGGCCAAGCAGCAGGTACGCCACGATCTGGGCCTGGACAAGCCACTCTTGCAGCAATACGTCGAATATGTGGGCGGCCTGGCCAAGGGCGACCTGGGGACCTCCTTCATCACAAAGCAGCCGGTCCTCGAAGAGCTGAAGCTCCGCATGCCCGTTAGCGTCGAGCTGGGCCTGCTCTCGCTCTTGGTGGCCATGGTCGTAAGCATCCCGGTCGGAATCATCTCTGCCGTCCGTCAGGATACGTGGCTGGACTATGTGCTGCGCTTCATGTCCATCTTGGGGCTGGCGATCCCCGCCTTCTACTTAGGTGTGCTGCTGCTGATCTTCGTCTTCAAGGTGTTCGATTGGGCTCCTCCCTTGACTACCACCGCCTACCGCGACCTCTGGGAGGACCCCGTCCAAAACCTGAAACAGATGGCACTGCCGGCCATCGCCGGCGGGCTGGCCCTTGGGGCCGGCATGATGCGCCTCCTGCGCTCGCAGCTGCTGGAGGTGCTTCGCCAGGACTTTGTACGCACCGCTTGGGCGAAGGGCCTGCGCGAGCGCACGATCATCTTCCGCCACGTCCTGAAGAACGCGCTGATCCCTGTGTTCACGTTCGCTGGTCTGGAGGTAGGGATCCTGTTCAGCGGCGAGATCGTGCTGGAGTGGATGTTCTCCATCCCCGGCATGGGGGTCTACACCGTTACGTCCATCAAACAGAGCGACTTTCCCACCGTTCAGGGCTTCGTCCTCGTCATTGCCACCGCGCTGGTGGCGACAAACCTGCTGGTGGACTTAACCTACGGCTGGCTTGACCCGCGCGTGCGCTATCAATAGGTGAGGAGGGCGTCTGGCTTGGAGAGCTCGGGGGCAGCGGATTCCACGGCGCTGGTGCTGGAACGGGAGATCCTCCCGCCGCGGGTCAGCGCCTGGCGCGTCGCCCTGCGTATGGGGCTTCGCAAGCCACTGGGCGCCATCAGCGCCTTCATCATCGTTCTCGTGTTCGGTGCTGCTATGTTCGCCGGCTGGCCGCCGTTGGTCGACATGAAGGATGCGCAGCCCTTCCTGGCGCGGTATGAAGCGGAAGAGTCCTTCTTCATCTACGATGAGGCTAGGTTCATGGAGGTGGGGCTCCAGAAGGAGCCGCCCAGCATGGCCCACTGGCTGGGCACCGATGATCAGGCCCGCGACACCTGGTCGCGCATCATCTGGGGCGCACGGCGGAGCCTCCGCGTGGGTCTGGGCGCACTGGCGCTGGGAACCATCGTCGGTGTATTCATCGCCTTCATTTCCGCCTACTCTCGGGGCCTCACCGACCTTATCATCCAGCGCATCATGGACGCCTTCCAGGCCTTCCCGCCTATCCTCTTCCTGATCCTCATGGTCACCGTTACTGAGCCCACTGAAAACTGGCTCACCTTCGCCTTAGCCGTGATCTCCGTGCCCAGCGTATCGCGCATTGTGCGTAGCGTTATCATCACTGTCCGCGAAATGCCCTACATCGAGGCGGCCCGCGTCATTGGCGCCTCCGCGCCGCGCATCATGATCCGCCACATCCTACCCAACGTCACCGCTCCCATCATCATCATCTTCAGCATCGGCGTAGGCGTTGTGATCCTGGCCGAGGCGAGCCTGTCCTTCCTCGGCCTGGGCCCACCCGGCGTCTCCTGGGGTGAGATGCTCAACCAGGGGCGCTTGTTCGTGCTCACGTCGCCCTGGCAGGCCCTCTTCAGCGGCATGGCCATCACACTGGCCGTGCTGGCCTTCAACCTGGCTGGCGACGCCCTGCGCGACATCCTCGATCCCAGGCTCCGCATCTAGGGGGTCCCCTCTTCAGTGTGCACTCCGGCACCTTCAGCAAGAGGCCTGCATAGCGCCCGCTAGGCGTTGGGCTGGAGCAGGCTCTCAAGGTAGCGGAGGTCGGCGGCCAGGAACCCCTCCGTCAGACGTGTCAGGGCCGCGTAGAAGGCAGGGGGTTGCTGACGTTGCAGGCGCTCGCACAGGCGGGGCACCCAGGCGCAGAGGTGGCGCTCCAGGAAATCGCGCTCAGCCCGCAAATATGAGGCGCGGTCCTGCTGGTGGTGGAGGGCCGCCACCTCTCGGAAGATGACGAAGTGCATGAACTCCAGCTCGATGGTGATGTGGTCGGGCATGTCGCGCGAGCGGGGCGAGGGGTGGAGACCGAAGTAGTTGTAGAAGCGGATCAGTTCTTCCATTGTCCCCTTGCGGCCCTTCTTGTACTCGCCGCCGTAGAGGGGGCAGGGCGGCCGCGGCGTCCCCACGTCGAACAGGCGGATGTACTCGCTCTGGAGCTCGCGGTGGCCGGCGGTCTCACAGAGCTGCTGCCGGACGGCGTCCCCGTCGCTGAGGGCGAGGGCATAGGGGAGAGCGGCCAGGTTCTCCGACACCTGCGCAGCGAAGACGCTCTCGCGCACAGCTTGATGGAAGGCTGGATCGGGGACAGCGAAGGCGCGGGCCAGCAGGTCGTAGAGGCGGCTGCGTGCCGCCGCTTGTAGCTCCTCGGCGCTCTCCAGGTCCTCGATCTGGGGCACGTCAGGCCTGCGCAGGGGAGCGGTCGAGGCCGCCCGGATCGCGGTCGAAGGGCTTGAACATGTCGCGCCAGACACGGGCAATGAGGATGTCCATCAGCTCCGACGGCTCGCCGCGGCGCTTCTTGGCCATCTCGGTCTTCAGGGTCGCCAGCGTATCGTCCACATCGGAGCCGAAGAGGTAGCGCAGGTACCACATGGGGATGCGCGGGTCATCTTCGACGATCTCGCCGTTCTCATCGAAGCGCGGCGGTGAGAGGGGCGGGACGTAGTAGACATTGGGCTGCGTCCCGTACTCGGGATGGAGCGGGATGGCCACCTTCCACACCTTGACCAGCTTGTAGATGGGGCCCTCTTCGTCGTCCAGAAAGCCCACAAAACGCACGCGACCCGGGCACTGGCGGGCGCAGGCGTTGACCACCCCCTTCTCGATGCGGGGGTAGCAGAAGATGCACTTCTGGGACACCTTCTTGACCTGGTTGAAGTAGATCTTCTTGTAGGGGCAGGCCTCGAGGCAGAAGCGGTAGCCGTGGCAGCGGTTCTCGTCGATGAGGACGATGCCATCCTCCTCACGCTTGTAGATGGCCTGGCGGGGGCAGGCGGCCACGCAGGCGGGGTTGGTGCAGTGGTTGCAGATGGTCTGAAGGTAGAAGTAGTAGCTGTTGGGGTATTCGCCGGCGCCCTGGTCTTCCTCCCAGTTGGGGCCGTAGGTGGCACCGCCCACCGGCTCCAGGCGCTGGGAAGTGTTCCCACCTTGGCTGTACACCTGGTCGTAGTTGAAGTCCCACGCCTCGCCGAACTCCTCGCGGGTGGGGAGGCGGCCGGGGCGGGCGCCGGCCTCGTTGAAACCGCCGCCCATGTGCTGCCAGTCGCGCGGCGTGCCGTGGCCGGGCATGGTGACCACGATGTTCCACCACATGTACTCCATGCCCTCTAGGTCTGTCCACAGCGTCTTGCAGGCGATGGTGCAGGTCTGGCACCCCAGGCACTTGTTCAGGTCCATGACCATCGCCACCTGCCGCTGAACCGCCATCTCGTCTCCTACGCCTCGATGTTCAGATCGCTCCACGTGGGCGAGTAGGCCTTGATGCCTCCGCGCTCCTGGTTCGACCCCCGCCAGATGGCGAAGCCGGCCTTCACCGTCGTCCCCGGCTTGAGCTCTATCATCCGCCGGTGGGGCTCGGCGACCTCGAACGGTCGCCCCATCACCACGTGCCACGCACCGTCCCTCCAGGCGGAGCGGGCGACGAGGGGGTTCGTCTTGTAGCGGACGGAGGTGCCACGGCTGGTGGCCGTGACGCTGTTGGGCTTGTCGTCGTAATCGGCCCGCCAGTGCCAGGCGTTCACCGGCTGGGAGACGGAGCCCATCTCGGTGATGACGGCGTCCCCGGCTACGGGGAAGAGCACGCCGCAGCCATCGGCGAAGGCGTTGACGTTGTTGAGCGCCCTCGAGGGGTTCGGCTCGGGCCACTCGATGCGTATGAACATGGCATCGCCGTTGTGGAGGCAGCGCACCTTGACCGGGGTCACTTCGCCGTAGGGCTGGTTCGCAAAGGTGTTCTGGATGTACTCGGTGGGCTGGAGAGCAATGGATGTGGGGAGCATGTCCACGAGTGTCTCCTCGGCTTGAGCCCACGCGGCCGCCTGGAGGCCCAGCAGTTCGTCTGTGGAGGCCGTGATCCGCTTAACCTGCATCGCCGACCTTCTTCGCCGCCACGGGCTCACGGTGGTCCATCTGCGTCCCCGTTACCGCGGGCTCCCGGGGCTTCGTCGGCGTCCCCTTCGCCGCCGGCTTTCGGCGGTTCATCCACGTTCCCACCAGCGCATAGAGGACAAATGTCGCCAGGAAGGCGGGAATGGATGCTCCCAGCCAGGTCACCTCGCTGCCCAGGGGGAAGGGCAGGCGCAGCAGGCCGGCGAAGAGCGCGTCCATAGCGTTCACCCACCACGTCACCGTGCCGGGCGAGATCCAGTTGTAGAGCAGGAAGCCCGCCAGCCAGACGGCCAGGGCCGCGGCGTTCACGCCGCCCCGGTACCAGAAGGCGCCGTCGGCGCGATAGAGGGCGGCGGTGTCCAGGCGCCGGCGTCGCACCAGGAAGTAGTCGGCGGCCAGGATGCCGAACAGGGGCACGAACAGCGAGCCGATGAGCAGGAGGACGTTCTCGTAGTGCAGGAGGTTCACCGCCAGGGCCAGGACGATGGAGATGGCTCCGACCGTCACCGCCAGGCCTCGCCGGCCCACCTGGGGGGCGACGTTCTGGGCGCTGACGGAGGCGGAGTAGACGTTGGCGAATGCGCCGTCGCCCTCCATCATCAGCGCGACCAGCAAGGCCATGAGACCGATGGGCATGCCGCCCAGGAGCCAGCCCACCAGGTCCTCGGCGTTCACCGCCGGCAGGTAGAGCACGCCCAGGGCGCAGAACCAGACGGTGGCGATGAACGACCCGGCGAAGGTGCCCAAGAAGGCGCTGCGGGGCGCCTTGGCGAAGCGCGAGTAGTCCGCGGCGAGGGGCAGCCAGGCCACCGGCAGGGCTATAACGAGGTCCACCCCTTGCCAGAAGGAGGGCCAGCCGCCGGCGGGCGCCCGCTGGAGCATGGCCGGGACGCCGAACTCCATGTACCCCGAGAGTCCCACGACCGCCGCCACCAGCAGCACGAGCCAGAACCAGAAGCGGCGAAACCACTTGCGGACGACATCGATGGGGCCGAGGACGGCCATAGCCGTTCCCAGCCCGCCGAAGACGATGACCCACACCGGTCGCGCACCCCAGCCCAAGCCGCGCTCGCTGAGGGTGGTGGCTACTTCGGCCACGAGCACCAGGGCCAGCGTGCCCCAGGCCACGTTGCGCACCAGGGTCGCCAGACTGGCCACGTACGATCCGCGGATGCCCAGCGGCGCTCGGTAGAGCACCATGGCCGGCAGGCCGGTCTCGGCGCCCATGACGGCGGCCAGGGCCAGAAGGGCGTTTCCGATGAGGGCGCCCAGCAGGATGGCGAGCAGCGCCTGGCCCAGGCCCATGGCCGGCACCAGGAAGGAGCCCGTCACCAGCAACAGGAGGCTGAACCCCAGGTTCCCCCACAGAACGGCGTTGTCGAAGGTGCCCAGGGTGCGCGACTCGCGGGGCACGGGCTCGATGCCCCATTCCGGGCCGGCGGTCAAGCTCGGCCAGCGGAGCGCTAGGGCCACAGCTCGCTCCTACGCCTCACCGGTCAGGAAGCCGGCGGTGACGTTCGCCAGAATGCCCACGATCTTCTCTTCCTCCCGCGCCAGCGCTTCTCTGTCTGCGTCTGAGGTCACGTACTTGGCGGCCATGTGCTGGCCGAAGGCCACGTGGAAGCGTTCGTCGGCCAAGATAGTCTGGAGGTGCCACTTGGTCACCGGGTCGATGAAGTTGAGGTAAGTGGTGTAAACGAAGCCGGCCCAGGCATCGACCACATAGATGTAGGTCAGGCGCTTGGCCAGGCAATCGGCCTTGCCGTATTCGTCCCAGAGGTGGAAGTACTCGGGGGTGGGCGCTTCCGTCACGCGGGGGTCAGGGTAGCGGCGCTCCACCTGTTCCTCCCCCACCAGCTCCGTCATGCGTTGTGTCCAGATCTTGGTGTGGCGGGCCTCGTCCCAGATGAGGCGGGCGTAGCCCTCCTTCACCTCCAGCTCCGGCGTGGACTTGAGCCAGTCGCCGATGGTGATGACTGCGTGGTGCTCGCCCACGCGGAAGATGGAGAAGAGGTGGGCCACCTCCTCCGGCCCTCGCTGGCGGG
>Ga0209253_10006549_pt1 | contig 10078 bp, 9 predicted proteins | sample FrelakmetBRP12BR_FD_187145 | JGI IMG/M metagenome (GOLD analysis project Ga0209253, IMG submission 187145) | Freshwater lake sediment microbial communities from the University of Notre Dame, USA, for methane emissions studies - BRP12 BR (SPAdes)... | ecosystem: Environmental > Aquatic >...
CCGAGGAGCTGCTGTCCGCCCGCCTGGACACGGCCGGCATCCCCGATCCGGACCTGCTGATCCGCACGGGCGGCGACATGCGGGTCAGCAATTTTCTGCTCTGGCAGCTCGCCTACACGGAGATATTCGTCACCCCCACGCTCTGGCCGGATTTCACCCCTGAGTTGTTTCAGCAGATTCTGAAAGACTTCCAGAGCCGGGAGCGGCGGTTCGGACGCGTCTGAACCGCGGGCGCCCCGATACGAAGGAATTCCATGACGGCAGGAGCCCAGGGTCAAGCCCACCTCAAACGCTGGGTCACCGGTTTGGCCGCTCTGGCGGTGTTGATCGCCTGCGTGATCGCGGGAGGGACGACCTTTTCGCTGCTGGCCGGCCTGGGCTGTTTCGCTTGCCAGTGGGAGTATGTCCGCCTCGTCCGACCGCCCGACACCCGACGTTTGACGCAACCCCTGGTTCTGGCCGGTTACACCGCCGGTCTCGGCGTGATCCTCGCTGCGCATGCCGGCCGGGCGGATATCATCCTGGCCGTGCTGAGCCTCAATGGGGTCGCCTGCGGGCTCTTGTCCCTGCAGCGGTTTCCATCCGATCGGACCGTGCTGGAGGCTGTCGCCCGACAGATTCAGGGGGTTTGCTACATCCCTTTGCCCCTGGCGCTCCTGATCCTGCTGCGGTCGGCTCCCGGCGGCACGGTCTGGATCTTTCTGTTGTGCGCCGTGATTTTCGCCGGCGACACCGCCGCGCTTTACGCCGGCACCCTCTGGGGCCGGCACAAGCTCTGCCCGGCCATCAGCCCGGGCAAGACCGTCGAGGGGGCGCTGGCCGGTCTGGCGGCCAATCTGGCGGTCGGCATGGCGGGAAAGGCCCTTTTTCTGCCGGAGGTCGGTTGGGCGGCCGCTCTGGCCTTTGCCGCAGCGGTGGGGCTGGCGGGACAGGTGGGGGACCTCTTCGAGTCCGAGTTGAAGCGGGCATCCAGCGTCAAGGATTCGGGGGGACTCTTGCCCGGCCACGGCGGAGTTCTCGACCGCATCGATGCGCTGCTGTTTGCCGCTCCGGTGGCGTTCGTGTTCAGGATGGTGGTCGTCTGCGCTTGAACGCTTTCGGCCGGGGGCGGGGGACGATTCGACGCTGAGGTTTATGAAACGGCTTTCCATAGTGGGGTCCACCGGCTCCATCGGGCGCAATGCGCTCAGCATCGTCCGGATGTTTCCCGAACGCTTCAGCGTAAAGGCCCTGGCGGCCAAGCGCAACCTGACGCTTCTGTCAGAGCAGATCCGGGTCTTCCAACCGGAGGTCGCCGCCGTGTTCGACGAGGCCGGCCGCCGGGAACTGAAAACGCTGCTGCCGGCCGACTGTCGCACCCGCATTTTGCAGGGCGAGGACGGGTATGCGGCGGCGGCGGCCTGGGAGTCGGCCGACCTGACGCTGACCGCGGTCGTCGGCGCCGCGGGCCTGCTGCCGACGCTCGCCGCGATCGACGCCGGAAAGACCATCGCTCTGGCCAACAAGGAAACCCTCGTCATGGCGGGCGCGGTGGTGACGCGGCGCGCGGCCGAGCGCGGGGTGTCCATCCTGCCGGTGGACAGCGAGCACAGCGCGATTTTCCAGTGCCTGCAGGGCCAGCGGCGGGAGGATGTCGACCGGATCTTGCTGACCGCCTCCGGGGGCCCTTTTCTCAACCGGCCGGCCGGGGAATTTGCGGGCATCACGCCGGAGCAAGCCCTGCAGCACCCGAACTGGTCCATGGGTGCGAAGATCACGATCGATTCCGCCACCCTGATGAACAAGGGTCTAGAGGTTCTCGAGGCCAAGTGGCTTTTCGGCGTTTCGCAGGAGAGGATTCGGGTCGTGGTGCACCCGCAGAGCGTCATTCATTCGATGGTCGCTTTCCGCGACGGCGCGGTGATCGCCCAACTGGGAATCCCCGACATGAAGGCCGCCATCGCCTACGCGCTGTCCTACCCCGAGCGGTTGGCCCTGGGGCAGCCGCTGCCCGATTTCTCAGGGGGCGCCGATCTGACGTTCAGGGAACCGGACCTCGAAAAATTTCCGTGCCTCGCGCTGGCCTTCGATGCCTGCCGGCAGGGGGGTACGCTGCCGGCCGTGCTCAATGCCGCCAACGAGGTGGCCGTCAACGCTTTTCTGGAGAAGCGGATCGGGTTCAACGACATACCGCGCATCGTCGGGCGGACGATGGCGGTCCACGCCGGCGTGGACGACCCTGCACTGGAAACCATCATCGCTGCCGATCGCTGGGCGCGTCAAAGCGCCGGCGAGTTGGTCGCGGGATGACAGCGTTTTTTCTCCGGAACCCTTGACCGCCCCATGGGTTGAGCCCTATAAAATCGTCAGGCGCCATCAAATCAATGAAAGGGTGGGTTCCCGAGCCTTATGACCAACAGTCTGTTTGCGTTTCTAATTGTTCTCGGCATTCTTATTTTTTTCCACGAATTCGGCCATTTCCTCGTCGCCCGGCTGTTCCGGGTCGGCGTCGAGAAATTTTCCCTCGGCTTCGGCCCGCGGCTGCTCGGCAAGAAAGTCGGCATCACCGACTACCGTCTGTCGCTGGTCCCGTTGGGGGGCTATGTGAAGATGGTGGGCGAGGAACCGGACGAAGACCTTGACCCCCACCTCATCCCCCTCTCGTTCACCCACAAGCACGTCCTGAAGCGGATTCTGATCGTTTTCGCGGGCCCGTTCTTCAACATCCTGCTGGCGGTATTGATTTTTTGGGTCATTTCCTTCGTGTCGGGGGTCATGATTCTCAAGTCCTCGATCGGCTCCGTCAAGGAGAACTCTCCGGCCCAGATCGCCGGGTTCAAGAAGGGGGACCTCGTGACCGCCGTCGACGGGGTTGCGGTCGACACTTGGGAAGCGATGGCCGAGCGCATCACCCACAGCGGCGGCAAGCCGCTCGAGATCACCGTGGAGCGCCCCGAAGGGAGCCTCGTTCTGCGGGCCATCCCCGAGCTGATCACGTCCAAGAATCTGCTGGGAGAAAACATCAAGCGTTACGTGATCGGGATCGGCACCGCCGGCGAGACCTATTCCAGAAAACTCGGCTTCTTCCAGGCGGCGGAGGAAAGCCTGCGGCAGACTTACGGCATCGTGGAGTTGATGGTGATGATCGTGACGAAGCTCATCACCGGCGATATTTCCATCGACACCGTCGGCGGCCCGATCATGATCGCCCAGATGGCCGGCGATCAGGCCAAGGCCGGCGTCAGCAGCCTCTTTCAATTCATTGCCGTCATCAGCGTCAACCTGGCGGTCATCAACTTGCTGCCGATTCCCGTTCTGGACGGCGGCCACCTGCTGTTCTTCGTGATCGAGGCCATTATCGGCCGTCCGGTGAATGTCAAAGTGCGGGAGATCTCGCAGCAGGTCGGAATGGTCATCCTCATCATGCTGATGATCCTCGTGTTTTACAACGACATCACGCGGCTGTTTTTCAGCTCATGACGGAGAAGGACTTCATGCCCTCACGACTGGAAATCACCCTCAAAGACCACTTGATCGACCCCGAAGGCGAAGGCATCCGCAAGAAGGCCAAGGCGTACTTCGGCATCGACGCGGCCCGGATTCGGGCGGTGAATGTACTGACGGTCGATGCGGACCTCGACGCAGGGCAACTGGACCGCATCCGGCATGAAATCTTCGCCAACCCGGTCACCCAGGTGTCTTCCTACCGGCCGTTGGCCCTCGACGGCGAGTGGATCATCTGGGTCGGGTTCCGGCCGGGGGTGCGGGACAACCCGGGTGCGACAGCGGTCGAGGCCATCGAGGATCTTCTCGGTTTACGGTTCAAGGCCGGCGAGGCGGTCTACACGTCCAAACGCTACTGCGTCAGCGGGAAGACCCTCAGCCGGACGGATGTCGAACGGATCGCCGGGGGGCTGCTCGCCAACGACATCATCCAGCAGTGGCGGGTCTGGTCTGCGCGGGAATGGGATCCTGCCGAGGGCATCGGCATCATCATCCCCAAGGTGCGGCTGGACCACAGCCCGACGGTGACCGTGGTCCCCATCGACAGCGACGCTACCCTCAAGCGCATCAGCGACGAGCGCAACCTGGCCTTGAACCCGAACGACATCCCCGTGATCCGGGCCTACTTCTCCGACCCCGGCGTCAGGGCGGCGCGCGCGGCCATGGGCCTGTCGGACCCGACGGATGTCGAGCTGGAGTACATCTCCCAGGCCCGCAGCGATCATTGCAACCACAACACGTTCCGCGGCTTGTTCCATTACCGGGATTTGGACGAGGGGCGGAGCGAAACGGTCGACAACCTGTTCAAGACCTGCATCGAGGCGCCGACCCTGGAGCTGGCGGCGCAGAAACCCTGGGTCGTGTCGGTGTTGTGGGACAACGCCGGCGCCGGGCGCCTGGACGATGAGCATCATTACGTCATCACCGGCGAGACCCACAACTCGCCCTCCAACATGGAAGCCTACGGCGGGGCCATCACCGGCATCGTCGGCGTCTACCGCGACCCCCTGGGCACCGGAAAGGGATCCAAGCTCGTCATGGGCGGCTACGGGTTCTGCGTGGGGCCGCGGGACTACGCCGGGCCGTTGAAACCGCGGCTGCACCCTCGGCGGCTGCTGGACGGCGTCATCGAGGGCGTTCGGGACGGCGGCAACAAGAGCGGCATCCCCACGGCGTTCGGCCAGGTGCTGTTTCACCCGGGGTACATGGGCAAGTGCCTGGTGTTCGTCACGGCGGTCGGCATCATGCCGGCCCGTGTCGGCGGCTTGCCGGCCGACGAGAAGAAAACCTCTCCGGGGGATCTGCTCATCATGTGCGGCGGCCGGGTCGGCAAGGACGGCATCCACGGCGTCACCGCCTCCTCGGAGGTTTTCTCCGAGCACACACCGGCCGGCCACGTTCAGATCGGCGACCCGTACACCCAGAAGAAAATGCACGACTTCCTGCTGGAGGCCCGCGATGCCGGCCTCATCCAGTTCATCACCGACAACGGCGGCGGCGGGCTTTCCTCGTCGGTTGGAGAATCCGCGCGCTATTCAAACGGCGCCGATGTGGCGTTGGAGAGGGTGCCCCTCAAATACGACGGCCTGGACCAGTGGGAGATCTGGGTCTCCGAATCCCAGGAGCGCATGACGGTCGCGATCCGTCCGGAAGACGCCGAACGTTTCATGGCGCTCTCCCGCCGGCACGCGGTGGAGAGCACGGTGATCGGCCGCTACACCGACACCGGCCGGCTGCACATCACCTACAACGGGAAGACCTGCGCCTACGTGGACATGGACCTGCTGGCCGCCGGTTTCCCCCAGTGGGAGTTCGAGGCCGAATGGGCATCCCCGCAGCGGCGGGGGTTGTTCGAGCCGGTCCTCAAGGCGCCGGCCGACATGAACCGGCTGCTGCTGGACCTGCTGGAGCGCCCCAACATCTGCTCCACCGAGTGGGTCATCCGGCAGTACGACCACGAGGTTCAGGGCACCAGCGTCATCAAGCCTCTGACCGGCGCCGAACGGGATGTGAACAGCGATGCCGCCGTGCTGCGACCGATCCTGGGATCGGAACGCGGGCTGGCCTTCGCCCAGGCGCTGCTGCCGGCTTATTCCGCCATCGACGCCTACCCGATGGTCGCCTGCAGCATCGACGAGGCCGTGCGCCGGGTACTGGCCGTGGGCGGCGACGTCGAGCACATCGGCGGGGTGGACAATTTCTGCTGGCCGAATATCCAGTATGACCCGGAGAGCAACCCCGACGGCAAGTTCAAGGCCGCCCAACTGGTGCGCGCCTGCCGGGCGCTGCGGGACGTTTGCCTCGCCTACGGAATCCCGCTGCTGTCGGGCAAAGACAGCATGTACGTGGACGGGCATCTGGCGGGGCGTTACGGCGAAATGCACAAGGTGTCCGCACTGGAAACCATGCAGTTTGCGACGATCTCGCGGGTCCCCGACATCGACCGTTGCGTCACCATGGACAGCAAGCTGGCCGGCGACCTGGTTTACGTCACCGGCCTGACCCGCAACGAGCTCGGCGGCTCCGAATATTACGCCCATCTGGGGTACCTGGGCCTGAACGTGCCGCAGGTGCGCAGCGCCGAGTTCATGCCGCTTTACCGGGCGCTCCACCGTGCGATCGCAGCGGGGTTGGCCGCTTCCGTCCACGGGGTCTACCGCGGGGGCCTGGGGGTCCACCTGGCCATGGTGGCCATGGGCGGCGGCCTGGGCATGCGCGTAGATGCCGGCAGAGTCCCCGTCGAGGGGGTTCATCGCAACGATACCCTGCTGTTTTCAGAGTCGGCCGGCCGCTTCATCGTCACCATCGACCCTCGCCGGCGCAGCGATTTTGAATCCGCTTTCAAAGGCCTGGCCTGCGCCTGTATCGGCACGGTCACGGCGGAGCCGCTGCTAAGGGTGGCTGGGCTGCACGGCGAGGCGCTGGTATCCGTCGCCGTTTCCGATCTGAAGGCATCGTGGCAGAAACCCTTCGGGCATCTAGTTTGATATCGGAGGTGATGGAATGGCGAAGGTGAATGTCCTCGTCCTGACCGGATACGGGCTCAATTGCGACTATGAGACGGCGCACGCCTTCGAACAGGCCGGCGCCGCGGCTCACCGGGTCCACATCAACTCGGTCATCGACGGGTCCGTGCGCTTGGAAGACCATCACGTCCTGGTTTTCATCGGCGGGTTCGGTTGGGGGGACGACCACGGCGCCGGGGTCATCCAGGCGGTCCGGTTCAAGACCCATCTCGGCCGGCGCCTGCTCGACTTCGTCGAGCGGGGCCGTCTGGTGCTCGGCATCTGCAACGGCTTCCAGGCCCTCGTGAATCTGGGGCTCCTGCCGGGCTTTGACGGCGACTACCGCTCGCGCTCGGTGGCGCTCATCAACAACGAATGCGGCAACTTCCGCAACCAGTGGGTTCGCCTGGCGGTCAACCCCCAGTCGCCCTGCCTTTTCACGAAAGGAATCCGATTGGCGGATCTCCCGGTGCGCCACGGGGAAGGCAAGCTTTACGCCGACGACCAGGTGATCGAGCGGCTCACGCAGAACCACCAGATCGTTCTGCGCTATGCGCTCCCGGACGGAAGCCCGGCCGGCGGCCGCTTCCCATACAACCCCAACGGGTCCGTGGAAGACATCGCGGGCATCTGCGACTCGACCGGACGCGTCTTCGGCTTGATGCCGCACCCCGAGGCCTACAACGACTGGACCAACCACCCGGACTGGCTGCGGGAACGGGAAGCGGCGAAACGCGAGGGAAAGCCGTTTGGCGTTGGCCCGACCGTCGGCATCCAGATCTTCCGAAACGCAGTGGCCTACCTGCAGGGTTGCTGAAAACCGGCGAGCGGCATCCCCCAAGGGTGCGGGGCGCCTTGCTTTCCCGGCCTGCGAGCAGATTCATTCTTGCACTCCCAGTTCCCTGTTTGTAATAGACGCTCTTCCTCAATCGGTCCTTTTCATCCACTTCTTCGGACCCTTCCTTTTCGAGCCTCTCCGGCTCTAAAAAGTTTTTATAACCCATTAATAGAGTTAATAACCCGGGACCTTCCGCCGGAGGGTGGCCACGCCGTTTGAGCCAGCGCCGACGCCCTTTTTCCATTCTCTCCGCAAGGTTCAAAGAATCACAATTGCTTCGATTTATCGAACAGTTAACCTCCGCACGATTCAATTGGAGAAAGCGTTGCCCACCTTTCTGCGGGACCCACCCGAATGACATGGCACAAGTTTTGAAGAACCAGCCCTTGAATTCATGCGAGGAGTGTCCACAGATGCGTCGCGATTCCGGTTTCACAGCCCTCGAGGTGGCGATCACACTGGCGATCGTAGCCATTCTGGCATCCGTCACGATGCCATCGTTCTTGAAGTGGCTGCAGGCCTTTCGCTTGAGGGGCGCGGCCATCAACCTCATGGCCGACATTGAAATGGCCAAGGTCCGGGCGATCCGCGAAGGGGCCTTGGTGAGCATTCAGTTTTCAGAGAACAGATACCAGGTGTTTTTCGACAACGGCGCTTCCTGCGTGACCGCCAGCAAAACGCGCGACGGAGCCGAGGGGTTGATCCAGGATCGCCGGCTGCCGACGGCCGTCAGGGTCTCGCTGGCGGATCTGATCCTGCCGCAGCCCGGGATTTGCTTCGACAGCCGGGGGCAGGCTCCCGAATTGGCGGCCGCCGCGGTGCTCATCCCGCTGGAGAACGACTCTGGCCGCAAGAACGTCCGGGTCAATCGGCTCGGCAGCGTCAGAATTCAATAGGCACAGGGAATCACGTTATGAGCCAAGCGGTTTTCAATCTTAAAAACGCCAAGGGGTTTTCCTTCATCGAGCTGTTGATTGCCATGGCCATCCTCGCGATGGGTATGATGGCTGCCGTTTCCATGCATTTCGGTTCGACACGCAACAACACCAAGGGAAACATCTACACCCAGGCCAACATGCTGGCCAAGGCCCAGCTCGAGAATCTCAAGAACCAGGATGTCGATTTGCTGATGGCCGGCGGTCCTTACCAGGACCCCAACAACCCCGTCAATGCGAGCGGACAGGCCGGTGGCATCTACACCCGCAGCTGGACGATCGATACCCTGGGCACCGGGGCCCGTCGCATCACGGTAACGGTGCAGTGGAACCGCAGGGGGGCGCCTGGCAGCGTGGTGATTTCATCGAACACCAAAGGCAGCGGTGTATGACCATGAACGGCTCTTCAGACACCCGTTTCCGAGATTCCAAGTTTTCCCGGTGCTTTTCCTCCGCCGGTTTTTCAATGGTGGAAATGCTGCTGGTGTTGGGCGCACTGGCGGTCTTGTTCGGCGCCATCTACTCGGGGTTCGAACGGCTCAGCCGTTCCTACACCGCGGAGAACGTCAAGGCCGGCACCCAGCAAAGCGCGCGCATCGGCGTGGAGACAATGCTCCAGGACATGCGGCTGACCGGGCTCAACCCCTTGGGCACCGCCGGCGCCGGGGTCGTGGCGGCCACCCCCACAAGCTTCCAATTTACGGCCGACGTCAACTTTGACGGGGATGTAGACGACCCGTTTGAAAACATCACCTATCGACTGTCCGGCACGAATCTCGAGCAGGTCAACCACCTCGGCACGGAGGTGCTGCTCGAGAACGTCACCGCACTGGCGTATACGTATTTTGACGACACGGGGACCGCCATCCCCCCGGCCAACCTGGCGGCCCGCCTGGTTGACATCCGCACGGTCGGCATGACGCTGACCGTCAGCCGTCCCGCGGGGCGCAACCAGCAGGTTTCCCGGACTTACAACACCCAGGTCCGGTGCCGCAACATGTGAGAAAGGCACAAGTCCGCCATGATGAACACCGCCCGACGCATTCTCGGCAACGAAAACGGCTTCGTGCTCGGCGCCTCCATCCTGATCTCGGCCATTTTGCTGCTGGCCGGGGTTCTGGCCCTCTGGACGTCGAGCACGGAGATGCACGTCGTACGCAACGAGAACGACCTCACCCGTGAATTCTACAGCGCCGAAGGAGGGGTGATCGACGCTATCGAGAACTATGATGTGGGCGCCATGCAATGGCTGACCGATGCGTTTCTTCTGACCGCCCACACCCTGGCCGGGGTGGCTCGGACATCCGCCAATTCGGGCGGGCAGACCGTGGCGACGGTCGAAGTGCGCTGCATTCACAATGAATCGGCATCGCCTGTTCCCGGCCTCAGCGCCGCCGCCAACACGGTGCCCATTCAACGGCACATCTCATCGCCGCCGGAAGGCTCCGGCTTCAGCCTGAAATACTTCGAGGTGCGCCGCTACGGCATCACGGCGACCTCGGAGACAGGCAACACCCGGGTTCAAGTCGGCGCTTACAAGGTCTTCAACAAGTACTGATGCTAAGTTCCAGCCGCTCGCGAAAAGGAGGCTTCGGCATGAAACGATACATGGTGGCCACGCTCTTGATGATCTTCGGCTGCGCCCTGGACCTGCGGGCGGACGACACCGAGATCTACGGCACGGTGAACAACCCCTCGCTCGAACCGAACGTCATGGTCCTCTTCGACACTTCCGGGAGCATGGCGACCGAGGACGTGCCGGGGGACCCGTACGAGCCGTCCCAGACCTACACCTGCGGCAGCTGCACGTATTCCAC
>Ga0209253_10006550_pt1 | contig 10076 bp, 6 predicted proteins | sample FrelakmetBRP12BR_FD_187145 | JGI IMG/M metagenome (GOLD analysis project Ga0209253, IMG submission 187145) | Freshwater lake sediment microbial communities from the University of Notre Dame, USA, for methane emissions studies - BRP12 BR (SPAdes)... | ecosystem: Environmental > Aquatic >...
CATCTTGTGGACCGGTAGCTGTGATGCTCCGTGATCATGCACCTCACCTCGTCGGCCCACGCCGCGAGACCCTGCGCCGCGAGGGAGGCACGGGTACGCCGTGCCGACGGCTCGAGATAGTCGAACGTCGCGTCGGCCCAGATCTCCAGGTCATGGAAGAAGCAGGCGATCGTGAGCTTGCGGCTGCGGTCCGCGAGCGGCGGCCCCAGGGCGAGGGCGGTGGGGTCTCGTGCGCTCGTACGCCGCGGGAGGCGCCGTGTAAACCGGGCGTGCGGGAGCGCTCCGGGGGCGGCAGTCCTGAGCGCACGAGAGCGCGTGCGCGCTCTCGTGCCGCGCACGACACGCGCGCAGGTCCCCGAGGGCCTGGGCGGAGGCGAAGACGCCGCGCCGCGAGCCGGGCTCGCGTTCCAACCGGTGCGGGGATCAAGTAGGAGCCCCAGTCAGCCGATATCTCCGCTCGGAACGTCCCCCACGAAGAGAGGATCTCGCATGCCGTACGCGCTCACCCTGTTGGCGATCACGCTGGCCTCGATGGCGACGGCACCCATCAGCTTCGGGGCCAGCGCGCCGGATGAAGAGCCGCTCGTCCCGGTGGTCCTGCGGCTCGATGACGCGCCGCTCGCCACCTACCGGGGCGGGGCTGGCGGCCTCGCGGCAACGCAGCCGGCGGCAACGGGATCGCGCCGGCTCGAGGCGGGATCCGCGCGCAGCGCCGCGTACCTCCGCTATCTCGACCGCAGGCTCACCGCCTTCGAGTCGAGCGTGCGGAACGCCGTCCCCCGGGCCAGGACCCTGTACCGCTTCCGCGCCGTCGTCGGCGGCCTCTCGATGCTCGTCCCCGCCAGCGAGATCGCGACACTGGCGGCGCTTCCCGGCGTCCGCGCGCTCTACCGCGACGAGCCGCGCACGCTCGACACCGAGCGCAGCCCGAAGTTCATCGGGGCCAACAAGTACTGGTCGAAGCTCGGAGGACAGCGCGCAGCCGGAGAGGGGATCGTCGTCGGGGTGCTCGACAGCGGCATCTGGCCCGAGCATCCCTCCTTCTCCGATCCCGACCCGCTGGGCAAGCCCTATCCCGCTCCACCCGCCACGTGGAACGGCGGCCTGGGGCCCGTCTGCGAGCCGCCGCTCGACGGCTCGGCGCCGCTCGCCTGCAACAACAAGCTCATCGGTGCGCGGAGCTTCCTCGCGACCTACAAGGCCGCGACCGGCCTGCTTCCGGGCGAGTTCGACTCGGCGCGGGACCAGGACGGACACGGCACGCACACCGCGAGCACGGCCGCCGGAAACCCCGGTGTTGCCGCGAGCATCTTCGACCTGCCGCGCGGCAAGATCTCGGGCATCGCGCCCCGCGCGCACGTTGCCGGGTACCGCGTCTGCGGCCTGGCGCCGAACTCCTGCTACCAGAGCGATTCGGTGGCCGCGATCGACCGGGCGGTCCTCGACGGCGTGGACGTGATCAACTTCTCGATCAGCGGCAGCACGGACCCCTATACCGACATCGTCGACCTCGCGTTCCTCGACGCCTACGAGGCGGGCGTCTTCGTCGCCGCCTCCGCCGGCAACGACGGCCCCGCCCCCGACACCGTCAACCACCGCGGCGGCTGGATCGCCACCGTCGGCGCGAGCACGGCCGATCGGCAGTTCACTGGCAAGGGGACGCTCGCGGCAGACCGGGCCAAGCTCAAGCTCGTCGGGTCATCCGTGACGCCGGGCGCGAGCGCGCCCGTGGTCCTCGCCTCGACCTTCGGCGACGAGCTCTGCCTGAGCCCCTTCGCTGCCGGCACCTTCGCGGGCGAGATCGTCGCCTGCAAGCGCGGCGTGAACGCGCGCGTCCTGAAGGGCTTCAACGTCCAGGCCGGAGGCGCGGGCGGCTTGATTCTCTACAACGCGACCGCCGCGCAGAACCTCGTGCCCGACGCCCACCACCTGCCTGCCCTGCACGTCGCGAGCGCGACCGGCACCGCACTGATCGACTTCCTCGGCACCCACGCGAGCGTCACCGGAACGCTGAAGGCCGGGAAGAAGGCGAAGACCCAGGGCGACGTCCTCGGGGACTTCAGCTCGCGGGGCAGCGCGGCGGAGCCCCTCGGCATCAGCAAGCCGGACCTGGTCGCGCCGGGCCTCACCATCCTCGCCGGGGTCACCGCGCAGCCGCTCCTGCCAGACGCTGGTCCCGCGGGCCAGCTCTTCGGGGTCCTCGACGGGACCTCGATGGCGGGCCCGCACGTGGCCGGCGCCGCCGCGCTCGTGAAGGCGCTGCACCCCGACTGGACGCCCGGCCGGATCAAGTCGGCACTGATGACGACGGCCAGCACGAAGAAGCTCGTCAAGGAGGACGGGGTCACGGCACCGACCCCCTTCGAAGTCGGCTCCGGCCGCCTCGATCTCGCCAAGGCCGTCAAGCCGGGCCTCACCTTCGACGTTCCAGGCCCGGAGTTCGACACCCACAAGAGCGACCTGTGGAACGTGAACTATCCGAGCGTCTACGTGCCCGCGATGCCGGCTCTGCTCACCGTCCAGCGCACCGCCCACGGGGAGGTGTCCAAAGAGACGACGTTCGCGCTCAGCGTCACCAGCGCGCCGGACCTGCTCGTCGGCGCCCCCGCCGAGCTGGCGGTGCCTCCCGGCGCTGACGTGCCGTTCTCGATCACGCTCGACGCGAGCGCCGTGCCGCCGGGCGGCGTGCGGCACGCGAGCCTCCAGGCCAAGAAGGGGGCGCTGGTGGTCACGCTGCCGATCACCATCGTGCGCGCGCCCTGAGCCGGAGACCCAGACTTGGTCCGGCTGCAGCGCGCGGTCTCCGGCCTGCGCCGCCAACGCCCCGTTCCCCATCACGCGCTCCGCGGCCGCACGCTCGACGAGGCGCGGAAAGCCGGAGACCGTTGCGTCCAGGTCCAGGGGCGCGACCGTCTCCGGCTTTCCGAACCAGCTCATCCTGCTGGAGCGGAGCGTCGAGGAACCTGTCGATGAGGCGGACGAGGGTATCGGCCGGGGTCGCGATCTCGCACTGGGCGCCGCCGTGGACGAGACCAACGATGCGCGCCGCAGCGTCGACGATGGGCGCACCCGAGTCCCCCGGTCTACCCTGGACGGTCGTGAAGAGCGCGTTCGACAAGTGCGGCAGGGACGGACAGCGCCCGACCCGCACCAGCTTCGCCTCTTGAAAGCGCGGCTCCTGCGGGTTTCCCTGGAAGTAGAGGACGGTGCCGGCGATCGGCAGCCGGCGCGCGAGGAAGAGGGGGGCAATCGCAACCGGTTGCTCGAGCACGAGGAGCGCCTGGTCGGCGACACGATCTACCTCGGCAACCCACCCCGTCCGTGTGGCGCCGCTCGAGAAGCGCAGCGCGACCGACGCGCTCCCGGCGACGCAGTGCGCGGCCGTGAGCACGAGATCGGGGCCCTCGGCCAGGGCGCCCGAGCACCCCGAGCCGACGAGCACGGTCGCCGCGCGGAGCGCACGCTCGGCCTCGTCGCGCAGCGCTGCCTCGGCCGACGACGCGAGGATGCCGACCAGCAGCGCGGTGGCGAGAGCTCCCGTGAGACGCCTCACGGCACGATTCTCGCGCGCCCGGCGCAACGAGAGAAGCCCCCCCGAAGACCCCCGGAGAAGCTCCTCCGGCTCGCGAACGTCGATCACGAACCGGAGAGGCCCCCGGCACCCGGACGAGACCGCCGGTCGAGCTCCCGGACCGGATGCGCTACGGCACCTGGGTGTTCACGCGCGCGCGACGTCGTGCTCGCATGGCCGGGGCCGGCCGGGGCCCGTGCCCTTGCAAGCGCCGGCGCTCTGGGTCAGGCTGGGTCCCGATGTGGCGGTGGGGGGTGGTGCTCGTGCTCGTGGCCGGTACGAGCCTCGGCGGATGCGGCTGGCCCAGACGGCCCGTGCGCGAGGCCGAGCTGCTCGCGTGGAACGAGGCGACCTTCGCACGCAAGCCCGCACCCACCTACAGCGTCCGCCTCGCGCCCGGCACCAGCGCCCCTGCCGAGACGATCATCGGCACGCCGCGGACGTACCGCATTCGCGAGGGCGACACGCTCTTCGACGTCGCGCGCTACCACGACCTCGGCTACAACGAGATCACCGAGGCGAACCCCGGCGTGGATGCCTGGGTGCCGAAGGTCGGGACCGCGATCGTCCTGCCCACGGAGTGGGTGCTTCCGTGCTGCACCTACGAGGGCCTGGTGCTGAACATCCCCGAGATGCGCCTCTTCTTCTACCAGCGCGCCGCCGGGGACCCGCGGAGGATCCTCGTCCGCACGTATCCCGTCGGCCTCGGGCGGGAGGACTGGCGCACGCCGCGCGGCCGCTTCCGCGTGCGCGGCAAGACCGTCAACCCGCAGTGGAACATCCCCGAGTCGATCCGCCAGGAGCACATCCGTGAGCGCGGCGACGCCCGCACCTCCATCCGCGGCGGCGACCCGGACAACCCCCTCGGCAAGTACCGCATCGAGCTCACGATCCCGAGCTACACCATCCATGGCACCAACGTTCCCTGGGGCACGGGGATGACGGTGAGCCACGGGTGCGCGCGGCTCTATCCCGAGGACATCGAGCGTCTCTTCCCGCTCGTCCCGGTGGGCCTGCCGGTCGAGTTCACCTACCAGCCTACCAAGGTCGGGCGGCGGGGCGACGAGGTCTTCGTCGAGGTGCATCCCGACGTCTACCGCTACCACCGCTCGCTCGTCGGCGAGGCGCTCGCCACCGTCAAGCGCCGGGGCCTCGACGGGCGCGTCGACCGGCGCCTGCTGCGCACCGCAGTCACGGAGTCGCGCGGCCTGCCGTATCGCGTCGGCGGCGGCGCGGAGCGCCTGCGGGTCGCGGGTGGCTCGCCACCGCCGTCCTGAGCTGAGCCGCAGGAGGCAGCGGCTCAGGGCTGCTCCGCGACTCGCCGGGGGGATCGCTCTCAAGAGGACAGAGCACCGAGCGGCTTGACAGGCACGGGCACCGTCGCTTGACCGCGCGCCCTTCCACCGCAACTATCGCCCGATGCCGCGCACCTTCGCCGTCACCCTGGCCCTCGCCGCGACCGCGCTCGCAGTCCTCGCGCCCTCGCCAGCACGCTCGGAGGCCCAGGGCGGCGCCGTCCGCATCGTCGTCCTCAAGGAGCACGGCGTCGGGAGCCCGGTGCTGGCACAGCCCTATCTCGACCGCTTCGTCGCCTTCGCCGCCAAGGAGAACGGCTGGGCCGACGCGCAGGGCCGGTACTACACGCTCCGCGCCGCCGCCGAGCAGTTCATCGCGGCGGAGAAGCCGCACTACGGCATCTTCTCGCTGGCCCCCTTCCTCGCCTTGCGGGGCAGATACAAGCTCGAGGTGATCGGGCAGGTGGCGGTGAAGCTCGTCGGCGGGCGGCAGTACTACATGATCAGCAAGAGCGCGACCTCCCTCGCCTCCTGCAAGGGGAAGACGCTCGCGAGCGACCACGTCGACGACCCGCGCTTCGTCGAGCGGGTCGTCGCGGATGGCGCCTTCAGGCTCGCCGATTACACCCTCGTCCAGACCCAGCGGCCCCTGCAGACCACCAAGAAGGTGCTCGCCGACGAGGCAGTGTGCGCGCTCGTCGACGACGCCCAGGTCGCGGAGCTCCCGCATCTCGAGGGCGCCGATCAGGTGCGCACGGTGTGGACGAGCGCCGAGCTGCCGCCGATGGTCGTCGTCGCCTTCCCGGCCGCGCCGGCGGCGGAGCGCAAGCGCTTCCAAGGGAGTCTCGGCACGCTGTGCGCAAGCGAGGCGAAGGGCGCCTGCGACGAGGTGGGCATCGTCTCGCTCAAGGCCAGCGACGCGGCGGACTACGCGGCGGCGATCCGGGCGTATGGAGAGTAGGCAGCGAACCTCGCGCGGCGCCCATCGAGCCGCACGCGTGCCGCAGCCAAGGAATCCCTGGCCGCCGCTGCTCCTCGGCCTGCCCCTGGTTCTCGTCGCCGCGTGCGCCCTCAGGCGACCCCCGGTCCATGGCGAGCTCGCCGGCGCGGCGGCGCGCGAGGACGCGCTCGCGGTGAGCGACGCCCTCGAAGCGCTGATCGACGAGGGCCGGGACACGCCGGCCGATCGCCAGTACGCCTACGAGGCCGTGCGGCGCCACGAGGAGGACACCGCCGCCACCACCTACGCCCGCGCCTCGGTCACCGGCCGCTTCGTGCAGCAGAAGGGCTTGCTGGCAGCGCATCTCGTGCCGGAGGTGGAGCGCTCTGCGCGGCGCAGCCGCGAGCTCGACCCCGCCTTCCGCGACGGCGCGGCAGCCCGGCTGCTCGGCACCCTCTACGTGATGGCCCCGGGAACCATGCTCGAGCACGGAGACTCCGAGCAGGGACTCGAGCTGCTCGAGGACCTGGTCGCGCAGTACCCCGACGCGCCCGAGAACCACCTGCGCCTGGCGGAGGCGTACATGGCCCTCGGGGATCGCGCTCCCGCCCACCCGCACCTCTGCCACTGTCTCGCGCACGGGGCGGCGCTGCGTCCCGACGACCAGGCGCTGCTCGCTGGCCTGCTCGCGCACGCCGGCCCGGTGACGTGCGGAGGACCCGCTCCGCCCGCACGCTGAAGCGCGCGGCGCACCGTCACGCGCCGGCGAGTTCGCACGAGCCTGGATGCGGTAGTGCGAGCACCACCCGTGCCGGTCCTTCACCTCCGCCCGCACCCTGAACGGCGCGGCGCACGGTCACGCGCCGGTCACGCGGCGCCTGCGGCTCCGGGTCGCGCCCCCATCGGGCCGCTCGCGGAGGAGGATCCAGAGCGCCGCCGGCAGCGCCGTGAAGTCCGCCACCATCGAGAGCACGAAGGCGAGCGCGGCCAGGACGCCGAACTGCCGCACCGGCGGCAGCTCGCCGAGCACGAAGGCGACGAAGCCGCCGGCGTTGATCATGGTGGCGAAGAAGATGGCGCGCCCGGCGATCAGCAAGGTGTGCCGCAACCGCTGCTCGACCGTTCTGTCCTCCCTGCGCTCGAGGAAGTGGTAGAAGAAGTGGATCTGATCGTTCTCGGAGGTCCCGAGGACCGTCGAGGCGATCAGGATGGTGGCGATGTTCAGGCGCATGCCGGCGAGGCGCATGACGAGGAACATCACCAGGATCGCGAAGATCGACGGGATCATCGCCATCAGCCGCGCGGTGCCGTTGCGGAACACCACCAGGAACGCGGCGAAGATGATCACGACCGTCAGGACGAAGCTCTCGACCAGGGTCGGCACGAGGTTCTGCGCCATCTTGGCGTGGAGCGGCGTCAGCCCGACGATGCGCACCCGCAGGTCCTGCAGCGCGGGGTGGCGTGCCGCCGCCACCTCCCAGTGCCGCAGGATCGAGGCGTCGAGCTGCTCGAACCCCTCGTACTCGGCGGTGCGCGTGATCACCGTCATCTGCGCCTGCGCCAGCGCATGGGGCTGCACGAAGCGCTGCAGCATCGGCTCCGTCGACAGCAGGCCCTCGAGGTCGGCGGCGAGCTGGTCGCGCGCCGCCTGATCGGTGGGCCAGCCGTCGCCCTCGCCGGCGAGGTGGCGCATGACGCGCAGGATCGTCGTCGGGCCAACGGCGGCCCCCACCTCCGGATCCCTCTCCAGCGCCTGCTGGAACTCGTGCAGGCCCGTCAGCACGGCCGGCTCGGACATGCTCCCCACGGTGCCTCTGATCCACACCTGGCTCACGGACAGGCCGGGGATCATGGGGCCGAGGCGCTTGATGTCGCGGTAGAGCGGCGACGTGTGGCTCATGTACTCGACCGGATCGGTGAGGATGCGCATCGGCGCGACCACACCGGGCACGCCGACGAGCGACCCGGCGCCGAGAAACGAGAGCGCGACGAACGCGGTCACGAGAGGCCAGCGCCAGCGGTAGCTGGCGCCGGGCAACCAGTGCGCGAAGCGCAGGAACCACTCGCCCGCCGCGCGGCGCTCCTGCCCCGTCGGCGTCCGCAGGATCCTCTGCAGGGCGGGAAAGAGCGTGAAGACGATGACCCAGGTGAAGACCGCGCCGACGGCGACCCAGAGGCCCATCTCCCGAATGGGACGGATGTCCGACACCATGAGCGCGCCGAAGCCCACCGCGGTCGCGAAGATCGACGCCGTGCAGGCAACGAACTTGTTCGTGAGCGCGAACACCTGGTGGGCGCCGAGCGCACGGCCGGCGGGACGCTCGACGAACCGCGAGTGGAGATAGACCAGGGTCGCGGTGGCCGTCACCAGAATGGTCATCGGCACCATCGGCGAGACGATCGTCAGCGTGCCGCCGGTCGCGCCGACGTACCCCAGCGACGTCGCCAGACAGGCGCCGAGCGTGATCAGGAACGCCGCCAGCGTGCGCACCGAGCGGTAGAGGACGACGTTGAGGACGACGACGAACCCCGTGAACAGGACGAAGTACACCCACGCCGACCTCTGCGTCTCGTCCAGGTACGCGTTCACGTACGGCTGCCCGAGCTTGTGCAGGCCGGGCAGCGGCGTCGGGCTCCCCTCCGCCTGCGCGATCGCCCGATCGATCGCCTCGAGCGTGCGCGCGCGGTCCTCGCCGCCAGCGACGTCGAGCACCAGGCCGATCGCCAGAAAGCGGTCGCCCACGAGCCCCTGCCTGCGGAAGAGGTCCGTTCCCGTGACGAACGCCCGAAAGGCGTCGAGCTGCTCGGGCGTGGGCTCGAAGCCGGCCTTGGCGCGGCGAAAGACGGAGAGCGCCGAGTTGGCGCTGAGGCGCGGGACGTCGCGCAGCGCGCGCTCGATGCGATCGACGCGCGCCACGACCGCGGGCGCCAGGGGATCCTCGGCCTCGACGAGGAGCAGCGCGAACTCGCCACCGCCGAAGACCTTCTCGAAGTCACGGGTGGCGACGTAATCGGGGTCGCTGGGGACGATGAGACGGTCGATGGAGTTGTCCTGGCGGACCTGCGCCGCGAAGTAGGCGCTGGGAGGCAGCAGCAGCGCATAGAAGGCGAGCACCCACCAGCGCCAGGCGATGATGCTCCTGAAGACGCGCGACAGGAAGCGGGCGCCGGAGGCCGTCGGCGCCTCCGCCCCCTCGGCGACGCGGCGACTCACCCGCCGCGCCCGATCCGGCACCGCTGGCCGGGCGTGAGCAGGAGCTCGAGCAGCGCCTGCAGAGCGAGCGTGCGCATGGCGGGGGGAGTATAGGGGTCGCCCTCTCAGAGGTTCAAGCGCGGGCGCTCCTCGTCCTCTGTCGCCGGTGCGAACACCCACGGCCCCGGCATGGCCGTACGCGGATTTCGCTTGACACCTGTGGCGGACACCGCACGGTCGTAGATGCCGGTCTGCCGGCATGGCTGTGAGCGGATTTCGCTTGACACCTGGGCCCCGGACGCCGTCTAATCCCCGGCGCTTGCCGGCCGCTGCGGGTGGCTGGGGGCCGTGCCGCAATCCATGAGTCCGCAACCCAAGGAGGAAAGTCCCATGCGCCCTCGTATCCTCGGCCCGTCGTCGATCCTTGCCGTCGCGCTCCTCTGCGCGGTCGCGCGAGCGCACGCCGCCGGCGTCACCGATCTGCCGGTCGCGCAGACGCTGACCTTCGCGCAGCTCGGCGCGCCGGTCGACGTCGTGCGTGACCAGTATGGCGTTCCGCACATCTACGCCTCCACCTTGAACGATGCGGCCTTCGCACTCGGCCACCTCCAGGCCAGCGAGCGCATGTTCCAGATGGACATGTTCCGCCGCATTCCGAGCGGGACGGTTTCCGAGGTGCTCGGCTTCCCGGACTTCAAGACCGGTCCGGACCTGGCGCACGCGACCGACCCGCCCTTCCCGGGCAACATCAGCAACGTTACCCAGGATCTGTTCCTCCAGAGCTTCGGCCTGCGGCGCGCCGCGGAGGCCTCCTTCAACGCCATGTCGCCGAACGTCCAGAGCGTGCTGCAGTCGTACGCGGACGGCGTGAACGAGTGGATCACGTTCGCGAACGCCACCGGCAATCTGCCGCCGGAGTACGCGAAGCTCTCGATCACGCAGATCGCCCCCTGGGTGCCGGTCGACTCGGTGGTGTTCGGCAAGCTGCAGGCCTTCCAGCTCTCGTTCGATTTCGACGATGGCCTGACCGCCGACCTCGAGAACGTCACGGCGGCGCTCGGCACCCCCACGGGGACG
>Ga0209253_10006551_pt1 | contig 10076 bp, 10 predicted proteins | sample FrelakmetBRP12BR_FD_187145 | JGI IMG/M metagenome (GOLD analysis project Ga0209253, IMG submission 187145) | Freshwater lake sediment microbial communities from the University of Notre Dame, USA, for methane emissions studies - BRP12 BR (SPAdes)... | ecosystem: Environmental > Aquatic >...
CGGGTTGGCAGTCTGCCCGACGACCCCCGATTTCGCAAACATCGGGAAGCGCACGCCGTAGACGTCGAAGCACTGCTCGGCGATGCCCTTGTTGTCCTTTGGCTCCTGGCGGAAATCAGCCGACGGGAAGCCCATGATGACCAGCCCACGCGATGCATAACGCTCGTGCAGCTTCTGCAGCCCCTCGTACTGAGGCGTATAGCCGCAGGCACTGGCTGTGTTGACCGCCAGCACCACCTTGCCGGCGTACTGGCACAGGTTCTGCGGCTGGTCGTCCTGCAAGCGGGGCAGGGTGTGGTTGAGCAGCGCCGGGCAATTCTGTGAAGGGCTCGCCTTGGCCCAGTTTGTCCAGGCGACGGCGAACACGACGACCAGCAAAGATGCCGTCATGAAACGCGCCATCCGACGCCACGCGAGCCTCGTAGCGCGTGCTGGAGACGGTCTGATGTTAGTGTTCACTTTCTTATTTCCCCCTTTTCTTACATCAGATCTATCTGATGGCTCGGCGACAGCGGCGTACTGATCGGCAGCCGTTGGACACAGAAAAATGTCCTAGTCAAAACATCGACACTGCCGTTATCATACGGATGAGACATAAAAAGTCAAAGCCTTGTCCATGACAAAAGAGTTTGTACTCGCCGTGCGTGGCAGACTTGGCGGCACCCCGGCTTGCGTTGGCAATGTCCCGCCGGCAGGCATCACGATGCGTCACGGCGAGCGATGAACACGGAAACGGCGCCGGCGCCGGTCACCTTGACCATTGCCTCGGTCGAGCGCGATACCGGGCTATCGAAGGACACGCTTCGGGTCTGGGAGCGGCGCTACGGCTTCCCGGCCCCCGACCGTGACGCGCTCGGCGAGCGGCTGTACCCGCTCGACCAGGTCGACAAACTGCGCACGCTGAAGCGGCTGCTCGACCTCGGCCACCGGCCGGGCAAGATTGTCGGCCTGCCGATCGACGAACTGCAGCGGCTGGCACAGGCCAGCGCCAATGCGTCGCTGCGCAGCCTGCAGCCGGTGCATGAGCGGGACGATCTCGACGGGCTGCTCGTCCTGCTCACCGCCCATCGATTCGACGAACTGCGTAGCCAGTTGTCGCAAGTGCTGCTACGCAAGGGGCTGGCGCGCTTCATCGCCGACGTGTTGGCGCCGATGAACGAGATGGTCGGCGAGGCGTGGACGCGCGGCAGGCTGCAGATCTTCGAGGAACACTTGTACACGGAGGTGGTGCAGGGGCTGCTGCGCAACGCGATCGGCTCGATCCAGCGCACCGACCGGCGGCCGCGGGTACTACTGACCACCTTTCCGCAGGAGCCGCACGGGCTGGGTATCCTGATGGCCGAGGCGACCTTTGCGCTCGAAGGCTGCCACTGCATCTCGCTCGGCGTGCAGACGCCGGTGTGGGACATCGCCCTTGCGGCCGCGGCGCAGCGGGCCGACATCGTCGCCCTGTCGTTCTCCTCCGCGGTCAATCCGAACCAGGCGCTCGACGGGCTGGCCGAACTGCGCGGCCAGCTGCCGGCGGCGGTCGAGATCTGGGCCGGCGGTGGCTGCCCGACGCTGCACCGGCGTCCGCGGCAGGGCGTGCTCGCGCTGCGCATGCTCGACGAGATTGCCCCGGCGCTGCAGCGCTGGCGACAGGCGAACGCTGCCGCCTAGCTCGGCATCGTGCGATCGCCGGCGGCGCGCGGCAATGCACGCCCTTGCTGCCGAAATGCCCGACAATCCGGCGTCCCTCTGAACGCCTGACGGGAGCGGTGCACATGAAACTGAGCCAACGGGTCGCGGTGATCACCGGTGCGGCGCAGGGCATCGGCGCCGCCTGCGCGCGAGCTTTTGCCGTAGAGGGTGCACACGTCGTCGTTTCCGACGTCAACGAGGTCGGCGGCACCGCGCTGGTGCGCGACATCGCGGCGGACGGCGGCATGGCGATCTTCTGCCGTGCCGACGTCGGCGAAAAGCGCGATGCCGAGCGGCTGGTGGCGCACGCGGTCGAACACTTCGGCCGCCTCGACGTGCTGGTCAACAACGCCGGCATCGTGCACGCTGCCGAGTTCGTCGACCTCGCCGAGGAGGACTTCGACCGCGTGCTGCGCGTCAACCTGAAGGGTTCGTTTCTCTGCGCACAGGCGGCCGTGCGACAGATGCTGGCGCAGCCGCCGCGCGTCGGCGCCAGCGGCGAGGACTGCCGCGGCGTGGTGATCAACATGTCGAGCGTCAACGCCGTGCTGGCGATCGCCAACCAGGTGCCCTACACGGTCAGCAAGGGCGCGGTGAACCAGCTCACCAAGGTGATGGCGATCGGGCTGGCGAACAAGGGCATCCGCGTCGTCGGTATCGGCCCGGGATCGATCGCCACCGAGATGCTGAAGGCCGCGGTGCTGACCAACGAGGCGGCGAAGACGCGCATTCTTTCGCGCACGCCGCTGGGCCGCCTCGGCGAGCCTGCCGAGATCGCGCGCATCGCCGTCTTCCTCGCCAGCGACGATGCGTCCTACCTCACCGGCACGACCCTGTATCCCGACGGCGGCCGGATGGCGCTCAACTACGTGATGTGAGTCCGGCGCGAGCGCACCGTCGACTTGCATCGCCGATCAGTACCGCGCGGATGAATCCCGGCGGCTGAGCGCGGGATGCCGTGCTTCATGCGCGCGGCCTAGCGCCGCGGTAAGACTTCTCCCCCGCCGATCGGCATGCGCCGCCGCTCGTCTTCACGAGGGCGCTTTGCCCTGCATGACGAACTCTTTCGTGCGCAGAATTCGCCCGCGAGATGCGTACCCGGAGGCGCGCGCCATGAAGTCGATCGCACTGTCGACTCGATGCAAAGTGTGCGGTTTCACCCTGATCGAATCGATCATTGCGGTGGTGGTCGTGGTGATCCTGGCCGTCATCTCGCTGCCGAGCTACTCCGATTACGTCAGGCGTGGCGTGCGCGCCGAGGCGCAGGCATTCCTGACGGAAGTCGCCACGCGCCAGCAGCAACGACTGGTCGACCGTCGCGAATATGCGGCGACGATCGCCGATCTCGGCGTCGCGCCGCCGAAGTCACTGGCCGGCAAGTACACGGTGTCCATGTCGGCGCCCGCGGTCGTTCCGCCGGCTTTCACGATCTGGGCCGCGCCGCAGGGGCCGCAGGCCGCCGAGGGTTGCGGAACACTGACCCTGACCAGCGCCGGACAACGCGGGCCGGCGCATTGCTGGCGGTAGACCCCGGCCAACGACGACGTTCATCGCGTGTCGCAACAATGCGCGCCGGGCCGCGTCAAGCGTCTCGCACATATGCCGGCTCCCCGCCGGCATGGCGCCGCACTCAGTAGTTTTCCATCGATCGGGCTCGACCCCGAGGCATGAAGCGCAGATCCTCTTAGTAGAAAACGGTCAGCACGCCGGTGAAGCCGTACAGGCTGCGGCCGCTGATCTCGCCGTTGGCGTAGAAGCCGACCAGCGGAACGTCGCCGAGCTGCTGCGCGATGACGCGCAGCTCCTCGTGCTGTTCGCCGAAAAGATGCGTGCCGCGGCCGACGCAGGAGACGTAGATCGCGCCCTTGGCCGCAACCGGGCGGTGCTGCAGTTCCGACTGCTCGTGCAGGTGGTCGCGGATCTCGGCGCAGATGCGGGTCAGGTCCTTGCGCGCCGCGGTTTCGTCGCGCACGCAGAAGCGCACCATCTGCCCGCGCTCGATCGGCGTGCCGACGGCAACCGCGCCCCGTGTCGGATCGATCGCCACCACCGGCCGCACGAGGTAATCGTCGCGGTGAAGCCGCTCGTGCGCGGAGGCGTGCTCCGGCTCGATGCCGACGAACAGCAGCCCACGCCGGCCGAGCACCTTCAGCTGCGCCAGCGCCTCGCGCGTGCGCTCGTTCGAGTTCAATGCAGCGACGTTCTCGACGATGCCGGCATCCTGCAGCAGCGCATCGAATGCGCGCTCATCGTCGAGCGTGGTGATCAGGTTGTCCTCGCCGCCGGTGATCGTGCGCCGGCGGCTGCCGGGCAACGGATGGCATCCCTGGGTGACGCGGGATACCAGCGGCACGTCGGAGGCGAACACCACGCCCGACAGCCCGCCGCGCAGCACGCGGTCGGCGATCGTCACCGGCGGCTCGCGGCCGCTGGCCAGCCCGCCGAACAGGCTGCCGCTGTCGAGCTTGTGCGCCATGTCCTCGATCAGCCCCGGCAGCCCGGGCGCGTACGGATCGGCGTGTACCAGCGCGGTAAACGCGGCGCTGCTGGCGCGGTCGGTGCGCGTGCCTCGGGCCGGCGGCCGCTGTGCTCCGGAGAAAACATTGAAGCTGCCCGGCGCGAAGCGGCCGAGCAGGATTGCCAGCGCCGGTTCGTCGACGTATTCGACGCCGGTGGCGCAGACAGCCGAGGCGCTGGCGCCGACCCAGTTCGACACGCCGGTGCGCAGCTTCAGCAACGCCAGGATGGTGCCGGCCTGCGCCAGCAGGCCCTCGGTGAGGTAGACGAAGCCGAGGTTCGCGCCGCGCTGCGTCGAGTCATCCGCTGCCTGGGTGGCGAGTTGCGCCAGGCATAGCTCGACGGCGGTGGTGCCGTCCGGATGCGCGGCGTGGGCGTAGCGGAAGCGCATCAGCGCTCAACCGCGTGGCGGCGATCGCCGTTTGCGCTTGCGCGCTGCCGCCTTCGGCGCGGGTGCAGCAGTCCTTTCCTTCTTCTCGCCCTTGTCGGCCCTCTCGGCGGCGGACTGCGCGGCCGCGGCCTTGGCGGCGGCCTGCGCCTCGGCGGCCGCGGTGGCGGCGATCCTGGTGAACTGCTCCTGCAGGGTGTTCCACCAGGCAGTCGGGTTCAGCGGCAACGCAGCCGCCGCGGCGGCGGCCGCGGCGCGCGGACCGCGCCGCCTGCGGGCAGCCGCTGGCGGCGGCGCGGCGGCCGCTGCCGATGCGGCAGTGGGCATGGCCGGCATCGGCTGGCCGGCGGCATAGGGCCAGTTGACGGTCGAAGCGGGAGCCGGCGCCGCCTGCGTCGCGGCCGCGGAAAGCATCGCGCCGCCGAACGACTTGAGCGTGGCGATCGTGTTGCGCTGAACCTCCAGGCTCTGCACGGTGGTGCGCAGCATGCTCAGGTTCAGGTTCAGCCACTGCTCGACCGCGCGCAGGTCGGCGATGCGCTTGTCCAGTTCCTCGACATCGAGCGTGGGCGCGATCATCGATGGCAGCGTCTGCGGCAGGCGGGTGGCGAACTGCGCCATGCTCGCTGGCGTGGGCAGCGTCGGCAGGCCGGTCACGCCCCATACCTTCTTCACCAGGTCGAAGCCCTCGCTGACGCCCATGAAGGGCAGTGCCGCTGACTTGCTCTTGCCGGCCATCGTCTTCTCCGCGTTCGCTAGCAGGACCGTTTCAGTATCGCACCGGCGAGGTCAACTGCGCCGTCTCGCCGGCACAGTCACTTTCTGATCGATGGCACCGAAGATCGTCGCGCCCTCGGCGTCGAACATCTCGATGCGCACCGTGTCGCCGTGCTTCATGAAGGCGGTAGCCGGCTTGCCGTCGGCGATCATCTCGAGCGCCCGCTTCTCGGCGATGCACGAGTAGCCCTTCGCCGGATCCTTGTTGCTGACCGTGCCCGAGCCGACGATGCTGCCGGCGCGTGCGTTGCGGGTCCTCGCGAGATGCGCGATCAACTGCGGGAAGTCGAACACCATGTCGACGCCGGCTTCCGCCGCGCCGACCTTGGCGCCGTTCCAGTGCACGACGAGCGGGCGGTGCGCCCGGCGGCCGTCCCACGCCGCGCCCAGTTCATCCGGCGTGACCGCCACCGGCGAGAAGGCGGTGGCCGGCTTGCTCTGGAAGAAGCCGAATCCCTTGGCCAGTTCCGCCGGGATCAGGTTGCGCAACGACACATCGTTGACCAGCATCAGCAACCTGATGTGGCTGCCGGCCTGCTCGGCCGTGGTGCCCATCGGCACGTCGTCGGTGATCACCGCGACCTCGGCTTCGAAGTCGATGCCGAACGCCTCGGCTGCGCAGACGATGTCGTCGCAGGGACCGAGCAGGTCGTCGGAGCCGCCCTGGTACATCAGTGGGTCGGTCCAGAACGATTCCGGCATCTCGGCGCCGCGCGCCTTGCGCACCAGTTCGACGTGGTTGACGTAGGCCGAGCCGTCAGCCCACTGGTAGGCGCGCGGCAGCGGCGCCATGCACTGGCGGGGATCGAACGGGAACGCGTGGCGGGCTCGGCCTTCGTTCAGTGTCTGGTACAGATCGGCGAGCTGCGGCGCGATGAAGTTCCAGTCGTCCAGCAGCAGCTGCAGCCGGCCGGCGATGCCGCTCGCCAGGTGGGCCGTGGCCAGGTCGCGCGAGACGACGATCAATTGGCCGTCGCGGGAACCGTCGCGCAGGGTCGCAAGCTTCATCGCTGGAATATCGCCTCAAGAATCGCGGGTATCTTAGCGGCGAGCGATTGCGCGCCGACAGAGGCGCGCACTCAGCGCGGTCGACGCTTCACTGTGTCCGCCCGTTGAGGGGTGAAGCAAGGCCCGAATGTCCACAGTGTCCGTCATTCCGGCAAGGTCCGTCAGCTGGCGTGCAGCCCTCGTGCTGCTCGCCACGCTGCTGGCGCATGCATTTGTGCTCGAGCGCGTGGATCGGATGCTGGCCGGCGCGGACTCGGGAGAGCCGAAGGAGGAGGCCACCGTCACCGCGCGACTGTTGCCACCGCCGGCGCCGCCCGCGCCCGCCGCGCCACCGTCCCCCGCATCGCGGCCGGCGCCGCGCCCGCGACCGGCGCCCGTCGTTCCGCCGGCGCCTGCAACTGAACCGGCGCGGGTCGAGGCACCGCCCATCGGCGCCTTCGGGGAGCAATTGGCAGCGGAACAGGAGCCGCCGCCCGCGCCCGAGCCTGCGGTCGTGCCGGAGCCCGCGCAGCAACCGGTTGCCGAAGCCGAGCCGGAGGAGGTCGAGGCCAGCGGCGAGCCGCTTCGCGCAGCGCTTGCCCAACGGCCGGCGCTGCCGTCGGCGGCCCGCTATGTCTACCGGACGACGAATTCCGAGATCCGGCTCGCCACGGCCACGACGACTGTCGAGTGGACGCTTGCCGGCGACGGCCGCTACCAACTGCGCATGACCACGGTCGCGCTGGGCATGACGGTGCTCGAACTGGATTCGCAGGGCAGCCTGCGCGAATACGGCCTGGCCCCGGAGCGCTATGTCGAGACGCGCGCGCGCCGCAGTCCGGAGGCGGCGAACTTCGACTGGGATGGCCGCCGCGTGACCTTTAGCGCGAAGGCGCACGAGCGCCCGCTCGCCGAAGGCGCCCAGGACCGCGTCTCCTTCCAGATCCAGCTGATGCTGCTCGGCCAGGCCAGGCCGGAATGGTTCCGCCCCGGCGCCAGGACGGTGATGCAGATGGCGGGGCGCGACGACATGGCGAGCTATCGCTTCCGTTCGGCCGGCCGGGTGACGACGCAGACGGGCCTCGGGCCGATGGAGGCGGTGAGGCTCGAGCGGGTCACGGCAAAGGACTCGGATGCGAGGATCGAGGTCTGGCTCGTTCCGTCGCTTGCCTGGCTGCCGGTCCGCCTGCGCTTCACCGATCGTTACGGCCGGGTGACGGAAAGTGTGCTCGAATCGATACCGACATCATGAAGCGATCCCTGCGCGCCGCCCTGTCTGCCGGCCTTGCCGCGGCCATGCCCGCGGCCGGCGCGGCTGAACTCGCCTGCGGCGCGAATGCGCCACTGGCCGCCTCGGTCCGGCTCGAGTACGCGGTCACCGCGACGCGCTCGGTGCTTTCGCTGGCCGGCGATGGCGTGTTCGAGTACCGGCGCGACGGCGACACGTACAGGATCGAGTCGTCGGTGACCGCGGTCGGCATCTTCGAGGCGCATCAGAGGTCGACCGGCACCGTGCGGCCCGAGGGCCTGGTGCCGCGCACTTTCACGCTGCGGTCGAGCCGCCGGGAGCCGCGCAGCATCAACTTCGACTGGGCTTCGCGGCGTGTCACCTTCAGCCATACCGGCGGCTCGGAGCCGACGCGGCCGCAAATGCAGGACAGGCTCAGCATGATGATGCAACTGGCCTGGCGCTACCGCGCCGAGCCCCATGCATCCTCATTCGAGCTGCCGGTGGCCGGTCCGCGCCACGTGTCGACCTTTGTTTTCAAGGGCCAGGGCGCCGAGGCGGTGACCGTGCCGGCGGGCCGCTTCGAGTCGTTCAGGTTCGAGCGTTACAAGGAGGACGGCGAAGACTCCTTCGAGGTCTGGCTGGCGCCCGCCCTTTGTTCGCTGCCGGTGCGCCTGCGCTTCACCGACGACAAGGGTTTGGTGATCGAGCAACGGTTGAGCGCCGTGCGCCCGCTGTAGCCGGCGGGACCTCCGCGCCTCAGTCCACCTTCAGGCCGGCAAGGTTCGGCTGAGGCGGCGGGTACGACGGCGCCAGCTTGCGCAGCGTGGCGAGCAGGATCTCGGTGATCATCAGGTTGCGGTGCGTCTTGCTGTCGGACGGCACGACGTACCACGGCGCGTGCGTTGTGCCGGTGCGGCCGAGCAATTCCTCGTATGCGGCCTGGTACTTGTCCCATAGCTTGCGCTCTTCGAGGTCCTGCGGGTTGAACTTCCAGTGCTTCTCCGGATCGTCGATGCGCTCCTGCAGGCGCTTGCGCTGCTCGTCCTTGCTGATGTGCAGGAAGCACTTGACGATCGTCGTGCCGGTTTCCGCCAGCAGTCGCTCGAATTCGACGATGTGAGTGAGCCGTCGCTTGCGCTCGGCCGCATCGATCCAGCCGCGCACGTACTCGATCAACACCGCCTCGTAGTGCGACCGGTTGAAGATCACGATCTCGCCCCGGCCCGGCACGTCGCGGTGGTGCCGCCACAGGAAGTCATGGTCCTTCTCCGGCTCGGTCGGCGCCCGATATGAGACCGCACGCACACCGAGGGGATCGATCGCCTGGAACACGGCGCGGATCGTGCCGTCCTTGCCGCTGGTGTCCATGCCCTGCAGGATGAGCAGCAGCTTGTCCTTCTTCAGTGCGTAGAAGCGGTCCTGCACCGTGGCCAGTTCGACCGCCAGTTCGGTCACCCGTGCCTTGTCCGCAGCCTTGTCGCCGACGCTCAACGGCCTCGCGCCCGGGTCGAAGCGCGACAATCGCACTGCGGCGGGCTCGTCGATCCGGTACTGCTTTGGTCCATTGGCCATCGTGGCTCCGCGCAAAGGCCGCGAGCGGCCTTCCGCTCGACGCTGTCAGCTTAGAGAGTGTGAGTGCCCCTTGCACGACATCGGCAGTCAACTATCGACGAGGCCGGATTTCCTGACTTGGGACAAGGACTTGCGCCGCCACATGGTTGTGGGAATTCCTGCATCCGCTTACCATTTGCCGGTCATCAGCAGGGGGCTGTAGCCCGCTGATGCCGACAAGGGGACGCCGCCGGGCCTACCTGGCGGGAATCGATGTTCAAGGAGACGTCATGAATGCACCCATGAACCGCCGCCAGTTCTTCCGGATCTGCGCGGCGGGAATGGGCTCGTCTTCGGTCGTCGGCCTGGGCCTGTCGCCCGGCGCCGCACTGGCCGAAGTTCGTGCCTTCAAGCTGGCGCGCACGACCGAGTCACGCGGCATGTGCCCGTACTGCTCGGTCAGTTGCGGATTGCTGATGTATTCGCGCGGCGACAACGCGAAGAACGTCAAGACCCGCATCATCCACATCGAGGGTGACCCGGACAATCCGGTCAACCGCGGCACGCTCTGCCCGAAGGGGGCGGCGCTGCTCGACCTGGTGCACTCGCCCAACCGGCTGCTGTACCCGGAGGTCCGCGAGCCCGGCGCCAAGGAGTGGAAGCGCATTTCGTGGGACGAGGCGTTCAACCGCGTCGCCAAGCTGATGAAGGCCGACCGCGATGCCAGCTTCGTCGAGACCAACGACAAGGGCGTCACCGTCAACCGCTGGAGCACCACCGCCATGCTGATGTCGAGCGCGGCGTCGAACGAGACCGGCTACCTGTCGATCAAGGCGGCGCGCGCCTTGGGGATGGTCGCACTCGATACCCAGGCGAGGATCTGACACGCCCCGACGGTGGCCAGTCTGGCCCCTTCGTTCGGGCGCGGCGCGATGACCAACCACT